>Ga0187893_10009888_pt1 | contig 14476 bp, 11 predicted proteins | sample MA1701074metaG_FD_139574 | JGI IMG/M metagenome (GOLD analysis project Ga0187893, IMG submission 139574) | White microbial mat communities from a basaltic lava cave in the Kipuka Kanohina Cave System on the Island of Hawaii, USA - MA170107-4 metaG ...
TAACCCGCTCGTCACGAGGCGGCGGGCTGCTGCTCCAGTGCCGGCGCCGCGGCGGGCGCCTTGCGCGCGCGCGGCGCCTTGGCCGGCAACGCGGCGACGTAGCCGACCGATCGAAGCAGCCACGCCGCGAGCTTCTCGCGCTCGGCGAGCAGGCTGCGCGGGGCGACGAGGTAGGCGCGCATCGGGCGCCCCGGCATCGGCTCGAACCTCTGCGCGCCGTAGTCGGCGACGAGCATCTCGCGCTCGGCCGGCGACAGCTTGATGACCAGGTCGTCCTGGTGCAGCCCGCAGCACATGTTCCCGTTCACGAACGCCGCCGGGTAGCCGAACATCTTGCGCCGCTCGACGCGCGGATCGGAGGGCAGCGCCGCGTCGAAGAGGTCGATCAGCTCCTGAGGGGATTTGCGCCAGCTTGACATGCGAGTCTCCCGCGAGGCAAGGATTGTGCGCGCTCGCCGAGAAGTTCGGGCTGGACGGTCGACGAGAACGTGCTCCCGAGCGCCCCTGATTGCCGAGGCGCGGGTGCGGCTGCGATGGATCGGTGGATTGATGGAGTAATTCCCGAGGTGGCGGCGTTCGCGCCGCGCGGCGCGGTGCCATTGACCCTACGCCGGGGTTAGACCTACTTGCCCCGGGGGTGGGCGCTACCCATAGTTGCTCGCACTCGCAACCTCAGGAGCTTCGAGATGAAAGACAAACAAGCCCGCCGCCGCTTCCTCAAGACCACCGCCGGCGCGGCCGCCGCGGCCGGAGCGCTCGCCGCTCCGATGATCGCGAAGGCGCAGGCGACGACCTTCCGCTTCCAGAGCACATGGCCGGCGAAGGAGATCTTCCACGAGTTGGCGAACGACTTCGCGCGCCGCGTCAACGACATGTCCGCCGGCAGGCTGAAGGTCGAGGTGCTGCCCGCAGGCGCAGTGGTGCCTGCGTTCCAGCTGCTCGAGGCCGTGAACAAGGGCACGCTCGACGGCGGTCACGGCGTCGTTGCGTACCACTACGGGAAGAACTCGGCGCTTGCGTTGTGGGGCTCGGGCCCGAGCTACGGCATGGACGCCGACATGGTGCTCGCGTGGCACCGCTACGGCGGCGGCAAGGAGCTGCTCGACGAGATCTACAAGAGCCTGAACATGGACGTCGTGTCCTACCTGTACGGCCCGATGCCGACGCAGCCGCTCGGCTGGTACAAGAAGCCGGTCGCGAAGGTCGACGACCTGAAGGGTCTGAAGTTCCGGACCGTGGGCCTCGCGGTCGACGTGTTCACCGACATGGGGCTGGCGGTGAATCCGCTGCCCGGCGGCGAGATCGTGCCGGCGCTCGACCGCGGGCTGATCGACGCGGCCGAGTTCAACAACGCGACCAGCGACCGCATCCTCGGCTTCCCCGACGTGGCGAAGAACTGCATGCTGCAGAGCTTCCACCAGAGCGCCGAGCAGCTCGAGATCCTGTTCAACAAGCCCAAGTTCGACGCGCTGGCTCCCGAGCTGAAGAAGATCATCGACTACGCGGTCGAGGCGTCGAGCGCCGACATGACGTGGAAGTTCACCGACCGCAACAGCAAGGACTACGGCGAGCTGAAGAAGCAGGGCATCAACTTCTACAAGACGCCCGACGCGATCCTGCGCGCGCAGCTCGAGTCGTGGGACAAGGTGACCGCGAAGAAGTCGACCGATAATCCGTTCTTCAAGAAGGTGCTCGATTCGCAGCGCGCGTTCGCGCAGCGCGCGGTGCAGTGGAAGCACGACTACACCGTCGATTTCCAGATGGCTTACAACCACTATTTCGGAAAGAAATAGCGGGCGGCTGGCTGGACCAACGAGGGGCGCCATCGGCGCCCCTTCTGTTGGGAGGGGTATGCAGAAACTGTTGCTGAGCGTGGACCGCCTCTCGACCTGGCTCGGGCAGATCTTCGCCTGGACGATCGTCGCGCTCGCGCTCGGCATCAGCTGGGAGGTGTTCTCGCGCTACGTGCTGAACAAGCCGCACGGCTGGGCGCTCGACGCGCAGATCATGCTCTACGGGGTGCTGTTCATGATGGCCGGCGCGTACACCCTGGCGAAGAACGGCCACGTCCGCGGCGACGTGCTGTACGGCTTCTTTCGCCCGCGCACGCAGGCGACCATCGACCTGGTGCTCTACATCGTCTTCTTCCTGCCGGGCGTCGTCGCGCTCACCTGGGCGGGCTGGATCTACTTCGGCGAATCGCTGGCGATCCGCGAGCACACCTTCAACGCCGACCCGCTGCCGCTGTACCCGTTCAAGTTCTTCATCCCGCTGGCGGGCGGCATCCTGCTGCTGCAGGGCGCAGTCGAGATCGTGCGCTGCATCGTCTGCATCCGCGACGGCGAGTGGCCCTCGCGCGAGCAGGACGTGGAAGAGGTCGATGTCGGCAAGCTGAAGGAGATGGTGCACGTCAAGGACGACGATATCGAGGCGCTCGACAAGCTGGTCGTGCCGCCGGCCCAGCGCCAGGAAGGCGCCTGAAGCGTGCTCCGCATTCGCCGCGAACTGTGGTTCGGCTTCGGCCTGATGGCGATCATCGTCGCCGGCACGCTCTACATGCTCGTCTCGGCCGAGACGGTGACGCGCGGACACCTCGGGCTGATGATGCTGGCGCTGATCGTGGTCGCGATCATGCTCGGCTTCCCGACCGCGTTCACGTTGATGGGCATGGGCATGGTGTTCACCTGGCTCGCCTACAACCGCGACACGAACCTCACCTTGACGTTGATGGTGCAGTCGGCGTTCCGCGTGATGAGCAACGACGTGCTGATCTCGGTGCCGCTGTTCGTCTTCATGGGCTACCTGGTCGAGCGCGCGAACCTGATCGACAAGCTGTTCCGCTCGCTGCACCTGGCGCTGTCGCGCGTGCCGGGGTCGCTCGCAGTCGCCACCCTGGTCACCTGCGCCGTGTTCGCCACCGCCACCGGCATCGTCGGCGCGGTCGTCACGTTGATGGGGCTGCTCGCGTTCCCGCAGATGCTGAAGGCGGGCTACGACATCCGCCTCTCGTCGGGAGCGATCACCGCGGGCGGCTGCCTCGGCATCCTGATCCCGCCCTCGGTGCTGCTCATCGTGTACGGCGCGACCGCCGGCGTGTCGGTGGTGCAGCTCTACGCGGGAGCGTTCTTTCCGGGACTGATGCTCGCCGGGCTGTACGTCGTCTACGTGATCCTGGTCGCCAAGCTGAAGCCGCGGCTCGCGCCGCCGCTGTCGGCCGAGGCGCGCGCGGTCGAGCTGCCCGCGCCGCTGCAGCGGCTGGCCGACAGGGTCGGCAAGCGCGCGCTGCCGGCGCTCGCAAGCGCGCTGCGCGGCGCGGGCGGCGTCAGGCGCGGGTACGTCGCGGGCCAGCTCGGCGTCGCGCTGCTTCCCGCCTTGCTGGTCGCGGCGGTGGCATGGATGGCGTACGGCACCGCGAGCGAGCCGGCCGCGGCTGCGCGCGCAGCGCCGCGCGGCGCCGCCGGCGGCGTGGGCCTGCCGCCGGGCGCGGCACCGGAGAAGGAAATCGTGGGCGGGCTGCGCGAGCCGCCCGGCGCGCGCAGCGGCGGATTGCAGGAACCGCCGGGTGCCTCGGGCGGCGTGCAGGAACCGCCGGGTGCCTCGGGCGGGCTGCGCGAGCCGCCGGGTGCCTCGGGCGGGCTACGCGAGCCGCCGGGCAGCGGTGCGCCCGCCGCCGGCGTCGCGCAGCCGGCGGGCGGCGTGCAGGAGCCGCCGGGCAGCGGTGCAACCGCCGCCGGCGTCGCGCAGCCGGCGGGCGGCGCGTCCGGCAGCTATTGGATCGGCCTCGCGGTCGGCGTGCTGCTGCTGGTCGGCTTCTACGCGCTGCTCGATTTCCAGCGGCTCGAAGTGTTCAAGATGCTGCTCACCAGCTTCTTCCCGCTGCTGGTGCTGATCCTGGCGGTGCTCGGGTCGATCGTGTTCGGGCTCGCGACGCCGACCGAGGCCGCCGCGGTCGGCGCCTTCGGCGGCTACGTACTGGCGTGCATGTACGCGCTGATCGCCAAGCAGAAGGGGCGCCTGCGCAACACGCTCGTGCTGTGGGGGCTCCTGTGGCTGCCCGCGTTCGTCGCGATCGCGTGGTTCCTGCTGTACCAGAACGGCGTCGTCGCGAGCCGCGTGCTGGCGCCGCTCGGCGTCGTCGCGGTGGTCGGCGTCGCGGTCTGGGCGCTGCTCGCCTACCGGCAGGCGGGACTGCGCGACGAGGTGCGCGAATCGGTGTTCCTCACCGCGAAGACGAGCGCGATGGTGTGCTGGCTGTTCGTCGGCTCGGCGATCTTCTCGGCGGCGTTCGCGCTGCTCGGCGGCCAGGATCTGGTCGAGCGCTGGGTGCTCTCGATGGACCTCAGCAAGACGCAGTTCCTGATCCTCTCGCAGGTCATCATCTTCATCCTCGGCTGGCCGCTCGAGTGGACCGAGATCATCGTCATCTTCATGCCGATCTTCATCCCGCTGCTCGACAACTTCGGCGTCGATCCGCTGCTGTTCGGGTTGCTCGTCGCGCTGAACCTGCAGACCGCGTTCCTGAGCCCTCCGGTCGCGATGAGCGCGTTCTACCTGAAGGGGGTGAGCCCGCCGCACGTGCGGCTGACGCAGATCTTCGCCGGCATGCTGCCGTTCATGGGCATCCAGATCATTGCGATCGTGCTGCTCTACATCTGGCCGCAGATCGGGCTCTGGCTGCCGTCGGTGCTGTACCGGTAGGTGTTCTCCCTCTGCGAGCACGGGGGCATCGACCTTACGGCCTCGAACTCGGCTTTTCCGGATGCGATGCGGCTCGTCGTGCAGTCGAGGCGATCCGGCAGTAGCGGCTGGCGCAGCGTCGTCATTCCGGGGTCCCGTACCGCAGGTCGTCGAACCCGGCGCGCGCGATGTTCGAATCGAGCCGCTCGACGCCGCGGGCGTGGTCGACGATCCAGCCGCGCGCTGCGCCGGCGTCGGGCAGCGCGTTGCGCAGGACGCGCAACGCATGCGCTCCGGGACGTGCGGTCTTGACCTCGATCGCGACACGCGAGCCGCCGCGGTCGAGCAGCAGATCGATCTCGGCGCCGGCCGCGGTGCGCCAGTACCACGCCTGCGACGCCGGCCGCGCGATGCGCTCGCGCCGCAGCACGTCCTCGATCACGAAGCCTTCCCAGCTCGCGCCGCGCGACGGGTGGCTCAGCAGCGCGTCGTGCGAACCGATGTTGAGCAGGTGATGCAGCAGGCCGCTGTCGCGTACGTAGACCTTGGGCGCCTTCACGAGGCGCTTGCCCACGTTGCGGAACCAGGGCCGCAGGCGGCGCACCAGGAACACCGATTCGAGCGCCTCCACGTAGCGCTGCACGGTGTGATACGAGACGCCCAGCGACGAACCGAGGGTCGAGGCGTTGAACACGCCACCGTGCTGGTGCGCGAGCATCGTCAGCAGCCGCCGCAGGAAGATCGGATCGGCTGCCACGCCGTACTGCGGCAGGTCGCGTTCGAGCAGCATGCGCAGGTACGCCTCCCACCAATCGCGATGCCCGGCGCGCAGCGCATCCGGAAAGCCGCCCTTCAGCCACAGCTCGTGCCACGAGCGCGGCGATGCGCCGGTCGCCGCCTCGCACGCCGCCAGCGGGTCGAGTTCGACGACTGCGATCCGTCCGGCCAGCGATTCGGCGATCGCGCGCACCAGCGATGGCTGCGCCGACCCGAGCACGACGAAGCGCCCGTTGCGGCCGCGCTCGGCGTCGATCGCGCCGCGCAGCGCAGGAAAGATCGCGGGCACCGCCTGCGCCTCGTCGAGGATGACGGCGCGCGGCGCTGACGCTTCGAGCGCGCTGCGCGCGTCGTCGGCGAAGCGCTGGGCGGTGAGCTGGTCCTCGAGGTCGACGTAGCCCGCGCCGGGAAAGGCGGAGCGGGCGAGCGTGGTCTTGCCGACCTGGCGTGCGCCGAGCAGCGCGACGGCGGGGAAGCGCTCGGCCAGCGAAGCGAGCTGCGGTCCTGCGAGTCGATCGAACATCCATTGCATTTTAGAGTTGATATTTCTAATTTGCAATGCATCGAGCGCACGGTCCGGTTGCGACCGGCCTGCCTCGCGCCGGCTCGGCGGGCGCGTGACCCCGGCATCCGCCTTGCTCCGGGCGCGTGAGCCGGGCATCCGCCTTGCTCCGGATGCGGATGCACCGTCTGTTGCGGTGCGCCGACCAAGGAGCACAGACGATGGCCGCCAACGCCAGCGATTTCCTGCTGCAACGCCTGCACGCCTGGGGCGTGCGCCGCATCTACGGCTACCCGGGCGACGGCATCAACGGGATCATGGGCGCGCTCGGACGCGCCGAGGACCGGATCGAGTTCATCCAGGTGCGCCACGAGGAGATGGCCGCGTTCATGGCCTGCGCGCACGCCAAGTTCACAGGGCAGGTCGGCGTGTGCCTCGCGACCTCGGGGCCGGGCGCGATCCATCTGCTGAACGGTCTCTACGACGCGCGGCTCGACCACCAGCCCGTCGTCGCGATCGTCGGCCAGTCGAAGCGTTCGGCGCTCGGCGGGCACTTCCAGCAGGAGGTCGACCTGATCAGCCTGTTCAAGGACGTGGCGCGCGACTACGTGCAGATGGCGTCCGAGCCGTCGCAGATCCGGCACCTGGTCGACCGCGCGCTGCGCATCGCGCAGGACGCGCGCACCGTCACCTGCATCATCGTGCCGAACGACGTGCAGACGATGGACGCGGTCGAGAAGCCGCCGCGCGAGCACGGCGCGATCCATTCCGGCATCGGCTACACGCGGCCGCGCGTCGTCCCCGCGCGCGAAGACCTCGAGCGCGCCGCGGCCGTGCTGAACGCGGGCAACAAGGTCGCGATGCTGGTCGGCGCCGGCGCGTTGCACGCGGGCGCCGAAGTGGTCGCGATCGCCGACCGCTTGAGCGCCGGCGTCGCCAAGGCGCTGCTCGGCAAGGCCGCGCTGCCCGACGCGCTGCCGTACGTCACTGGGTCGATCGGCCTCCTCGGCACGCGGCCGAGCTACGAGATGATGACCGACTGCGACACCTTGCTGATGGTCGGCTCGAACTTTCCGTACTCGGAGTTCCTGCCGCGCGAGGGCCAGGCGCGCGGCGTGCAGGTGGATATCGACGCCGGCATGCTGTCGATCCGCTACCCGATGGAGGTGAGCCTCGTCGGCGACAGCGCCGAGACCTTGCGCGCGCTGCTGCCGCTCGTCCGGCAGAAGAGCGACCGCTCGTTCCGCGACGCGGTCGAGAAGAACGTCGCCGCGTGGTGGAAGACGGTCGAAGAGCGCGCCATGAACGACGCGAAGCCGGTGAACCCGCAGCGCGTGTTCTGGGAGCTGTCGCCGCGGCTTCCCGACAACTGCATCCTGACCTGCGATTCGGGGTCGGCCGCCAACTGGTACGCGCGCGACCTGAAGATGCGCCCGGGGATGATGGCGTCGCTTTCGGGGGGCCTCGCGACGATGGGCTCGGGCGTGCCGTACGCGATCGGTGCAAAGTTCGCCCACCCGGAGCGCGCGGTGATCGCCCTCGTCGGCGACGGTGCGATGCAGATGAACGGCATCAACGAGCTGATCACGATCGCGAAGTACTGGCGCCGCTGGAGCGACCCGCGCCTGGTCGTGATGGTGCTCAACAACGGCGACCTGAACCAGGTCACGTGGGAGCAGCGCGCGATGGAGGGCGACCCGAAGTTCAAGGGCTCGCAGGACGTTCCCGACTTCGGCTACGCGCGCTACGCCGAGATGCTCGGCCTCGCGGGCCTCTACGTCGACCGGCCCGACGCGGTCGGCGCGGCGTGGGATCGCGCGCTCGCCGAGCGCCGCCCGGTCGTGCTCGAAGTGCGCACCGATCCCGACGTGCCGCCGCTTCCGCCGCACATCACCTTCAAGCAGGCAAAGGCGTACGCGAGCGCGATCGTGAAGGGCGACCCCGACGCGTTCGACATCGTCAAGGCATCGTTCAAGGGGCTGTTTCCGTGAGCGGTGGACCGCGGGTCGAGCGCGTCGCGGTCTCGGCGTACACGATCCCGACCGACGCGCCCGAGTCCGACGGCACGCTCGAATGGGATTCGACGACGTTGGTGCTGGTCGAGGCGAGCGCCGGCGGGCACGCCGGGCTCGGCTACAGCTACGCCGATACCGCGACCGCGGCCCTGGTCCGCGACAGGCTCGCGCACGTCGTCTCGGGGCGCGACGCGCTCGACGTCGCCGCGGCGTGGCACGCGATGGTGCGCGGGGTCCGCAACCTCGGACGGCCCGGCATCGCGTCGATGGCGATCGCCGCGGTCGATAGCGCGTTGTGGGACCTGAAAGGCAAGCTGCTCGGCGTGCCGGTCGTCGCGTTGCTCGGCCGGGCGCGCGAGAAGGTCGCGGCGTACGGCAGCGGCGGCTTCACGTCGTACACGGTGGAACGCCTGTGCAAGCAGCTCGCGGGCTGGGTCGAAGCCGGCTTGCCGATGGTGAAGATGAAGGTCGGCCGCGCGCCGCCCGACGACGCGTCGCGCGTGCGCGCCGCGCGCGGAGCGATCGGCCCCGATGCGGCGCTGTTCGTCGACGCGAACGGCGCCTACACGCGCAAGCAGGCGCTCGGGTTCGCCGAAACGTTCGCCGCCGCAGGCGTCTCCTGGTTCGAGGAGCCGGTATCGAGCGACGACCTCGAAGGGCTGCGACTGGTGCGCGACCGCGCGCCGCCCGGCATCGACGTGAGCGCCGGCGAGTACGGCTACGACGCGATCTATTTCCGACGCATGCTCGAAGCCGGGGCGGTCGACGTGCTGCAGGCCGACGCGACGCGCTGCGCCGGAATCACCGGCTTCATGCACGCGGCCGCGCTCGCCGACGCGTTCCAGCTCCCGCTGTCGAGCCACTGCGCGCCGGCGCTGCACGTGCACCCGTGCTGCGCGGCCGCACGCGTCTGCCACCTCGAAGTCTTCCACGATCACGCGCGCATCGAGCATGCGCTGTTCGACGGGGCTCCCGAGCCCGCGTCGGGCACGTTGCGCCCCGATGCGTCGCGTCCCGGCCTCGGGCTCGAGTTCAAGCACGCCGATGCGAAACGGTTTGCCGCGTGACCATGGGACGCCGCGAACCGCTCGCCATCGACATCCGAGCGCTCGAACGCGCGCTGCGGCGCAGCGTCGCCGGCACGGTCGGGTTCGACGCCGGCAGCCGCGCGCTCTACGCGACCGACGCGTCGAACTACCGCCAGGTGCCGATCGGCGTCGTCGTGCCGCGTTCGATCGACGACGTGGTTGCGACGGTGGCCGCGTGCCGCCGCTTCGGCGCGCCGGTGCTCCCGCGCGGCGCGGCGACGAGCCTGTGCGGCCAGTGCTGCAACGCCGCGGTCGTGATCGACATGACGCGCCATCTCGACCGCATCGTCGAAGTCGACCCCGGGCGCAAGCTCGCTCGCGTGCAGCCCGGCGTCGTGCTCGACGACCTGCGCGCTCGCGCCGAGCGGCATCGCCTGACGTTCGCGCCCGACCCGTCGACGCACAGCCACAACACGCTCGGCGGGATGCTCGGCAACAACTCGTGCGGCGTGCATTCGCTGATGGGCGGGCGCACGTCGGACAACGTCGTCGAGCTCGACGTGCTCGCGTACGACGGGACGCGGCTGCGCGTCTCGACGCTCGATCGCCTGACCGCGGCGAGCGGGCGCGGCGGCGAGATCGGATCGCGCCTCACGGCGCTGCGCGACCGCTACGCGCCGCTGATCCGCGAACGCTTTCCCGACATCGCGCGCAAGGTGTCGGGCTACGCGCTCGACGAGTTGCTGCCCGAGAACGGCGAGAACGTCGCGCGCTCGCTGGTCGGCAGCGAAGGCACCTGCGCGATCGTGCTCGAAGCGCTGGTGCGGCTCGTCGACAGCCCGCCGGGCCGCGCGCTCGTCGTGCTCGGCTATGCCGACGTGTTCCACGCCGCCGATCACGTGCCCGACATCCTGGCACACCAGCCGATCGGCCTCGAAGGCATCGACGACCGGTTGATCGACGACATGAAGGCGGTCGATCTGCACGAGGAGGACCTCGGCCTGTTGCCCGACGGCCGCGGCTTCCTGATCGCCGAGTTCGGCGGCGCCGATCGCGACGCGGCGCGCGACAAGGCCGAGCGCGCGATGCAGGCGCTTGGCAAGGTGCAGAACGCGCCGAGCATGAAGCTCTACGACGACCCGAAGCAGGAGCGCCGCATCTGGCAGGTGCGCGAGGCCGGCTTGGGTGCGACGGCCCACGTGCCGAACAAGGCGATCACGTGGGAGGGCTGGGAAGACGCCGCGGTCGCGCCCGACAAGCTCGGCGGCTATCTGCGCGAGTTCAGGCAACTGCTCGACACCTACGGCTACGACGGCGACCTGTACGGCCATTTCGGCCAGGGCTGCGTGCACACGCGCATCGACTTCGACCTGCAGAGCAGGCCCGGCATCGAGAAGTTCCGCGCCTTCCTCGACGACGCGGCCGACCTCGTCGTGCGCCACGGCGGTTCGATCTCGGGCGAGCACGGCGACGGCCAGTCGAAGGCGGCGCTGCTCGGCAGGATGTACGGCAGCGAGCTGCTCGACGCGTTCCGCGAGTTCAAGTCGATCTGGGACCCGGACTGGAAGATGAACCCGGGCAAGGTCGTCGACGCCTACGCGCCCGACGAGAACCTGCGCCTCGGCGCGCGCCACGTTGCGCCGAAGCCGATCACGTTCTTCAAGTACCCCGACGACGACGGCAGCTTCGCGCGCGCCAATCTGCGCTGCGTCGGTGTCGGCGCGTGCCGCAGCCAGCGCGGCGGCACGATGTGCCCGAGCTTTCGCGCGACGCGCGACGAGAAGCATTCGACGCGCGGACGCGCGCGGCTGCTGTTCGAGATGCTCGAAGGCGACGTGCTCGAGGACGGCTGGCGCGACGACGCGGTGAAGGACGCGCTCGACCTGTGCCTCGCGTGCAAGGGCTGCAAGGGCGACTGCCCGGTCAAGGTCGACATGGCGACGTGGAAGGCCGAGTTCCTGGCGCACTACTACGCGGGACGGCTGCGCCCGCCGCGCGCGTACGCGTTCGGGCTGATCGACGTGTGGGCGCGGCTGGCGGCGCGTGCGCCGGCGCTCGTCAACCTGCTGGCCGGAGCGCCGCTCACGTCGGACTTCGCCAAGGCGCTCACCGGGATGCCGCGCGAACGCGCGATCCCGCGCTTCGCGCCGCGCACCTTTCGCGACGGGTTCGCGCCGCGCGCCGGCGACGCGAGGCCGCACGCGCTGCTGTGGACCGACACCTTCAACAACCACTTCCATCCCGAGACGCTGCACGCCGCCGCCGGCGTGCTCGATGCCGCCGGCTTCGCGGTGCGGCTGCCGCCGCGCGCGCTGTGCTGCGGGCGACCGCTGTACGACTTCGGCATGCTCGAGCGCGCGCGCAGGTATCTGCGCGCGACGCTCGACGCGCTCGACGGCGAGATCGCCCGCGGCACGCCGCTGGTCGTGCTCGAACCGTCGTGCGCGGCGGTGTTCCGCGACGAGCTGCGCAACCTCTTTCCCGACGACGCGCGCGCGGCGCGGCTCGCCGCGCAGACGTTCTCGCTCGCCCAGTTCCTGCTCGGCAAGGCGCCCGGGTTCGAGCCGCCGAGGCTTGCCGCGCGCGCGCTCGTGCACGGCCACTGCCATCAGAAAGCGCTCGTCGGGATGGATGCCGACACGCGGCTGCTCGAAGCGCTCGGCGTCGAGGTCGAAGCGCCCGATTCCGGCTGCTGCGGCATGGCGGGCTCGTTCGGCTTCGAGCGCGAGAAGCTCGCCGTGTCGATGGCGGTGGGTGAGCGCGTGCTGCTGCCGGCGGTCCGCGCCGCGCCCGTCGAGACGTTGATCGTCGCCGACGGCTTCAGTTGCCGCGAGCAGATCGCGCAATCGACCGAGCGACGCGCGCTGCACCTGGCGCAGGTGGTGCAGCTGGCGCTCGCGGGCAAACCGCTCGCTGTGCCCGCCGAGGCGCCGCTCGAACGCGAGCGCAAGCGCTCGCAGCGGCGCGCCACGGCGCGACTCGCCGGCTGGTCCGCGCTCGCGCTCGGCGCAGTCGTCGCGTGGCGCGCTCTGCGAGCGGGCACGCCAAGTGCTCCGCCGAGGATCCGATCCTGAAGGAGCACGCATGTTGAACAGCCTGAAACGCATCGACGGCTACAAGGTCGTCGCCCGCGACGCCGAGGTCGGCACGGTGCGCGAAGCCTATTTCGACGACGCGAACTGGGTCATCCGCCACCTCGTGGTCGCGACCGGCGGCTGGTTCTCGGGCCGCGACGTGTTGATCTCGCCGCACTCGATCTCGGCGCTCAACCCCGAGTACGAGCGCGTCGACGCCGCGCTGACGCGCAAGCAGATCGAGGAAGCGCCCGGCATCGACACCGACCAGCCGGTCTCGCGCCAGCATGAAATTCCGTACTACGACTACTACGGCTACCCGTACTACTGGGCCGGCGCGGGGCTGTGGGGGGCGGCTGCGTACCCGCTCGCCGGCGCCGGGCTCGCGGTGCCGCCGCGCGGCGCTGCTCTGCCGCGCGAAGTCGCCGAGCGGCAGGCGGCGGAGCGCGAGCAGGGCGACCTGCACCTGCGCAGCAGCGCCGAGGTGATCGGCTACGGCGTCGAAGCAAGCGACGGCTCGATCGGCCACATCGAAGACTTCCTGTTCGACCCGCGCTCGTGGGCGATCCGCTACGCGGTCGTCTCGACGCGCAACTGGCTGCCGGGGCGGCACGTGCTGATCGCGCCCGACTGGATCGAAAGCGTGAGCTGGAGCGAGCGCCGAGCGCGCGTCGAGCTGAGTCGCGACGCGATCAAGGCGAGCCCGCCGTACGACCGCGACGCGCCGCCGTTGTCGGACGCGGACGAAGCCACCCTGCACCGCCACTACGGGCGGCGTCGCGGCGAGACCCTCACCCCGACGCTTTCCCGCGAGCGGCAGAAAGGGTAAGCCGATGGCACGGCCGCTACCGACCGGCACGGGCGCGCAGCCGCCGGCGCGCGCGGCGATCGGCGGGCTCGCGCTCGGCAGCATCGCCGGGGTCGAGGTGCGCGCCGATTGGAGCCTGGCCGTGATCGTGGTGCTCATCGCGATGAGCCTCGGGGCGGGCGTGTTCCCCGCGTGGCATCCCGACTGGAGCGCTGCGCTGGTGTGGTCGACCGCGCTCGCCGCGGCGCTGCTGTTCATCGCATCGGTGCTCTTGCACGAGCTGTCGCACGCGCTCGTCGGGCGCGCACAAGGCATCCCGATCCGCCGCATCACGCTGTTCGTGTTCGGCGGCATGGCCGAACTCGAACGCGAACCCGAGGTGTGGCGCGCCGAACTGCTGATGGCGATCGTCGGGCCGATCACGAGCTTTCTGATCGGCGTCGCGATGATCCTTGCCGGCGGTCTGCTCGTGAATCGCTTCGACATCGGTCCGGGCGACCCGCTCGAACTGTTCCGCTCGCTCGGACCGGTCGCGACGGTGCTGCTCTGGCTCGGCCCGATCAACCTGCTGCTCGCGGCGTTCAACCTCGTGCCGGGATTCCCGCTCGACGGCGGGCGCGTGCTGCGCGCAGCGATCTGGGGCGCAACCGGCGACATCGTGCGCGCGACGCGCTACGCGGCGGGCGCGGGCCGCGCGTTCGGCTGGCTGCTGATCGCGCTCGGCTTCGCGATGCTGTTCGGCCTCTACGTGCCGCTGCTCGGCGGTGGCCCGCTCAGCGGCGTTTGGCTCGCGCTGATCGGCTGGTTCCTGTCGAGCGCGGCGCAGTCGAGCTACGCGCGCCTTCTCGCGCAGCGTTCGCTCGCCGACGTGCCGGTGTCGCGGCTGATGCTCGCGCCGGTGACGACGGTCAGGTCCGAGACGCCGGTCGCGAACCTGATCGACGACTACATCATGCGCTCGGACCAGCGCGCGTTTCCAGTGCTCGACGGCGACCGGTTCGCGGGACTCGTCGCGCTCGAGGACGCGCGCGGCGTCGATCGCGCGACGCGCGAGCACAAGACCGTCGCGTCGATCATGACGCCGGCCGACCGGCTCGCCATCGTCGGCCCGGGCGACGACGCGGCGGAGGCTTTGCACAAGCTTTCGCAGCGCGACGTGAACCAGCTTCCGGTGGTCGAGAACGGCGAGCTGCGCGGCCTGCTGCGGCGCGAGGACCTGCTGAAGTGGCTGTCGCTGCACGGCGCGCGCCCCGCACCCGCGTGAGCGCCGGCGGCGCAGCGATGGCCGCGCGCGACGGCGCGGAGCTCCCGATCGGCGACTACGCGTTGATCGGCGACTGCCATTCGGCCGCGCTCGTCTCCAAAGGCGGCTCGATCGACTGGTGCTGCCTGCCGCGCTTCGACTCCGACAGCTGCTTTTGCCGGCTGCTCGACCGCGAGCAGGGCGGGTACTTCTCGATTGCGCCCGTGCGGCCGGCTCGAAGCCGGCGCGAATACGTCGGGCGCAGCATGGTGCTCGCGACGACGTTCGAGGACGAGCAGGGTGCCGCGCGGCTCACCGATTTCTTCGCGATGCGCAAGGGCGGGCGCAAGCA
>Ga0187893_10009889_pt1 | contig 14476 bp, 12 predicted proteins | sample MA1701074metaG_FD_139574 | JGI IMG/M metagenome (GOLD analysis project Ga0187893, IMG submission 139574) | White microbial mat communities from a basaltic lava cave in the Kipuka Kanohina Cave System on the Island of Hawaii, USA - MA170107-4 metaG ...
AGCGCAAGGTGCGCGTCGCGCTCGACTGGACCTTCGACCTGGTCTTCACCAAGGACCTCGTGCAGTGCCCCACCGTGCTCGGGCGGCGGCCGCGGCGCGCCCTGCCCCTCGCCGAGGCGGCCGCGCGGTAACCGCGTCCGCCGTTCCGCATCGAACCGGGTCGCGACCGCCGCTCGCGCCGTCGCGACGATCCCGAAGGAGCTCCCGTCATGAGCCAGCGCGCCATCGCGGTCTTTCCCGGCGAGAAGCGGGTCCGACTCATCGAGCACGCCGCGCCGCGCATCGAGCGGCCGACCGACGTGAGGATCCGCGTCCTCGAGGTGGGAGTCTGCGGCACCGACCGCGAGATCTGCGCCTTCGACTACGGGACGCCGCCCGCCGGGTCGGATCATCTCGTGATCGGCCACGAATCGGTCGGCCAGGTGGTCGAGGTGGGATCGGGCGTGGAGAGCCTGCGGCCCGGCGACGTGGTCGTCCCGACCGTCCGCCGGCCGTGCCGCCACGCGACCTGTCACGCCTGCGGCTCGGGCCGCCAGGACTTCTGCTTCACCGGCGACTTCTCCGAGCGCGGCATCAACGGCCTGCACGGCTTCATGACCGAGTTCGTGGTCGAGGACGCCGCGAACCTGAACGCCGTCCCCGCAGCGCTGCGCGAGGTCGCGGTGCTGGTCGAGCCGCTCACGATCGCCGAGAAGGCGCTTTCGCAGGTGTGGCACCTGCAGGAGCGTCTGCCGTGGGGGTGCGCCGTGACGCCGGGTCGTGGCCCGGGCCGCTGCCACCGCGCCGTCGTGATCGGCGCCGGACCGGTCGGGATGCTCGGCGCCATGAAGCTGGCCGCCAGCGGCTTCGACACCACGGTCTACTCGCGCGAGCCGGCGCCCAACCCGCGCCAGCAGCTCGTGGAGGCGATCGGCGCGCGGTACGTCTCCTCGGCCGAGACGCCGGTCGAGATGCTGGCCGCGATCGCCGGGCCGATCGACCTGGTCTACGAGGCGGTCGGTGCCTCGTCGATCGCGTTCGAACTCATGAAGGTGCTCGGCACCAACGGCGTCTTCGTCTTCACCGGCGTGCCGGGCCGCCGCGAGCCGATGCCGGTCGACACCGACCTGCTCATGCGCAATCTCGTGCTGAAGAACCAGCTCGTGCTCGGCACGGTGAACGCGGGCAAGGAGAGCTTCGAGAACGCCATCGTCGACCTGGCCGACTTCCAGCAGCGCTGGCCGCAGGCACTCTCCGGCCTCATCAGCGGGCGCCACCCGATGGAGGATCACGCCGAGCTGCTGCTGGGGCGGCCGAGCGGCATCAAGAACGTGATCCGGATCGGCGCGGCGGCGTGAGCGCGCCCGCGACGCTCGGCGCCGCGCTGCGCCGCCATTGGCCGGAGTACCTGATCGAGGCGGCGCTGCTCGGCCTCTTCATGGTCTCCGCCTGCGCCTTCGCGACGCTCCTCGAGCACCCCGACTCCCCGCTCCGCGCCGCGATCGCCGACGCGAACCTGCGCCGCCTCCTCATGGGGCTGGCGATGGGGCTCACGTCGCTGGCGCTGATCCACTCGCCGGCGGGGCGGCGCTCCGGCGCGCACATGAACCCGTCGGTGACGCTCGCCTTCCTGAGGCTGCGCAAGATCGAGCGGCGCGACGCGCTCTTCTACGTGTCCGCGCAGTTCGCCGGCGGGGCGGCGGGCGTGCTCGTGATGAGCGCACTGCTGGGACCGAAGCTGGCCGATCCGGCGGTGCGTTTCGTGGCGACCGTCCCGGGGATGCAGGGCGTCGCGTTCGCCTTCGCGGCCGAGGCGGTGATCTCGTTCCTGCTGATGCTGACCGTCCTCTCGGTCTCCAACCTGCCCCGCTTCGCACCCTACACCGGCTGCGTGGCGGCGGCGCTCGTGGCGTCGTACATCACGCTCGAGGCGCCGATCTCGGGCATGAGCATGAATCCGGCGCGCACGCTCGGCTCGGCTCTGGGCGCCGGGGAGTGGCGCGCGCTGTGGATCTACTTCATCGCGCCGCCGCTCGGGATGCTGCTGGCGGCGGAGCTCTTCGTGCGCGTCGCCGGCCTGCGCCGCGTGCTCTGCGCGAAGCTCCGCCACGACTCCGCGGGCCGCTGCATCTTCTTCTGCGGGCCGCTCGCGAACCGGACGGCCGACGACCCGGCGCCGGCCGCCGGAGGCCGCCGCGCAACCTCGCGCGAGAGCGCGGCATCGAAGCACGCGTGCGGGAACCCCGGCGTGAAGGAGCGCCTCCGATGGCCGACTCGAACCACTACGACGTGATCATCGTGGGCACCGGCGCCGGCGGCGGCACGCTGGCCTGGAAGCTGGCGCGGACCGGGAAGCAGGTGCTCCTCCTCGAGCGCGGCGGCTTCCTGCCGCGCGAGAAGGCGAACTGGGACAGCAAGGCCGTCTTCCTCGACGGCCGCTACAAGGCGGACGAGACCTGGTTCGACCTGGACGGCAGGCCCTTCCACCCCGGCATCCACTACTGCGTCGGCGGGAACACCAAGGTCTACGGCGCGGCGCTGCTGCGCTTCCGCGAGCGCGACTTCGCCCGGCTCGGCCACCACGGCGGCGTCTCGCCGGCCTGGCCGATCGGCTACGGGGAGCTCGAACCCTACTACACGCAGGCCGAGCACCTCTACCACGTGCACGGCACGCGCGGCGAGGATCCGACCGAGCCGTGGGCGAGCGCACCCTACCGCCACCCGGCGATCTCGCACGAGCCGCGCATCCAGGAGCTGCACGACGACCTGGCGGGCATCGGCCGCCGGCCGTTCCACCTGCCGGTGGGCGTGAAGCTCGACGAACGGAACCGCATGGAGTCGGAGTGCATCCGCTGCTCGACCTGCGACGGCTTTCCCTGCCTGGTGAACGCGAAGGCCGACGCGCACGTGATCGCGGTGCAGCCGGCGCTCGGCCGCCCCAACGTCACGCTGGTCGTGAATGCGAAGGTGACCCGGCTCGAGACCGACGCGGGCGGCCGCACCGTGACCGGCGTCCACGTCGAGCGCGAGGGGCGCCGCGAGCGCTACTCGGGCGAAGTGGTGGTCCTCGCCGCCGGCGCCGTGAACTCGGCCGCCATCCTGCTGCGCAGCGCCAGCGACCGCCACCCCCGCGGGCTCGCCAACGGCTCGGGAGTGGTGGGCCGGCACTACATGTGCCACAACAACTCGATCCTGATGGCGGTCAGCAAGCGGCCCAACCCCACCGTCTTCCAGAAGACGCTGGCGCTCAACGACTTCTACTTCGGCGACGACGGCTTCGACTACCCGATGGGCCACATCCAGATGCTCGGGAAGTCGGACATGGAGATGCTGAAGGGCGAGGCGCCGGCCTTCGCGCCCGGTCTCGCGCTCGACTTCCTCGCGCGGCACGCCGTCGACTTCTGGCTCACCTCCGAGGACCTGCCCGATCCCGCAAACCGGGTCACGCTCGACGCGGACGGCGCCATCCACCTCGCCTACCGCGAGAACAACCTCGAAGGGCACCGCCGGCTGGTGAAGCGGCTCAAGGGGCTGCTTCGCGAAATCGGCTGTGAGAGCAGCCTCCTGCCCTGCTCGGTCTACCTGGGCAAGAAGATCCCGATCGGCGGCACCGCCCACCAGTGCGGGACGGTGCGCTTCGGGACCGATCCGTCCAGCTCCGCGCTCGACGTGGACTGCCGCGCGCACGAGGTCGACAACCTCTACGTCGTCGACGGCAGCTTCTTCGTGTCGTCGACCGCCGTGAATCCCGGCCTCACGATCATGGCCAACGCGCTGCGCGTGGGTGACCACCTGATCGAGCGGCTCGGTTCGCGCGTCGAGACGCGCGAACCGGTCGCACAGGTCGTGCGGGCATGAGCGCGGTGGCGACGATCGCTGCCCCCGGCGCCGCGACGCCCGCGCATGCCGCGCGGCGCCGGCCCGCCGGGTGGCTCGGTGCGGCGTGCGCCGCGCTGGCGTGGACGGCGATCCTCGTCGGACTGGGACCGGACCGTCCCGCCGGCCGCGCGGACGTCCGCGCGGTCGCCGCCGTCGAGTCGATCGGCTTCACGGTGATCGATCTCGACCGCTCGATCGACTTCTTCCGCGACGTGCTCGACTTCGAGTTCGAAGGGACGCGCGAGGCCGCGGGCGACGCCTTCGCGCACCTCGTCGGCGTGTTCGGAGCGCGCGCCCGGATCGCGACGCTCCGGATCGGGGACGAGCGGATCGAGCTCACCGAGTATCTGGCGCCGCGCGGCAGGCCCTTCCCCGCCGACACGCGGGGGAACGATCGCTGGTTCCAGCACATCGCGATCGTGACGAGCGACATGACGGCCGCCTACGGACGTCTGCGCGCGCACGGGGTCCGGCACGCCTCGACCGGCCCGCAGAAGCTCCCCGAGTGGAATCGCGACGCCGCCGGAATCGAGGCCTTCTACTTCCGCGACCCCGACGACCACTTCCTCGAGGTGATCGCCTTCCCGGCCGGCAAGGGCGACCCGCGCTGGCGGACGCGCATGGCCGGAAGCGCCGACGGCCCGCCGCCCCTCTTCCTCGGCATCGACCACACCGCGATCGTCGTGGACGACACCGACGCGAGCCTCGCCCTCTACCGCGACCGGCTCGGGCTCGAGGTCGCGGGCGGCAGCGAGAACCACGGCGTCGAGCAGGAGCACCTGAACAACGTCTTCGGCGCGCGCCTGCGCATCACGACGCTGCGCGCCGCACGCGGGCCGGGGATCGAGCTGCTCGAGTACCTGAGCCCGCGCGACGGCCGGCCCGCGCCGCTCGACCTCAAGGCGAACGACCTCTCCCACTGGCAGACGCGGCTCGTGGTGCCCGGGCTCGCGGCGACGGCGGATGCGCTGCTCCGCGGCCGCGCGGCCTTCGTCTCGCCCGGCGTGGTCGAGCTGCCCGTCGAGGTCGCCGGTTTCCCGGCCGGCTGCCTGCTGCGCGATCCCGACGGCCACGCGCTCCTGCTCGCGGCTCGCTGAGCGGGCGCGGGGACCGGACGCGACGGGCCGGCGCGCCCTCCTCTCAGCGGCACGCGCAGACGACGCCCATGTCGGCGGCGCTGCGCGGCCAGTGGAACCCGCTCTGCTCCACGATGAAGAGCTCCTGGCCGATCTCCTCCTCCGAGGCGAGCCAGGCCAGGCGGCGCATGCCGTCGATCATCACGATCCGCTCGCAGCCGGCGCAGTGCAGCGCAAGGTAGGGCTGGCCGCGGCTCCACTCGCCGGACGCCCCGCCCCAGCCGGCGAGCAGCGATTCCAGGTGATCGCCGTGCTGCACGAGGTCGCGGAACGTGAGCGGCGTGGCGTGGGGGTGATTCCAATCGACCAGATTCCCGCTGCGCGCGTCCCGGAAGCGGACGGCGTAGGTGTCGGCGGCGAGTACGTCGGCGACCGTCGCCGTGTAGGCCCGGCAGGCGGCCCCGACCCGGGGCCGCTCGAGGGCGGAGGCCGCGGCGCACCGCAGCTCCAGCGCGATCCGCAGGAACTCCTCGTAGGTGACCGGCCGCTCCCCGTGCCGAAGCATGGCGCTAGGCTCCCAGGATCGCCCCTGCCCTCAAGAGCGGGATCGGCAGACGGGGCGGTCCCAAGAAACCCGGATTTTCCGGTTCCGGCCCTTCGGGAAATCCCGCTCTTGAGGGCGAGAGGTGGCTCGGTCTGCCCGGCCGGATGTCGAGGTGCGGACGCCCGTGGAAGCCCCCAGCCAGCGCGAGGAGCGAGCGGCCAGGCTGGCGGCGCCGCACCTGGACGACGACGGAGGACTCTCGGACGAGTCGATCGCCGCCCTGTGCCGGCGACACCCCGAGCTGCGCGCTGAGTTCGAGGCGATCCGGCGCGGACTGGTGCTGTTCGGGAGAGTCCGCCCGACGCGCGCCGGCCCGCCCCTCGCGGCTCGGCGGCGAGGGTTGCGCAAGGTCCTCCTCGCGGCGACGGCGACGGCGGCGACGGCGGCCGGACTCGTCGCGGTCACCCTGCTCGTCCGGCCGGCGCCGCAACCGCCGCCCTCGGCCGATCTCGCGATGGCCGAGGCTGCGGCCCGGATGCTGGCACCGATGGCGGAAGAGGCCGGGCGCGAGAGGCTCGACCGGATGACCGATCGCGATCTCCACGCGCTCGCCGGCTTCTACGCGCGGGCCAACGAGATCGTCGACGAGCTGCGCAGCTCCGCTCCCGCGAACGCAGGGGATCGCGCGGCGCTCGAGGAGACCGGGCGGCGCCTGCGGGAGTTCGCCGGCGGCGTCGGAACCGGTTCGCCCTCGCCCGCCCGGACCAGCCTGCGCGGGTGGATCGAGGAGGGCTCGGGGGAGGTCGAGGCGAGCCCGACGCTGGCGCTCCTCTTCGCCCAGCAGGTGGAGCGGCTGGCCGACCGCTTCGGAACCGGGAACCGGGCGGCGCGGTCCGCGGCCGCCCGCCGCCTGCTCGCGCTGGCGACGAAGGTCTCCCTGAACGAGATCGTCGTCTTCGACCTCGACGACGAGGGCCGTGAGTTCGCCGGCGCGGAGCTCTTCGTGCAGCGCGTCGACCCGTTCACCGGACTTGCCGGCGAACCCGGGTTCGTCGGCATCACCCCGATGGATCAGCCGTTCCCCCTTCCGCTCGGGGACTGGCGGATCACCGTGCAGGATCCGGAGGGCCGCCGCCACTCCGAGCTTCGCATGCTCTCCCTCCCGGGCCCCGACGTGCAGCGGCGCGTCACCTTCCTTCGGGCGCACGAGGAGGTCGTGAAGGGGATGGCCCATCGATCGGCCTGCCGCTTCCAGTACCGGCGCCTCCTGCCGGGATCGAAGGACGCCTGGGCCGCGCCGGACGAGGAGGTCGAGCTGGGCGAGCTCTGGATCGATCCCTTCGAGGTGACCAACCGGGAGTACGAGGAGTTCCTGCAGAGCCTTCGCGCCCATCCGGAGTGGTTCGGCGCGGCGCTGCCCGTGAAGCTGCCCGTCGGCTTCACCGTGGCGGGCGTCTGCACCGAAGATCCTCGCAAGCCGGTGGTCGAGGTGCCCTGGAACGACGCGGTCCTCTACGCCAACTGGGCCGGGAAGCGGCTCCCGACTTCCCGCGAGTGGGAGCGCGTCGCGGAGGGGGCGACCGATCGCCGCTTTCCGTGGGGCGACGAGTTCGACGTCCGCCGCGTGGACGTGGCGCGGTCGCTGGTCGATCGATTCGCCGAGGTCGCAGCCGGCGACGGACGGCTCGGGTTCATTCCGCCGGGCAATCCTTGCGGCCGCGTCGACGACCCGACGTTCGCGGGAGGCTGCACTCCCGCCGACGAGGGCGCACCGGTCTGGCGGCTCGCCGACAACGCGAGCGAGTGGATCGAGGATCTCGAGTGCCTTCCCGGCAGTTCCGGGGATCCGGCGGTCTCGCTGGAGCGCGACCTGCTGCGCACGAAGCGCGGCGCCGGATGGCTCGACGCCGGGATCGAAGTCTGCGCGATCGAGACTCTGAAGGCCGGCGTTCCGCTCGAAGGCACGCCATGGACCGGCTTCCGGTGCGTTCGCAGCCCGTTCCCCGGCTTTCGACCACGATGAAAGGACCCCCCCTCTTGAAGAAGCGAAGCTCCGGCAGGAAGAAACTGAAGCGCGCGACCGGGAGGAAGCGGCGACCGAAGCTCGAGCTGGCGCGCGCCTATCGCCTGGTGCCGGTGAAGATCTCCGGCGTGCGCAGCCCTCACGAGCACGTGCGCGGCGCCGCGGGAATCCCGCCCTGCCCGCCCGGCAGCACGTTCGTCGACAAGGTGATCCTCGGCGGCGTCACCTACTGCATGTACCGCGACGCGCACGGGATGATGTTCCTGATCGTCTGCTGATCCGGGGGTCCGCGTGCGGCCGCGATGAACTCACCGGTCGCCGGCGGGTCCGGGGTCCGTGCTTCCCCTCCACGCCCGACCCAGTCGGAGGCCGAGCCGCGCGAGCGCGATCCGGTGGCGCCTGCGTGCGGCCCGGTCGGAGATGCCCATCCGCTGCGCGACCGTCGAGATCGACGCTCCCGCGAGGTCGACCGAGCGGATCAGCTCCACCTCCCCGGGCGGGAGCCCCGCGACGGTTTCCTGCACGAGTCGTGCGAGCTCACGGCGGGCCGCCTCGCCCGGCACGTCGGAGGGCGAGAGGAGCGCCGTCGGCGCCACGCCGCCGTCGCCCGGATCCCGCGCGACGTGATCGAGACGGGAGGTGCGCGAGGGCGCGCGCCTCGCGGCTCCGTGGTACGCCGCGAGCTCGGCCAACTCGTTGCGCACGAGACTTGCGATCCACGGAGACAGGGCCGCGTCGGCGGCGAGGTCGAGCTTCGGGAGCGAGCGGTGGACGTCGAGCAGCACGCGCTGCGTCACGTCGTCGATCTCGAGGACCCGGCGCAGCGCCTGGCCGATCGTCGCCTGCACGCACCTCCGCACGTCGGGCTCGATGAGCCGGAGGAACTGCTCGTGCGACTCGCGGCAGCCGTTCTGGGCCTCGAGCAGCAGTCGGCGCAGTCGTCCGCTCCCGTCCCGATCGTGTTCGGCCGGCGGATCGTGGGCGATCGGCTCCTTCATCGAGTGACCCGGGTCCTTCTCGCGCTGCGGCCAACGCGGGATTCGCGGCGAACAGCGTCCGTGCGATCCCGTCCCATTATGCGGCGGGCCGCCCGGAGTGTCCGGGCCCGGCTTCAACGCGGCCGCGCGACGAGCGCGAACTCCTGCGGCTCGTCGGCCGCGCCGAGATCGAGCGTCACGAACGCGCGTTGCAGCCGCGGCACCACGAGATCGCGCGTCTCGTCGGCGGGCCACGTCGGGAGGTCGAACGCGGAGGGACCATCCGGGCCGAAGGGACGGCCGTCACGGCTCCAGACCAGCAGCGTGGATCGCTCGGAAAGGTCGCGGCACACCACGGCGCCGATTCGCGGCAGCCCGGCACGGCCACCTGGAAGGTCCAGTCGACGCGGCGCAGGTCGATGCGCTCGTTCGTCCGCGCGTCCACCAGCTCCATGCGCGCGAACCCCCGCTCGCGCCGCGACGCGTCGGCCGACGCGCGCTCGGCCGCCGAGCGCGAGGGTCGGACGCCCGACGACCGCCAGCCCCGGCGCGACCCCGATCGCCCGCGGCCTGCTCATGCGCAGAGTGTAGTACGCTCCGGGACCGACGACAGGATCACCCGCCGCGGGGAGCCCGACCGGCCCATGCGCCTCCAACACCTGGTCCACCTGGCGTGTCCGAGCTGCCGCAGCCCGCTCGAGCTCGCCGAGGTGCGCGCGCGATCGGACGAGCGCATCGACGAAGGAGCGCTGCGCTGCACCGGCTGCCGCGCGGGCTGGCCGATCGTGCGGTCGATCCCGCGCTTCGTCGAGCCGGACAACTATGCGCGCAGCTTCGGCGAGCAGTGGAATCGCTTCCCGCGGACGGTCTACGACCGCCACAACGGCCTCCGCCTCTATCGCGAGCGTTTCTTCCGGGCGACGCGCTGGCCCGAGCGGCTTGCGGGCGAGCTGCTCGTCGAGGCCGGCTGCGGACCGGGCGCCTTCACCGAGATCGCCTGCTCGACCGGCGCGACGGTCGTCGCCTTCGATCTCTCGAGCGCCGTCGACGTCAACCTGCGCGAGAACGGCCGCTGCCCCGATCTGCTGGTCGTCCAGGGCGACGTCCTGCAGCCCCCGGTCGCGCCCGCCGCGTTCGACCGCCTCTTCTGCTTCGGCGTCCTGCAGCACACGCCCGATCCGGCCGCCTCGTTCGCGCGGCTCGTCCCTCTGCTCAAGCCCGGCGGCCGGCTCGCGATCGACTGCTACCGCATGCCGACGCGCAGCCGCTGGTGGACCTCCTACTATCGCTGGCGCTGGCTCACGCGCCGCATGCCCCACGCCCTCGTGCACGCGCTCTGCCGGGTCTGGGTGACCGTGAGCTGGCCGATCGTCACGACGCTCTGGCGGCTCCCGGGCGACGGCGGTCGCAACCTCGCCCGCTACCTCTTCCTGATCCGCGACTCGTTCCGGCGCAAGGGGCTGCCGGTCACGCCGCGCTTCGAGCGCGAGTGGGCGGTGATGCAGCTCGTCGACCAGCTCACGCCGCGCTACGACCTCCCGCAGACGATCGAGGCCGTGCGCGGCTGGTTCGAGGAGGCCGGCCTCCAGGACGTCGACGTCGCCAAGGGCGACAACGGCATCGTCGGCCGCGGCCGCGCCGCGGCTCCCTAGACTTCGCGCCCATGGACGGAGCCGCGCCGATCGTGCTGAACGCCGCGGAGCGCCGCGTGCTCGGAGTGCTCATCGAGAAGGGGCTCACGACGCCGGAGTACTACCCGCTCTCGGTGCACGCCCTCGCGGCCGGGTGCAACCAGAAGAGCAACCGCGACCCGCTCGTGAGCTACGACGAGGCGCAGGTCGAGCGGGCGCTGCGGACGCTCGAGTCGAAGGGACACGTGCGATCGGTGATCGGCGACACCGGACGGGTGGCGCGCTGGCGGCAGGAGCTCGTGCGGACGCTCGGGCTGGAGGTGACCGAGCTCGCCGTCGTCGGCGAGCTGCTGCTGCGCGGCGCGCAGAGCGAGGGCGACCTGCGCGGGCGCGCAAGCCGGATGCGGCCGATCGAGACGCTCGAGACGCTGCGGGCCCTGCTGCAGAAGCTGCGGGAGCCCGCCCCGGGCCGCCCCGCGCTCGTCGTCCGGCTCTCGCCCGAGGGAGCCGCGCGCGGGGTGCGCTGGACCCATGCGCTTCCGCCGCCCGATCCGCTCGAGGAGCTGCGCGAGCCGGAGACGGAGACGGAGCCGGCCGGCGCACCGAGCGACCTCGCGCGGCTGGGCGAGCGCGTGGCGGCGCTCGAGCGGCGCGTGGCGCGGCTCGAGGGCGGCGGCGATCGCGCGACGCCCTGAGCGGCGCCGCCCGCGTGCGCCGCCCTCACTCGCTCGTCGTCACCAGCACGGCCGACTCGGGGTAGCGGCAGCTCCACTTCCACTCGATCTCCGCCTTGCCGGCGCGCGCGATCGGGAGCCGCCAGGTGAGGGTCCCCTTCTCCTCGCGCAGCTTCCGATCCTCGTCGGTGCGCGAGGGCTCGGGACGCGCCGAGTCGAGGCGCACCGTGATCCGCGAGTCGCGCGGCTTGGGGAGCGCTTCCCTCACGGTCACGACGATTCCGCCATCGCGGGCCGTCGAGGGGGCGCCGAGGTTCTCGAAGCGCATGCGCCAGGTGTTGACGGCGACCCCCTTCGACGAGAAGAGCGAGGTCCGGAGCTGGTCGTCGAGCCGCACGCGCTCGACGGAGACGAAGGGGTCGGGGCCGAGGTGCACGGTGAACTCCTTGCCCTTCTGCGTGAGCTCGATCGCACCCCTGCCGAGGTAGTCGCTGCCCAGGTGGACGGCCGACTCGCCCGGCAGCAGGATCCAGTCGCTCGTGTTGGTCGCCTTGCCGGTGAGCCAGACGGTGGGGTCGAGCGCCGGCACGCAGTCGCGCTCGGGAACGAGCGGCAGCCGGGCGCGGCCGACCAGCACGACCTGGCCGTCGGGCCGCGAGGGGATGCGCTGGCGGTCGGGCAGGTGGAAGCGCACCGAGAGCCCCTCGTCGGCCACCGTCGCGAAGGGGGCGGGGCGCGCGGCGACGAATCCGGGCGCGGGGGCGTCGGCGGCCTCGCTCTCGACGGACGCCTCGCTGGCGGCGAAGAACTTCCCCCGCGTCGACGGGAGCGCGCGCAGCGACAGCCACTCCGCGCGCGGGTCGGGCCCCTGCGCGCCGAGCTGCGGCTGCGCGCTCGAGAGCCAGAGATCGACGTCGTTCCAGTCCTCGGCGGTCTGCTGCCAGACGCGCGCGCGGTAGGTGATCTCGACGCTCGTGAGCTCCTTCGCGGCGCGCAGCTCGTAGACGGGGGCCCAGCCGGCCGCGCCGACGCGATAGACGAGCTCGCACGGCAGCGGACCGGCGCCGCGGCTCACCACGTCGATCGCGACGTCGCGCAGGACGACGTTGGGAGTCTCGCAGCGCTGCAGCTCGGCGCGCGCGGCCTCGAGCTCGCGCTGCTTCGCGTCGAGCTGCGCGGCGTTCCCGCGCTGCGCGTCCTGTTGCGCGACGAGACGCGTGCGCAGGAAGGCGGCCTCCGTCGCCCAGGCCTCCGCGCTCGGCCGCGCGCCGTCGCCCCCGGCGTCCGCGGGCGGCGCGCCCGCCGGGGCGAGGAGCTTCGCGAGGTGGGCGGCGATCGACTGCAGCGCGGCGCGCTCGTCCTCGAGCTGCGCCAGCTCGCGCGAGAGGCGCCGCACCGACTCGCGCAGCGCCTCGACGCGCGCGTCGGGGAGCATCCGCTCCCGGCGCTCGCGCACCTCGACGGCGACCACCTCGCCGTTCGCGACGCGCACGCGCACGCTGGCAGGGTCGGCCTCCGCCGGCAGCCCGCGCACGACGAAGGCGCCCGGCCCGGGCAGCGCGACGGCGCGCTCGACCATGGCGCCCGACGCGTCGACCGCGACACGCTCGATCCGGCTCTCGACCGGTTGCTGCGCACCGGGAGCGGCCGCGGGCAGCAGGAACGCGCCGGCCATCGCCGCGGCGCCTGGAATCCTCGCCGGTCCGGCGCGCGCCGACGGCGCGTTCCGCGCCGCCGCGCGCCGCCGACGCCGCACGAGGCCGGCGGTGGCGAGGAACGTCGCCGCGAGAAGGAGGAGCAGGAGCGCGATCGGCCGCAGCGACCCGCCGCCGCCCGCTCCGCGCGCATGAAGCGTCCCGCCGGCCCGCGAGAGCTCGAAGTCGTCGGGCCAGACGATGCGGCTCGCCCACTCGATCTGCGCCTTCTCGCCGCGCCGGAGCGCGACGGCCCAGGTGAGGATCCCATGCTCCTCGCGGTCGCGCGCGAAGCGCGGCTCGGTCGCCGGCGCCGGCTTGCAGTCGGCCAGCTCGACCTCGATGCGATCGTCGCGGGCCTTCGGGAGCACCTCGCGCACGAGCACCGTGACGCCGCCGTCGGGCGCGGCCGAGAGCGCGCCGTGATTCTCGAGCGTGACGCGCCAGCGGTCGCTCTGGTGGCGCTTGGAGCCGAAGAAGCCGGCGCTGCCCTGCTGGTCGTCGACGTGCACCCGCTCGACCGTGAGCGCGGCGTCGAGCCCCAGGTGGAGGGTGAACTCCTGCCCCGGCCGCACCAGCTCCACCTGCGCCGGTCCGAGGAAGTCGTTGCCGAAGAAGACCGACGCCGGTCCCGGCAGCATCACGTAGTCGCTCGTGTTGCGCGTCCTCCCACGCAACCAGACCGTGCGGTCGAGCGCGGGAGTGCAGACCCGCTCGCCGGTCACCGCGAGCGCCGCGCGGCCGACCAGCACGGTGGCGGCTCCCGCGCGCGACTCGATCGTCTCCTTGCGATCGAGGCGGTAGCGGACCGACAGCCCCTCGTTGCGCACCTCGGCGAGGCCGTCGTCGCCGCTGCTGACGGCTCCCTCCTTGTCCTTCTTCTCGTCCTGCGGGACGTAGCCGAGCGCCCGCAGCCGCGCACCCTGCGCGCGTCCCGCGCGGCGCTCGTCGAGCAGCGAGAGCCACGCCGTCGGCGCCCGCGGCCCCACCACGCCGCGGCGCGGCTCCGCGGTGGAGAGGAACAGGTCGACGTCGCGCCAGTCCTCGCCGGTCTGCTGGCTCACCTCGGCGCGATAGATGAACTCGACTTTCTCGAGCTGCTTGTCGGCGCGCAGGTCGTAGCGCGGCGACCACCCCGCCTGCGAAACCACGTAGTCGAGCTCGAGCGCGAGCGGCCCGGTGCGCAGCGCGACCACGTCGAAGGCGACGTCGTGGAGGCGGACCGCCTCCCCGCGCTCGACCTGGCCGATCTCGCCGCGCGCGACCTCGAGGGCGGCGACGGCCTCCTCGAGCGCCCACTGCGCCGCGCGCTCGGCTTGCCGCGCGGCGCGCAGCTCCCGCTCGAGCCACGAGAAGTTGGCCGACCACGCCGACTCGTTGGTGCGGCCCGCGGCGGTCTCGCGCGCGTGGAAGGCGGCCTCCTGGTCGAGCAGCGCCTCGAGGCGCGCGCGCATCGCGGCCTCGAGCGCGAGGCGGTCGGTCGCCCCCTGCCGCGCCTCCTGGAGCTCGGCCACGCGCCGCTGCAACGCGGCGACCCGCTCGTCCGCGGCGTGGCGCACCAGCCGGGCGCGCACCTCCACCCCGTTCGCCTCCGCGCCGTCGAGCCGGATCCCGACCGAGCCGGCCTGCAGTGCTCCGGAGAGCCCGCGCACCACGAACCGCCCGCCCCCCTCCGGCAGCACCGCCCGCCGCGTGACCTTCGCCGAGCCGGGATGGACCGATACCTCGACGATCGCCGCGACGAGCTCGCGCTCCGCCGCCTCCTGCGGCGCGGCGGCGGCCGCGGCGACGGGCGCCGCGGCGCACCACGGAATCGGCACGACCAGCGGGATCGCCAGCAGGAGTCCCATCTCGAACCTCCTCGAGGAACGCGCGCGCCACCGGGGTGCGGTGAACGCCGCCGCGGGGTGGTCGTTCGACCGGGAACCGCGCGGAAGTTCCGGCTGCCGCGATCCTGCGTCGCACGCCACGCTAACCGGATCGGCGGCCCGGGGGGCGC
>Ga0187893_10009890_pt1 | contig 14474 bp, 16 predicted proteins | sample MA1701074metaG_FD_139574 | JGI IMG/M metagenome (GOLD analysis project Ga0187893, IMG submission 139574) | White microbial mat communities from a basaltic lava cave in the Kipuka Kanohina Cave System on the Island of Hawaii, USA - MA170107-4 metaG ...
ACGGCGTGGCGCGCTTCCTCGCCGGCGTCACGCTCCGGACACCGTCGGTGCCGGTGTTCACGAGCGTGGAGGCGCGCCCCGTCTCCGATCCCGCGGACATCGGCGAGTTGCTGCGACGCCAGGTGACGGCGCCCGTGCGCTGGGAAGCGACGATGCGGGCCCTCGGCACGGTGCCGGCCGTGCTCGCCGTGGAGTTCGGGGCGGGCAAGGCGTTGGCCGGCTTGTGGAAGCGGACGGTCGATCAACCGCCGGTGCTGAGCGTGGGCGACGCGGAGGGGATGCCGGCCCTGCAGGAGGCGCTCGCATGAGCCGACCGCTGGACGGCCGCGTGGCGTTGGTCACCGGCGGCGGTCGCGGTATCGGCGCCGCAGTTGCCCGCCGCCTGGCCGCGGACGGTGCCGCGGTGGCGGTCAACTACGTGCAGAACCGCACCGCCGCCGAGGAGACGGTGCGCGCCATCGAGCAGGCGGGCGGGCGGGCCGTGGCCGTCGGGTTCGACGTCGGGCTCGCGGCGGCCGTGCGTACCGGAATCGGCGGCGTCGTTGACGCCTTGGGGGGCCTTGATATCCTCGTCAACAACGCGGGCATCGCCCGGGATGCCTTGGTGTTGCGTTTGAAGGAGGAGGACTGGGAAGCGGTGCTGCGGACCGATCTGACGGGGGTGTTCCTCTGCACGAAGGCGGCCGCACGGGTGATGCTGAAGGCGCGCGAGGGACGGATCGTGAATGTGACGTCGGTGGTCGCCGAGACGGGCAATGCAGGGCAGGCAGCCTATGCCGCCGCCAAGGCGGGCGTCATCGGCTTCACGAAGGCCGTGGCGCGCGAGCTGGCGGGCCGCAACATCACCGTCAACGCCGTGGCCCCCGGCCTGGTCGCGACCGAGATGAGCGACGGGATCGGCGGCTCCCAGCGCGAGGCCTATCGGCTTGCCGTGCCGATGGGACGCGAAGCGGACGTAGCCGAGGTCGCCTCGGCGGTGGCCTACCTGGCGTCCCCGGAGGCCGGGTACGTGACCGGGCAGGTCTTGCGCGTGAACGGCGGTCTGTACATGTGATGGCTGACAAAGGAGGAGGATGAATGGCGTCGAACGTGGAGCAACGAGTCAAAGAGATCATCTGCGAACAGCTCGGGGTGAGCGAGGAGCAGGTGACTCCCCAGGCCTCGTTCATCGAAGACCTGGGTGCCGACTCGCTCGACATCGTCGAGCTCGTGATGGTGCTCGAGGAAGAGTACGACATGGAGATCTCGGACGAGGACGCCGAGAAGGTGCGGACCGTCCAGGACGTGGTGACGTACATCGAGAGCCACAAGTGACGACGCCGCCGCGCACCGCGCCGCTCGATCGGATCGATCCGGACGTGGCGGCGTCCATCCGTCGGGAGACGGAGCGGCAGGAGTACAACCTCGAGCTGATCGCGTCCGAGAACTTCGTGAGCGAAGCGGTGCTCGAGGCACAGGGGTCCGTTCTCACCAACAAGTACGCCGAAGGGTATCCCGGCCGCCGCTACTACGGCGGCTGCGAGTACGTCGACGAGGTCGAGCGGCTCGCCATCGAGCGGGCCTGCGCGCTGTTCGGGGCGGAGGCGGCGAACGTCCAGCCCCATTCCGGCTCGCAGGCCAACATGAGCGTCTACTTCTCGCAGCTCGAGCCGGGCGACACCGTGCTCGCCATGAACCTGGCCCATGGCGGGCATCTGACGCACGGCAGCCCGGTCAACTTCTCCGGGCGATTCTTCCGCATCGTTCCCTACGGCGTGCGGGAGAGTGACGGCCTGATCGACCTGGACGAGGTGGCGTCCCTGGCACGCCGCGAGCGGCCGAAGATGGTCGTGGTCGGCCACTCGGCGTATCCACGCCAGATCGACTTCAGCGCGTTTCGGCGCATCGCCGACGAGGTCGGCGCCCTGGTCATGGCGGACATGGCACACTTCGCCGGGCTCGTGGCCGCGGGGCTGCATCCGTCGCCCGTTCCCCATTGTCAGTTCGTGACCACCACCACGCACAAGACGCTCCGGGGCCCGCGCGGCGGCATGGTGCTCTGTACGGCCGAGCACGAGAAGGCCATCAACTCGTCGGTGTTCCCCGGCAACCAGGGCGGGCCGCTCATGCACGTGATCGCGGCGAAGGCCGTGGCGCTCCGCGAGGCCGGCACGCCCGAGTTCAAGGTGTATCAGGCGCAGATCCTGGCCAATGCCAAGGCGCTCGCGGCCGGGCTCATGCGGCGCGGGTTCAAGCTCTGCTCGGGCGGGACAGACAATCACCTGATGCTGGTCGATCTCCGGGACACGGAGCTGTCCGGCAAGGTGGCGCAGGAGACGCTCGACCGGGCGCACATCACCGTGAACCGCAACGGGGTGCCCTTCGATCCGCGGCCGCCGTTCGTGACCAGCGGCGTGCGCATCGGGACGCCGGCGGTCACCACGCGCGGCATGAAGGAGCCCGAGATGGACACCATCGCGGACTTGATCGCGCGTGGGTTGCAGGCGGTGGGTGACGAGACGGCGCTCGGCCGCCTCGCCGGCGACGTGCGCGCACTCTGCGAGCGCTTTCCGCTCTACCGGCACCGGCTCGTCTGACGCTCCATGCAGTGCCCCGTCTGTCGCGCGCCCGACAGTCGCGTGATCGACTCGCGACTCGGCAAGGAGGGGGACGTCGTGCGGCGGCGTCGCCATTGCGATCGGTGCGGGCGGCGCTTCACGACGTACGAGCGGGTGGATGCGGCCCTCCCGATGGTGGTGAAGAAGGACGGCCGGCGAGAGCCGTTCGACCGCGCCAAGATCGTGGCGGGGCTGTCGCGCGCGTGCGAGAAGCGTCCCGTGTCGGTCGATACGATCGAGGAGACCGCCAGCCGCATCGAGCGGGCGTTGCAGGAGCGCGGCGAGAAGGAAGTCGCGAGCCCCGTGATCGGCGAAGCGGTCATGGAGGCGCTGCACGCGCTCGACGAGGTCGCCTACGTGCGTTTCGCCTCGGTGTATCGCTCGTTCCGCGACGTGCACGAGTTCATGCGCGAGCTGGAGGAGCTGATTGCCGAGCGCGGCGCCACGACGCGCACCGCCAAGGCGCCCGCACGCAAGGCGCGCAAGCGGGGGCGGCGGTGACGACGCGAACCGGTCGCCTGCGTGCCCGCCAGGCGGCGGTGGACGCCCGCTGGATGGCGCGGGCCCTGGCACTGGCGGCGCGGGGGCTCGGCCGGACGTTTCCGAATCCAGCGGTGGGTGCGGTGTTCGTGCGGGGCGGCCGCGTCGTCGGCGAGGGATTTCACGCGCGCGCCGGGGGACCACACGCGGAGATCGAGGCGCTGCGGCGGGCGGGACGCAAGGCCATGGGCGCGGACCTCTACGTCACGCTCGAGCCGTGCGCGCACACGGGCCGCACGCCCCCGTGCGTGGCGTCGCTGCTGCCGTTGCGGCTGCGGCGAGTCGTCGTGGCGGTGGTCGATCCGAATCCGAAGGTGCGCGGGCGCAGCGTGCGGGCGCTGCGCCGCGCCGGCGTGCGCGTCACGACCGGCGTGCGGGCGACCGAAGGCCTGGAGCTCATCCGCGGCTATCGCCGGTGGATGCTGGACGGCCGTCCCTGGGTCGTCTTGAAGCTCGCGGCGTCGCTCGACGGGCGGATCGCCGCGGCCGGCGGACGCTTCGGGTGGATCACGGGCGTACCGGCGCGTCGCCGCGCGCACGCGATGCGAGCCGTGACCGATGCGGTGCTGGTGGGTGCGCAGACGGTACGGACGGACGACCCGCGACTCACCTGTCGGACTCGACGGGGCGCCGATCCGGTACGGGTCGTGGTGAGCGGGCCGCGCCTCGAGTTGTCGACGCGGGCCAACGTGTTCGCGCGCGGCGCGGCGCCGGTCTGGGTGATCGCCCCGCGAGGAGCCTCGCGGCGCCGGGCGGCGGCGTTGCGCCGGGCGGGCGCCGAGATCGAGCTGCTGCCGGGGCGTGCCGGGCGAGTGTCGTTTCGCCGCATCGTCGCCGCGCTCGGGAAGCGTGGCGTGACGCGGCTGTTGATCGAAGGGGGCGGCGCGGTGGCCGCCGCCGCGCTGGAAGCGCAGGTGGTCGACGAGATTGCGCTCTTTCTGGCGCCGATCGTGATCGGCGCCGCCGGCGTGCCTGCCGTCGGGAGCCTGCGCGTTCCGAACGTCGGCCGCGCCGTGCGGCTCGGCGCGCTGCGCGTCGAGGCGGTCGGCCGCGATCTGCTTGTCACGGCGGCCGTCCGGCACGGGCACAGTCCTTTGCCTCCCCGGTGAGGGCGAGCTAGGGTCCGGCGAGCGATGATGGTGCCGGATCGCAGCCGAGCCTACCTCGAACGGCTTCGGGCGGGGGGCCTCGTGCTGGTCGTGGACTCGGCGCTCGAGCCTCCGGACGCCGCCGTGGTCTGCGCGGCGAGCCGGGTGGCACCCGAAGCGGTGAACTTCATGGCGAAGCACGCGCGCGGGCTCGTCTGTCTCGCCATGTCCCGGGAACGCATGCGTCAGCTCGGCATCCCGCTCATGGGCAGCGGTGAGCGCAGCGGCGGCGTCGCGTACGGCGCCAGCATCGAGGCGCGCCGTGGCGTGTCGACGGGGATCAGCGCCGGCGACCGCGCGACCACCATCCTCGCGGCCGTGCAGGCGGGCGCGACGGCGGCCGACATCGTCATGCCGGGCCACGTGACGCCCATCCAGGTCACGGCGGGTGGCACGCTGGTGCGCGCGGCGCTGCCGGAGGCGGCGAGCGACCTGTCGCGGCTCGCGGCCACCGGGCTCGATGCCGTCGTGTGCCAGATCCTCGACGCGGCCGGCAACCTCCCGACGATGGACGAGCTGGCGGCGTTCGCCGCCGCGCACGACCTGCCGCTGCTCACCGTGACCGACGTCATCCAGCTCCGTCTGCGCTCCGACACGCTCGTGCGCCGGGTGGCCGAAGCGATGGTGCCGCTGCGCCACGGCCCGACGTTTCGCGCCATCGTCTACGCCAACAGCATCGACCAGCAGCAGCACATGGCGCTGGTGCTGGGCGAGGTGCGCAGCGAGCTCGAGGTCCTGGTCCGCATCCATTCGGAGTGCCTGACCGGCGACGTGTTCGGCTCGGAGCGCTGCGACTGCGGGGACCAGCTCGCCAAGTCGCTGGACCTGATCGCGGACGTGGGACGCGGCGTGCTCGTCTACCTGCACCAGGAAGGACGCGGCATCGGGCTGGCGAACAAGATCCGCGCCTACGCGTTGCAGGACCTCGGGCGCGACACGGTCGAGGCCAACCTCGAGCTCGGCTTTCAGGAGGACCTGCGCGACTACGGCATCGGTGCCCAGATTCTGCGCGACCTCGGCGTCCAGCGCGTGCAGCTGCTCACCAACAATCCGCGCAAGATCGCGGGGCTCGAAGCCTACGGCATCGACGTGGTGACCCGCGCGCCCCTCGAAGTCACGCCGCGGCCCGGCAACATCGAGTACCTGCGGACCAAACAGCAGAAGCTCGGTCATCTACTGCGGGGCCTCGAGCGGGCGAGGTCGTAGTCGAATGCCGCGGCACTTCGACAGCACTCCCGTCGGGCAGGGCGTGCGCATCGGCATCGCGCTCGCGCGTTTCAACGAAGCGGTGACCAGCCGCCTGCTCGCCGGTGCCCTGGAGGCGCTGAAGGCGCACGGCGTGGCCGACGACGCGATCGACGTGGCGACCGTCGCCGGGGCGTTCGAGCTGCCGCTCTGCACGCAGCGGTTGGCCGCGACGGGCCGCTACGACGCGCTGATCGCGCTCGGGGCGGTCGTGCGCGGCGGAACGCCGCACTTCGAGTACGTGGCCGGGCAAGCGTCGTCCGGGCTGACGCAGATGGCGCTGCGTCACGACCTGCCGGTGGCGTTCGGCCTGCTCACGACGGACACGATGGAGCAGGCGCTCGCGCGGGCGGGTGGCGAGCATGGCAACAAGGGCTACGACGCCGCCGTGACGGCGCTGGAGATGGTCGGCCTCCTGCGCACCCTGCAGCGGGGCTGAGCAGCGCCATGGCGAGCCGACGCGTGGCGCGCGAGCGGGCGCTGCAGGCGCTCTATCAAGCGGAGATGGGGACGGGCGCGCCGGAGGGCGACGCCTTGTTCTGGCACCACTTCGACGCGGACGAGGAAGCGGGAACGTTCGCCCGCGAGCTGGTCGCCGGCGTGCGCGAGACGCGCGCCGAGATCGATCGGCAGCTGGTGCAGGCGCTCGAGCACTGGCAGCTCGACCGTCTCGCGCGGGTCGATCTCAGCCTGCTCCGGCTGGCGGGCTACGAGCTGATGGCGCGCCCGGAGATCCCGGTGTCCGTCACCATCGACGAGGCGGTCGAGATCGCCAGGCGGTTCGGCTCGGCCGAGTCCCCCGCGTTCGTGAACGGCGTGCTCGACCGGGTGGCACGGACGCTCGGCCGCAAGACCGACGGCGAGGAGCGACGCTGATGGCGGCGCCGGCGCCCGTGCCGCGCTACGAGCCGGCGGAGATCGAAACCAAATGGCAGGCGCGGTGGGCACGCGAGCGCACCTACGAGGTGCGGGCGGGCGGCACCGGCACCGCCCGGTACGTGCTGGAGATGTTCCCGTATCCGTCCGGGCGCATCCACATGGGGCACGTGCGGAACTACTCCATCGGCGACGTCATCGCGCGCTTCTACCGCATGCGGGGTGATCGCGTGCTCCATCCGATCGGCTGGGACGCGTTCGGGCTACCGGCGGAGAATGCCGCCATCCAGCACCAGGCCCACCCGGCCCGCTGGACCGAGGACAACATCGCCAGCATGCGCGCGCAGCTGCGCCGGCTGGGCTTTTCGTACGACTGGTCGCGCGAGCTCGCCACCTGCGATCCGCGCTACTACCGCTGGGAGCAGCTGTTCTTCCTGCGCATGCTCGAGCGGGGGCTCGCGTACAAGGGCCGCAGCCAGGTGAACTGGTGCGAGTCGTGCGGAACCGTGCTCGCCAACGAGCAGGTGGTCGATGGCCGTTGCTGGCGCTGTGATTCACCGGTGGTGCCCCGCGAGCTCGAGCAATGGTTCTTCCGCATCACCGCCTATGCGGACGAGCTGCTGCGCGACCTCGATCGGCTCGGCGGCTGGCCGGAGCGCGTCGTCACCATGCAGCGCAACTGGATCGGCCGCAGCGAAGGGGCCGAGATTCGTTTTCCGCTCGACGGCCGGGACGGCGAGATCACGGTCTTCACCACGCGCCCGGACACGCTCTTCGGCGTCACGTTCGTGAGCCTGGCGCCGGAGCACCCGCTGGCGCAGGCCCTCGTGCGCGGCACCGAGCACGAGGCCACCGTGACGGCGCTCGCCGAGCAGGCGAAGAGTGCCATGCGCGACGGCGGCGCCCCGGCGAAGGCCGGCGTGGTGACGGGTGCGTTCTGCCGGCATCCCCTCACGGGCGCACGCCTGCCCGTCGTCGTCGCCAACTTCGTGCTGATGGGCTACGGGACCGGCGCCGTCATGGCCGTGCCGGCGCACGACCAGCGGGACTTCGAGTTCGCGCGCGCCTACGGCTTGCCGGTTCGCGTCGTGATCCAGCCCGAGGGCCCGCCGCTCGATCCCGCGACGATGGAAGCCGCCTGGGAAGGACCCGGGCGGATGATGGCGTCCGGCGAGTTCGACGGCACGGCGAGCGAGGACGGCAAGGGGCGTGTGGTCGCGGCACTCGAGCAACGCGGGGTCGGCCGCGGTGCGGTGACCTACCGGCTGCGCGATTGGGGCATCTCCCGGCAACGCTACTGGGGCACGCCGATCCCGGTGGTGTACTGCGACCCCTGTGGTCTCGTGCCGGTGCCCGAGGCCTCGCTGCCCGTGGTGCTTCCGCAGGACGTCGTGCTGACCGGAGCCGGCGGCTCGCCGCTGGCGGCGCACGCGGCCTTCGTCCACACGACGTGCCCGCGCTGCGGCGGAGCCGCGCGGCGCGAGACGGACACGATGGACACGTTCGTCGAGTCGTCCTGGTACTTCGCACGCTACGTGTCGCCGTGGGACGACACGAGCCCATTCGAGCGGCGCGAGCTCGACGACTGGCTGGGCCCGCGCGGGGTCGACCAGTACATCGGCGGCATCGAGCACGCGGTCCTGCATCTCCTCTATTCGCGGTTCTTCACGAAGGTGCTCCGGGACCTCGGCTTCGTCGGTCTGGACGAGCCGTTCCGGAACTTGCTGACGCAGGGCATGGTCATCAAGGACGGCGCCAAGATGAGCAAGTCGAAGGGCAACGTCGTCGACCCGGACTATCTGATCGAGCGCTACGGCGCGGACACGGCACGGCTCTTCTGCCTGTTCGCGGCGCCGCCGGAGCGGGACCTCGACTGGAGCGATCAGGGTGTCGAGGGGATGAGCCGCTTCCTCACGCGGCTCTGGCGGCTCGTCTGGAACGTGCGGGATCGTCTGGGCACACCCGATGCGGCACGTCCCGGCGAGCCGTCGGAGGTCGACCGCACCCTGCATCGCCGGACGCACGAGACCATTCGGCGCGTCACCGAGGACGTCGGCGAGCGCATGCACTTCAACACCGCGATCGCGGCGGTGATGGAGCTCGTCGGAGACATCGCCGAGACGGCGGATGCGGCCAGCCCCCCGGTGCTGCGCGCGGCGGTCGATACCACGCTGCGGCTGCTGGCGCCGTTCGTTCCCCACGTGGCGTCCGAGCTGTGGGAGGTGGTCGGGCATCACGAATCGCTCGAGGACGCCGGGTGGCCCCGCGTGGACACGGCGGCCCTCCGGCGCGACGAGCTGGAGATTCCCGTGCAGGTCAACGGCAAGCTGCGCGCCCGCATCGTGGTCCCGGCGGACGCGCCCGCCGATGCCATCCTGGCCGCGGCGCTCGCGGACGAACGGGTGCGCGCCCACGTCGCGGATCGGCCGCTGCGCAAGCACGTGCTCGTCCCCGGGCGCATGTTGAACCTGGTGATCTGATGCGCGCCGCCGTCGCGCTCGCCGTGCTGGGATCGATGCTCGGGTGCGGCTATCGACTGGCGACGCCCGGGGCGCAGCTGCCGAGCGGTACGCAGAGCGTCAGCATCGCGCTGTTCGACAACCGGACGCGCGAGCGCGGGCTGGAGGTGGATCTGCGGCGCGCGTTGGAGGAGGAGTTCCGGCGTCGCGGCGGATTGCGCGTCGTGCCGGAGCCGGGGGGCGATCTCGTCGTCGACGGCACCATCCGGCGTCTGGGCGACATGCCGGTCGCGTCGCGTGGCAGCGACGAGGCGGTCGAGATCCAGCAGCGGATCAGCGTCAGCGTGCGGGTCCGCGAGCGCAGCAGCGGGCGCGTGATTCTGCGCGCGCCGCGCGTCACCGAGGTGACGGAGTTCGGCGTCGAGCCCGGGGCCATCATCACCACGTCGCCGCGGTTCCAGAGCGAGCCCGTCGACGCGCGGGACATCGCCAACCTGAGCAACGTCCCCCTGGGTGAGGGACGGCGATCCACGGCGCAGCACGAGCTCGTGCAGAAGCTCGCGGGAGACATCTACAGCGCCACGATGGAGGGCTTCTGAAGGGACGCGAGCGCGGTCCGGTCCAGCCGCTCTGGCAGCGGCTCGAGCGGCTTGCGACCGAGCCGCTGGGACGTCTCTACCTCCTCCACGGGACGGAGACGTTCCTGCTGGAGCGGGCCCTGTCGATCTGCCGGCGGCAGTGCGAGGGGCAGGGCGAATGGCGTGTGGTCTGGGGCGACGACGACGCCGTCCGGGTGCGCGAAGCGATGGAGGCCATGGCGTCGCGCGGACTCTTCGGCGGTAGCGCCGCCGTGGTGGTGCGGCGCGCGGAGGCGATGCGCGGGGCCGTGGAAGCCCTGGTCGAGTCCGTGCTGGCCGAGGACCGCTACGAGGGCCGGCTGCTGCTGGTGGCGACCACGCTCGATCGGCGCAAGCGGTGGGTCGGTGCCGCCGCGAAGGGAGTCGAGGTCGAATGCGCGCCGCTCACCGATGCGGGCGAGGTGCGGCGGTGGGTCGAGCGGATGGCGAGCGACCGCGGCGTTCGCATGAACCCGGATGCGGCGGCGGAGCTCATCGATCGCTGTGGCCTCGACCTGGCGCTGCTCGACGGCGAGGTCGAGAAGCTGGCGGTCGCGGCCGTCGCGGGCGCGATCGACCGTGATCTCGTCCGCCGACTCGTGGCCAGCGTGCGCGTGCACGCGGTGGAAGAGCTGAGCGATCGCATCGGCCGGGGCGACGTGTCGGGGGCGCTGCGGGCCGTGCGCGCGTTGCGGGCCGACGACGAACCGCCGCTGCGCATCACCGCCTTCCTCGCCAGCAATCTCCGCAAGGCGCTGCACGTCGCCGAGGAGCAGGAGCGGGGCGGCGATGCCGAGGCGATCGCCCAGCGCTTGGGCATGCCCGCCTGGCTCGTCCGCCGGCAGATGGGTCGCGGGCCGGCGGTTCGCCTGGAGCGGCGCCTGGCGGTCCTCACGGAGCTGGATCGGCAGCTCAAGCGGTCGCGACCCGAAGACGTGGTGCTCGAGGACGCGATTCGCGCCCTGGCCACGAAGCCGGCGCGATGAGGTGCGGTGCGGCCGGGCGCGTCGCTAGGCGAGGCGTCCGACGGCCTTGGTGAGCCGCGCGATGCGACGCGAGGCATTGTTGCGGTGGAACACGCCGTGCGTGACGGCCTTGTCGAGCGCCTTCGTGGCCTTGGTCAGATGCTCCCGCGCGGCCGATGCATCCCCGCCACGGACCGCGTCGCGCACCGCACGCACGAGATTCTTCACGCGGCTCTTGATCGCCTGATTGCGTGAATGTCGCTTGACGCTCTGTCGATGGCGCTTGAGCGCCGAGGGATGATTCGCCACGGGGCGCAGTCGGTACCACGCGATCCCGGCAGGGTCAACCGCCGCGCTTCGCGTTCTGCCAGAGTCGGTCCAACTCTGCGGGCGAGAGGTCGGTCGTCGGCCGACCGAGACGGGCGGCCTGTGCCTCCACGTGACGGACGCGCTCCAGCAGCCGGCCGGTCGCGTCGTGGAGTGCGATCTCCGCCGGCACGTCGAGACGGCGGGCCAGGCACGCGGCGGCGAGCAGCACGTCACCGAGCTCGTGCGCCATCTCGTCACGCAGGCCGGCCTCTACGGCGGCGCGCAGCTCGCGCACCTCTTCTTCGAGCTTGTCGAGGACGGCCACGGCGTCCGGCCAATCGAAGCCGCGCCGCGCGAGCTTGCCGGCCAGCTTCTGGGCGCGAGGCAGCGCGGGCACGGCGCGGGGGACGAGCGCGGCGAGGTCGTCCGGATCCGCGGCGTGTTCGGCATCCTTCAGGAGCTGCCAGTTGCGCACGACGTCGGCGGCGTCGCGCACGACCGTGTCGGCGAACACGTGCGGATGGCGACGGACGAGCTTGCCGACGATGGCACGCGCCACGTCGCCCACGGTGAAGCGCCCGGCCTCGCCGGCGAGCTGCGCCTGAAACACGATCTGCAGCAAGAGGTCTCCCAGCTCCTCGCACAGCTCGGCGGGGGCGTCGCGGTCGATCGCGTCGACCACCTCGTAGGCCTCTTCGAGCACGTACTGCCGCAGGGTCTGGAGCGTCTGCTCGCGGTCCCACGGGCAGCCGTCCGGGCCGCGCAAGCGCGCCATGATCTCGACCAGCGTGGCGAAGGCGGCTGCCGCGTCGTTGGAGGACATGCCGGGGGCGTAGCCGCGCCCGGCGGGGGAGTCAACGTAGCTTGCGTGAGCCCGCGGGCCGATCCACCCTACGGGCATGGCGCGGATCGAGGTGTACACGACCCCGATGTGTCCGTACTGCGTGGCGGCCAAGCGGCTGCTTTCCGAGCGCGGCATCGACTACGACGAGATCGACGTCGCCGAGGACGACACGCTGCGCGCCGAGATCGTGCAGCGGAGCGGACGGCGCACGGTGCCGCAGATCTTCATCGACGGCCGGTCGATCGGCGGCTTCGAGGAGTTGCGGGCGCTCGACGAAGCGGGCGAGCTCGACGCCATGCGCGCGAAGCCGGCGACCTGACACCGCCGCCAGCCGGAGCGATGCCGGTGCCGGACGTGCGGGTCGTCGTGATGGCGAAGTATCCGGAGCCCGGCTCCGTGAAGACGCGGCTCGCATCCACGATCGGCGGTGCGCACGCCGCAGGGCTCCAGGCGGCGTTCGTGCTCGATCTCGCGGCTCGTCTGACGGATGCCGGAGTCTCGCCGACATGGGCGTACTGGCCTCCGGAGGCGCCGTTCCGGACGTTGGTTCCCGGGTGCGCCGTGATGGCGCAGCGGGGCGCCGATCTGGGCGCGCGCATGGCGAACGCGGCGGCCGACGTCATCGCGGGCGGGGCAACCGGCGTCGTGCTGCTCGGTGCCGACGTGCCGCACGTCGATCTCGGAGCGGTGCGCACGGCATGCCGGCTCCTGCGGGAGGGCGCCGAAGTCGTGCTCGGGCCCACGGACGACGGCGGCTACTATCTCCTGGGGGTGCGATGGGCCCGGCCGGAGCTGTTCGCGTCGATCACCTGGGGTGCCGCCACCGTGTACGCGGAAACCCTGGCGCGCTGCGCGACCATCGGCGTGCAGCCGCACGTCCTCGCGGCCACCTTCGACGTGGACGGCCCGTCCGACCTGGCGCGGCTCGCGGCGCTGATCGCCTCGGGCGACGCCGACCTTCCGCACACGCGGGCCGCGCTGGCCCGCGCCGGCCTCAGCTGACGGTCCAGGTGTCGCCGCGGGTGAGCAACGCCCCGAGGTCGGCAGGATGGCGCGCCTTGGCCTGCTCGATGAGGTCGCGGGCGGCGTCTTCGTAGCACGGCCGTTCGACCGCGGTGAACACGCCGAGCGGCGTGGGGAAGCCGGGCCCCTGCAGGCCGGCCACGATCTGCGCCATCGCGGGATTGGTCTCGTCGTAGACCAACAGGTCGGACTCGGTCAGGCCGTCGCCGAGCGTGACGACTTCGGGACGAAGGTCCGCCCGCAGGCGGATGCCGCGCGTGCGGTCGGCGCCGAAGACGAGCGGCCGGCCATGCTCGAGGAGCACGGTATGCTCGCTCTTGCTCGCCTTCTCGGTGAGCGGCTCGAACGCGCCGTCGTTGAAGACGTTGCAGTTCTGGAGGATCTCGACGAACGACGTGCCGCGGTGCTCGTGCGCGCGGCGCAGCACCGTCTGCAGGTGCTTGGTTTCGACGTCGAGCGATCGGGCGACGAACGACGCGCCGGCACCGAGGGCCAAGGCGAGGGGGTCGAACGGGTGGTCGACGGACCCCTGCGGCGTGGACTTGGTCTTCTTCCCGACCTCGGACGTGGGCGAGTACTGCCCCTTGGTCAGGCCGTAGATGCGGTTGTTGAACAGGAGGATGTTCACGTCCAGGTTGCGGCGCAGGATGTGGATGAGGTGATTGCCGCCGATGGACAGCGCGTCCCCGTCGCCGGTGACGATCCACACCGACAGCTCCGGGCGGCTCACCTTGATGCCCGTGGCGATGGCCGGTGCGCGGCCGTGGATGGAGTGTACGCCGTACGTGTTCACGTAGTACGGGAAGCGGCTCGAGCATCCGATGCCCGACACGAAGACGAAGTTCTCACGCGGGACGCCGAGCTCCGGCAGGACCTTCTGGACCTGCGCCAGGATGGCGTAGTCCCCGCAGCCCGGGCACCAGCGGACGTCCTGGTCGCTGACGAAATCCTTCTTGCCGAGCGTGCTCATGCCGCCGACTCCTCCAGGCGCTCGTTGCGCAGCTTGCGGCACCGCTCGACGATCTCGCTGACCTTGAAGGGCCGTCCCTGCACCTTGTTGAAGCCCATCGCGTCGACCAGGAACTCGGCGCGGATGAGCTTCACCAGCTGGCCCAGGTTGATCTCGGGGACGAGCACGCGCCGGTAGCGCGCGAGCAGCGATCCGAGATCCGGCGGCAACGGGTTCAAGTGTCGGATGTGCGCGTGCGCGATGCGCGGGCCGTCGTTCTGGAGCTGACGCACGGCCTCGCGGATGCTGCCGTAGGTGCTTCCCCACCCGAGGAGCAGCAGATCACCCTCGCTCGGCCCGAAGACTTCGGTCGGGGGGATCTCGCGTGCCATGCCCGCGATCTTGCGCGCCCGGACGCGGATCATCTGCTCGTGGTTGGCGGGGGCGTAGCTCACGTTGCCGGTGAGCGAGTCCTTTTCCAGGCCGCCCACCCGATGCTCGAGCCCGGGCGTGCCCGGGATGACCCACGGCCGCGCCAGCGTCTGCTCGTCGCGGAGATACGGATAGAATCCGGCGGGGTCGGTGCGGAACGTGACCGCAATCGGCGGCAAGGCATCGAGCGACGGGATCAGCCAGGGCTCGGAGCCGTTGGCGAGGTACCCGTCGGTGAGCAGAATCACCGGGGTCATGTACGTCACGGCGAGGCGGACCGCCTCGAAGGCCATCATGAAGCAGTCACCCGGCGTCGCCGCCGCGAGGATCGGCACCGGGGACTCGCCGTGCCGGCCGTACATGGCCATCAAGAGGTCGGCCTGCTCCGTCTTGGTGGGCATGCCGGTCGAAGGACCGGCCCGCTGGATGTCGGTGACGATGAGCGGCAGCTCGACGGCCAGGGCCAGGCC
>Ga0187893_10009892_pt1 | contig 14473 bp, 8 predicted proteins | sample MA1701074metaG_FD_139574 | JGI IMG/M metagenome (GOLD analysis project Ga0187893, IMG submission 139574) | White microbial mat communities from a basaltic lava cave in the Kipuka Kanohina Cave System on the Island of Hawaii, USA - MA170107-4 metaG ...
AGCGGCCCGCCTCCGTGCAGGCCGGGCAGGTGGCGGCCGTCGCGCGGTGGCTCCGCGTGGAACGGCGGCTCGGACCGGTTTCCGTGGAATCTCAGGGCCCGCGAACGGGACTGATGACGCTGCTGGCCGCCGCGCTCGAACCCGCGATCGCCGAGGCGACGCTGCGAGGGTCGCTGCGATCGCTGCACGAGGTGATCGAGCGCAAGTGGGGCGCGGACAGGTATCCGGAAATGTTCGCGTTCGGTCTGCTGGAGTCCTACGACATTCCGCAGATCGCCGCGCTGGCCGCGCCGCGCAAGGTGAGCTTCGCTGAATGACCGCACTCGTCCTTGACTCCGTCTTCAAAGAACACCTCACCGGCGACGGCCATCCGGAGCGCCCGGACCGCTACGACGCCGTCGCCGCCGCCCTGGCGCACGCCGGACACGACGCGCTGCCGAAACTGCCCACCCGCAATGCGACCGACGAAGACCTCCTGCGCTGTCACACGAAGCCGTACATCGAGATCGTCAAGCGCGACGTGGCTTCCGGCCGAACGGAGCTGTCGACGGGCGACACCATGATCTCGGCCCGCTCGCTCGATGTCGCGCTGCTGGCCGCCGGGAGCGTGCTCAACGCTGTCGACGCGGTCATCGGAGGAAAGGCGAAGAATGCATTCTGCGTGGTGCGCCCGCCGGGCCATCACGCGCGGCCCGCTCAGGGTATGGGCTTTTGTCTCTTCAACAGCGTCGCCGTGGCGGCGCGCTACGCGCAGTCGAAGCACAAAGTCGGAAAGGTCATGATTGCCGACTGGGATGTGCACCACGGCAACGGAACGCAGGACATCTTTTATCGGGACGGTTCGGTGTTCTTCTTCAGTACCCACCAGTCGCCCTGGTATCCGGGGACGGGGATGGAGGACGAAACCGGCGAAGGCCCGGGACTCGGTTCGACGATGAATTGCCCGTTTCCGGCCGGCGCCGGGCGCGCGGAAATTCTCGGCGTATTCGAGGCGCGGCTGGCGAAATCGGCGGAGAAGTTCAAGCCCGACCTGGTCCTTCTTTCGGCCGGCTTCGATTCGCGCCTCGGCGATCCGCTCGGCCGGTTCCGGCTGACCGATGAGGATTTTCGCGACCTCACGAAGGTCCTGCTGAACATCGCAAAGACGCACGCCGGCGGCCGCCTGATTTCGGTTCTCGAGGGCGGCTACAGTCTCAGCGGCCTCGCGGCCGGCGTCACCGCGCACGTGGATCAGCTTCGGAAAGGACCTTGACTCTATGGAAATCCCGGACAAAGGAGATTTACGATGATTCGAAGAATACTGCTTTTTGTTTCCGGAGCGATTGTCGCTTTGGCGCAAACCGGCGAGATCACCGGCCGTGTCACCGATCCGACAGGAGCGATCGTCCCCAGCGCTGACATTAGTGTCACAAACGTGGACACGGGAGTCTCGCGCCAGGTGAAATCCAATGAGAGTGGATACTATTCAGCGCCGCTCCTTCCCACAGGGAACTATCAAGTGTCCGTCAGCCGGACCGGCTTCAGGCCGGTAAACCGAAGCGGTATTCGCCTTGAAGTCCAGCAGGTGGCCCGCCTCGACTTCGTGCTCGAAGTCGGCAGTGTCACCGAGTCTGTGGATGTTGTAGGAGCGGCGCCTCTCGTAGCAACGGAGGAGGCATCGCTTGCCACGACCGTCGATCACAGAAAGATCCAGCAGTTGCCGTTGAACGGGCGAAATCCGTTCACGCTGGTAAACCTCGTGCCCGGCGTGCTCAGCGAGCGGTCGAACTCGTTCGGGCGCCGCGCGAACGTTAACGGCGGCCGCGACGCAACCACCGAACTACTCATCGACGGAGGAGCTACGACTTCCACCGATCAGGGCGATCTTAAGGCCACGCCGCCGCTCGAAGGCGTCGAGGAGTTCAAAGTGCAAACGGCCTCGTTCAATCCGGAGACGGGCCATTCCGCAGCGGTAATTCACATCGTCACCCGCAGCGGGTCCAACGAATTTCACGGCAGCCTGTTCGAATACGTACGCAATGACAAGTTTGATGCCAGCAACTATTTTTTTAACGCCACCGGCCGCAGCAGACCGATCCTCCGCTACAACCAGTTTGGCGGCGCGATTGGCGGCCCGGTCCTGGCGCCGAAAGTGTACAACGGACGGAACCGGACGTTTTTCTTCTATACGAATGAGTTCACCCGGCAGGTTGGGCAGGGGTTGAGCCAGTCGACGGTGCCGACCCTGCTCGAAAGGTCGGGTGACTTCACGCGCTCGGGCACGGGCGGCGCGGCTGTTCCGATCTTCGATCCGTTCACGACGACGGCGAGCGGCAATACTTTCACACGCGTGGTCTTTCCGGGCAGTGTGGTCCCTCGAAACCGTTTCGATCCAATTGGCTTGGCGATGTTAGAGAAAGGCTATCCGGAACCCACGTTGGCGGGCGCGGCGAATAATTTCAGCGCCAGCGGCTCCACCAAGGGAACCGTGAACTCACATCTGGTTCGCGCCGACCATAGTTTCACTCCTGCCAACCGGTTGACATTTCGCTACCTCCGCACCTTTAACGTCACGCAGAATCCGCTGACGTATCCGGGATTCCCGTCACAGGGCGGTTCGGTGGCCGCTTTCAACAAAGAGAATTCGACGACCACACACTCCGCGGTGCTGCGGCACACGACGAGCGTCACCCCGACGCTGCTCAGCGAGTTCGTCTACGGGCTGCTCTACAACACGTCGAATTTGACGCCGGTATCCGCGAATCAGGGATGGGCCCAGCAACTGGGGATTCGGAACGCCGCGCCGTATCTGTTCCCAACCGTCAACCCCGCCGGCTACAGCGGGCTGTTCGGCGGCAATCTTTCCACTGAGGGCGACGTGGACCACCAGTTCGCCGAGAGTCTCACCTGGGTGCGCGGCGAGCATACGGTGAAGGGCGGCTTTGAACACCGCCGCTATTACTTTAGAAACCAGCAGCCGGGAGGCAATACCGCCGGCAATTTCACGTTCAATACGCTGCCCACGTTAAACCCTTCACTCTCCGGCGCTGCACGCGGCGGGCAGAGTATCGCCAGCATGCTGCTCGGTGTGCCGTCCTCCGCCGCCATCGCGATCAATGACCAGAAATGGGGCGCTTTCTGGCGCTACTACACCTGGTTCCTGCAGGACACCTGGAAAGTCAGTCCCCATCTAAGCCTGACTTACGGCGTTCGTTACGAGTATACGCGCCCGCGCAAAGAGCGGCACAACCGGCAGTCGGTGTTCGACCTGGCCACACAGTCGTTGCTGTTCGCCGGCGAGAACGGCCCGGAAACGCTGTTTCGAGGCGATGCCAACAACTTTGCCCCACGCCTGGGAATCGCCTGGGCTCCGTTCGGAGACCAGAAGACGTCCATCCGCGCCGCGGCAGGTATTTTTCATCTCCCAGTCCATACTCTCGGCGCTCTGGCGCAGTTCTCGCGCGGCTTCACCGCGGCCCGCACGTTCCAGACGACCGACGGAGGCATCACATTTCCGTTGACGCTTGGCACAGCCTTTCCGGTTGTGCCGCTTGACCGCAGCCTTTCTCCGCTCGATTCGGTTTCGACGATCGGTCCGGAATACCCGGCGCCATACACGTCCCAGTGGACGTTGAGCATCCAGCGCGAGGTCCTGTCGCATACGCTTCTCGAAGTTACCTACGTAGGTCAGAAGGGCACGCGCCTGCCAATAGCAGGTATCGAGCTGAATCAGGTGCCGACAAACCTGCTCGGTCCCGGCAACGCACAACCCAGGCGGCCATATCCGAACCTGAATTCGGTGAATTACCCGTTCATGCCGGTGTCCAACTCGATCTTTCATTCGGTCCAGATAAAGGCGGAGCATCGCTTCTCCTCAGCACTGAATCTGCTCGGATGGTACAGCGTCGGCAAGTCGATCGACGATTCCTCAGGCATCGCGGCCTTCCGGACAATCGGCACCCTAAGCGTGCAGGACAATACGAATCTGCGGGCTGAGCGCGCCATCTCGACTTTCGATCGCACCCATTCGGCCGTGATGACAGGTGTCTATGAGCTGCCGTTCGGGAAGGGCAAATCACACGCCACCAGCGGCCCACTAGCTGCCATCGTCGGCGGCTGGCAGATCAATGGCATTCTGACACTACGCAGCGGCGTGCCGCTTTCGATGACCACGGTGCAGAACCTGACCGGCTCGCTCGGCGGTGGCAGCCGGCCGGACCGTCTACGGAGCGGCGCGCTACCCGGTGGACAGGCGAGCATCGTGCGTTGGTTCGACCCGACGGCGTTCGCCCTTCCGGCGCAATTCCAGTTCGGAAATACGTCACGCACGGAGCCTGACGTCCGCGGCCCCGGCACGATACAACTCGACTTTTCGCTGTTCCGAAACATACGGTTCAACGAGCGTTTCAACGTGCAGATTCGCGGGGAGGCGTTCAACGCCACCAACCGGGTGAATTTCCTCGGTCCGAATACGACGATCGGCAGCCCGGCCGTGGGCACCATCATCGGCTCCGAAAACGCCCGTATCATCCAACTCGGCGCACGGCTGACTTTCTGACACCGTGGTGTCGAATCGATCTCTGTATATCATCAGAAGAACTTAGAGGATACTCACTTGTACCTAGGGCGCGTTTGTTTACTTCTCTTCGCATCCGTCTGGACGCTCCCGGCGGACTGGCGCGTTCCGGCCGGTAGTTCAGTCCGAATCGCGCAAGACGGTTCGGCGGTCTGGAAAGTCTTCTCCTCACTCGAGGATGACTACACGATTGAATCTAACCAACAGTATGAAGCTGCGCCCGGCGATGCCTTCGAGATTAACGTGAGAGTCCGGGTCGATGTTTACACCAAAGCGCTTCCCGAATTGGTCTGCTACGACCGCCAGGGCCGCGAGATCCCCGCGCCGTCTTTGCGTCATACCATTCCAACCCAGGTCACGACCGATTGGCAAGTCGCTGAGGCGCGTCTACCCGACAATGCCCGGTACGGCAAGCGTTCGCGCGCGCATCCGGGGAACGGGACGCGGAGAGTTCTGGCTTGGCAATCTCCAATTTCGGCCCGGGAAGATCGACGCTTACGAAACGGGCGCGCTGATTTCGCAGATCTACGCGAACCGCCGCCGCGGACTGGTCCTTTCGGCAAACCTGGGCATCACCAATGAAGACGCCGTGTCGAAGATAGACCGCGACCGCGATGGAAAATGGGCCGTGGTGACGGTGGATTTGGATGAGATCTCTCAACCCGAGAACAAAGGCGAAGATTGGCGTACCAGCTTCATGTACCGGCCGAACGAGATTTACTGGTTCGATGGCGCCGTGCTGAAGTCCGATTCAGTCGTGGACGACCGCATCCCCGATTTCAACCGGGCCCTGCAATACCGCGCACGCGTACATCCCGGCGCATATGACGTGATCATGAACGATCCCGGCCGCGCCGTCGCGGTCTCGTCGGATGGAAAGACCTGGAAACGTTTCGAGGGCGGCGCTGAGGCCGAGCTGGGTCGAATCGAGGCGGACAAAGGAACCATCGAGCTGTGGGTGGACGCCTGCTATCGCGACCGGATTTCGGTAGGCCCTGTCTATTTTGACTACATTCGACTCTTTCCGGTCGATCACGCTCCATCCGTTGATCGGCTGGTTGCTGCCGCGCGCCAGGATCCGCCGAAACTGACCCGCGGATCCGTTGATGAGAAGAAGTTCGAAGTGACGGTGCAGGGCCCCAGATTCGCGGCGGGCAAGAGTTGGCCGGTGCGAAGCGGTGTGCCGATTCCTCAAGGTGAACTCGCATCCGCAAACAGCGTGCGGGTGCTGGATACGGCCGGAAATGCTCTTCCAGCGCAGAGCCAGGCCATGGCGATCTGGCCCGACGGATCCGTCAAGTGGCTGTCAGTCGATTTTCACCACGACTTCTCAAAGAGCGGCACGGAACAGTATCAGATCCAGTATGGAAATCGCGTCCGGCCTGCCGGAGCGAAGGGGAATCTGGAGGTTCGGACCACGGGAGCCGGTTTGGAAGTTGATACCGGAGCGATTCGTTTCGTTGTGCCAAAGAACCACTTCGGCATCATTGAAAATGTTCGGCTGGCATCCGGCAAAACGCTGCAAGCCGCGCCCATTGTGACTGAGATCAGTGAGCGCGGCGGCCAGAAGACCTGGCGCGCGGTCGAGTTGCCTGTGGCAAAGCTCGAAGTTGAACAGGCCGGCCCGCTACACGCGGTGATTCGTGTTGAGACCACTCTTCCCGCATCCGGCAAGCCTGCATCCGGGTTTTACCACCGTGTCCGCATCCACGCATACGCGGGCAGCCCTCTGCTCCATCTGGACTACTTCGTGGCGAACACCGACAGCCGCCCGGCGGAAAACGTGGGCGGGTCCATGTCCAGCAAGCTCTATGTCGATTCGATCGCGCTGAAGCTCCAGCCCGCGGTGGGGGTTTCCCGGGTTCGCCATGGCCTCGGGGACGCCGGGTCTACGGGCGCCGTAATTCAGAAATCGGCGGATCTGGCCCTGGTGAATTCGTCCGAACTCAGGAAACATGTGCCAGGCTGGATGTCAGTTGGACTCCAGGACGGCGGCGCCATCCACATTGGCGTCCGCGCGTTCCGCGAGCAGTATCCGAAGGCCTTCCGGTGGACGCCGAATCAGGTGGAAATTTCGTTGTGGGCCAAAGAGGGCGACTCATACGAATGGTACGAAGGCGTCGGCAAGACTCATCAGGTTTCCCTGTTGTACACCGACCGGGTTGTGGAAGACGGCGAACTGCTGGCGGAAGGACCAGTCCTCGCGTTAGCTTCACCGCAATGGTACACGGCTTCAGGGGCATTCGGGCCGTTGGTCGCGGCCTCTCAGAGTGGTCTTCCGGCAATCGAAAAGTCACTCCACGAAAATATACAGGGGCCTTTTGTCGATGAGGTCGGCCTGGGGTTTGAGAATTATGGAGACCACGCCTCTCCCGGATACGTTAAAGGATCTCGTTTGTGGGACAACAATGAATACGATACGCCCGCCGGCGGCATGGTCCACTTCGCGCGAACCGGTAATCGCGATGCCCTGCGCATCGCGCTTGCGAGTGCGCTTCACTATCTGGACGTCGATACGATCCATTACTCCAGCAAGCACGCCATTTGGGCAGGTGCGGCGCACACCCACAGCCATGTCGTTTTCGGCCATCACACAGCCGAAGGTCCTAACATGCACCACGCCGGCTATGTCCAGGGGCTGATCTGGTACAGCTATTTCACGGGTGAGACGATCGGGATCCTGGGTGCGCAAGGAATCGCTGATTGGGTATTGAGCAGCATCAAGCCAGACAGCAGCGTCGGCTCGATGGAGCGCGCGCTGGGGCATTCCCTGATGACCCTCACCGATACTTACGAGGCCACTTGGAACGACAAATACCTGCGCGGCGCGGCGCGGATGGTTGATTGGGCGCTGAAGTGGGAACATCCGGTGCTCAGCGGTTTCATGGCTCCCATCACGGAAGCGCCGGCGTTCTATGCAGGCTCACCCGGTGTTGGAGCCGGCACCATCCATGCCGGTTTGATCAAGTTCAACAATTGGGCCAATCTTCCGAAGATCGACCTTCTGTTGGAGCGAGTCGCACGATGGACTCTGGTTTTTCCCTGGCGGCCGCCGGCCTCAATCATTTCCAAGGCGCCAGTCAAGGGTGCGCAGAGTAGCCCCCTTACTATGGCCGAGAACCTGCGGTTAATGCACCACGCATTCGCGAAGACTGGCGACCCCGCGTTTCTAGCGGTACCTCGCAAGTCCGTGATGGAGGCATTCGTTTCCAAAACGCCGCGGATTGCCACACGCTCCACCGGCCGCGTCTACAACTATTTGCCCTGGTTTCTGACCACGCTACACAATAACGGCAACCCTGAACCGGAAGCCGACCTGGAAATCCAGGCAGATGGCGCCGAACTGCGGGTGCCCAGGGGACACAAGGCGATGGTTACCTTCCGTATTCGCAACCGCGGCGCTTCCCCTGTCGAAAGTGCGAGGTTTTCGCTTCAACCAAGATTGGACTTCCGGGTATCGCTGATTTCCGCTGTTACGAACGCGCTCGCGCCGGGTGAGGTGCGGGAGGTTCGTTACGAAATACAGGCGCCTGAGCGGATTAATCTGACCTCGGAAGCGAGCAGGGTCTCATATGCTCACTTCAGCGGTCTATATCGGCGCGCCGCGAAGACCCTTGTTGCGCACGTCCCTTTGCAGATCACAATAACCGAATAGTCCGGATCAGAAGTGCTTACTGGAATAATCCTGGATTTCCATTTTGACGACTTACTTGATAACCTCCTGACATCGTCGGACGTCTTTATTCATGCGGGTTCCAAGCTCATGAAGACGCTCCGGAGGTCAACACCCAATGGGTGAGAAACAAAAATGAGCCGTTTCAGCTCTCCTTCAACGCTTCGCTGAAGGTGGATTTCCAGGGATCACGGGTCACCTCGGATGGCGGCCTCATCCTCGTGCGCGAGTTGGATGAACGATTGGGCCTGGGAGATCTCATCGCAAAGCACCTGAGCGATCAGTGCCGCGGCAAGAACACCCGACTCCCCCTGGCCGATCTGTTCCGCCAGTCCTTGTACAGCCGGATGGCAGGCTAAGAGGATGTCAAGAGAATGCAACTCGCTGGCGCAACTGGATGCTGGTTGATGTATACTCGACTGTGCTCGGGAACCCAAAATGGAAATCCCGGTTATTATGTTGACGACTGAAGGGAAAAACATGAACGCACGACGAAAGACATCCGCCCTCAAATTGATCTGTTTAGTAATAGCGCTGTCGGCGACTACGGCTGACGCAAGCGTCATCGCCGTCGGCCCAGGCGCGTTTCCGGGAACCTCGACACTGCTAACGTTCACCGGGTTGCCGGACGGCACGGAAGTAAACGGACTTTCGGTTGGTGGCGCCTTGTTCAGTTACAGCCTGGGGAATGGGGCGGTTATAATCGACGGAGGACCTGGTATCACTAACAATATCAATCCTCCGAACGTCGTATCTATTGGAGACCCAAGCGGCGTTCTGACACTGGCCCTCCCTGGCTTCTTTAACATGTTCGGGTATGGGTACGCCCTCCTGAACATGCATACGGTTGCGAATGCCACAACCATCAATCTCTTCAGCGGAACGACTAATGTGGGTTCCCTCTCGTTGATGCCGTGCCGGACACGCTCTTCACCGGAGGTTTCGCGGGCATCCAGAGCGCGATTCCCTTCAACAATGTTGTGATCGGCTTCAACTCCACAGCAGCACCGGCGTTCGCTCTGGACAATATTCATATGGCCAGTGTGTCAGTCATCCCGGAACCCTCGACAATATTGCTCATGCTGAGCGGTGTGGCCGGACTGTTGTGGGGAGTAAGGCATAGCAAGCTTTAGAATTTCTTGACGAGTAACCCTTATCCGAGGTATGGCAACCCGCTGCATTTAGATGCTCTCGAACGCGAATTCGTCGAAGTGCGTAACGCTGTCAGCTTTGGTCCAGAGTCCGATCTTTTCGGCTTCAGTGAACGTTCCGTCTTCAACCGCAAAGAGCTGTGTGCCGTTCATTGAGACGCTGAATAGGCTCTTGCGAAACTCCACAGCCAGCGTGCTCCAAACGCCGCTTGGAACCGGGTGCTTGACGCCATACGTTTTCTCTGGCGTTCCCTTCGGAGCCAGCGGCGTCCTTTTCCCACCTTCCCCTTTGTAGAGGACCATGCCTGATGGCGAATGTACAAGGTTCCGCGTTAACATCAGCGAGCCCGCCCGGACCTCCCCCGCCGGTCCCTCCATCGTCATCTCCCTTTTCGGGCCTCGGGGTTCCCTGGGCGCGTCGGGATCAGGGCGGTTTGAAGGACAGTGGTCGTCGTCCTCGCCATCCATGGTGCTATTGAGTGGTTCACAGCACGGCTCAGGGCCAACCCCGCCCGAACGACATCAAGCCCGAACGGATCGTACTATCCGATTGGGTCGCCGCGCACATAAGAAATAGCGATTCCACCCTTGGGGCCGGGTCAACGCGAGGGGCGAGGTGTAAGGGTCCGCCGTCAAAAACCGCCCCGCCGTCAACGAATAATAATGGAATACTTCGTTACCGCTCGCGGCGGCGTGAGCCGGATGATGCCTGAGCTCGGCCCCGTAGTGTTTCTCAACCTCTCTCAGAGTACGTACGTCCTAAAACGGCATCGGTTTACTCGCGACGCCGTAGGGTTTACCGACACAAGTAGACAAAAACAGACACCTAAAAAGAAAACGCGTGCGTGAGGAGCGGCAATCGATGGCTAGGTCGCCATGGCGCCTCAACAGGTCCGAAATCCGTGCGGGACACGGATCACCGCACGCTGATCGTAACAACTTGGCTTTGGTAATTACCGACTCGGAGCATCACCATTGCCGGAAAGGAAGCACGAGTCTCGACGGGTATGCGCGCGTTCACTTGGATGACTCCCGCTAGGAGTCCGGGCGCGGCTCCGGCGTATAATACCTGCGCCGGACGTCCCTCGATTACCACACTCACATCGAGCGCAGGAGCCGGCCAGGGACCTTGGAGGCGCGTTACCTCTCCGTCGCTTTGTACCGGAGTCATCACGCCCGCACCAGTGGCATATAACACCATCACCGAGCCGGCTGCGGCAGGGACGGCAGGCAAATTGATGCTTCCGTCCTCGTTGAGCGCAGCCGCCTGGCCGACTCCGCTGCCGTCAAAGGTAAAGATACCTGGTACCGCCGGGCTCACCGGCAATTCGTATGCTCCCAACAATTCACCAGCAACGTCGACGCTGAGTCGTGTTGCCTGCGCGTCGATTCCGAACGGCACGATCGCGTTGATCTGAGTTTCCGAGACATACAGTAGCGGCGCCTCTTTCCCATCAAATAAGACGCGCATCGTGCGATCAAGCTCTGTGCCGTAGATCGCTATGATCTCGCCTGGTGCTACCGTGCCCAAGGGGAACGACGAGGCCAGACCCTGTATGTTGCTTGCGGCATTAGATACGCAGTGCAGAGCCGGCGCCGAATCGACCGTTGCGATCAACTTCGATACAAATCCATCGTTGTCGCCGCCGCCGTAGCGGGTTTGGAGCGCACCAGGTGTAGCAAAAAAGGTGAACTTCTTCGTTGAGCCGGCTGTGTACAGAACTCCCTCGCGATCCAGCATCATTAATTGCCCCGATCGGCCGTACAGGCTTTGCAGCGTCGAGCCGGCCTCGTCGAGCATCGACAATTCGGCTCGTTCAGCATTGCGACAACGTGCCCCGAAAATGTCGGTCAACAGAAATGCTCTGCTTAAGAAGACGATCCCGTCGTTGCGGATCACCAGCGAGGTGACATAATCGATGTCCTCGCCACCCACATAAGTGCTAAATCGCATGGCGCCGGCCGTTGATAGCTTCACCACGAACCCATCGCGATGGCCGCTCGGCGGACCACCAGAAGGCCCACCGTGCCCGCTTTGATGGGCCCCCGGCGAGGTCGGGAAATCGGTGGAGTCAGTACCGCCGCCGACGTACGCGTTCCCATTACTATCTAGCTTCAGAACCTCGGGCACGTCCGCAGCCGAGCCTCCGAGGTAAGTTGAATAAACCAAGCGTCGGCCATTCGCGTCGAGCTTGGAGACAAAAGCATCCCCATACCACACTGGTCCGATCGTCACTCGGCCACGAAACGTGCGCTGTAAAGCACCTGCTGTTGTTGGGAAATCGTTTGACGACGTCTGGCCGGTCACCACCACGCTGCCATCGTCATCAACAGCCACGGCTGTCGCGAAATCCTCGGCGCTTCCTCCGAGAAATGTCGAGTACTTCACACGCGTGAGCGTTGCGTTGAGTTTCATCACGAACGCATCCGGACAGGGAAACTGCCGCCGCGGCAAGCTACATGTCCCACCCCCGGTCCGCGGCTGTGCGGCTCCGACGGTAATCGGAAACCCTTCGCGTGCTTCTCCGGCCAGATAAACATTTCCTTGCCGGTCGGTTGTTAAGGCGCGCACGAGCCCGGTGATGCGAGCAACCGCCAGCACTCGCTCGCCCGTGGCGTCAAGCTTGATCAGATATGATTGCCCATAGTCGCCATCATTGAGGTCCACAGCGCCCGATGTGAGCTCGATGGTTTGACCGGGACGCAGTTGCCCAGCTGCATACAGGTTACCGTCAGGGCCGAGCGGACGCGCTAAGAGTCCGGGCGGCAGGTTCGGAAAACGAACCCATTCAATCTGGTCTCCGAAGGCGCTAAGCTTGATCAGAAACCCAACCGACTCGCCCTTCGGTCGCGTTACCTCAGGAGGAAAGGGAAAATCGGTCGACGCGGTGACCCCACTGATCACAACGCCTCCATCGGGCTCCAGGCTAAGACCAGTAACCACATCGCCTGAGGCGCCGCCCAAGTACGTGGCGTAGACTAATGCTCTGCGACTTTCGCCGGCCGATGCCGCAAGGACTCCGAACCCCATCAACCCTGCCCACAGAAGTCTCCGCATAGCCCTACAACAATAAGATAATACCGATTCACCCATAATAGTGTTTTACCACTTGAAAGCTGTGGCGCTCAAACCATGACCCCATCTCCTGAATTCACCGGAAAGACCGCGCTGGTCACCGGCGCCAGCCGCGGCATCGGCGCGGCGACGGCCATCGCACTTGCGCAAGCCGGCGTGCCGAAAGTCGTCGTGCACTACGGCGCGTTTGAAGATGGCGCGCGGCGGACTCTGGCCGCGGTGCGCGGAGCAGGCGCGGAGGGCGAGATCCTCGGCGGCAACCTGGCCACAACAGACGGCATCCGCAATCTCGTCGCGGCGTTGCGCGATCGCGACATCGACATCCTCGTCAACAACGCCGGGCACCTGGTGCAACGCGCGTCGCTCGTCGAGATGGGCGAGGATCTGTATGACGAGATCATGAACCTCAACGCCAGGAGTCTGTGGTTTATCTCGCAGGCCGTGGCGCCGGCGATGATCCGCAAAGGCGCGGGCGTCATCGTGAACGTGAGCTCGATCGCCGCGCGCCACGGCGGCGGGCCCGGTGCCACCGTCTACGCCGCCTCCAAGGCGGCCGTCGCCGCCATGACCAAGGGGATGGCGAAGGAGCTCGCGCCGAAAGGCATCCGTGTCAATGCGATCAGTCCGGGCACCGTCGACAATTATTTTCACGAAAAGTATTCGACCCGCGAGATGCTCGATGGCGTCGTCCGCGCCACGCCGGCCGGCAAACTCGGAACGAATGAGGAGATGGCCGACGTGATCGTATTTCTCTGCTCGGAGGCGTCGCGCTACGTGCACGGACAGACGATCGAGATCAACGGCGGCATGTTCATGGTGTAGCCGGGCGTTAGAACCGGCGCGTATGGAGAATGGCAGGCAGGAGCTTGAACAGCGGATCTTGGGCGACGGCTTTTGCCCGTAACTCACTTCACCGCGATCGTAACCCCGGCCTGGCTTACAAAACCCCCCACTCGCAGCTCGAGCGAGAGTACACCCGACGGAGCAAACGGGCCCGGGACGCGCGCGTTCACCTGCATCAGGCCCGCGAAGCCCGGGGCGGCGCCGGCGTAAGCGATCTGCGTCACGAGCCCTGAGATCCGCACCTCCACCGGGAGCAACGGCTTCGGCCACGGCGACTGCGCGGTCTTGCCGTCCACGCCCGGCGGGTCGGTTTCTCCCTCTCCCGTCGCGTAGATCGTCACAATCGACCCGCGGGCCGCGGGGTTGGCCTCCGAATTGATCGTTCCGTCCTCGTTTACGACAATCGCCTGCCCGCTGCCGCGTGACACCGTGAATAGCGCCGGCGCTGCGGCCGCGACCTCGACGGTCGCGCGACTGCGTATGCGCCCCCGGTAAAGCACCTCCATCACCGACTGCTTCTTCCCGGCTAGCGAGTAAGGAGCCTGCGCGTTGATTTGTGCCTCGTGCACGTAGAACAGCGGCGCGGGCGTACCGTCGAAACGCACTTCCACTTCTTCCGCTGTGGTTTGCACGAATCCGCCCGCCAGCCGGCCGCCCGATCCGGCGACCGGACCGATCGCACGACCGAAGATCGATACAATCTGCCCCGGCGCAACCGGTCCCGCCAGAAAGCTCGCCGCATTCATGACGGAAACCGGGTCCGTCTCCTCCACCGGCGGCGGCGCGATCTGCGGTATCAGTTTTCGCACGCGGTTGTTATCCAAATCGGCGACGAACACCGCGCCATCCTGTCCGGCCGCGACCGCGGCCGGGAAGAACAACTCCGCATCGAGAGCGGGGCCTCCGTCGCCGGTGAAGCCTCTGCCGCCCGTCCCCGCGATCGTCTCGATCACGCCATCGGAGTCGATTCGACGTACGCGGTGGTTTTCCGAGTCAGCGATGAAGACGCTGCCCGCAGCGCCTACGGAGACGCCGGAAGGCGAGCTCAACAACGCGAAGGAGGCCGGCCCGCGATCGCCGGAGAAGCCCGCGACGCCGCGGCCGGCAATCGTAGCGATTGCGCCGTCGGTCGAGACCTTGCGAATTCTGTGATTGCCGCGGTCGGCGATATACAG
>Ga0187893_10009893_pt1 | contig 14473 bp, 10 predicted proteins | sample MA1701074metaG_FD_139574 | JGI IMG/M metagenome (GOLD analysis project Ga0187893, IMG submission 139574) | White microbial mat communities from a basaltic lava cave in the Kipuka Kanohina Cave System on the Island of Hawaii, USA - MA170107-4 metaG ...
CCTCCGTCTTGCGGAAGGAGCCTCGGTACTTGTCCACTTGGCTGCGTTCAAGATTCCCCGTTATGGGAATGCGCTCGATACCCTGACCATCAACGTGCACGGAACGGAGTCGGTGCTAAAGGCGGCGAAAGAGCACAGATCCAGAGTCGTGTTTGCATCGACCTCCGACGTGTACGGAAAGAACCCTCATCTTCCATTTGCCGAGACGCACGATCTCCATCTGGGCGAGACCAACGTGAAGCGCTGGGCTTACGCGGTTTCAAAAATCATGGACGAGCACTATGCATTTGCCTACCAGCAAGAGTATGGAGTTCCGGTCACAGCGCTGCGATTCTTTGGCGGGTATGGGCCTGGGCAGAACACCACGTGGTGGGGAGGGCCTCAGTCGGTCTTTATCGATGCCGCCCTCAGGAATCAGCCGATGGACATCCACGGTGATGGCCAGCAGACACGAAGTTTCACCTATATCTCTGACCACGTCGATGGCATCCTGCGAACGATGTTCTCGCCAAAAGCCGTTGGAGAAATATTCAACCTGGGCAATGTTCACGAAATCAGTATTCTTGATCTGGCATTGCTGGTGTGGCGCTTGGCCGGCAAGGGAGAGCCGAAGGTGAAACTCATCTCTTACCAAGCGTTCGGGAAGTATGAAGACGTGCGTAATCGTGTTCCTGAGATTTCCAAAGCACGAAACCTGTTGGGCTTTGAACCGAAAGTTGGTCTGGAAGAAGGCTTGCGGAAAACGATCGAATGGCAGCGTTCCGTTACGAACCATGGAGAGGGCCGGTCATGAGGAAAAAGGTTCTCATCACTGGCGTTGCTGGCCTCATCGGTTCCCATCTGGCCAAGGGTTTGCTCGAAAGAGGGCACGACGTGGTGGGCGTTGATGACTTTTCGCTGGGCGTTCGAGCCAATGTCGAACCGTATCTGGTCCACCACGAGAGGTTCCACTTTTGCCAGGACTCCATCCTGAATCTGACCAGGATGAATGAAGCCTGCGAAGGAGCGTCGGTCATCTTTCATCTGGCAGCTCAAAAGATTCCCCGTTACGGCGGCTATTTGACAACCCTGGACGTAAACGTAAAGGGGACCGAAATCATGTTGGAGTGTGCCAGGAGGGCAAACGCTCGCTTGATTTTTGCTTCGACCGACGATGTCTATGGCAAGGGTTCCGACGCGAGTTTCACTGAAGAGAGCCCTTTGGTGCTAGGCGAATCGCGCATTCATCGGTGGGGGGCGGCCGCTTCCAAAATCTATGGCGAACACTTGTGCTTTGCCTATGCGGAGAAGTACAGCCTATCTGTAGCGATCATTCGTTATTCTGGAGTGTATGGCTCGGTCTATCACCTGTCGAAACTCAGTGGTGCTCAGGATCTCTTCATTGCCGCCGCCTTGAGCGATCGACCGATTCCAATTCACGGCGACGGAAACCAGACAAGGCCATTTACCTACATCTCCGACGCGATCGAGGCGACACTGAAAGTTTTTGAAACTCCCTATGCCGATAGCGAGATCCTCAATGTCGGCAGCGGGGAACAGATCAGCATTGTGAATTTGGCATATCTTATCTGGCGTCTTGCGGGAGCTCAGAAAAGACCTCAATTACGTTTTGTCCCCTACACAGACTGCTCTCGTCTTTATGAAGACCCGCTTCAGCGCCGGGTCGACAGCTCCAAGGCGAACTACCTGTTGGGATACCGTCCTCGTGTCGACTTGGAAGAGGGCATGCAGTTGCAAGTCCAGTGGTTCCGAAACAACCTGGCGAATATCCGCGCGGTGAATCCGGAGTTTTTCCAGGAAGAGGGAAATCCCAAGACTTAACAGATGCTCGCTTCGCCTCGGCTATTCTTCATTATCCCGGTTCTCAACGAATCTCCAAATATTCCTCGATTGATGAGCAATCTCGAGGAACTGCGTGGCAGTCTCGATGGCCAGTTCGCATGCCGAATCCTTTTCGTGGACGACGGCAGCACGGACGATACCGCGACAAGAATCCTACAGAGTCGCGGAACACTCTCCGTCGAAGTCTTGTCGCATCAGAGCAATCGCGGGCCTGGCGCCGCTTTCGGCACGGGATTCGCACAGCTGCATTCATTGCTGGGCGAGTCCGATTGGGTCGTGACGTTGGAGGGCGACAATACTTCGCGAATCCAAACACTACGTCAGATGTTAGTTCGGCGGCTGGAAGGTTTCGATGTCGTGCTGGCGAGCCCATATATGTACGGCGGGGGCATTACGCAAACTTCTTTGCTGAGGATCTTCTTGAGTCATATAGCCAATACTCTGATCAAGGAGTTGCTTGGAATCCGCGGCATTCTGACTATGAGTTCCTTTTATCGGCTTTACAGTGCTCGGGTGGTGATGCGGTTGCAGCAGCGCTACGGCCTCAGAATTGTGGAGGCCAGCGGCTTCGAATGCATGGTTGAGCTTTTGGCAAAGCTTATTCGAGTCGAGGCGACCATTTCAGAAGTCGCGATGCCATTGGATGGATCTCAGCGTTTGGGCAAGAGCAAAATGAAAATTCTCCGAACAGTCTGCGGCTATTTTAGACTTTTCACCTTGGCCGGATCGTGGAACTGAATAGGGCCGTTCGAGTACATTTGGCTTAGTGGTCACTGCCCGGGCACTCTGAGGTGGAAATTATAGTAGTCCCGCCTATAGAAGCCTATCTGCAGGAAATCACCCCGATTGACATGGCGCAGTAAGGAAATCTCTCCGATAATATCGGAGTTCAGAGCCACCGATACTGAGCCCGACCTGGTGCTGTGTACGAATTCAGAATGAACAGATTTCAATTTCAAAACTGTGAGGTCGCTGCTTAATGAAGAGCCAAGCAAGGCAATGAAACTCCGACCGAGTTCTTCTCTCTCCTTTGACAACGGATGCCTCACCAGCAAGCTCACCGCGCAAGGACAATTCTGGGTTCCTGATCGTTGCTTGTCGTAGTGATATTGCAGGCTTGCATCGAACTCGAATTTCTTATCGGCCCAGACTTCAAAGTCAATCTGGCCTCTGTCATTGCTATTTCCCTTGAAGTACGTGAGCACCTTAAATGGAGCTAGGGTCAGCACGGTAGCGCTTTCGGGAAAAGGGTTTCCAGGACAACTCATCTTGTCAAATCGGCTGCCGCATGCGGTCGACAGGAGAAGGACGAGAAGTAGAAGCCCTCGAACGATCATGGGTGACAAGCAAGCCTTGGCGCACTCAGATTCGGCAGGTGTATTCGCAACCTGTCTGCCTCTCCAGCTCAGGGTATCTCTCACCGACTGAAACCAAACTCTACCGATTCAAGCCTTACACTGATCCTTACTGGTTTGTCTTCCATATCGACTCCTTCGGGAACAAAGGAACGCTCAGGCTGCAATTGGATCTCTGTTATAGGGATCTCGCGCGGTTCAAGCGACACCATCACTGTCAGAGGGCCAGGCTTGGTCGCCACAACAATCTGCTCCTTCCCCTGATCGATCGCCACTCTGATCTTCAATGGCAGTACCAAAGCCTTGTGATCCGGGACCGAGAAATTCAACAGCAGTTGGGATGCACCATCAGGGCGGCGATACGCTATGAGGGCTGACTCTCCAATCCAGCGGTCCAAGTGGAGCCCGTTAAAGCGCACGCTTTCACTGAACAAGAGGCTGCCTTCAAGACGCGAGACATACGGAGTGACAGCGGTGTGAACTCCGGGAGGCAGTACCTTAATCTCCGATCCCAGCAAATTGAGCCTCCGGTAGTCTCCCGGCACAGACTGATTCCAGAGCCGGTATCTTCGGGCTATCGGCTTGACGGATTCCCTCACCTTGATGACGAGCCGATCTGCGCCGGCCGTTGGGAAGAAGGGCTCAGACACAACCCTGGCGGCAACATCGATCTGGAACTCGTCAAACTTCCGGGCGTTATGCCAGAGCTCAATTGTTCGTTTAGAGGAGTTCAGCCCATGGCCGACGACTCCAATAAATGACAATCGATAGGGTTGATTCGGCTTGCTTGCCCGCAACATGTAGATTTCGCCTCCTTCGGCCGACCACCGAAGTCTTTCGGGTAACCAATGGTCTCTGCCCTTGATTGGGAACTCCAGCCGATACCAACCTCGGCCCAGAAAGAGAAAATCAGGACACTCCGAAGCCTTGAAGAGGCGAAAAGTGCTGTTCTGCCAGAGCGGTTGTGGAAGCTGCTGGGCAAGGATCTCCTTATTGATATGGGCTTCGTTCCAGGTCAGATAAAAATCATCGGTAGCCCCGTTGAAGTAGAAATTTCGGTCGATTCCAACGTTCCCGTAGTAGTCTGCAACCCTTCGAGTCAATATGTCGGGAAGATTTTCGTCGTCGCCCGGTATTAGGTAGTGGCCCAGCCATGAGACCTTGAAATCTCGGAGATAGTAGCTGAGCCATTCATGCTGTATGGAATCAACGAAACTGATACCAATGCTTTGATCGCGCCGAACCAGGCGGTTAATATCGGAGGCCAGGCTGAGATAGTCATAATTTCCCGACATGTCATAGGAATTGACAATGAATCCCCGTACTGGGTCCTTTCCCAGGCTGTACTTGAGGAGCTGATAGCTCGACATCAGGTTAGCTACGATGATCACAGCCAGGCTTGCGAAAAGAACTTGCGACGAGAGCCGCTTGCGCCGATTCGTGGATGAGGATAGTTCTCCAACCGCTAGATCCAACCCGTAGCTGAGGGGAAGCACGTAGATGAACTGAAGCCAGGAGCTCATCTTGAACACAGCGTACCCATACTGCCGATGGAAGGTATACAGGTACCACACGGCGCCATACACAGCCGCTGCTCCCAGACCCAAAGCCAGAATCGACTTGTCTTCACTCGTGCGAATCCAATGCAACAAGGTTAGCGTCAGAGCGATTAGGACCGCGGCGATCAAAAAAGGCATGATGTAGACCAGGTGCTCGCCAACAGCCAAAGCCAACAAAGATGAACCCACTGGATAGCTGACCAAACCGAAGAAAATCGGAAAAAAACGTTCTGTCAGGAAATCGATGAAGTACTGCCCTTGAAGGCTCAAGGCAACGATTTTGGACCAGCCCATCAGGGCACCAGCCAGAAACTTCAGGTTGCCTAGATTCAGGAGAATCGTCGTCAAGGCAATTCCCAAAGCAATCGCTGCTGCTATGAGAAAACTCAGTTGCTTCTTCAAGATCAAGTACAGTGCCACGACCCCGATGGGGGCTGCCGCGTAAGGCACCATCGCGGCATACATTACGTAGAGGCTGTTCACAAGCAAAGTTGACAGAACAAGAATTCTCCACGAAGGTCTAGTGACCAATAGATACAGACACGCCAGAACCACCGGTAGGACCCCCAAACCCGAGTTCTGACCTACGTAAAAGTACACATAACTCATCGCGATAGGGCCACTCATCCCGATGAGGCAACTGCTCATCATGGCGGCCCTTCGGCTGAATCCGAAGGCAGCCCTGGCCATGAAATAAACTGACAACGGCAGACAAAACAAGAAGACTCCAATGGACAGCGTCAGAGCCGACCGCATGCTGATCGGGAGCAGGCTTTGCACCAGCAAGACAAAATAGCAGCTGGCAAATCGAGCCGATTTCGAAACCGTTCCTGCCACGGAAGAGAAGTAGGAATAGCTATTGTTTTGCCTGACCTTTTCTTCAGTGAGGGAATAGTCCTTCAGATAATGGAGGTCTAGGAAAGTCGCAGTGTAGTCGGGGTTGACGGCCCCCAGAAAGGTATCGGATCCGACGTAGAAAAGTGGCCAGAGTACGAAAACAGTGATGCAGAGGGATAGCGGCAATGCATTGCGAAGGCCCGTGAAAACAGGCTGGCGGGGTTTCCTGAAAAATGCCAGTACGTCCAATACCCCAGTAAGCGCTAGGCTGATCATGACCGCTTTCTCGCCGGATATATTGAGACTTCCGGACGTGTTGAAAACCATCCATGAGAATACGCAGTACCCGACAGGAGGCATAATGACGAAGGTAAACTCCTGAAGGTACTCTTCGGGTAGTAGAAGCCTGACCACACCATAGCCGCAGAAATAAGCAATGGCCAGCGTCAAGAAAAAGAACGCGAGTGTCTCGAGAGAAGCCATGTTGTGTGAAGAAAGTGTGACGTGGATGAACTCCAAGAATCGACGGTGACTGCGAGCAGCAACACTACCGGGCAGATCATCCGAAACACCCTGCAACCCAAATATTTGCCCAAGACGACGTTGAAGATCTTTTTCGTGGCGTTTCCAACTCCCAGTGCAATAAACAAGAGATCAACGTGATACCGGTGAGGTGTCGGGCTGCGCAAATTGTTGAGCTCCAGCAACGACAAGAAGTGGATCCGAAGATACTCTGGTTGACTGTAGGGTGCGAGGAGGCCAGGGCAAACCACGCAACCGAACCAAGGGTCTCAGGCAAGTTTCTTAAGAATCGCAAAGTAATACATATTGAGCCAAAAGCTTACTTGTTTGAATGGCATTGGATACCCTGTCTCGACACAAAAGAGATTCCGAGTCCATTGCCTGAGTCTCGCCGGAGTGAAGAATGTCAAATGGTCCGGATACCTCGGAGGCCATTTGCAGAGCATCAGTCTTCCGATGGACATGTTCACATCGTTCGGAACCACCACCACTAAACGCCCACCCGGCCTGAGAACGCGATGGGCCTCTGTCAGAATTCTTCGAGGGTCGCTGGTGTGTTCGAGCAAGGCGATGAGCAACACAGTATCAAAGGATTCGTTGCTCAAAGGCATTGCATAAGCATCCGCGCACACAAGCGCGTCGTTGTAACGCCGAGCACGCGCGAGCCGAGAGAGAGAAATATCAAGCTGGACTGGGCGCAGGCCAGATTCTTTGAAGATCATGCCCTCGCCCGAGCCAACGTCCAGGACAAGCCCTCCACTCTGCTTGACGAATTCAACCGTAGCGTCAATATAGAACCGGTAGAACCAGCCGACAATCCCTTTGGTTTGGGCTTCGTGTGAGTCCGTCTGCGCTACCTTTTCGTGTAGGACAGCTTCTTCCTGTGCCGATAAGGTCTTTCTTTTAAACACCGAGCGCACCAAGCTTCGACGGGGATTTCTGTGGTCTCAGCAACCAGTATGCAAGCTAAGTTTGGGATAGCAACCCTGAGGCACGTGACTGCGATCCTTTTGGTGCCAACAGCTATTCAGTTTGGCGCATGCCGTACACCCGGTCTGAGCCCAATCCATCAAGCCCACCATCGCGAAGTTGTGTGCGGCACTCTCAGGATTTCACCAACTCCAGTTCAGACCTCGACATACTTCACATATTTGCGGTAGTACCGCCGAATGGCATCAGATTCCACCGGGTCTTGCGACAAGATGGCGCCCATGCCCAAGCCCATTTCAACGGCTTGGTGCATGTCTCCCTGGAGGAACAAACCGCGCCGACCGATGGAAGTAACATTTCGGAACTCATTCAGGTAAGCCAACACCATCTCGGCGTGCTGGTCGAAGTGCTTGTAATAGATCTCATAGACATTGGGGACCCGTTTAACCAGATAGTCCGAGATGCGATTCGTTTGAATGAAGTTGATCCCTTCGCAATCCTTCCTGGCTAACTGGAAAATTTCCTCGTCAGACATGCACCAGTATTCATCACTGACGCGACAGGTCAGCTCGAACATCAGCACAGTCTTGCCCGCTTCTGCGGTATGCGCGCTGAGGTTCTTCTGTTCCGTCACGCGGTTGAACTTGAATTTCTTTTCGAGCAGATAAAACCAATGGTCTTCGCTGACGCGCTCCTGGGCGAACTCGATGTAGACCAGAATCAAAGACGTATAGGCCAGCTTGGAAGCAGCGTGGCGAACCGTAAAAGGAAGGCCATTGCCAAACAGGGAAACCAATTGAGGCAAACCGATGCTGCTCACAAGATGGCGGCAGGGAAGTTCAAAGGCCTGCCCGTCGTGTTCGATTGATACGGAGGTGACGCGATCGCCGCTGGTTTGAACTGACTTGATTTGGGTGTCCATAAGAATCTCGCCCCCCAGCGCCCGAATCTCTTCCGCCAGCTTGTTATAGAGCTGGCCAGACCCATATTTGTGATAGATCCAGGTTTGGTAGTAAGGCTCAGTAACTTGCCCACCAATGCGCAGCAAGCGCTTGAGCAAATTGACGAAGCTGAATCCCTGGATCTTCTCGGAAGCGAACTTCTCCGAAATCTTGCTCGGCTGGGTTTTCCAAACCTTTTCCGTGTAGTCGCCGAAGCTCATCTGATACAACGTTGAACCAAAGCGTTTGCGACCCCAGTTCTCGAAGTTATCGATAGGAATGGAGACGATGGCGTGAAAGACCGACGTCAGAGAGAACTCCACCATGATTCGCAGACTTAGGAGGGGATTAAACTTCAGCAGCGCTTCACCCACCTGCAACGGGTAGCGAAATCGTTTGTTCTTCAGGTAAACGTGCACCTGCTTGCGGCCCTGAATCAGAAGGCTGGGGTCTGATTGAAACAACTGGCGAACGAGCTTTTCCGGCTCATCTCCGCGGGTGTGGAAGGCGTGCGGCCCGTAATCCAGGATGTGGCCTTTCCATCGAAAGCTGCCGCCAGCACCCCCAACAATGGGTGCTTTGTCCAGGATGATGGTCTTCTGCCCGGACTCCTTCAAGATCTTGTAGGCGCAAGCCAATCCTGCAGGACCAGCACCGAGAATGATGAAAGGTTCTGACACGAAACTCCTGGAGGGAATTCGTCCGTTACCAACGGAGGCGAAGGCTGCTAAACGAATGCGGCTGAGTTGTCGGTTTTCAGTTCAGCCGCCATTGATCCAAGCAGCTTTCCGATCCCCCTTTGATAAACAGGAATGGCAGCCCATAGGCCCTGACCGAAAAACGAGGATCCAGTCGTTCCTGAACTGCTATGTCCCACCCGTTTCTTTCAAATGGGCCAGCAAGTCTCTCAGCCCCGTCTGCAAATCAACGCTGGGCGTGAAACCGTAGAACCCCTGAGTCTTATCCACCGAACGAAACTCGATATATTCGGGCACATGGCCTTCATAACAGATGTCAGCTTTCAACCCGAACACACCTGCGGTTTGCTCAACCAGTTGTGTCAAACTCAAAGGTTGCCCTGAGTAAAGATCCAGCGTGACTTCTCCCTCGGCGCGCTCCATGAGAAGCAGCACTGCGCGAACCGCATCGGACACATGCATTGCATCGATCAGGTTTCTGCCGTCTCCGCGAATCACGAACTTTGGCTCCCGCAGCATTCCAAACTGCCGCACTAACCGGGAATAGACTTTTCGTGGGGGTTCGTGCGGCCCGTACGCTCCAAAGAAGCGCACGGCGACCGAATGTTGAAGGCGACCTTGCTGCCGGAAGTGTTTCAGGTAACTTTCGGAGGCCAGCTTAGAGATGGCGTAGGGCAAGCGCGGCGCCAAGGCAGAGGACGGCGTGACCGCTCCGCTGAGACCGTCGTAAACAGCTCCCGAGGAAAAATAGATGAATTTCCCGAAGCAAAGCGCTTCGAGAAGTTTCACCAATGTGAGCGTATTTGAAGCCAGGTCGAAAGCGGGTTGCGCCGCTGAGATTGCTGGATTGCCGTTGGCCGCTAGAAAGACACAGCAATCGAAGGTGGAGGACACCGCGGCGACCTGTTCTACACCCGCGTCGGTGGTAAGATCTGCCTGCAGCGGCACTACTTTGCTCAGGCGCTTGCTATTGAGAAATTCCTGGAACGTGGCGGAACGGGAGTACTGTGCGAACACTTGCCAATCTGGGGGCAGCGCCAGTAATAGATTTTTCCCGATGAATCCCGAAGCTCCGGCGACCAGAATTCGCATTCAGTTCTCCAGATGCTCCTGATACCAGGCAATGCTCCGTTCCAATCCTTCCTGAAGCCCGACCTTTGGCTGGAACCCGAGCAACGACTTTGCTCGATCGATGTCGGGCACCCGCATCTCCACCTCGGGTCCGGGGTGCGGCTTGAAGACAATTTGAGACTTTGAACCCGTCATCCGTATCACCGTTTCAGCCAGACCCAATACGGTGACGGTGGCCTGCGGGTTTCCGATGTTAAACACTTGGCCGCGGACGTCGTCTTTCAGCACCACCTCGCGCAACGCATCGACAAAGTCCGTTACGTAGCACCAGGAACGGATCTGCGTGCCATCGTTAAACACCGTGAGGTCTTCATTCCGAAGCGCCCGGTTCACCATCTGCTGAATGGCCCCCTCGCCAATTTGTCTGGGCCCATAGACGTTAAACGGCCGGACAGAGTTGACCTCGAGACCGTTTTCTTCTCCAAACGCGTGGGAGTAATGCTCGCTGGCGAGTTTGCTCACGGCGTAAATCCAGCGCTTTTCTCCCACCTTTCCCAGTGTCGTCATGTCAGTTTCTTTGCCCCTGTAGACAAACGGCCCATAGACCTCACTGGTGGAGAAATCCACAAAACGCCGAACGCCGTTCTTCACAGCCGCTTCCAGCGCGTTGTAAGCGCCTAAAAAATTGACCTTCATGGTCAGGCTCGCGCTCTTGCCCACGCTGTAGATGCCCGCGATGGCTGCGGCATGTACACAAACGCTGGCGTCTGTCATCGCCTGCGTCAACGCATTCAAGTCGAGCACGTCCCCTTGAACGAACCTGAGACGGGGGTGATTCGCAAAGGAGGTGAACTTGAGGGCGTTTCGATGGAGGTTGTCGTAGAGGATGATGTCGTGTTGGTCCAGCAGTCTTTCAACAAGGTGAGAAGCGATGAAGCCTGCGCCACCCGTGATGAAAATCCTATTCCCAGTTGTCATCTCAGCGCGTGGGTATCCTTTACCGCAGATCAAGATTTGGAAATCGAAGGCGGAGCAATTGCGGGAGAGTTAGACTGAATAGAGAGCCCCGAAAAACGCGGGGAATATACCTTCAGCGCGAACTCCTGTCAATTCTTAAGAGCCATGCATCTCTAGTCGGTCCCAATCAGGCTTGCGTGACGAGCTCTTTTCAGGCTTCAGAACGATCTCGTACAGCAAGGCTGCCGGGATGGCGCCGAGAGCGGCAGGGCGATCAAGTAAATGTTCATATTGGGTAGTTGCCCGTCATGATGGTGGGGCCTACCATGCGGGCCCGATTCAGGGAAGCTCCTGCAAGAGGACCACCCATGAGGATGCGAAGACCTGAATCAACCCAATGGCAACCGGGGCAAGATTGCCAGCCTTGCCACTAACAGCGGTGTTGAAGATGGTGTTGACGAGAAAGAAAGTCAAAAATAGCTCCACCACAAATCCTTGTACCGGCGTGACGATAGGCTGCAGCGTTGGGGCAAATTGAGACACAACTCGCCAAGGATCGCATGCGGCGCGACGCTCAGGTGATCAGTTTGGTAACCACTTCTCCATGCACATCTGTCAAGCGGAAGTGTCGGCCTTGGAATTTGTAGGTGAGACGCGTGTGGTCGATTCCCAAACAGTGGAGGATCGTCGCATGCAAGTCATGAACATGCACGGGGTCCTTGGCGATGTTGTAACAGTAGTCGTCCGTCTCACCGTGGCTCATGCCCGGTTTCACACCGCCACCCGCAAGCCATATGGTGAAACAGCGCGGATGATGATCTCTTCCGTAATCCTCGGCCGTGAGCTTACCCTGGCAATACACTGTCCTTCCGAACTCGCCTCCCCAGACGATCAGCGTGTCATCGAGCAGGCCTCGTTGCTTCAGGTCAGCGACAAGTGCGGCCGAAGGCTGGTCGGTGTCCCGAGACTGCCCGGTGATCTGCTTAGGCAGATGCAGGTGCTGGTCCCAGCCGCGATGGAACAGCTGAATAAACCGCACACCACGTTCTGCCAACCGTCGCGCCAGCAGACAATTTGCGGCAAACGTTCCCGGCTTGCGTGATTCGGACCCATACAGTTCGAACACCGCCTCAGACTCTTTGGATAGATCGGTGAGCTCCGGCACAGAGGTTTGCATGCGATACGCCATTTCGTACTGAGCGATACGCGTCGAGATCTCCGGGTCACCCGTCTCTTGCAGCTTGAGTTGATTGAGTTCCCTTAAGTCATCCAAGAAGCGTCGGCGTAGGGCACTGTCAATACCGCCTGGATTAGACAGGTAAAGCACCGGGTCGGCTCCGGAGCGAAACTTGACACCTTGATACCGCGTCGGCAGGAATCCGCTGCCCCAGAGTCGGTCGTAAAGCGGCTGGTCAGCTGGGTTGCCGGTGCCCTGCGAGACGAGGGCGACAAAGGCAGGCAAGTCCTGGTTCTCGCTCCCTAACCCATACGATAGCCAGGACCCAATGCTTGGGCGGCCGGCGAGCTGAAAGCCCGTCTGAAAAAAGGTGATGGCTGGGTCGTGGTTAATGGCCTCTGTATGTACAGACTTAATGAATGAAATCTCATCCACAGCTTTTGCTGTGTGTGGCATGAGTTCGCTCACCCAGGCGCCAGATTTACCATGCTGAGCAAACTTGAAGCGCGAAGGCGCTACGGGAAACTTGGACTGCGTGGCAGTCATGCCAGTCAACCGTTGACCTTTGCGGATTGAATCGGGCAGCTCGATGCCTTGGTAGTCTTGAAGCTTGGGTTTGTAATCAAACAAATCCATTTGCGACGGCGCCCCGGACTGGAAAAGGTAAATCACTCTTTTGGCCTTAGCCGCAAAATGGGGAAGGTCCGGCAAGCCGCCTGACTTGGTTTGAGCCTGCAGCAGATCTCTATCCAACAGCGATGCCAGTGCCGCGACACCGATGCCAGTGCTGGTTCGACTGAAGAACTGACGGCGGTTGATGAGGAGTTGTGATTCCCAGAGCGGATTCATATCAGTGACCTCAGGAAGGCTGGAACAAGTCCTTATTCGGCGCCATTGTTTCACTGCTGCTTTCGCGGGAATGACAATATGCCCTTACTCCTTAGTGATGACCTCGTCCAGGTTCAAGATCAAACTCGCCTGGGCCGTGTAGGCGGCCAGCTCGCAAATATCGAGCTTTTCATCAATGGGGAACTCCCGTGAACTAATCATCAGGTTCAGGGCTGCTTTCGGGTTCTGTTCGTACTCCTTCAGGTGCTGCTCAAAGCCTGCCAGCAGAACTTTTTGTTCTTGCGGCTTCGGGGGTCGGCCCGTGGCCAGTTGGAACGCCAGAGCCAGCCGCTTTTCTGGGGTGGTCGGGGCTTCGATCATCACACGTTGCGCCAGGACGCGCGCGGCTTCGACGAACGCTGCGTCGTTCATCAGGTTCAACGCCTGCAGCGGGGTGTTGGTGCGAGTTTCCCGAACCGTGCAGGCTTCGCGGCCGGCTGAGTCAAAGTTCATCATGGAGGGCGGAGGTGCGGCGCGCTTCCAAAATGTGTAGAGACTGCGTCTGTATAGGTTTTCGCCCGTGTCCGTTTGGTAATCTTCAGAGCCGCTCAGCTCTTTCCACAGTCCCGGAGGTTGATACGGCTTCACTGAAGGCCCACCGATCTTTTCGACCAACAGGCCGCTGGCGGCCAGGGCCTGGTCACGAATCATTTCCGGCGACAGCCGAACGCGTGGTCCTCGAGCCAGCAGGCGGTTTTCGGGATCTTTCTGCAGCAACTCGGGACTAACGCGTGACGACTGCCGATAGGTCGCGCTGGTCACAAGTGTTTTAAGGATACCTTTCACATTCCAGCCGTTGCTGACGAACTCGGTGGCCAGCCAGTCGAGCAATTCAGGATGCGAGGGCGACTCACCCTGCGAGCCAAAATCCTCCACAGTCTTAACCAAGCCCGTCCCAAACAGCATCTGCCAGTAGCGATTCACCGCCACTCTGGCCGTAAGCGGATTCGTCGGATCTACCAGCCAGCGCGCAAACCCCAGACGATCGTTTCTGGCGGCGGCAGGCAGCGGGGGCAAGCTCGCCGGAACACTGGCTGTGACCTTGTCGCTTGGTCGATCGTAGGCGCCGCGAATCAGCAGGAATGTGTCCCGACGCGGCTTCATTTCTTGCATCACCATCGTCGTGGGGATGCTGTCTATCAAGTCCTCTTTCTCGCGACGCAAAGCGTCCAGGTGTTGATGCGCCTCGCGGATTGCCTCGGGCGCAGCCGTAGCCAGGAAGTAGTCGCGAATCTTGTCTGCCTGAGCCGAGGTTCTTTGGGCGACAGAGATCGAAGCAATGTGATTTACAGCATTAGGATTGGCGACCACGGCCACTTCCTCGGCAGGCAGAGCCCGATGGTAGGCGCGCACGTCATCGATCAGTCCTTGGAAGCGGCTCTCGGGCCCGCCGCCTGATCCGATGCGGAAAGGCTCGGATGATTTGAACTGCTGATTCAGTTCGTCCAGGTTCACTTTGAGCTTGGCCGGCTTTCCGTCAACATAAATGCTGACGCCCCGGGCCACGCGAGACCCATCATAGGTTGCCATGACGTGATGCCACTGATCGGGCGCCAAACTCTCCACTGTTTCAATCCGAAGTGCATCGTCCAGCCAGCGGACCACAAGGTTCAGTTGCACCTTGCCTTGATCCAATAGGAGACCGTAGCCGGCTTCCTGTGGAACTTCGAGGGTACGGGAGAGGATGGCGCCTCCC
>Ga0187893_10009894_pt1 | contig 14472 bp, 8 predicted proteins | sample MA1701074metaG_FD_139574 | JGI IMG/M metagenome (GOLD analysis project Ga0187893, IMG submission 139574) | White microbial mat communities from a basaltic lava cave in the Kipuka Kanohina Cave System on the Island of Hawaii, USA - MA170107-4 metaG ...
TGCGTGAGCTACTTCTTTCCTTTTTTGACTTCCACGGGCCCATCCCCGTTCGGAGGCGGGGGGCGAGTGACACAATCCCGCCCGACCATGCGGATCATGCAGCAGCTCGGCCAGGCCATCGTCAAGTCCAAGTCGTTCAAAGAGGCGGCGCAGCAGGTCTGTCGCGTGCTTCGAAAAGAGCTGCCGCACTACCATTGGGTCGGCGCGTACATGGTGCGCGGCGAAAAGCTGGTGCTGGAGGCGTGGGACGGCCCGCAGGCCACGCAGCACACCGAAATCGGGATCGGCGAGGGGATCTGCGGCCTGGCGGCGCGCGAGGCGAAAAGCGTCGTCGTCGACGACGTCAGCAAGGATCCGCGATATTTGCAGTGTTTCCTGCAGACCAGGGCCGAGATTGTGGTACCCATCTTCAAAGGGAAAAAAGTGATCGGCGAAATCGACGTCGACTCGGACCGGCTCGCCGCCTTTAACGCGCTCGACCGGCAGTTCCTGGAGTGGGTGGCGGACCTCCTTTCGCAAAAGGCGTGAATATGAAGCCTTTTCTCCTCGCGCTCCTCGCCCTCGCCGTCCAGGACGAGTGGAAGCCGACCGACCGCGCGCAGTCGGCCTTGAAGGAGCTCGAGAAGAAATTCGAGGGCAAGTCGCACAAGTTCGAGGCGTTCGGGTACATCGCGCACAGCGCCAAATGCGACGACAAGCAGTTCGAGCGCACCAACCGCTTCCTCCGCAGCTACGCCGATTTCGCGTCGAAACAGCTATTCGACAGGCCACCCTCCCTGCTTCGGGTGATTTCCTTCCAGAACCCCGACGACTTTTACGCCTTCGCGGGGCGCCGCGGCATCTCCGGCTACTACAGCGGCGGGCAGCTTGTGAACAATCTCAACGACGGCCTGGGCACCTGCGCTCACGAGATGACGCACGCGCTGCACGACGCCGACTGGGGTGCGTTTCCGAATGGCTGGTTCGTCGAGGGCCTGGGCGCGACAATGGAGAATTGCCTGCGGAGGAAGGATGGCACCTTCGTCGGGATCGGCTTTTCGCACTGGCGCTTTCCGACGGTCAAGCAGCGGATCCACAACGGGCAGATCCAGGCGTTGCGCGACCACATGAATCAGCGCCAATCCGACGGCAACAGCTACGCCCAAGGCCGCTGGGTGCTGACGTACCTGTTTCATCTCGGCATCCTGAAGGAGTTCATCCGGGAGTTTCGCTCGTCGCACAAGAGCGACGCGAGCGGGATCACGGCGCTCGAGAAGATTTCGAAAAAGCCACTCGCCGAGTTCGAGAAGGAATGGAAGGAGTGGTCGAAGGACCTGGAGGTGGAGATCGTGAGCATCCGGTCGTCGACGCTTTATCCCGTGCTGGGGATGATCGGCCGGAACAAGCCGGAGGGGCTGGAGGTCGCCGCCGTGTCGCCGGGGTCGGTCGCGGACCAGGCCAAGCTCAAGCCGGGCGACCTGCTCTACAAGGCGGGCGGCGCGGCGATCAAGACGATGAGCGAGCTCTTGGACGTGCTCAAAAAGCAGTCGGACGGCGCCAAGCTCAAGCTGGAGTACAGCCGCGGCGAAGAGGATTACTCGATCACCGTCACGCTCGACCAGTATATTGATGGTTGAGAATCAATGATCTGGGTTACGCGCGCCGGAGGGAACGTCGATCGGGTGGCGTGCCCGTGGCTCATCAAGCGATTCATCGATCCGGAGGCCCAGTTCCTCTACGTCCCCGCCGACAAGGTGCTCGAAACCGCGCGCACGCTCGGGGCGAAATCGTACGACGCCAAGGGCGCCGATTTCACCCACGACAAGATCCCCGAGGGCGAGATCTGCAGTTTTGTCACGCTGATGCGCAAGTTCAACCTGTGGGGAAAGGACGCGGCGCTCGACTTGGTCGGCAAGATCGTCAACCATGCCGACACGAGCCCCGAGACGACGGCGTACAAGATGGACGAGGCGGAGGGGCTGGGCGCCATCGCGCACGGGTTCGCCCTGCTGACCAAGGACGACCACCAGAAGCTGGACTGGGAGTTCCCGATGTACGACGCGCTGTACGCGTACTGCAAGCGGAAGCTGAGCGGTTAGCCTTCCATTTCGGAAACACTCAGAGTGTTCATCGAAATGGAGGACTAACTCGCCGACTTGAGGGTCGCGGTCCCGCGGAGCCGTTTCGCCAGCCCCTCGTGCTCGGAGCGGATCCCAGCGGGGAGACGGTCGCCGAACTTGGCGAAGAATTCCGCCTGGCTCTTGATTGCGCGGGTCCAGCCCTCGTGGTCGACGCTGAGCAGGTCGTTGACCGTGCTCTCCGGAAGGTCCAGGCCCTTGGTGTCGATGGCGCCGCGCGCGGGCATGTAGCCGATCGGCGTGGTTTCAGCGCGCCCTTCGCCGCGGCATCGCTCGATGACCCAGCGCAGGACTCGGATGTTGTCGCCGAACCCGGGCCAGAGGAACTTGCCGTCGGCGCCGCGGCGGAACCAGTTGACGCGGTAGACGCGCGGCGGTTTCGTCAGTCGCGCGCCGACGCGAAGCCAGTTCCCCCAGTAGTCGCCCATGTTGTAGCCGCAGAAGGGGAGCATCGCCATCGGGTCGCGCCGGAGCGTGCCGACCTTGCCTTCGGCGGCCGCGGTCGTTTCGGAGCTGAGCGTCGCGCCCAAGTAGGTGCCGTGCTGCCAATTGAACGCTTCGAAAACGAGGGGCACGGTGTCGCCGCGGCGCGCCCCGAAAAGGATGGCGCTGATGGGAACGCCCTTGGGGTCCTGCCATTTCGGGGAGATCGACGCGCAGTTGCCGGCGGGTGTGGTGAAGCGGCTGTTGGGGTGCGCGGACTTGTCGGGCGACGCGGGGGTCCAGGGCTTGCCGCGCCAGTCGAGCGCTTGGGGCGGCGGGTCGCCCATGCCTTCCCACCAGACCGTGTTGTCGGGCTTGAGGGCGACGTTCGTGAAGATCGAATTCTTGCGGACCATCGCGAGGGCGTTGGGGTTGCTCTTGTCGCTGGTGCCGGGCGCGACGCCAAAAAAGCCCGCCTCGGGGTTGACGGCCCAGAGGCGACCGTCGTCGCCCACCCGCATCCAGGCGATGTCGTCGCCGACGGTCCACACGCGCCAGCCCTTGTACGATTTCGGGGGCACCAGCATGGCGAGGTTGGTCTTGCCGCAGGCGCTGGGGAAGGCGCCGGTGACGTAGGTGATCTGGCCGTCCGGGCTTTCGATGCCGACGATGAGCATGTGCTCGGCGAGCCAGCCTTCGCGATTGCCGAGCCAGCTGGCGATGCGAAGCGCCAGGCATTTCTTGCCGAGGAGCGCGTTACCGCCGTAGCCCGATCCGACACTCCAGATCGTGTTGTCCTGGGGGAAGTGCAGGATGAGGCGGCGGTCGGGGTTGAGGTCGGCTTTCGAATGTAGGCCGCGGGTGAAGACGTCCGATTTTTCGCCGAGGTGGTCGAGCGCCGTCTTGCCCATGCGGGTCATGATGCGCATGTTCAGGGCGACGTAGACGCTGTCGGTCAGCTCAATACCGACCTTGCTGAAGGGCGAGCCGGGGGGGCCCATGAGGAAGGGGACGACGTACATGGGGCGGCCGCGCATCGAGCCGTCGAAAATTTTGCGGGCGCGGTCGTAGCCTTCCGCGGGGGCCAGCCAGTTGTTGGTGGGGCCGGCCTCGGCCTCTGTGGGGGTGCAGATGAAGGTGAGTTTTTCGGTGCGGGCGACGTCGTTAGGGTCGCTGCGGTGGAGGTGGCAGCCGGGCAGCGCCTTGGGGTTCAGGGGGAGCAGCTCGCCGCTCTTGACCGCCTCGGCGGTCAGGTGATCCTTCTCCTCCTCGGAGCCGTCCAGCCAGACCACGCGGTCGGGCTTGCAGAGACGCTCCATCTCCGAAACCCACTTGTCGACATGGGTGTTACGCCCCATCCTGAAGAACCCCCGAAAACCTGGCTCCTAGTGTCAGTCTCGGGGGTCGGCATTGCAACTTTTCCGATGACCTTCGGGAGGCGGAGGCCCTCTGGGAGGCTTTGCCTGCTAGAGGGTGTTGGCGACACCCTCTAGCAGGCAAAGCCTCCCAGAGGGCCTCCGCCTCCCGAAGGTCATCCGTCAATCACTTCCGCCAGACGTGAAAGCCCCGATGCGCCTCGGCCAGCTGCTTCAAGAACTCGGGGTCCACGCCGCCCCCTTCGGGCGTCTTCTCCAGGTTCTCCTTTCCCACCGCGATCGTGTTGATCTTGATCTTCCGCGTCGCGTTCCACTCGGCCACCTTCGCGAGAATCTGCGCCGTGTCCGTAAACTCCCCCACCGACGGCCGCCCGTCCGTCAAGAAGAAAATCGTGTCAGCCCCCTGCTCCTTCTTCCGGTCCCCCGCGGGCCCCTGCACCGCAAACCCCGACCGCAGCGCCTCAAACGTGTTGGTGCCGCCCGACGGATCGAGCGCGTTCACCCATGCGATCGCCTCCTCCTTGTTCTTCTTGTGGGCCGGCACCAGCGTCTCCTTCCACGCGGCCGTATTGTCCGCAAACGAAACGATCGTGAACAACGTGTCCTCCGGCAGCCCCCGAATCGCCATCCGAAGCTCGAATTTAGCGATGTCGATCTTTCGCGTTCCCTCGGGCTTGTCGTGCACGGGCTTGCCGTCCGTCCCCGTTCCGATATGGCCGCCGTCCGCCTTCCAGTCCGACGGCTCCACCATCGAACCCGACTTGTCGATCACGAACACCATCCGCTTGGACTCGATCGGGATGCCGTAGAACGTCGTCTGCTTGGCCTTGTTGTCGGAGGCCTCCGACGGCGACGGCTTGTACTCGCCGCGCTCGACCGCCGCCCGGTTCTGCTCCCACCACGCCCCCCACGCCGCCGCGTCCCCTCCCTTGTCCACGCCCGTCAGCTTCGAGAGCACCCGGCTGATCTCCGCCTTGATTCGGCCGTCCGCCCCCTTGAGCGCCTCGATCAGCCCCGACACCGCCTTTTTGTCGCCGAACGCCTCCACCGCCTCGACGGCCGCCACCTGCACCTGCCAGAAAGCGTCCCCCAGCGCAGAGATCGCCGCGTCCAGCGCTTCGACCGCCTTTCGCTCCCGAAGCCCGTTCAGCGCCACCACCCGGACGCGCCACGACTTGTCGTCCTTGACCCGGTCAATCAGCGCCGCGTTCACCGTCGAATGCTCGACCTTCCCGCACGCCTCCGCCAGCCCCTCTCGATCCCACTCGTCGCTGAGCGAACGCATCCGCTTGAGCACCGTCTCGACCGTTTCGTCCGCCTTGAATCCGCCCAGCGCGCGGACCGCCGCCGCGCGCGTGTCAAGCAGATCCTGGATCTTGCGCCCGACCTCCCGCTCCTTCGCATAGTGGGCGTTGTACCGCGCGACCAGCTGAAGGTAGCTCGACGTCATCGGCGCCCCCGGCACCGCGCCCTTGATTTCGGGAATGTCCTTGCCCTCCTTGAGCAGCTTCGCCTGCTCGGGCATCAGCTCGTCCAGCCCCTTTTCGACGAGATCGAACGCCTTGATCAGCCGGTCGACCGCCTGTGGCTTGTCATGCTTGGCCATCCGGTCGATCAGCAGGATGCGCGCAAACTTGTCCGAGTCGCGGAACTGGCTGTCGAAATCGCGGACGGTCTGGCCCCAGTCGTCCTGAAGCAACGCGAGGAGCGCGATCGTGAGCCCCATCAGCCACCCCTTTCAGAAACCGATTTTACCCGAAATTTGTCCGATGCCCTCTGGGAGGCTTTGCCTCCTGGAGGGTGTCGGTGGCACCCTCCAGGAGGCAAAGCCTCCCAGAGGGTACAGGATGTGTACCGCCGCCGCCACCAAGGTTAGAATGGTCCCTCCGCATGAACGACCGCGCCGCATCGCCTCCCAGCACCCCCAAACAGGCCGCCGAGTCGTTCCTGCTCGACGACCTTCTCGCCGAATTCGACCCGGACCTCCAGGCGCTAATCGAGCTCGAAGAGGCGCGCCAGACCGACAAGCTCCAGATGATCGCGTCCGAGAGCCTCTGCCCGCGCCCGGTGCTCGCGGCCCTCGCGTCCGCCTACATCAACAAGTACGCCGAGGGCTACCCCTCCAGCCGGATGGCCCGGAGGGAGCGCGACGAGCTGGGGGACACCGACCGGCAGATCGCCTTCTACAACCGCTACGGAGACCGCCGCTACTACAAGGGAACCGAGTACTGCGACGTCGTCGAATCGCTCGCCCAGACGCGCTGCGCCCGCCTTTTCGAAAATGCCAACGCGCCCCTCAAGAAGATCTTCGTCAACGTCCAGCCCCATTCGGGCGCGCCCGCGAACAACGCCGTCTTCGAAATCTTCATGAAACCGGGCGAACCGTTGATGGGCATGCACCTCGCGCACGGCGGCCACCTCACGCACGGCAGCCCCGTCAACCGCTCCGGCAAACACTTCAAGGTCGCCGCGTATTCGCTCAACCCGAAGACGTGGCGCCTGGACTATGACGCCATCCGCGCGCAGGCCCTCGAAAGCCACCCGAAAGTCCTCGTCGCCGGCGCCAGCGCCTATCCCTGGGAGATCGACTGGCGCCGCCTGCGGGAGATCGCCGACGAGGTCGGCGCCCGCCTCCTCGCCGACATTTCACACCCCGCCGGCCTCGTCGCCGCGGGCCTCTTCCCCAACCCCGTCGGCCTCGCCGATGTCACCATGTTCACCACGCACAAGACGATGTGCGGCCCGCGCGGAGCGGTGCTGATCACGACCGACGCCGACGTCGCCAAGCGCCTCGACCTCGCGGTCTTCCCCGGCGAGCAGGGCGGCCCCCACCTCAACACGATCGCCGCCAAGGCCGTCGCGTTCAAGATCGCGGGGACGGACGCCTTCCGCCGGCTGCAGCGGCGCATCGTCGAAAACGCCGCCGCGCTCGCCGAGGCGTTCCGCCGCGAGGGGCTCCCGCTGGCCTATGGCGGGACGAGCACGCACCTCTGCCTCGTCGACCTTCGCGAAATGAAATGGCCCAACGAGGAGCGGCTCACCGGGGACGTGGCGTCCAACGTCCTGGATCTCTGCGGGATCACCTGCAACAAGAATACACTCGCCGGCGACACGAATGCCCGCGCGCCGAGCGGCCTGCGCTTCGGCAGCGTGATCCTCAGCCAGCGCGGGATGGGCCCGCGCGACATGGCGACCGTGGCGGCGCTCGTCAAGCGCGTGCTGGCCGCGATCGAGCCCTTCGCGATCCGAGGCTCGATGTACCGGCTCGCGCGCGGCCGGGTCGATTTCGGGCTGATGCAGGAGGTCCGCGCCGAGGTCGAGCGCCTCACCCGGGCGTTTCCGCCGTATCGCGAGCCGTCGGCCGTCGAACGCGCCGCCGCGACGAGCCGCATCGTCGTCTCGGAGCGCGCGGGAGGCGGCACGGCGCTCTACGACCTTTCGGACGGGCCGGTGATCGAGGTGCGCGGCGAGCGCGCGCCGGCGTTCCTGGCCCACGCCGCGACCGCCGCCTCCGGGCCGGTCAAGTTTCTCGACCCCGCGGGAAAAATCATCGACGAGGCGATCGTGATTCGAACGCCGCCCGACGGGCGGGGCCGGCCGCGTTTCCTTATTCTGGGCCGCGATCGAAGGCTGGTGGACTGGCTGCGCGCGCTGTCGGACGGCTACGTGAGGATCGACGCGCGCGACGTCACCTCGAAAGTGCACGGGCCGGTCGCGGTGCGGGACCTGTCGCGCGGCGGGCTGGTGCATCTGGCGCTGCGCGGCCCCCAGGCGCGCGACCTGGCGGGCCCCCAAGCCGTCGTCGTCGGCGACACGGCGCATCTGCTCGTGGACCGGGTGACGCTGCCGACGACGCTTCGCACGCTCGAAGCGGCAGGCGCGGTTCCCACGCGCGGCGAGCCGCCCCGGCCGCCGGCCGGCGTCGACGTTTCGAAACCGTTTTTCGTGGGACGCAACACCATGCTGCAAGGCGAAACGGCCCCCGCGGCCCCCGTTTTCGAATGGAAGCCGCCCGAGACTCCGCCGCGGAGGACTCCGCTCCTGGCGCACCACAAAAAGCTGAACGCGCACCTGCTCCCGTTCGGCGGCTACTCGATGCCGGGCTGGTACGGGCGCGTCGCGGACGAGCACCGCGCGGTGCGCGAGGCGGCGGGGCTCTTCGACGTCGGGCACATGGGCGTTTTCGATTTCACGGGCGCGGCCGCGGCCGATTTCCTCGACACGGTGACGACGAATTTCGTGCATCGGCTGGAGCCGGGGCAGTCGCAGTACACGTACGTCCTCGACGTAGACGGGCACGTGATGGACGACATCATCGTATACCGGATGGGCGCGGAGCGGTTCATTACGGTCGTGAACGCGTCGAACCAGGACAAGCTGTGGGCATGGTTCATCGGGGTGAACGAGCGCAGATTCGCGATCGACCGGGACGATGCGGGCAAGGCGGCGCCGGGGCCGGTGCAGATCCGCAACCTCAAGATGGTGTCGTCGGGCGACGACGCGAAGCTGGACATTGCGTTCCAGGGGCGCGCCGCGAAAACGGTGATGGAGAAGCTCGTCAAGGACCCGACCGAACTTCGCACGCTCAAGCGATTCAACCACTGCGCGGTGACGGTCGGCGGGATTCCGCTCGTGGCGTCGCGAACCGGATACACCGGCGAGGCCGAGGGGTACGAGCTGCTCGTGCATCCGCGCGACGCGGCTAAGCTGTGGGAGCTGCTGCTGGAGGAGGGAACGAGCCTGGGGGTGAGGCCCTGCGGCCTGGCGGCGCGCGATTCGACGCGGTGCGAGGCCGGCTTTCCGCTCTACGGCCACGAGCTGGCGGGCGAGTTCGACGTGATCCCGTCCGAGGCCGGGTACGGGTCGTTCGTCAAGCGGCACAAGCCGTTTTTCGTTGGCAAAAAGGCGGTGGTGGCGCGCGAGGACGAGACCAAGTTCACGATCGCGCGGCTGCGCGTGAAGGAGGAGGGGGGGCGGGCGGTGCGCGGCGGCGATCCGATAATATCGCCCAAGGGCAAGGCGTGCGGGTATGTCACGAGCTCGGTGATGGTGGGCCGCGTGCAGATCCTGCTGGCGTACATGAAGCGGCTGCATGCCAAGGAGGAGGGCGCGGAGCTCGGGCTCGCGCGGCTGTCGCGCAAGGAGGGCGAGGGGGAGCCCGCCGCCAAGCCGGCGCTGGGTTCCGACCTCAAGCCGACGGACACGGTCGTCGTGCTCCCCCGTTTCGCCACGTTCTAATTTGGGACATTCAAGCCTCGCATAAATGTCCCCCCTGAATCGAATTTGACCCGGGATGGAACTGAATCGTTAAAGGATTCTGTTCCAGCGTTGATCGTGACCGCACCCTCCGCTACAATCAGGCTCAACCAAGCTACAGGGGGTGGGTGATGATCCGGGCGCTGCTGATCGGCCTCTTTGCGTGCGTTTTCGCCCAGGACGCCGAAGAGAAGCTCCGCCAGGAATACGAGGAGAAGCGCCTCCAGGCGCCCCAAAATGCCAAGGGGCAGTTCGACCTCGGCAAGTGGTGCGAAAAGAAAAAGCTCAAGGAGGAGGCGATCAAGGCCTACGAGCGCGCCCTTGAGATCGATCCCGAGTTCGAGGCCGCCCGCAAGGCGCTCGGCTATAAGAAGATCCTCGGCCGCTGGGCCAACGAAAGGAACTACGCCGACACCTCGTGGTGGGCGCACCCCAAGGTCGACCAGAAAAAGGTCGACGACGCCATCGTCAAGGGCATGGAGTACCTGCTCAATCAGGCCGGCCGCCTGCCCGAGGTCAAGCACACCCACAATCACAAACTTCGCTGCGATGAGCTCGTTCTCCTGACCGCCATCCAGTCCGGCTGGGACCGCTCCGACGCGCGCTTCAAGGGCCTCGTGCAGCGCGTCCTCGCGCTCCCGATGGACAAGACCTACCACGTCGCGCTCAAGGCGATGTGTCTCGCGGAAATTGACCCGCTCAAGTACCAGCAGTACCTTGCCCAGTGCGCGCAGTTCCTCGTCGACAACCAGTGCGAAAACGGCCAGTGGACGTACGGCAAACCCGTGCCCACGCTCCCGCCGCCGGGCAGCTTCCCGACGACCGACAAGGGCCCGATTCCGAATATCGCCACCGGCCCCGAGGGCGACTCGACCGCCGCCGACCCCAAGGCGCCCCGTCCCAAGCAGGTCGAAATCAAGAAGGGTCAGAGCGTCGGCGAAAAGACAGGCGACAACTCGAACTCCCAGTACGCCGCCCTCGGCATCCGCGCCTGCCTGAGCGGGCTCGTCGTCGTGCCGAAGGAGACGATCACGGCCGCGGAGGGCTGGTGGGAGAAGTGCCAAAAGTCGGACGGAGGCTGGGGCTACGGTGCCGGCCCGAACGGCGACAGCGGCATGCCCAACGAGCCGTCGTGGGGCTCGATGACCGCCGGCGCGATCGGCGGGCTCGTGATCTACAAGTACTACCGCTCGCGCGTCTGGGGCGAAAAAGTCGACTGGAAGACGGCGTCGAGCGTCACGCGCGGCGGCGCGTGGCTCGGCTCGAACCTGACCTTCACGGCCAACCCCAAGCACCCGGACATCAACGCGTGGCAGTACTACTTCTACTATGCCGTCGAGCGCGCGGGGCGGCTGCTCGAAACCGAGCAGTTCGGATCGCGCGAGTGGTACCCGGAGGGCGCCAACGCCCTGCTCGGCCGCCAGGCGGCGGACGGGTCCTGGCCGGCCGAGGACTGGGGCGGCCAGCAGGGGCTCCAGGGGATGACCAAGCAGATGAAGGATCAGTTGCTCCCCGGGGTCATCACCGAGACCTGCTTCGCCATCCTGTTCCTTCGCCGGGCGACCCCCAAGCTGGACGAAACGATCAAGATCAAGTCCGGCGACCAGAAGTTCGAGAAAAAGTAGTCAGCGGTCAGCGATCAGCCCTCAGGGGCGAGATCGACCGAGAAATTCCGGGCGCGACGGCATAGGAATCTTTACCGGAAAAGATTCACGGCATCCCCAAACAACCAGGTGGGAGCCCGTCGCGAACTCTTGCGCGTTCCCCCCACCTCAACGCCTCGTAGGGCGCGACGGGCGCCTCACCCAATTTGGGACATTAATGCCTCGCACAAATGTCCCAAAGGGTACTAACCCCTGAAGCCCCCGCGTGCCGGAAATTCAGTTCTACGGCATCCCAGAAAACCGGAGGGGACCCGACCGCGGCCCCTTGAGCGTTAGCCCCACCTCAACGCCGGTGGCTGGCGGCGGGCTCCTCCCCTCCGGATCTTCGCCTTAAACCGTCCGACCCCGGCCGTCGTCAATAATACTGGATGCGGCCCTGGATGGCCTCCCTCGCGTTGCTGGCGGCGTCGTGCGGTCTGGACCTACCGCCGGCCTCGACCGCTCCGCGACGCGAGCTCGACGATCCCATCCGCGACCTCGTGCGAAACCTCTCCCATCCGTCCCTCGAGGAGGCAGAGCGGGCCGAGCGCGCCCTCATCGACGCCGGCGCGGCCGCCGCGCCCCACCTCCGGCGTGCGCTGCAGAGCTCCAACACCGAGGTGCGCATCCGCGCCGATCGAATCCTCCGCGTCATCCCCTTCCGCGACGCGCTGGGCTCGCACGCGGTCGAGTTCGTCGAGGCATCAGGGGCCTGGCGAAAAATCTACATCCTGCGCCTGGCCGATGCGCGGCGACTCGACGAGGCCACCGGCCGCGCGATCGCGCGCGAAATCCTCGCGGACCGCGCCGTCCGGCCGCAGGCGCTCATCGGCCGCGTCCTCGCCGATCGCGTCCCCGCCGACGCGTGGATCCTGGTCGAGCTGCTGGCGTACACGGACTCGGCCGTGCGCGGCGACGCGGCGCGCGCGCTGGCCAGCCTCAACGCGGTCGAGGCCGCGGACCACCTCGTGCCGCTGCTCGGCGACCCCGAGTGCGCCGCCGCCGCCGAGTACGCGCTGGAAGGCCTGCTCGGCCGCGACGAGGCCGCGAACAAGATCCGGAACCTCACCGACCACCCCGACCCCAAAGTCCGCACCCTGGCGCTGCTCAAATTGCGTCTCGTAAAGGGGAACGGCGATCGCGTGGCGGGCCGGCTGAACGACCCCGACCCCGGCGTGCGCGCGACCGCCGTCGAGGTGCTGTCGACCCTCGAAGGCGCGGCGCGGGTCTCGGATCGCCTCCAGGACGCCGACGCGGCGGTGCGAAAAGCGGTCATCGAGGCCCTGACCCGCCTGCAACTGCAGGAGCGGATGAGCCGCATGCTTAACGACCCCGACGCGTCGGTGCGTCGGGCCGCGATCGCAGGTTTCGCGCAGGCGCCCACCGACGACCGCGTGGCGGAGCTGGCTGGGAAGATCGCCGACCCCGATCCGGGCGTGCGGCGCATCGCGGTCGAGGTCGTAGCGAGGCGGGGGAGCCGGGAATACGCCGGCGCCCTGGCGAGCGCGCTCGCGGACACCCAGCCCGAGGTCGTCTACGAGGCTCTCTGGGCTCTGCGGGAAATCGGGGACGCCGGTCACGGGCCGCGGGTCGCCCCGTTGCTCAAACACGAATGGCCGAGCGTCCGCCGCGTCGCGACGATCGTGCTGGGGAACTGGAAGTTCACCGACGCGATTCCGCAGCTTCGGGCGGCGTCCGAAAAGGAAACCGACGCCGACACCCTGGCGGTCATGTGGAGCGTTCTCAAGGAGATGGGAGCCGACCGGGACTGGTGAATCGGCTATAATGCCCGCCATGAATGTTCTTCTGCTGCTCTGCGTCCCCTTTTTCGCCCAGGACGACTGGATCGAAAAACTCGACGACGACGACCCGGCCGTGCGCGCCAAGGCGGCCGACGAGCTCGTCGCGCTGGGCGACAAGGCGCTGGCGGCGGTGCGGGCGGCGATCGCCAAGGGTCCGGCCGCCGACCTCAAGTCCGCGCTTGCGGACGTCGAATCGCGGATCGTCGGCGCCAAGATCGAGACCGAGGTCGCCGGGAACTTGGCGAAGCTCCCGCAGGCGTGGGGAGCCGGCTGGTACCACGTCAAGACGCCGCGCGAGGAGGCCACCTTCCGCTTCACGCTGGAATTTCGAGAGAACCGGATCGCTGCCAAGCTCACCCCGGCCGGCGAGGAATCCATGGAGTTCGAATGCCGGCGCGACCCCAAACTGACTCCGCTGTCGTTCAAGCTCGCCGCCCAGTCCGTCTCTTTCGAGGGGCGGAAGATCTTCTCCCAGGGGGAGGACACCGGCCGCACGCTTCCGGAGCGCGCCATGCTGTCGCCCGAAATCCTGGTCACGCTCCTTCCTTTCGAGGCCGGACTGAAGGTACCGGTCAACGCGATTCCGGTCATCCTAGTGCCGACCATTCTCAAGCCCGACGTCACGTCGGAACCCCTCGAATATCGGGGATCGGAAAAGTACGAGGGGCGCGAAATCCACCGCTTCACGGTGGCAGTCAAGATGTCGCAAGGGGAGCGCGAAAGCAGGATGGGAGCGACGTACTGGGTCAGCCCCGAGCGGTCGCTGGTCAAGATCGAATACGTCATGGAGCGTCGCGGCCGCAGGGAGACGATTCTGCTGACCCAGATCGACGAGGCTCGCGCGAGGGAGATCGACGCCGCGACCCTGGTCCCGAAGAACGAGCGCAATGCGTCCGGGACGCTCAAGCAGTGGGGCTCGATCCAGGTTACGATCAAGGCCTCCGACTCGGACCAGAACGGCGTCAACGATTTCTGGGTGGCCGACGTTTCGGGCGCGTACCGGATCACCGCGGGCGGGAATCAGATCCGTATGTGCGAGGTTTCGATGGCGATGGCGGACGCCGCGCCGCTTCCCGCCGGCGTGAAGAAGTTCGCGCGCGACGAGGACAAGGTGGACCTTGGGGCGGCCTTGTGCGACAAACCCACGCCCAAGTCGGGGTACCTCTTCAAGGTGATCCCCAAGTACCAGGACGGCGCCGACGCGCGGGCGTACGACCAGGGCGACGGCCGCAACTTGGACCGCTTTGCCGTCTGCGCGTACCCCTCGGAGCCCGGCAAGACCGGCAAGCTGACCTTCATGCTCAACGAAGAGTACACGATGTGGAAGAAGGACACGGGCGGCAAGCCGGTCGACGTTTGGCCCGCCGACCCCGCCAAAGACGGCTGGGCCAAGGTGGAGTAAGGCGTCAGGACGGGCTTGCAGTCCGATGCGGACCTGATCGACGCCGCCCGTCGCGGCGACGCGGCGGCCTTTGAGGCGCTCTACCATCGGCACAAGGAGTGGGTCGCGGCGCTCGCGCAGCGTTTCTCCGGCAGCCGCGAGGACGCGCTCGACATCCTGCAGGAGACTTTCGCTTATTTTTTCCGCAAGCTCCCCGGGTTTGAGCTGCGGAGCAAGTTCCGCACGTTCCTCTACCCGGTCGTGAAGCATCTGGCGCTCAACCGCCGCGCCGCCGCGCGCCGCCAGGCCCCCGCGGATCCGGACCCGGCGGTCGACCCGGCGCCCGCCCACGCCGAGGACCTGCTGGCGTCGTTACCCGAAGGGCAGCGGGAACTGGTCTGGCTGCGGTTCGTCGATGAGCTGAGCCTCAAGGAGATCGCCGAAGTTCTCGGAATCCCCGAGGGGACCGTCAAA
>Ga0187893_10009895_pt1 | contig 14472 bp, 9 predicted proteins | sample MA1701074metaG_FD_139574 | JGI IMG/M metagenome (GOLD analysis project Ga0187893, IMG submission 139574) | White microbial mat communities from a basaltic lava cave in the Kipuka Kanohina Cave System on the Island of Hawaii, USA - MA170107-4 metaG ...
GATCCAGGTGTGCTCCTTGCTGCCGGCGGCCAGGAACGCGAGCACGAATGCCGCCCACGGCACCGTGGCAGGCGACCCGGTCGGCGATCGGACGTGTCCCCGCAGCGCGAGCAGGAGGAACAGCGCCGCGAGCAGCTCCGGGCGACCGGTCAGTCCCGCCACGGCCTCGACGTGCACGGGATGCAGGGCGAACAGCGTTGCGGCGAGGCCCGCTGCAAGAGCCGTAGCCCCGAGCGTCAGAGCGAGCTCGGCGACGAGCACGGTGACGGCCGCATGCAGCAGCACGTTTGCGCCATGGCGTGCCGGCAGCGGGACACCGAGCGCGTCATCGAGCACGAACGTCGTCGTGGCGACGGGCCGGTACAAACCACCGGGCTGTCCCTCGATGCGCAGGAACGGGCTCGTCCACGCCTCGGCTAGCGTGCGGCGTGCGCCGCCGTTCGCGACGTGATGATGATCGTCGTACGTCAGTTCGAAGCGCAGGGTCGGAGCGTACAGCGCGAGCGCGGCGACGACGGGGACGGCATACACCAGAGGGCGAGTCACCATCAGGGAATAGGCAACATGGCCCGTCCTTCACAGACGTTCGCCTTCACCCCGACCGTCTCTATCCTCGCGAGGACGGTGCGGACAAGGGCGCTCTAGTGAGTCAGAACGACCGTCGGGGGCGGGAGGTAGGCGGTGCAAGCCGAATCGGCGTCCGAGCTGCCCTTGCAGATCAGCTTGAAGTTGCCACCGCCCGCGATGACCTTGTGCACGCACGCGTTGAACGCGGTGCAATGGCTGATGCTCTCGGCACCGTTGGTCACGTCGGCTGTGACAAAGACGCTGCCGGTTGGCGCGCTCGAGATGTCGAGCGTCGTATCGCCGAGGCTCTTCGCCACGACCTTGAAGAGCGTACCCGGCTTGATGACGCTGACCTTGACGGAGCCGCCCACCGGCGCCTGCTTGTTGACGTACTTCGCGACCGCAGACGTGTTGACGAGCCATCCGGGCCCGGCCGGCATCAAGAACTCGCCGGACGACACGTCGTACGACACGCGCATCGAGCCGCTGATCGTGCTCACGTCGGTGCCCGCGCCCGTGTCGATGCCGCTGTCCTTGATCACGAGGACGACCTTCGCCTTGCTGGCGGCGCTGAGCCTGTCGAGGAGGATGAACTTCCAGCCCTTCACCCCGACCCGTTTCGCGCACATGCACTTTGCGTTGCACACCAATGGGCCCGAGGGGTTAGCGGGACAGCTAGTGAGGCTCCCGGGCGGATCACATTGCTCCCCGGCGTCGATGAGGCCATTACCACACAGGGGCAGCGTCGTCGTAGTGCTGCTGGTCGTCGTGGACGTGGTGGTAACACACGGTCCCGTTGCGAACGTGACGTCCAGTATCGTGCTCAGGTTGCTCGATACGATCCCGAGACACTGATAGTCGATGAACACTTGGCTACACGTGGCCCAAAACGCGAACGGGGTGAAGGTACTAGATGGATTCAAAGCCACGGACGCGATCGGAGTCGATCCAAAGAAACTGAAGACGAAGCCGTTGAAGGCATCTGCACCGTTGCCACAACCGAGGTTGTTGTCCTCAACGAGCTGATTGAGGGTGATCGTCGCCACAGCGACATCGGCGGACCAGACCGGAACGCCCGATGTGGCTTCCACGAACACCACCGGAAACTCAACACCCGAATCAACCACCGTCTCGGGTCCAACCGTCAAGACTGGGGTGCTAGACAGATTGGGATAGTAAGATTCGAGTAGCACGTCCGTACCAACAAATGTGTTCGCTCGGACGCTGACAACACCCAGGAAAAAGAAGAGAAGCCCGCCACCGAGACGCGGACGAGACCAGCCACTCCACCTTCGATCGCATCTTGCGCTCATGACGTCTCCTCCCGCCGCGGATCGTCTGCTGGTACGCGCGAACCGAGGAGCATGGGTCCCACAAAGGCGGTCGCAGCCGTATCAATCTTCAATCTGGCAGTCAGGACAGGTTTGTAGACGTCAGGCTGTAAAGCGCAAGGCGCAGTGCGTTGCCTTCCCGTACCATCGCTCGGTGTCGAGTTGCCCGAGGCATCAGGTGAGCGTGGGAAGGATCCTCCAGGAACGCGGCTGCACTCAGCCGGTAGGGTCGCCCTCAACGATCTGCGCCATCTTGGCGATCGGCGGCTCCTCGATATGGTCCGGCGCGACGCGATGATGCGGGACAGCTCTCAAACACCTGTCGGCACGAGGCTCACGTCCTCCCGCCGACGCGAAACGTGGCAACCTCGTTGCCGCGAAAGAAGCGAATCATCGGGGGAGGCGCGGGGACGAACGCACACCGCGCACATCCAAGCGCGGACGTCGACACACCGGAATGGTTCTCAGAACCGCATCGCAAGTGTGTGAAAAGAGAGCGGGTGACCGGGGTCGAACCGGCGACTTTGTGCTTGGCTAGCCGAGCGACCCCGGTCACCAGGGCATCGCAGGGCATCCCACGTCAGGAAGGGCGGGGGTTTCCGCTCGCCCCCCGTGCCGTCCGATGTCGTGGGATGTCGACCGTTCGCGGACACACCACGGACACACCTGGCCTCGAGACAACGGGTCTCGTCCTCAACTACCCGTCGACGAATGCGCCGCTCGGCGAGCAGGCACTCACACCGCAGGATGCCGGCGTAGAGTCATTCACCACCTTGAACACCCTGGCGTCGTTCCGCAGGGGCGTTGCCGTCCCGGAACCCGAGCAGTACTCGTCACCACCACCCATCTTCAGGTTGACGCTGTAGCTCAAGGTCGGGCTGCCCGGGGTCACCTCGATTACTCGGCGCTTGCTGGAGAGGACGACCTTGATCACGAACACGCCTGTTGGGGCCTTCTTGATCAAGGCGACCTTCACGGGGCCCTCGCTGAGGTCGGCGTCCTTGTACAAGAAGCCGATCGTGCTGATGGCGGACCAGTTGACCGCCGGCAGATCGAAGCATTGGCTATTGCTAAACGGCTCGCGGGCTACCCGAAGGGTCGCGCCGCTCGTGAGCGGCGAGCCCGTGACGGTGTTCGCGCTCGCCAGCTCCTTCACTTTCCACACGATCTTGCGCTGGTGCGCGCTCAAGACGCCCGTCGTCGGGTTCTTCACCAGGATGACCTTGGTCGGCTTCAGCTGCACGTCGGAGCTGGCGTTCGATACCAGGCTGGCGATGAGCACGGCGACGAGCGGCAGGTGAATCGCGCACATGGCATCTCCTCCTGATCAGGGGCGAAGGCGGCTGCCCGGCAACCCGAGCGACCCTAACTTCGCGGGATTCAGAATGTCAAAGCCAAAGCGTAGCCGAGCCGCTAACCCCCATCATGCAATCGTCCACCGGAGCGTGCGCTTCCCGATCGAGCGTGCTCGCAAACCCCTCAGCAAATCGCCTGCGATTCCGAGCAAACTGCGGAGTGACTCGACGGCAAGCTCCGCGCCCTCAGCATCCACAAAGTCTCGAGAGCGGGTGACCGGGGTCGAACCGGCGACTTTGTGCTTGGCTAGCCGAGCGACCCCGGTTCACCACGGCGTCGCAAGGCATTCCACGGCGCGGATAGCCGGGCTTCTCTCGGGCCCGCCGTTCCGTCCGATGTCGTCAGATGCCGACGGTTCGCGGACACACCACGGACACACGTTGGGTCGAATCATCGTTGACGCACGCCAGAAGGCGCGGCTAGGTCCCGCCAGCAGGGCGTGTCATCGCGCGCGATGCGGCCGACCCCTGTGGGGCTCACGACGCTGGCCGCGCGGCGAGCCACCTCTCGAGCGCTCGCGTCGGCTTGCCGGGCCGCTGCACGCCTTGAACCGCCGGCCGTGGGCGATGTTACTCGTGCTCGCCGCGGTATCGGTGATCCAGCTGACCGTTCCTCGAGGCCGAAGGCGCCAGCGACGGCCCACTGTATGCCGATCGAATCTTCGGGCACTTCGCGGCGCCGCGGCCGACTGAGCCACAAGAACCACAACTCCAGCAGCCGGTCGCACTCACTGCGGCGCATGGAGTTCGACCCCGCAGACGCCGCGCCATCCGGCATGAGCTATGGAAATAGACAGCGAGCGAGCCTCTGTGCCAACAATCGCGCATGAAGACACACCGGTTCTTCTCTTTCAACGTGAGTGCGTTGGCCATCCTCGCCATTGGGTGTGGAACGGCGCGCCTCCCTCAACCGGACGAAGTGACGTGGCTCCGCCAATCGTCGCAGCGTCTCGCCAAAGTGGCCTCGAGCGATCTGCGCGATCGACCCGAGCGCCTGCAGGCCGTGGAGTATCGCTATCGCGAGTTGGCTAACTCCGGAAACGCTTACTTGTCTCAAGTGCAAGCAGCGCTCGACTTCGAAACTCTCATGATGGACGAGCGCCGGCAACACCTGCAGAAGATGGCGCGCATTGTGGCATCGCGGTACGCGGAGTTCGTACTCGAGGCCGACGCCGGACGCACCAGCGATGCCTTCGTTACGGTCGGCGCGAAGGTGGGTGGACTCGTCGACGGGCTCGTCGAGGAACTCGACATCTTGCTCGAAGAGCGCCCGGAGGAATCACGAAAGGCACTGCGGGCACGCCTCGAGGCGGAGAAGTGGAAGTCGTGGGATAGGGTGAACACATCTAGGTCCGCCAAGAAGGCGGCAGCGTCGAAGGAGTCGGACGTGCCGGAGAAGTCGGAAGAGCCGGCGCGCCGACCGCGTCCCTCCCCCGAGGCGGAGCCGGGGGTGAGCTGCACGTCCTGTCGAACCTAGCGCGTTCGTCCGCTCCCGGAAGGCCGCCGCGAGCCCCCCGACGTCGTCGACATTCCGCTCGCGGTCATGAACGGGCCGATCGACAAGGATCTCCAGGTCCACACCTTCTTCGGCGATCGTCGCAGAAGAGGACGATAGGCACGATAAAACTGGGACGGTGACGGAACGTCCGCTCTCAGACCGGCCGCCCTTTCCTCTGGTCACCTCGGCTCACATCGACCGGGACGCGAACGCGGACACACCGGGCGATTTGTCACGCGCACAGCACCGTAAGCGTGTGAAAAGAGAGCGGGTGACCGGGGTCGAAAGACCTTGTGCTTGGCAGGCCGAGCGACCGGCGCCGCACCCGCCTGCGTCCCGATGGCGAGCACGACCGCCCCCAACGCCCAACGACAAAACCCGATCGTCCAACATCACCCGTCCCTCCTCCTCACTTCCAATACCAAATCATCGAACCGACTTCACCATCCTCATCGGGTGGCATCGGAACGATCGGTGCGTGCATCGCACGGACGCGGCCTGCTATAGCCGCGGCGTGCTCACCGTGATGATGGTCTCCCTACTTGTCACCCGCCTGGCGTATGCGGAAGGTTCTCCCGTCGTCGAGGGTGGTGCCGACGCCCTGATCGCGGCGGCCGTCGAGACGGTGCATAGCGGCGGGACGCTCCGCATCGACGACGATCCTGTCGCCTCGCATATCGTGCTGCCCGAGTTCTACGAGCGCCGCGGCTTCCGGCCCGCATGGACGCATCCGGACGTGACCAACGAGCTGCTGCGCACGATCCGCGAGAGCGAGCAGGACGGCCTGGATCCGGCCGACTATCACACGGCGAGCATCGAACGCCTGAGCGCCGTGACGCCCAGGACGTCGGAGGTACAGGCGAACCTCGATCTGCTGCTGACGGACGCCGCGGTACGACTCGCCTATCACCTGCGCTTCGGCAAGGTCGATCCCGAAGCCCTCGACCCCAACTGGAACTTCCAGAGTGACCTCGGCGGCATCGACCCGGCGACCGTCCTCCAGCAAGCGATCGACCAGGGTCGCATCCACCAAGCACTGGAGGACTTGACGCCGCGCTATGCGTTTTACACGCAGGTCAAAGATGCGCTCGCCGACTACCGGCGCATCGAGCACGAAGGCGGATGGCCCACCGTTCCCTCGGGCCCGCCGCTCAAGGTCGGCGCGAGCGACGCGCGCGTGCCGCTTCTGCGCCGGCGCCTCGGCGTGACCGGCGATCTGCCCGCGGCCGCGGCAGAAGATTCATCGAGCCTGTACGACGCCGCGGTGCAGGCAGGCGTGAAGGCGCTCCAGGAACGCCACGGCCTCGGCGCGGACGGGGCGGTCGGCCCGGCGACGCTCGGCGCGCTCAACGTTCCCGTCGCTGCGCGCATCGATCAGCTCCGCGCGACGCTCGAGCGTTCCCGCTGGGTAATGCACGAACTGCCGGAGCGCTTCGTGCTGGTGAACGTGGCGGGCTTCACCGTCACCGTGGTCGGCAGGGACGGTCCCGTGTGGCAGTCGCGCGTGGTGGTCGGCAAGCCGTACACGAAGACGCCGATCTTCCGCGCCGACATGACGTACATCGTGCTGAACCCGACGTGGACCGTCCCGCCCGGGATCATGCGAAACGAAGTCCTCCCGGGGATGCGCCGCGATCCGAACTACCTCAGGCGGAAGGGCTACCGGATGGTGAACGGCCAGGTCGTCCAGCCGGCCGGCCCGCGAAACGCGCTGGGTCGCGTGAAGCTCATGTTTCCAAATCCCCATCACGTGTACCTGCACGATACGCCGCAAAAGTCGTATTTCGACGAGCCCAGCCGCACCTTCAGTCACGGGTGCGTGCGGGTGGAGAATCCCTTCGAGCTCGCGGCGCTGGCACTCGACGATCCCGCCTGGACGACGCACGCGCTGCTCGACGCGACGGCCAACCGGAAGACACGCACCATCGTCCTCCAGAAGCCCTTGCCCGTCCTCATCCTCTACTGGACGGCGTCCGTCGGCCGGGATGGCCGCGTCTATTTCCTGCCGGACGTCTATGGACGCGACCCGGCGGTGATCCGCGGGCTCGAGGTGCCGTTCACCTTCCGCAAGCGTCCGTTGCTCGGGACCGCGGTCACTCGCGACCGCCGAATCGGCTCCAGCAGCACGCCGTGACGTAGCCCGTGGTCGCTCACGGTCAGCTCGTTTTGCGATTGCGCATGACCGTCCGCACGATCAATCCGGCGTCCGGATCGTACTGGCGCGGCATCGCTTCTCGGACGCGGACACACCGGGCGATTTGTCGCGCGCAGCGCCGTAAGCGTGTGAGAAGAGAGCGGGTGACCGGGGTCGAACCGGCGACCTTGTGCTTGGCAAGCACACGCTCTAGCCAACTGAGCTACACCCGCAAGAGCGAGCCGGGAGTAGACCGCAGAGGGTCGTTTCTGTCAAACGCCGCGCGGTCACTCAGCCGAGATCGATGCGGCGCAGCACTTTCAAATGGTAGTCGATGCCGGACCACAGCGACAGCACCAGCGCGACCCAGAGGAATCGCATGCCCGCCGCGAAGAAGTCGCACTCGATGCCGAGTAGCGGAATGGGAACGCGCTCGCCGATCAGCAAGCCCTGGAGCGCGAAGATCTGCGTGAGCATCTTGTACTTGCCGAGCTCCTCGGCCGGCAGCGTCATCCCGCGCTGGCTCGCAATGGCCCGCAGCCCCGTCACCGCCAGCTCCCGCGAGATGATCAGCGCCGCGATCCAGGCGGGCACCCGCGGCTCGCCCGGCAACGCCACCAGCATGACGAGCACGGCGGCGACCAGCAGCTTGTCGGCCAGCGGATCGAGGAATTGCCCGAGCGCCGAGACGATGCCGCGCCGGCGCGCCAGGTAGCCGTCGAGGTAGTCTGTGATGCTGGCGGCCAGAAAGAGCGCCGCCGCCACGCGCCGGCTCGTCACGCTCGGATCGACGAGCAGCAGGATCACCAGCGGCACGCAGCCGATGCGAAACAGCGTCAGGACGTTCGGGAGCGCACTCAACCCCACCGATGCGGTCGGCGTGCTAACGGCGGGCCTGCCGGACATCGTCACCCTCCGCTTCGAGATACTGCTTGCGGAAGCGGAGCACCTTGAAGACGTAGTCGCGCGTCTCGGTGATGTTCGGAATGCCGCCCGCGGCCTCGACGCGTCCGGAACCCGCGTTGTACGCCGCCAGCGTCAGCGGCAGGTTGCCGCCGTAGCGGTCGAGCAGCATGCGCAGGTGCTGCACCCCGCCGTCCACGTTGTCGCGCGGCCGAAACGCCTCGCGGACTCCATGCATGCGGGCCGTCCCCGGCATGAGTTGCATCAATCCCTGCGCGCCCTTGGACGATACGGCGAACGGATCGAAGCTCGACTCGGCGCGGATGACCGACTTCACGAGCGCGAACTCGACGTCGTGACGGTCGCTCGCGTCGCGGATGATCTCGTCGTACCGGCCGTCGTCGGGATGCGGCGTCACCGCGCCGGCCCATGGGAGGAAATCGTCCGGGGGTGCGGGGGCTATCGCCAGCTCCGCCCGCCGCTGCGCCTCGCTCAGCACCCGCTCGGTCGTGGCCGTCTCGCTCCCGGCCGGGACGTTCGTGAGCACGATCGAGCCGTTCTCGTCCCGCACCACGTACACGTCGGCACGCGACGCCCCCACATGGCACACAAGTGCCAGGAGCGCCCCCACGGCCACACGCCACCCCGCCCGGCGCGACATCTCGGATCGAGCATACGGGCTGCCCTGGAGGCGGTCAATCACGGTGGCCGTGGCCTGTCATGGTCTTGACCTATCGTCGCCGCGCTGGGCAGCATGATCGCTCCCCGTGGCCCTCGAAACCGACGTGCTCGTCATCGGCAGCGGCATCGCCGGCATGTTGTGCGCGTTGCGGTGCGCCGAGCACGGCCGCGTCACGCTGGTCACGAAGGATCAGCTTCCCGAGAGCTCGAGCCGCTACGCCCAAGGCGGCATCGCGTCCGTCTGGGGAGAGGACGACACCTTCGAATCGCACATCGAGGACACGCTCACCGCCGGCGCGGGACTCTGCCGCCAGGACACCGTCGAAACGGTCGTGCGCGAAGGCCCCGAGCGCGTGCGCGAGCTGATCGACCTCGGCGTGCACTTCGACCTCCGTCCCGACACCGAGCACCCGACCTACGACCTGGGACGCGAGGGCGGACACTCCCATCGGCGCATCCTGCACGCCCTCGACCAGACCGGCCACGAGATGGTGCGCGCGCTCGGCGAGGCCGTGCGCGCGTGTCCACGTGTCACGCTCATCGAGAACCACCTCGCCGTCGAGCTGATTCTCGACCGGCGGAGCGAGCGGCCGACCTGCTGGGGAGCCTACGCGCTCGACAAGGCCACCGGGCGCATCCACCGCCTACTCGCCCGCGCGACGATCCTCTGCACCGGCGGCTCGGGGAAGGTCTACCTCTACACGTCGAACCCGGACGTCGCGACGGGAGACGGCCTGGCCATGGCCTACCGCGCGGGCGCGTGGGTCGCGAACATGGAATTCTTCCAGTTCCATCCGACCTGCCTCTACCATCCCCACGCGAAGTCGTTTCTCCTGACCGAAGCGCTCCGCGGTGAGGGCGCCGTCCTGCGACGTCCGGACGGCGAGCGCTTCATGCAACAGTACCATCCGCTGGCGGAGCTGGCCCCGCGCGACGTCGTCGCACGCGCCATCGACAACGAGATGAAGGTGCACGGGTTCGACTGCGTCTACCTCGACATCTCGCACCGCGACGCCGACTGGGTCCGCTCCCGCTTTCCCACCGTGTACCAGCGCTGCCTCGAGTACGGCTTCGACCTCGCCGCGCAGCCCGTGCCCGTCGTCCCCGCCGCGCATTATCAATGCGGCGGGATCGTCACCGACCTACACGCCCGCACCTCGATCGGCCGCCTCTGCGCCGCTGGCGAGGTCGCCTGCACGGGCCTGCACGGCGCCAACCGCCTGGCCTCCAACTCGCTGCTCGAAGCACTCGTGTTCGGCCACCGGGCCGCCGCCCACATGTCCGAGCTGCTGCGCACCGACCGCACGGCACCGCCCGACGCTCCGCCATGGGACACGGGCGGCGCCACGCTGAGCACCGAGTCGGTCGTGGTGTCCCAGGACTGGGACGAGGTCCGCCGCTTCATGTGGAACTACGTCGGCATCATGCGCAGCGACCAGCGGCTCGAGCGGGCGCGCAAACGCATCGCGCTGCTTCAGGACGAGATCCACACCTACTACTGGAACGTGCTCCCCTCGAGCGACCTGGTCGAGCTGCGGAACATCGCGACCGTCGCCGAGCTCATCATCGCCAGCGCCAGCTGCCGGCGAGAGAGCCGCGGCTTGCACACGACGGTCGACTACCCCGAAGCCCGTGCGAGCGAGCAGCACGACACCGTGCTCCGCCGCGGTCCCGGGCGCTCCGCCGAGCCGCTTCCTCCCGGCACCTGGCTCTGACCGCCCCGTTCAGCGCTGCGCTTCGCGCGCCTCGAACAGATGCAGCTGGCGCGTGCGCGGCTCGTCGGCGAGCGCCACGGGATAGTTCCCGGAGAAGCACGCATCGCAGAACGTCCCGCCCTGGCCTTTCGTGAACGCGAAGAGCCCCTCCATGCTGAGGTACGCGAGCGAGTCGGCGTCGAGGAAGCGACGGATCTCTTCGAGCGGCTGCGCCGCGGCGATCAGCTCCCCCCGCGTCGGCGTGTCGATGCCGTAGAAGCACGGGTGCCGCGTCGGCGGCGAGCTGATCCGCATGTGGACCTCGCGCGCGCCGGCCTGCCGGATCATCGTGACGAGCTTGCGGCTGGTGGTGCCGCGCACGATCGAATCGTCCACGACGACGATGCGTTTGCCTTCGAGCACGTCGCGCTGGGCGTTCAGCTTCACCCGGACGCCGAAGTTTCGGATGGAGCTGGACGGCTCGATGAACGTGCGGCCGACGTAGTGGTTGCGGATGAGTCCCATCTCGAAGGGAATGCCGGCCTCTTCGGCATAGCCGATGGCCGCGGGCAAGCCCGAGTCCGGCACCGGGATCACGATGTCGGCCGGGACGCCGCTCTCGCGCGCGAGCTGCCTGCCGAGCTCCTTGCGGACCTCGTAGACGTTCCGCCCGAAGAGATTGCTGTCCGGCCGGGCGAAGTAGACGTACTCGAAGACGCAGCGGTGCGGCGTGCTCGGCGGGAACGGGCGCAGGCTGCGCAGGCCGGCGGCGCTGATCTCGACGATCTCACCGGGCTCGATCTCCCGCTCGTACTTGGCATCGACCAGGTCGAGCGCGCAGGTCTCCGACGCGAGGACGTAGGCGCTGCCGAGACGACCCAGCACGAGCGGCCGGAACCCTGCGGGATCGCGCGCGCCGATCAGCCGGTCCTCGGTCATCATCACCAGCGAATACGCCCCCTCGACCCGCCGCAGCGCATCGACGATGCGGTCCATCAGGGGGCCGGCCCCCGAGCCGGCAATCAGGTGGATGATCACCTCCGTGTCGGAGGTGGACTGGAAGATCGAGCCGCGCGTCTCGAGCTCGTCGCGCAGCTGCTCCGCGTTCACCAGGTTGCCGTTGTGCCCGATGGCGAGCGCCCCGTGCGCCCATTCGACCACGAAGGGCTGACAGTTCTTCAGCACCGTCTTGCCGGCGGTGGAGTAGCGGTTGTGGCCGATGGCGATCGTGCCCTTCAACGTGGAGAGGATGGACTGGTCGAAGATGTCGGCCACCAGGCCCATGCCCCGATGCGAGATCAGGACCTCGCCGTTCGAGGCGACGATACCCGCCGACTCCTGCCCGCGGTGCTGCTGGGCGTAGAGGGAAAGGTAGGCGAGCGTGGCGGCCTCGGCATGCCCGTAGATGCCGACCACCCCGCACTCGTCGTGAAACTTGTCCTCCATGCCCGCCCGAGCGCAGTCTAGCGCGCCCTCGTCCGGCTTCCTACTCGACGTCACGGCCGCAGCAAGCGGGCGAGTCCGCCCCGCCAGCGGTCGAGACAGGTCTCGACCGAGACGTCGATCGTGTCGCCGACCACGACGCGGCGGCCGCGCACCTCGCCGAGCGAGGCGAACGGAACGCCATGCTCCGCCGCCAGCTCGCGGAGCCGCTGGAGATGCTTGCGGCGGACCGATACCAGAATGCGCGACTGGCTTTCGCCGAACAGCCAGCAATCGGCCCGCATGCCGCCTTCCACGGCGACCCGGCACCCGAGCTGTGGGCCGCCGAACGAGCATTCGGCCAGGGCCACGGCCAGCCCCCCCTCGGCCACGTCGTGCGCCGAGCGCAGCAAGCGCTCGCGAACGGCCTCGAGGACCACGTGATGCAGGCGCTTCTCCGTCTCGAGATCGATCCACGGGGGCGTGCCGCCGCCGTTGCCGTGCACGACGGCGAGGTATTCGCTGCCACCGAGCTCGTCGCGGGTCTGCCCGAGCAGCGCGATCACGTCGCCGTCGGCCTTCCACCACGGGGTGACGTGCAGATCGACGTCCTCGAGCAGCCCCACCATGGCGATCACAGGCGTGGGCGGGATGCTCTGCCCGTCGGTCTCGTTGTAGAAGCTGACGTTGCCGCTCACCACCGGCGTGCCGAGCGCCACGCAGGCATCGCGGATGCCCGCGATGCCCTGCTGGAACTGCCACATCACTTCGGGCTTCTCCGGGTTGCCGTAGTTGAGGCAGTCGGTCACGCCCAGCGGACGCGCGCCGACCACGACGCAGTTTCGCGCGGCCTCGACCACGGCCATCATGGCGCCGAGGTACGGATCGAGGCGGGTGTAGCGGCTGTTGCAATCCACCGCGATCGCCAGCGCCCGGCGGGTACCCTCGACGCGTACGAGCGCGGCGTCCCCGCCCGGCCGGACGACCGTGTTCGCTCCGACGAGCTGGTCGTACTGCTCGTACACCCATTCGCGCGAGCAGAGGTTCGGGCTCTCCAGCAACGCGAGGAGCGTCGCCTGCAGGTCGTGCGGGACCGGAATGTCGTCCACGTCGAGGGACGTGCGCGCCGCGAGGTCCGCGGGCTCGGCGGCCGGTCGCCGGTACACGGGGCTGTTGTCGCCGATGAGCGAAACCGGAAGGGCCACCACGTCCTCGCCGTGCCAGCGGGCGCGATAGACACCGTCGTCGGTGACGCGGCCGACGACCACCGCCTCGAGGTCCCAGCGGCGGAAGATGGCCTGCACCGCCTCCTCGCTTCCCTGCCGTGCGACCAGCAGCATGCGCTCCTGCGACTCGGACAGCAGGATCTCGTACGGCGTCATGCCCTCCTCGCGAAGCGGCACGCGGTCCAGGTCGAGCACGAGGCCCGTTTCGCCACGCGCCGCCATCTCGACGGAGCTGCTCGTCAGGCCGGCCGCGCCCATGTCCTGGATGGCGACCACGTGATCCGTCGCCATGAGCTCGAGGCACGCCTCGAGCAGCAGCTTCTCGCAGAACGGGTCGCCGACCTGCACCGCGGGGCGCTTGCCCTCCCCCTCGCTGGCGTCGAGGGCCGCCGACGCCAGCAGGCTGGCGCCGTGGATGCCGTCGCGGCCGGTGCGCGATCCGACGTACATGACGGGGTTGCCCGGACCCGCCGCCTTCGCCCGGAAGAGCCGGTCGCGCGGCGCGATGCCGATGGTGAATGCATTCACCAGGATGTTGCGGTCGTAGCCGGCGTCGAAGAAGAGGTCGCCGCCGACGGTCGCCACCCCGATGCAGTTGCCGTAGTGGCCGATGCCCCCCACCACGCCGCGGACGAGATACGGCGTGCGCGGTGTCCGCAGGTCGCCGAAGCGTAGCGAATCGAGAATGGCGATGGGACGCGCGCCCATGGTGAAGATGTCGCGCAGGATGCCTCCCACCCCAGTGGCGGCTCCCTGAAACGGCTCCACGAAAGACGGGTGATTGTGGCTCTCGATCTTGAAGACCGCGGCCAGCCCGTCGCCGATGTCGACGGCCCCGGCGTTCTCGCCCGGCCCCTGCAACACGTGCGGCCCCGTGGTCGGCAGGTCGCGGAGATAGGCCTTCGAGCTCTTGTACGAGCAGTGCTCGGACCACATGACGCCGAAGATCGCGAGCTCTTCGAAGGTGGGCGTCCGCCCGAGCAGCTCGAGAATGCCCGCATACTCCTCGCGGCTGAGCCCTTGCTCGAGGGCCGTCGCCTCGGTGACCCCCGGACGGCGCCGCGCGGCGCCACCCCGCTCGCGCGTCGTGGCCACGCTCACGGTCCGGGCACCATCTGCGCGGCGGCGCGCCCCGGTACGCCGCGGCGTTCGAGCCAGCGCTGCACGGAGCGGAAGATCCGCGCCCCGTCGTCCGATCCGAGCAGGCGGTCCACCGCGTGCTCGGGGTGCGGCATCATGCCCACGACGTTGCGGCCCTCGTTGCACACGCCCGCGACGTCGTGCATCGAGCCGTTCGGATTGCTGTCGGGCCCGACGCGTCCCTGCGAATCGCAATAGCGGAACACGATGCGGTCGTCGTCCATCAGGCGCTGCAGGTCGGCCTCGCCCGCCACGTAGCAGCCTTCGCCGTGCTTCACGGGGATGGTGAGCACGTCGCCCACCCGGCAGGTGCCGGTGACCAGCGTCGTCGTGGTCTCCACGCGAACCTGGACGTCGCGGCAGACGAAACGCAGTGACCGGTTGGCGACCAGTGCGCCAGGCAGCAGCCCGGACTCGCAGAGGACCTGGAAGCCGTTGCAGATGCCGAGCACGGCGCCGCCGGCGCGCGCGTGCGACACGACCGCGTCCATGATGGGCGAGAACCGCGCGATGGCGCCACA
>Ga0187893_10009896_pt1 | contig 14470 bp, 19 predicted proteins | sample MA1701074metaG_FD_139574 | JGI IMG/M metagenome (GOLD analysis project Ga0187893, IMG submission 139574) | White microbial mat communities from a basaltic lava cave in the Kipuka Kanohina Cave System on the Island of Hawaii, USA - MA170107-4 metaG ...
ATGATCCTGGATCACGGAATTGCCGGTCAGAATCGCCGCGGCTTTCCCGAGCGGATCGGCGGCATCCTCGACCCGGCCCTGCTTGAACAGCGCCCAGCCGAGCGTGTCGAGATACGCGGGATTGCCGGGCTCGATCTTCACCGCGCGCCGCGCGAGATCGACCGCTTCGTCCAGGCGCATACCGCGATCGGCAAACAGGTAGCCGAGCGAATTGAGCGCATCGCTGTTGTCCGGATTCTCGGAGAGAAGCTTTCGCAGCTCTTGTTCCGCGGCTTCGAGCTGACCCGCCGCTTCGTAGGCGTTCGCCATCCGCATGGTCAGCGTCTGGTCGTCGCCGAACGTCTTGCGCGCCTGCTCGAGGACGCGCACCGCATCGGCAGACCGCTTCTGGTCGGCGTACAGGTCCGCGAGGCCGACCACATACTCACGGGTCTGCGGCTGCTTCGCCGCGGCCTCTTCGAGCAAACGGTTGGCGGCGGCGGCGTTGCCGGCTTTCAACAACGCCTGCGCGCGCAACCGCACCATGCGCGGCTGATCGCCATCGCGCGCCAGGGCCTCGCGCGCGAGCGTCTCGGCGCGCTCGAAGCGGCGCGCGGTGAGATTGGCCTGCACCAGATAGGCGTCGAGGTCCTGATCGCGCGGCGTCAGCGTCTTCGCCGCCTGATAGGCGGCAATCGCGGCATCCCACTGCGCCAGCTGCTGATGCGCGATCCCGGCCTGCACGAGCACCGCGGCGCCTTCGAGCTCACGGCCTTTGGCGCGCGACACGTCTTTCACCAGCGGCGCAACCACGCTGGTCACCTGCTGGTAGTCGAACCGATCGAAGAACACCGACACGAGCGCGCGCAGTCCGGTCATGCTCGTCGGATCGATCGACAGGATGCGGCGCGCCGTTGCTTCCGCGGCGGTCATATCGCCGTCTTCGCGCTCGGCCATCGACAGCAGGTAGAGCACGCGAGTGTCGTTCGGTGATCCTGTGAGCAGCTCGTTCAACACACCTCGCGCCTTGGCCGCCCCGCCTGCGGTGTTGATCAGTGCGGCGGCATAGCGGATCTGCACGTCGCGATTCGGTTTCGGCGACGCGGCAATCGCCTCGGCATAGGCCGCCGCGGCGTCCGCCCAGTTGTCGCGACGCTCGTGGAACTGACCCAGCGTCTGCCAGTAGCGCGGATTGATCTGCGCCGCCGCCAGCAGCGTCTGCGCCGCATCGTCCATGCGCCCCAGCGTGGCCAGCGCCTCATAAAGGAGGATCAGCGGCTCGGCCGCCCACGGCGCCTGCTGCGCCACCTTTTCGAGAATCGGGACGGCAACGTCGGCCTTGCCGGCACGCAACTGCAGGCGCCCAAGCGTCATCTGCAGATTTGGATTCGTCGCCATCAAGGGTGTGCCCTGAATCGCGGTCAGGTGTTCGATGGCCGACGTCCGCGCCGACGTCTGCGTTTGCCCGGCTGGTGGCCGTTCCGCGCCATCCGCCCACGACGAGTAAATCTGGGCGAGCACATGGTGGGCTTCGACGTTGCTCTTGTCGAGCTTGAGCGCCTCTTCGGCGGCGGCCACCGCGTCGGTGTTGCGATCCTGTCGCGAATAGTAGCCGGCGATCTCCGCGGAGATCTCGGCCGAGCTGGGATCGAGTTTGCGGGCGCGCTCGAGCGCGGCCAGCGCCCCGGCGGGGTCGCCGGCAGCTTCCATGCGGCGCGCCATCAGAAATTCAAACAGCGCCTGCGCCTTGGCATCGGGCGGCGCCGCCGTCGTTTGCGCCAGCGCCGGCGTGGCGGCGATGAACAGTGCGAGCGCGACCCGCGCAAGCGTCATGCGCCTGATCTTATCGCGTAAACCACGGTAAAATCCGAGCGTGCCAGTCGATTCCGAGCTCCTCGAAATCCTCGCTTGCCCGGCCTGCAAGACGCCCGTCACGCTGGTCAAGGACGGACAGGCCCTCAAGTGCGGGTCGTGTCACCGCGTCTATCCGATCAAGGACGACATTCCGGTGATGCTGATCGACGAAGCGACCATCGAGCCATAGAGCTGCCGCTGAAGATTCTGTTGATCCGCCTGCGGCTGATTGGAGACGTGGTCTTTACCACGCCCGCCATCGGCGCGCTGCGGCGCCGGTTTCCCCAAGCTCATCTCACCTACCTCGTCGAAGCCGCCGCCGAGCCGGTGGTCCGTCACCATCCGCAGCTCGACGACGTGATCGTGGCGGCGCGGCCGCGCGGGGTGGCACGCTGGCAATACGACCTTCGCTTAGCCGGCCGTCTTCGCGCTGCACGCTTCGATCTCGTGATCGACTTTCACGGCGGGCCGCGCAGCGCCTTGCTGACGTGGGCCACCCTGGCGCCCGAGCGACTCGGCTACGCATTGCCCGGCCGCCGCTGGTGCTACACCACACGCGTGCCCTGGACACGATCGCTCGTGCCGCCGCGGCACTCGGTGCTGAATCAGTGGGATCTGCTCACGCCCCTTGGCATCGACCCGCCCGATCGCACGCATGACGCGGTGTCGATGGGCATCGATCCCGGCGCCGCGGCGAGGGTGGCGGAGCGGCTGCGTGCGATGGCGATCGACGCCGCCACACCGCTGATCGTGATCCACGTCAGCGCGGGCAACCCGTTTCGCCGCTGGCCTCCATCGTCGTTTGCCGCCGTCGCCGCCGATCTCGCGCGCGAGAATCGCAGCCGCCGCATCATCATCACCTCGGGCCCGTCGGAAGCGGCCGCGGCCGAAGAGGTTGCCGAGCTAGCCCGCCGCCTCGCGGCTGACGCTGCGGCGGGCATCGTTCGCACGGGTGAGTTCGATTTGCCGGAGCTGCACGCGCTGCTGACTCGCGCGATCCTCTACCTCGGTGGTGATAGCGGGCCGCTACACGTGGCAGCGACGACGCGCACGCCGGTGGTGGCGTTGTTTGGACCCACGCTGCCGGAACGATCGATGCCGTGGCGCGATCCGGCTCACCGCGCTGTGGCCGTCGACGCCGGGCCGCTGCCCTGCCGGCCATGTCATCAGCGCCACTGCGTGCCAGGTGACTTTCGCTGCCTGACCGGGATTTCGCCTAACATGGTACTCGCGGCCGCGCGCGATCTTCTGGCGCGGCCCCCTGAACGCACGTGACCACGCTAACGCTGACGGCGGGAGTTCCTCCGCGCGATCGGCTCGAAACCGTCGGGCTCTGGTCGCTCATCGGCATCGTCGCGACGATGCAGTTGTCGATCGCGGCCGCGCAAGTCCTGCTGACGATCGCATCGCTGGCGTGGCTGTTCTCGCACCTCTCGCGCGGCGAGCGCCTCCAGGCGCCGCCACTGTTCTGGCCGCTGGTCGTCTACGCCGCGCTGACGCTCGTCTCCGCCGGTTTCTCGATCGACCCCGAAGCCAGTTTCGTCGACAGCAAACAGCTCGTCCTGTTCATGCTGGTCCCACTCACCTACGATCTGGCGCGCGGCGCGCGCGCGCATTCGGTGGTAAGCATCATTCTCACCATTGGCGCGGCGAGCGCGTTCTACGGCATCGTGCAGTACGCCTTGTTGAACTTCGACGGCCTCGGCCGCCGGCCGCAGGGCACGCTCTCGCACTGGATGACCTACTCGGGCACGTTGATGCTCGTGATCTGTGCCGCCACCGCGCGATTGCTGTACGGAACGTCGGGACGGTTGTGGGCGGCGTTCGTGATGCCCGCGCTGCTGGTGGCGTTGAGCCTGACGCTGACCCGCGGCGCGTGGGTCGGCGTCGCTGTGGGTGTCGCGGTGCTGTTCCTGAGCAAGGACTTTCGGCTGCTGGCGCTACTACCGGTGGTGATCGTGATCGGGATTGTGCTGGCGCCGCCGACGCTCACACAGCGCGTGTATTCAATCTTCGACCGCAACGACGTGACCAGCCGCGACCGCGTGGCGATGCTGCACGCCGGCCTCGCGATGGTGCAGGACTATCCGCTGACCGGCGTCGGCCCGAACCAGGTGGAACGCGCCTATCCGCGCTATCGAGTTGCGGAGGCGGTGAAACCGACCAACCCGCACCTCCACAACGTGCCGATGCAGATTGCCGCCGAACGCGGCTTGCCGGCTCTGGCCGTCTGGATCTGGTTCGTTGTCGCCACGGTTGCCGGTTTGTTGAGGCTGCTGAAAACGTCGCGGCACAAGAGCCTGGCCGCCGCGGCGCTCGGCTGCATGGCCGCCATGCTCGCCGCCGGCCTGACCGAATACAACTTCGGCGATTCCGAATTCCTCATGCTGCTGCTGGTGATTGTCACGCTGCCCTTCGCCGCCAATCGCGACGGGGGATTGCCCTCGTGACCATCTCCGAACTTCCAGACATTGCCTCGAACCGCGCGCACCAGCTGATCGATCGATTCGCATCGCGGCGAATCGCGGTGTTCGGCGATGTGATGCTCGACCGCTTCATGATCGGCCGCGTCGCGCGTCTGTCTCCGGAGGCGCCGGTGCCGGTGGTGGTGTTCGATCACGAGGAGATTCGCCTCGGTGGCGCCGCCAACGTGGCGCACAACCTGCGCGCCCTCGGCGGCGCCGTCGATCTGATCGGCGTGACCGGCGAAGACGACTCCGCGGCGGAGCTGAAGAAGGAGCTTGCCGCCAGGGGGATTGCCGCCACGGGCCTCATCACCGATCGCCAGCGCCGGACCACGACGAAGATGCGAGTGGTGACGACGCGCAACCAGCAAGTGTCGCGCATCGACTTCGAGTCGGATCACGAGGTCGGCACGGCGATCGAGGACGCTCTTGCAAAGCAGGTTGAGGCGCGCGCGCGCCTGGCGCAGGTGGTGCTGGTGTCGGACTACCAGAAGGGCGTGGTGACACGCCGGTCGATGGCGTCGCTGCTGTCGTTCGCGCACGCGGCTGGTGTCCCGGTGATCGTCGATCCCAAGGTGCCGCACATCGACTATTACGCCGGCGCGGCGCTGGTCACGCCGAACCACGTCGAGGCCGAGAGTGCAACCAACCTGCGCATTGCCTCAAACGAGGACGCGCGCAAAGCAGCCACTACGTTGCGGCAACGCGTCGGTGTCGAGAGCGTGTTGATCACCAGAGGCGAGCATGGCATGTGGCTCGATCACGCCGGCGCTGACGGCTACCTGCCCGCGTCCGCCCGTGAAGTAGCCGACGTCACGGGCGCGGGAGATACGGTGATCGCCACGCTCGCGCTAGCCATCGCCGCCGGCGCCAACCTGTTCGAAGCCGCGAGGCTCGCCAACGAAGCGGCCAGCATTGTCGTGGGCAAGTTCGGCGCGGCGACCGTCGCACCGGAAGAACTCAAGACGCGGTTTCAAGACTGACCGCGACGGGTCGGCAGCGTGCCTGGTGCCTCGTGCCTGGTGCCTCGTGCCTGGTGCCTCGTGCCTGGTGCCTCGTGCCTCGTGCCTCGGGCGACGACTCGTCAATCAGGCGGCAAGAATCAGGGGCTCGCCCCTCGTGATGACCAGCGTGTGCTCGCTGTGCGCGGCGAGGCTGCCGTCACTTGTACGGATGGTCCAGCCGTCGCCGCTTTGCACCGGATAGGACGAGCCGGCACTGATCATCGGTTCGATGGTGAGGACGAGCCCTTCCGTCAGCACATCGCGGAGCGCGCGGTCGTACACGTTGGGCACTTCCGGCGCTTCATGGATCGTTCGTCCCACGCCATGTCCGCATAAGCCGCGGACCACCGCGAAGCCGCGCTGACGAACTACGTGATGCACGGCGCGGCCGATCTCGTTGACGCGGACCCCGGCCCTCGCCACCGCGATGCCGCCGGCCAGCGCCGCTTCTGCGGCGGCAATCAGCCGATGAGCACGTGAATGACCCTTCCCGACCATCACGCTGCGAGCGGCGTCGGCGACAAAGCCGTCCTTCTGCACCGTGACGTCGAGGCTGACCAGATCGCCGACCCTGATGCGGCGCCGGCCGGGAATGCCATGCACGATCTCGTCATTGATGCTGATGAGCACGTGCCCGGGAAACCCGTAGACCACCGCCGGGGCCGACCGCGCCCCTTCGCGGGCAAGGATGTCGGCGGCCACCGCATCGAGCTCGCCGGTGGTCGCGCCGTCGCGAAGTTGTTCGACCAGCGCGTCGAGAATCGCCGTGGTCACGCGGCCGGCTTCGCTGACGCCGGCCAGGTCTTCGTTGGATTCGATTGACATCGCTACCTGGGCACGAACTCCATGGTCGCTTCTCTGCGCCGCGCCGTCCTGAAACCGCGGACCCACTTCTGCGAGGCTACGGTGTTGAACTTTGCCGCGTACGCATCTTCCACTCTATCGCGGACGCGCTCGCCGCGCGCGCGCACAGCGCGAACGCGAATCTCGCGATCGCCGATCTGAATGGCGCCGCTCGGATCGTCGAGAAACGCGCTGTACCAGCCGTCGCGGCTGAGGCCCCACGACCGCGCGTAGACACGGCCGTCAACCACCACGGGCCACACCCCGATGAACTTGTGTTCGGTGCCGGCCCGGATGCCCATGATTCTTGACGTGTCGATCGCTGCAATTACCGGCCGCGAGAATCGTTTGACCATGGGCGTCTCCTACGTCAACGAAGCCCAGAGCAGAATCAGCGCGAAGGCCGGAATCGACGAGATGGCGTAGACCACGGCGATACCCATCGCCTTGACGAGCGTGACGGGCCACGATCCGCCAAACACCGTCCGCAGCGATCGCAGTGTATGGGTGAGGAACCACACCAACATAATCACGCCGACGATCGCGGCCAGCAGCTCAATCCGAGCAAACTTGATCGCCTCGGACGCGCTGAACAGCGGGCGCAAAACGAGCGCTGAAGCGGAGCGTTGCAGTTCAGGCAACGCCCCGTCTCCATGACGTCAGTCATCGTCCGCTTACTCTACTGCGGCCGAGTCTCGGCGCGATCGAGCACGATTAGCTGATCGCCGTTGGCGATGGTCAGCATGCGGCCATCTTCCGACACCGTGTAGCGCCCGCGCCCAACCTCCTCACCGTTCCGGGTGGCGACCGTCTCGAGGTCGTTGCCGGCGAGCCACGTGGCAGTCAGCACGAAACCGTTGCCGGTCGGGCGCGCCACGCCATCGGCTTCGATGGTGTTGTGCCCGCGAATGGTCTTCCCCACCTCGTCGACGAACTCATCATCGATGTCGATGGTGCTGCCGATGACCTCGACCACGATGGTCGCACCGCGAAACGGATTCGCCGGGTGGCGCTTCGAGCGCGACACGTCGGCAATCCAGCGCCCGGCCAGCGGACTGCGGCGCGGCGCAGCGGCGGCCGCCGATTCCACGTGCGCTTTGAGCTTCGGCCAACTGGCGAAGCCGTACTCGCGCGCGAGCGCGTGTTGCGCGTCGGCGAGTCGTGCGGCGGCATCAGTACGCTGCAACACGTCGAGCCGAGCCTTGGCTTCCTTCTTGAGGAATTCGAGATTGGGACGATCCGGCAGATTGCGAGACATCACTCCTCCTACACGCCCGTTGTCCGCCTCTTGGGCAAAAGAGGTTTGACGTTTCGAATCACGGTTGCTGGCTTGCCACGCGCGAAGCGAGCAGGAACAGGTGGGATCATCCCTTCCCGCGGACGGGGTGCACCCTGCTGTGCGCCAGCCAGTCTAGACCTGATCGTCCTCGAAGGAAAAGGCGATGGCGACTTTGGCGCCCTCTTCCTTCGGTCCGCGGATGCGTTTGGGGATTGGCAGGAAGCCCTCGCCGGTTTTCGCGCGCCAGATGCTGGTGTCCCACTCGACGCCGTCGATGCTGGCGCGCACCGGCGTACGCGCCCACGCGCGGGTGATCGGTGGCGCGAGTTTCTTCGGGATGGTCACGTAGGTCCAGCCGCCCTTGCCGCGAATGCGGCGCAGAGCGGTCTCGAACGGACCGCGGTGAATCACCCTCGTCTTCATCGTTTCGCCTTGCTCTTGAACGGCATCGATCCTCGCTCGAAGAAGATCGTATCCAATCCGCCAACGGTTGCGCGGGTCACCGCGGCAAAGCCGAGCTTCTCGAGCACCTTGATAGACGCGGTGTTTCCGGCATCGGTGCTCGCCCGGATCATCGGCAGTTCGAGCACGGCGCCGCAATACTCGAGCACCGCGCGTGCCGCTTCCGGAGCGTATCCCTGCCCCCACTGTGGTTCGGCGACACCGAATAAGAGCTCGAATTCAGGCGGGTCGCGAAACGGCCAGATTCCTGCGAACCCATCGATGGCCGTCGAACCCTCGCGGCGGAGCGCCCAAAGCCCGAAGCGGTGCTCGGTGAACAACTCGCCGCTGGTCGCTACCACGTCAGCTGTCTGCTCCGCCGAGACAATCCTGTCGTCCCACAGGAAACGCCGTACGCCAGGCCTGGCGAACAGTGCCTGAAGCTCCGTCGTATCGGCCCCGGTGATGGGCCGCAGCTCGCAGCGCGCGGTTCGCAGAACCGGCGCCATCAGCCTCGATAGGGCGAGAGCCGCGGCATCCAGCGTCCGACCGCGCGCGTGTAGCGCTCGTAGTCGGTCCCGAACTGCGCGCGCAGCGTTGGTTCTTCGTAGCCCATGACGAACACGTTCGTGACGGCAAACCAGATCACCCAGTAGGCGAAGAGCCCTCTAGACAACGTCAGCAGGACTTCGCCGAACACAATCAGCGTCACGCAGAGATACATCGGGTTGCGCACGTATCGATACAGGCCGGTGATGACGAGGCGCGTCGGCGGATCGGCGGGCGACAACGTGCCCCTGCCGCGCCGGGCAAACTCCCAGATGCAGGCGAGCAAGAGCAGCGCCCCGGCGCCGATCCACACCAGGCCCAGCAGGTGGCGCGGATTCGATCCGTCGATGACGACGTCCCGCAGATCGAACAACGCCCACGGCAGGTAGAACGCGAAGAACCCCGGCAGGGCCAACGTCCAGAACAGCGCGCGCAAGGCGAGCCACATGGTTATCTCGTCAGGTCTCGATAGAAGTACGTCGTGCTGCAGTAGCCGCCGTCGGGATAGAGCCCGTAGTTCGGGATGTCGCCCACCCCTCGCGCTCGTACAGGCGCGCGGCATCGCCATCGGTGACGGCATCGAGCACCAGCAGCGTCTTGCCGTTCGCGCGGGCGGTGTTCTCCGCCGCGTGCAACAACCCGGCGCCAACGCCGTGGCGTCTCGCGCGGCGGTGCACCTGCATCTTCGCCAGGTCGGCGCGATGCGGCTGATTGTCGGGCAGGTCGAAGATCAGCTGCACGGTGCCGCACACGCCCTGATCGTCTTCGGCAATCAGCAACGCGCGCTGTCCACCCGCCACCGCCGCGGCAACCGTCCGCCAGAAGGCGATCGCGCGGTCGCGCGTGAACGGCTGCATGAATCCGATCGAGGCGCCGCCGTCGACACAATCCTTGGTGAGATCGGCGAGCTGACCGATGGTCTGTTCGTCGACGCGATCGAGCCGGCGAATCTTCATGCTGCTAGAAATACAGGATGCCGCCGATGGCGCCGCCAAGCCCAACTGACCGGCTCTTCAGGTTGGTCGCCCCACGCGATCGCTCGTCGCCTGCAACTCTCAATCTTGCTTCACCGAATAGCGCGAACCGATCGCTGAGACGGTAGGACGCGCCGAACAGCGCGCCGGTTTCGAGCCGATAATGGGTTTCCAGCTCGGGCCGCTCGGATTCCGTTGGCGGATCGCCAAGCCCCACCTCAACGCTGCCTGAGCCGACGACACCGCCCGTAATCGAGCCGACGACAGCCCCTGCGCCGGGGCTCAAGATGGCGCTTCTGGCTGGTCCGCGGTTGATCGAGACGCCGACCTGAGGCGCGACATAAATCTTAAGCGGGCGCGCACCGCCGATAGTGAAGAGCGGCGACACGCTGAGCGTCGTGAGGTGGCGTGTCGACGTTGTCGTCTGGGGCGGCGGAACCGGAGATCCCGGCGGCGGCAACGCACGCCGGTAGTCGATCGTAAACGTGGATTGGTGGCGGTCGTAACTGCCGTCGACACGGACGCCGAATCGGTCGAACATGTCCCACTGCACGCCGACCGCGCGCGGAAGTGCGAACACCAGCCCGATTCGACCCTCGTCCTGCGCGGCGGCCGGCGCCGCACACACTGCGAGTATGACGCCGCCGCAGATCCGCGCGACAACGCTTCGACTCATCGCCCTAGAAATACAGGACTGCGCCGATGCCGCTGCGAATCGCGAACGTGCTGTGCCTCGATTCCAGCACGCCTGCCGTCTCGAACGTGCCACGCGTGTACTCGGCGCCGGTTTCGACAAACACCCCGAAACGCGGTCCGAGCCGATAGGAGGCGCCGAGACTGACCCCGAACTCGGGCGAGGTTTCGCTGAAGGAGAGTTCCTCATCTAGACGGGGCAACGACAACGCGGCGACCACGGCCGGCGGCAAACCGCTGAGATCGTAGTCCGTCTCCGAATCCTGTCTGAAGACTCGCACGCCGATCCGCGGCGCTACGTACACCTTCAGCTGATCGCGCGAATGGACCGCCCACATCGCGCTGAGGCCAATCGACGTGTGTTGGATGGTGGTGACGGTCGTGATGGAGGGGAACGGGGTGATCCCCACCCCTCGTGGAAGAAGCTCACCGAAATCGCTGGTCGATTCAGATCGCGTTCGGCTGAACGCGGCGTCGGCGCGAAGGCCGAACGCGTCGGTGACGTCCCACTGGACGCCAACGGCACCGGGAAAAGCGAATGTCACGCCGATTCGCGGATCATCCTGTGCCGCGGCCGGAACGGCGGCACACACCACCAACGTGCAAGTCACTGCAAGTCGAACAACCGTCTGCGTCATGCCTCGATTCTGACACGCCGACATCAGCGCGGCGGCCACAAACCGCGGCCGAATCCGCCAAACCGTGCCAGCAGACCCAGCACCATGATCGCGATCAACACGGTAATGTCGATGGAGTCGAAATGGTAGTTCACGCGCAGATTCTCCTACGGATCGGCCGAGTCATGATCGTTCTCCACGCAAGGCCCACGCCGCGGCGACGCCGATGACCAGGCCGCCCAGAACGTCCGACACGTAATGATAGCGATCGTAGACGGCCCCGACGCACAGCAGCAGCAACAGCGGAAGCAGCCACGGCACGAGCGCCGGCACATATCGCCAGGCAAAAATCACCGGCACCACCGCCCCCGCCACGTGCGCGCTCGGAAACGCGTTGCCGTGCGTGCCCGCCTGCTGGATGAACGTCACCAGTCCGTACAGCGGACCCTGCGGCAACGGTTGCGTGTGGAGGTGACGAAGCGTGTAGGCCGGACCTTCAGTCGGAAAGACCAGGAACACCACGTAGCACATGACATAGCCGAGCAGCGACGCGGCCATCAGGGCAAAGAATGCCGTTTTGTCGGGCCGCGCGTACAGGATCGCGGCGACGACTGGAAGAAACAGGAAGTATGAGAGATATCCGAGCTGCAGTAGTTCGCTCAACGCCAGCCAGGAAAAGCCGCTCAGCCAGAGGGTGGGCGGTTCCCGAAACAACGCCGCTTCGAACGCGAGAATCAGTCCATCGCGCCACTCGTCGACGAACAGGTCATGCAGGAGCGCCGCTTCGGGAAACATGATGAGCGGCATGGCCAGCGGATACCACGCGTGTGCGTGCGGCCACCGGTGCGCGACCGACACGAGAACGCCGATCAGCAGGAGTACCGCGGCGTGCAGCGCAACGAACGCCGGCCAGTCCTCAACGCGATGGTGCCGAACGACGATGGCCGCCGCGAGCACGGCGAAATAGGCAGCGAGCAGCCGATCGGTGAAGTTGGCGCGCCGCCACAGTTCGGCGAGTTGCACGGTGGGCTATTATTGCCCCGCATGGCGGCAGACCGATCGAGCGCGGCGACGGCCTGGAGCCGGCAACTGATCGCCGAGCTGCTGGCGTCGGACCAGCGCGCCATCACGCTCGCGCGCGGGCTGAGCGTCGAAGAGTTGAATTGGAAACCGCGGCCCGAATCGTGGAGCGTTGGACAATGCCTCGAGCACTTGTGCATCACCAATGAGGTCTACGCGCCGCCAATCGCGACAGCCCTCGACAACCAGCCGCGATCCCCAGTAGAAACGATCACGCCGGGATGGTTCGGCCGCTGGTTCATTCGCAGCTTCATTGCGCCGTCGCCGCAAACCAAGAAAGCGCGAGCCCCCGGGAAGATCACGCCGGTGTTGAGCCTTGTCGAGCCCTCAATCCTCGATCGTTTTCTCACCACCAATCGCGACGTGCGCGCGCTGATCGAGCGGGCGGCGCCCTACGATGTGAACCGCATCCGCTTCCCGAATCCGTTTATCGGGGTGATTCGGTTCACGGTCGGCACCGGCTTCGAGATCATCTCGAAACACGAGGACCGTCACCTGCTCCAGGCCGAAAAGGTGCGGAAGAGTTATTTGTCGGCTGGCGCGAGCTGATACTTTCGCAGCGCCTTCAGACCCTCAGGCGTCTTGAAGAACGAAATGACCGCTGCGGCACCCGCCGGATTCTTCGAAGAGGCGGCCACGCCGCCCGAAAACAGCGTAATTCGCTGCACATCAGCCGGAAGCGGCCCCACGTAATCGATGCCCTTGATGGGCAGCAGCTCGCTGATTTGCTGAAAGCCGATGTCGGCCTCGCCGCGCGCGACGACGACGCCGACGCGCTCGCGCTCCACACGAATGCTTTTCGGCCGCATCTGATCGGCGATACCAAGCTGCGGAAACAACTCGTTGGCGAGGTACAGACCGCTGACCTGCGCCGAATACGCAACCGACTTGGCCTGCAACAGGGCGCGGCGGAGGCCGTCGGTGGTCGTGATGTCGGGCTTCGGCAATCCGGCGCGCACGGCCATTCCAATGCCCGACGTGGCGAGCGGCACGCGGCTTACTCCAACGATGAAGCCTTCTTTGATCAACTCGCGCAGCGATGCGTCCGGCAGCAACAGCACGTCAGCCGGCTCTCCACGACGCAGGCGGTTGGGAATGGACTCCTGACCAACCCCGGTCGATGTCGCGTCCGTAATCAGCCTCTGCTTCGTGGCGCGCTCAATCGACGACACGAGCTCGAGGTACGGCGCGGCCAGGCCCCCGGAAGACAGGACATGGACATCCTGGCCACGAGCGGGAATGGGAAAGCCGAACGCCGCGACGATGAGCAGTAGAGCGCTGCGCCTCAACATGATGTGTGTCCTCACGAATGCACCTGGCTCAGCGCGTCCACACGCGCCTTGGCCTCACCTAGAGATAGTTTCTCTTCTTCGACCAGCATCTTAATCGCGTCCACCTTGCGGCCGCTCGCCAGCAGCGCGCGAACGGCGTCGGCAGTCGCGGGTCGTGTCGCATGGCCCAGCACCGCGGGCAGCGCCTCAGCGAAGACCAGCGCGCCACCCGCCATCCACTTCGCCCAGAGCCCGCTGTCGTAGGTCAGCAGCAACGACCCGTCGTCTTTTTTTGCGACATCCATCACTGGCTCTCAAGTTGATCGGTGGTGATCGGGCGCGTACCACGCTTCGTGCAACGACCATTTGTGACAGCTGATGCACGACGTCCACTTCCATTGATGGTTGCACCCCGGACAGCGGCCGCGGGTGTCGAAGGTATTCCAGGAGGTGCCACAGGAATTGAAGGGCGGCTCTGGCGTGAACGCACATTCGCAGTTCCAGCGGTCGGACCGCGATGGCCGCCACCGACAGTGCGGACAGCGGATGCCGTGCGTCTCATGCTCCTCGTCGTGATCGGTGTGATCGACGACGATCTCCTCGGTCGCGCGGCTTGGCTTGAGCAGCAACACCATCATGATTCAGTGACGGAAATGGCGCCGGCCGGTGAAGACCATCGCCATACCATGTTCATCGGCTGCAGCAATCACCTCTGCATCCTTGACCGATCCGCCCGGTTGCACCACCGCGGTGGCGCCGGCGGCGGCAACGGCGTCGAGCCCGTCGCGGAACGGGAAGAACGCGTCGGAGGCGGCGACGGATCCCTTGAGAATCGCGGCCTCGCTGCCCTTCCATCCCGCGGCTTTGGCCACGGCCACCTTCACCGCGTCGACGCGGCTCATTTGTCCGGCGCCGATCGCCAGCGTCCGCACCGCGTCTGTAAAGATAACCGTGTTCGACTTCACGTGCGCCATCACGCGCCAGGCAAATCGCAGACCCTGCCACTCGGCCGCGGTCGGCTGACGCCTGGTCACGACCGTGAGCCCGTCCGCCGGCCACGGCAACTGCGCTTCCGTCACGCGATCGCGTTGCTGGACGAGCATCGCACCAAGGATGGACCGGTACTCCTGACTCGAGGTCAGCTTGCGGAACTCGCCGACCACCACGCGCATGTTGGCCTTCGTCGCGAGGATGCTGCGTGCCGAATCGTCGACGCCTGGCGCGATCACCGCCTCGATGAAGGTGGAGACGATCGCCCGGGCGGTGTCCTCGTCGATCGATCGATTGAGTCCGACAATGCCGCCGAACGCCGCCAGCGAATCGGCGTCGCGGGCCCGGGTGTAGGCCTCGGCGACGGTCGCGCCGGTGGCGGCGCCGCAAGGATTGGTGTGCTTGATCACCGTGGCGGCCGGCTCGTCGAA
>Ga0187893_10009897_pt1 | contig 14469 bp, 16 predicted proteins | sample MA1701074metaG_FD_139574 | JGI IMG/M metagenome (GOLD analysis project Ga0187893, IMG submission 139574) | White microbial mat communities from a basaltic lava cave in the Kipuka Kanohina Cave System on the Island of Hawaii, USA - MA170107-4 metaG ...
ATTCCATCATGGCCAGAGCCGATACCGTGCTCACCAACAGGCCGGATATATACATGCAGTCATTCCTTGCGCCCATCAGTGTTTTTCTCCTTGCAAACCGGGTGGAGTCCATATATACGCTTTCATCGTCGCCACCGCCATCGCCAACGCCGCGTTCTGGTTATCCCTGGGCAGCCTGCTGGGACTGTTTTACAGGAAGATGGCGTGAGAGCTTGTGAAAAAATCGTCGCGAGCGAAGGGAGGTCGCGTTCCGCCGGAGCACAGGACCGTTTCGCCGGGAGCGAAACGGCGCGCAAGCCCTGGAGGGGCGAGTCTCAAGGATGAGACGAGCAACCGGAGTGTATATTGAAATACCTGAGGATCCCGAGCACCGCCGGAACGCGAGATCCCGAGCGCAGCAGATTTTTTCACAAGCTCTGACCGGCTGCGGATGGCGAACCATCGCAGGCACCTGCTAATACACCATCTGCAATCGTAACGGATCATGATCGTCTGTATCGGCGCGGGGCCGGGCGACACGGGTTACTTGACACGGCACGGCGCGGCGCTCATCCGCGCCGCCGAGGTGGTGGCCGGTTTCAGCGCCGTAGTCGATATCGTCCGTAGCCTGATCCGGCCGGCGGCAGAGGTTCTCACCATGAGCTACCGAGATCAGACCGAGAAGCTGGCGCGGGTGGCGGCGGCACACCACACCGGTAAACGTTGCGTCATCGTATTTATGGGCGATGTCCATTTCAGCGGCTTCCAGTATCTCGAACGTGTCGAGCGCGCCTGCGGCCACCCGGTCGATACCCTGCCGGGGATCTCGTCGGCCCAGATCCTCGCTTCCCGCGCTAGAGTGTGCTTCGACGAGACCACGTTCATCAGCTTCCATCGTCGCGGGGATCTCGAACCGTTCAAGCGCCATCTGATCCACGTGTTGCAAGACAACCGAAACGCTATCGTCATCCCCCGCCCACGAGATTTCATGCCTCGCGACATAGCGGCTTACCTCCTGCAGCACGAGATCTCGCACGGGCATCCGACCGAAGTCTGGGAGAACCTGACGCAGACGGAGGCACAATGGCATGGCGCACTCGGGGAGTGCGTGACGCGCGACTTCAGCGACATGAGCATTATGCTGATCCGTGCACTCAAGCCCATGCCGAGCCAGATCGAGACATGACCTTATGCTGCAATATCTGACCGGTCATCATGACCTTGAGCCGCCGGAACGCAAGTCACGGAAACGCATTGACGATGGGGTGAAACCGTTGATGACCCTGATCACGTCGTCGACCGGGGCTTCGGTGATGCCGACCAGCTTGCGCAGCGCCGTCGGATCGCGGGTGTTGCGGTCACCTCCTCACGCTTGGTGAGGCGTTTAACGCATCGCAGCCGAGCAGCGACCGGGGGGGCGGACATGAAGGTCCGCCCCTACAAAGACTCTCAATTTCCGCCACCGCGGGCAGCCGCGACACGCCTGTCCATTTCCTCTGGCGTCACGTCTTCCTTGTGAGTGGCGACGGTCCAAACATGCCCGAAAGGATCCGTCAATGTGCCGGAGCGATCGCCGTAGAATTGATCCTGCAAGGGCTTATTCTGCACACCGCCTGCTGCGATGGCCTGATTGAAAACGGTATCTGCGTCTTCAACGTAGATCATAATGCCTACCGGTGTGCCGCCCAGCGTTTTTGGCCCAACATGTCCCATGTCCGGGTGCTCGTCGGCAAGCATGATCGGCGAGTCGCCAATCTTAATCTCAGCATGTCCGACTTTGCCTTCATGAGCCATGCGAAACAGTTCGGTAGCGCCAAACGCCTTCTTGTAATACTCGATAGCGTCGCCCGCCCCCTTGATGATCAGGTACGGGGTTACCGAATGGTATCCGTCTGGAATTGGTTTTACATTTGCCATAAGTATTCTCCTTTATTGTGCTCATCTAGGAATTCCGGTGTCAGCGGGGCAATTCGCGCCAGCAGCCGATCGTCCCAGAGTTTAAACAAGTCGGTACGACCAATCTCCGAGCGCAGCAGATTTTTTCACAAGCTCTAAGCGGACAATGCCCGCACTGGATTCTGGCGTTTAGCGGCGGTTTTCGCGCTCTCTGACGCTCACAATAGCATGAGATCGAAAACGCGGTAAGCTCAAGAGGGCGTTTGTCGATCGGGTCGGGATAGAAGTGCGGCGCGCGCAACCTTAGATAAAGGCTTGTCTGTTTCGGCGTTTCCGCTGTATGTACCCGTTTAGCCCCTACCATAACCCGCGTCTCCGCAAGCCCCCCTATCATCCCGGACGGTCGGTTTTCCCGAGTCCGGTTGGCAGTCATGGCCTGTCCCCGTACAGCCTTCCTAACGTACCGGAGGCTCAGGTGCTCGCCCACAATCCACCCCCGATTCACGTAGTTTGCTGTCCGGCTCGACACTCCGCACCGTTGACCCCTGTGATCCAGCCCTACCTGTCCGGCCGGCAGAGGTGTCCTTCTGTGTCCGCCATGTACCGAGAGCCCCTTCGCCTCCTTTAGGTGTTACCTCGCAGAGGGTAGCGTGTACCGCTACCTGGGCCAGCATTACCCAGCCCTCCTCGTGACTCAGGACTCATGCGCCAGACCAACACCCTCCCACCGCCTTCGGTTTCCCTCGGCCGGCGGGTCTTTGCAGGTGGCTGCGAGCCCCTGCTGGACATTGGCCCTTCCCGACGTTATCTCTGCGAATCTTTCCCCACGTGCCTGGACCCTACCCCGGCGGCTCCTGTGGTGCACACGCCCGTTTCTTCCCACCGGACATCGGCCTTCCCGACGCTAGGACCCGGTCGGCGCCTGGCAATATCCATACAGCAACTTTCGTATGGGCTTGTTTTCGACTGCAGTCATTCACTCATGTTCATGCCCGCAGATTTGCTCGCCACCCCGATTGCTCCTACCGAAGCACTTTGGAGTGCCAGGCAGCCGTGGCTTCTACTTCCACGCCTATCTCGGCTTGTTACCCTCCCCGAGCAGTGGATATGCCTAACCGTCCGTTTCGGGCAACTGACGGTAAGAGGACTCTCACCTCTCGAGATCCGCAGCCATGTCGGCTGCTCCCCCAACGACCAAGCACATGATGCGTCGATGAGAAGCGCGCCGTCATGACGCCGGCGCTGCGCCAGAGCGTGCTATCCACTCGCGCACGAGCCCGCCCCACACATAGCCCACTCGGACATACAACTCGTGTTATTCAGAAATGCCTCTAACGACTTCTCAGCCTAACTCGATGGCTGCATGTTCCAAACAGAGATTAAGCAAGCGGGTGGGAAGCTGCGCCTCCCAGAAATGGCGGTTGAATCGATACCAGAATTCATCGAGGTATTCCTGTGGGTATTTAGCGGACACACCTTGGAAGGTGCCCAACAGAAAACGTTTGAGATTGGCGATAGCGATATGCACCGGCAACCACTCGCTGGCCTTTTTCCAGGGGGTGACTTCAAGACAATGAAGCTGCCGCGCCGTGGAACGCCTGGGGCAACCCAGTGGTGAAAACGCGCTCCGCAATGTTGGTCATCATAAGGGAGACGTCACGCGCGCAGGATGCCTCCAACGGGACCTACCAATTCATATAGACGGCTGGGCCAACCCAATGCCAGTGGGCGCCTTGCGGATCGGATCCATCCCAATTGTGGGAGAGATGCCCCATCCACCAGAATACATAGTCCCGATTCCAAAGCTGTTCGCCGTTATTAAAGAGAAGCTGCGAACTCGCTCCCCAAGGCCAGCCCACGTTTTCGTCAGATCGATAAAGACGAACAGAGGCATCATGGGGAGCAAACCCATCCGGCACCTCGGTGTTCCAAGGTCTCAATTGCACGAACCGTGAGCCGGAAGTATTTTGTATCCACCACCCCACCCCTGAAAGACCAGCGACCGACTGATCACGCTCCGTGTTATACTGTTGCCAAACTGTGCTGCCACCCGAGGTATGGAAACGCCAGACCTGGTTTGCGATGCTCTCAATATCGAAATCGAGGCGCCAATAAGCGTGATGGCGGTGAGAAATATTACAGTGCCAACCTTTGCTCCACATCGCGGCCTCTAACCAGCCGGATCTAGTGAAGTACCAAGCCTGGTAGATGTCATACCCTCCAAGCTTTGCATAGGCGCCGATCTCCAATAGCGGATTGCCACCGGTCCATTCGCGCAGGCAGATTTTATCACCTGGCTGGCATGCTGTACTTACCATACTGCCCAGGCCAATTCTGTCCGGGTATGGGCCGCAAGCATTGTTGGCGTACTGCACCCGAATGACGGGCATGCTCCCTTTATGGAGCACTTTAACCCCTTTCCATGTGACATTCGAGACCTCAAGCCCTTCAAAATTTGCCCCCACATTCCAACTAAATGACCAGTCATTCCAGGTTGTGCTACCGCTTGGCGGAGCCGCCGCGGCCACGCTTGCGAATATCGACACAAATACCAAAACAAATAACCGGATCATAGCCATTTCCCACTATAAAACAGTTGCGTATTAACGTTCGGTCGGAGGTGGACCTTCTTTGATTATCTGCTGCGCCGTCAGATTTACCCACGCGACATGCACGATCTCGTTATTTGGAGACCTAAACGTAAGATAAATTACGCGCTGGTCTTGAGGGAGCCCTATGGCTTGGGGCTCGCTCAAGATGCCTGTGATGCTTAGATCTTTGATGCGCTCCTTAACATTAGAGGTCTGCAGCGCGATCCGGTGCGCGGCTTTGATCTCTTCGGGTGTTTCGGGAGGCTGGAGTCCGCGCACCACTTGGACCGTCCGAACTCTATTGTCCGGGCCGATGATTACATCCACGGTGTTGCCCTTCTCGTACCCATAGTAGCGCACAAGCGTAGCCTCTGGAGCAGCATCCTTTTCCGCCTTATCTCTGCTAACCGGCCCGGTTGTTATATGGACGTAGCGCTTGCCGAGAGCTTGCCGCACCCGATCATCTTCCAGCGCCAAGCGCTGAAATTGCTGCGCGCCTTCGGTTGCCGGAACCTGTATTGTCTGAAACGGGACGGGCTTGGACTCACGATAGCCCTTGGGCCGAGGGGGAAACTCCTTGCTCGGAGATTCAAATTCAATTTTGCCGGCCGGGAAGCCCTTATCGCGCAATGTCCCAAATCCCTTAGGGGGAGGATCACTCTTCATCTGTTCAACTGCACCTGCGCCAAGAGCGAAGCTGCTCAGGAGCATGACAAGCGTCATCATGCCGCAAGAAAACTCTTTGGTCACGGAAACCTCCTCTGCCAATTGCAGGAGTACAGGAGTAAAGAAGTTTAAAAAGCATATGAGCAACCTCTTATTTTGTCAACCATTTGTGTAACGGTCTGTGATCAGTCCGTGTGGTAAAGCGAAGTGCCTGGCCAGAGATCGGGGCGGCGCCCGGGCGGACACGCCGGGGTGAGGATCTTGGCGATCACGGTGGGATCCACGATGCCAGACCTGAGCCTGTCGAAGGGGCGGCGATGATTTTCAAAGGGCCGCCACAGTGGGGGCACTGTTCGATGTCGACCCGTTTGAGCAGCCGGGCTTAAGCCTCAGGCGCACCGGCGTCCAGGGATAGGGTGTCTCACCGTGGCCTGATGGGTTGTTAGTCGCGTTGTGGCCGGCGGGTTCGGGACAATGGCGTACGGTGCCTAGCGTTGGGTGCGAGGACGCCATGGAAGCGAATGAGATGACTGACGGTTGGGAAGTCCTCGAGAAAGTCGTCCAGACGATCACCCTCTTCGAGATAGTCAACCAGCGTCTGCACGGGCACGCGCGTCCCAGAAAAGACGACCATCCCGCTCATGACTTGCTCTGAACGTGTAATCAAGGGAGACGGAAGGGACACATCACTCCTCCACTGGGAATACCTTCATGATACTGAGGTGAACCTGGTATGTCTAACGAGGCTGTAAAAAAAGTCCCGGCTGGCGGATTTTTCAGAGTCGAAAAGATGTTTCAAATACATATGTGTTTTAAGGAACCTCTGCAAAAGTCCACGATCTGATCGATAGGCGCGACCGAATACAGGCGAGGACGATAATGAGCAACCAAATGACACTGGGCACGGGTTTCGAGAAGTACAGCAAGACCACGCGTCGGGAGAAATTTCTCACCGAGATGAAGCGGGCCAGCCGCAGCCCGGCGGCGAGCGGCGTCCGCCCCCCGACCGCAAGCTCGCCGAGCCGCCGGTAGGCAAAGATCGCACTGCGCGTCGGCGGCAACAAGCGCTCGGCACCCTCGCCGCGGAAGGCGATGAGGGCCACGTAGTCGCGCTTCTGATAGGCCTCTTCGAGAAGCGCGCAGACCGCCCCCTTGGCCGCGCGCATTCGGGCCCGCGCGGCCATCGAGCCCGAAGCATCGACGAGAAAAATGATGAGACTGCGGGCACGCGTGCGGCGCTCTTTGATGCGCCAGTGCCTCGGCGGCGCGAGATCGGGGTCAGAGTAAGAATTCCAACTTATACCAAGCTACATTCTCTCTTCCTTCGGTCCGGTTCGCCATGCGTAAGATGAGAGACACCCTCATGGCCCCGGCTCTGCGCCAGAGCTTGCTATCCACTTGCGCACGGCTTGTCCCCACCTCTTGGGCGGCAAGCACGTGATGTGATGATAGCTCGCCCCCAAGCGCTTGGCCAGGAGCCGCGTCTGGCCGAGGCGCAGCCAGTCGGTCTCGGTGTCGACGACCAGGCTCTCGATGCGCTGTGCGCGTAAGCGGTCCGATTCGGCGCACGCGGCATCAAGCGCGCCGGGTTCCGGGAACGTGGCGCGGCCATCGGTCACGAGCACGAGGAAGGGACGCAAGCTCGCCTGCTTGCGCCGCTGCCGCTCGACCTCCAAGCGCGCCGTTCGCAAGCCGGCGGCGAGCGGGGTGCGCCCCCCGGCTGGAAGCTCGCCGAGCCGCCGGTAGGCAAAGACCGCGCCGCGCGTCGGGGGCAACAAGCGTTCGGCACCCTCGCCGCGGAAGGCGATGAGGGTGACGTAGTCGCGCTTCTGATAGGCCTCTTCGAGCAACGCGCACACTGCGCCCTTGGCCGCACGCATCCGGGCCCGCGCGCCCATCGAGCCCGAAGCGTCGACGAGAAAAACGATGAGACTGCGGGCACGCGTGCGGCGCTCTTTGATGCGCCAGTGCCTGGGCAGGATTTCCAATGGCAGTGAAACGCCGGCAGGCTGACGCGGCCGGTCCAGGGCCGCAGCCCCCAGTGTGGCGGCGAATGCGAGATCCGGCGGATCGCCTGGGCGAGGCATGATGGCGCGAACGAACGCGCCGCGCCGATCACGGCCGCTGGTAGCATTGCGCTTGCCGTGCCCTGTGCCCTCGTGCGCCCGCTCACGCTGCCGGCCCAGAGACAGTTGCACGCCCTGACCGATGGGAAAGTGCCGCGGTTCTGATTCGGCGTGACTCGCCGCATCGCCGTCCGCTGCCTGCGGCTCAGCGGTTCCCGGTGGCGATAGCGAGGAGGACGGTGGTGCTTCTGGCGGCCGTCGGCTCGGCGGTGCTCCCTGGGGTTCGGCGCTTGGCGGCGGCGCACCCGAGGGACCCCCGCCCGGCGGAGTAGGGGACGTCGTGGCGCCACGGTGAGCGAGCGCTAGTTCTTGCGCCTCGCGCACGTCGGCTGCGATCACCGCACAACGCCCCTCGAAGGCGGCGATGGCGCACGCTGTTTTGTAGATCACGATGTCGGCTCGCAGACCGTCCACCCTCGCCGCGGCGCAGAGCTCGGCGATCTCATCGAGGCGCTCGGGCGCAACAGTGACCTCCGATAGTCCCGCGCGGGCCTGTGCGATGCGCCGCTCGATCTCACCCTCGGACGCTGTCCAGCGCGCGGCGAAGGCCTCCGGATCGGCGTCATAGGCGATCCTCCGCCTGACCACTTCCTTGCGCTCTCCGGGCTCGAGGTAGCCGTTCACACGCACGCAGAGACCAAAGCGGTCCAAGAGCTGGGGGCGCAACTCGCCTTCTTCCGGGTTCATCGTGCCCACCAGGATCACGCGCGCCTCATGCTCGAAGGATACGCCCTCGCGCTCAATCCGGTTGACACCCATCGCCACCGCGTCCAGCAAGACATCGACCAGATGATCGGGTAGTAGGTTCACCTCATCGACATAAAGCACTCCCCGGTTCGCCCTCGCCAGCAACCCTGGCTCGAAGCGGCGTTCGCCGGTCTTCAGCGCGCGCTCGAGATCGAGCGTGCCGAGCACACGGTCCTCCGTTGCTCCGATCGGGAGGTTGACGAAGGGCGTGGCTCCACGCACCGCCTTGTCATGGTTGCCCTCATCAGGCGCCGCGTTGAACGGATCGCCCGCGACGACCTCGATCTCAGGCAAGAGGGCGGCCAGCGCGCGCACCGCCGTCGACTTTGCCGTGCCGCGCGTCCCGCTGATCAAGACCCCGCCGATGGAGGCGTCGATGGCGTTGAAGATAAGCGCCCGTTTCATCGCCTCCTGGCCGACGATGGCCGTGAACGGAAACAAAGGCCGCGCGGAGGACCCCCTCCGGTTTGCCAGGATCTCCGGCCCTGTCACCCCGACCCCCTGCCTTCGAGCGCGCCCTCACTGGCGAGATACACCGCTTTGAGGCGCGCGAGGGTGTCCGGATCGGGGGCCGCCCACAGGCAGCGCGAGGCCGCCTCGAGCAGGCGTCCGATCATCTCGTGCCGCGCCCAGGGATTGCTGCTCTCCAGGAACTCGGCGCTCTTAGCATCGAAGATATATTTGCTCGCGATCTCCTCGTACATCCAGTCTTCGATCACGCCGGTGGTGGCATCGAAGCCGAACAGGTAATCGACGGTCGCCGCCATTTCCAGGGCGCCCTTGTAGCCGTGACGCTGAATGGAACGCAGCCACCTGGGATTGGCGACACGCGCCCGGAAGACACGGCGCAGCTCGTCCTCGAGGTCGCGGACCCGCGCTCCTTCCGGATCCGATGAATCGCCGAACATCGCAAGCGGCTTCTGCCCGGTGAGCGCGCGGATGGCCGCGATCATGCCGCCATGGAATTGCAGGTAGTCGTCGCTATCCAAGATGTCATGCTCGCGGTTGTCCTGATTATGGATCGCGATCTCGACCGCCGCCAGCCGGGTGCGGAACTCCTCGGGGGCCGGCTCGCCATAGCGATCACCGGTATAGGCGAAGCCACCCCACTCGAGGTAGATGCGCGCGAGATCCTCACTGCTCTCCCAGTTCCGCGCGCTGATGGCGGCGAGGATCCCCGTGCCGTAGGCGCCCGGCCTGTTGCTGAAGAGCCGGAAGCGCGAGCGATCCCGTGCGCTCTCCAAGGACTCACCGGCCTCGCGGAGCGCACCCTCCGCGGCGCGGGTATGGCAGCGAACGAAGTTCTGATCGTCCGGCTCATCCAGATCGGCGACTAAATTGACGGCCCGGTCCAAGAGCCTAACCACACCCGGGAAGGCGTCCCGGAAGAAGCCCGACATGCGCACGGTGACATCGATGCGCGGGCGGCCGAGCTCGGCGAGCGGGACGATCGTGAGATCGCTTACGCGCCGATTCTCTTCTTGCCACAGCGGCCGCACGCCGAATAGCCACAGCACCTCGGCGATGTCGTCGCCCTGCGTGCGCATGTTCGAGGTGCCCCAGATGGTGATTCCGATTGCTTCGGGGTGACGGCCTTGTTTTTCGAGGTGGCGCCTCAAGAGCTCATCGCCGAGTCTCGTTCCGACCTTCCAGGCGAACGGCGAGGGAATGGCGCGTACATCGACCGCATAAAAATTCCGTCCGGTCGGCAGCACGTTGGTCATGCCGCGGGTCGGCGCGCCGCTTGGCCCGGCGGGCACGGATCGGCCTTCGAGGCCATCGAGCAGGTTGTCGATCTCATCGGGGGTACGGCGAAGCGCAGGCACGATATTATGGATCAGCGTGTCTAGCGTGACGGCCGCTAGACTCTCAGTGGGCAAGCCGAAGGCGCGGAGCGTGAGCGCGAGCCGATCCGGATCGAAGTCGGCTGCGGCCAGTCGCTCGATGAGACGCCGGGCCAAGTGCTCGATAGCGTTCAGGAGATCTCCGTGGGTTCGATGCGGCGTGTCTTCCAGTAAACGCGCGGCTAGCGCGCTACCCGCCGCCGGATCGCACGGCTTGCCGAGATGCGCCGCCTCGCTGATGCCAGCGTAGTCCAGACCGAGGTCGCCGGCGATGGCCCGGCGCAGGCCGGGGACACCCGGTGCATCCAGGCGCACCAGGGCGAGCGCAAGATTGACCAGCCCCTCCCCTTCCGGCAGGCGGCCCAACACGTGCAGGCCGTCGCGGATTTGCAGATCGCCGAGCTCGCAAAGATAGCCGTCGATGTGCTGAACGAGATCGCCATAGGCTTCTCGCTCAGGCTGAGCCTCGATGCCCAGATCGCGGTGCAGGTTGACGCTCACCACGAGATCCCAGATCGCCTGCATGATCAGCGGGAGCTTGTCGGGATCGACGCGCTCGGCATGGGCATAGTCGGCCAGGAGTTGCTGCAAGCGCGCGAGCTCGTCATAGGTCTCGGCGCGCGTCATCGGCGGGATCAGATGATCGATGATGCAGGCATGCATGCGCCGCTTGGCCTGCGTGCCCTCGCCGGGATCATTCACGATGAAGGGATAGAAGACCGGGATATCACCGATGGCGAGCTCGGGATAACACGCCTCCGACAAACCGAGCCCTTTGCCCGGCAACCATTCGAGGGTGCCGTGCTTGCCGCAGTGGATGAGGGCATCGACCCGAAATTCCTCGCGCAACCAGCGATATGTCCCCAGGTACTGATGAGTCGGGATGAGATCCCCGCTGTGATAGACCGCGAGCGGGTTTTCGCCGAAGCCGCGCGGGGGCTGGATCATCACGAACACGTTCCCGAATCGCAGGCCCGCGACATAGACGTGATCGCCGGTGCGATACACCTCGCCCGGCGGTTCTCCCCAGGCCTGGCGCAACGCAGACTGATTCTGTGCGGGAAACGCGCCAAACCATTGCGCATAGCGCGTCCCCGTATAGCGTGCGGGGGCGCGCCGCATCTGATCGTCGGTGAGGAAGTCTTGATCGTAGCCACCGCTGGCGATGAGCTCGGCCATCAAGGCATCGCCATCGGGCGGGATCTCACCGATCCGGTAGCCTCTGGCCTTGAGCGCGCGCAACAGCTCGATGACCGAGGCGGGGGTGTCGAGACCCACCGCGCCGCCGATGCGCCCTTGCTTATTGGCGAAGTTGGTCAACACGATGCAGAGCCGCTTTTCGGCGTTCGGCTTGCGCCGAAGCTCTGCATAACGCAGGGCGAGCGCAGCCACTGCCTGGAGCCGATCGGCCACGCTGGCCGAGCGGCGTACCTCGAGGTGGTTGCGACCGGCTCTGGTCAGCTCGCCTTTGAACGCCAGCGGCACGCTGATGATCCGTCCATCAAACTCCGGCATGACGACGTTCATCGCCGCATCGAGCGGTGTGATCCCGCGCTCGCTGGCGCGCCACTCCTCAACCGTGAGCGACGTCGTGATGGCTTGAACGACCGGGATCCCCAGAGCCGTGGTGTAGTCCAGCGCCGCACTGCCGGCTCGCGTGGCCCGCTCGTCGTGGTGCAGCTCGGCCAGCGCGTAGCTGAGTAGACTGATGATGCAATCGACGGTGGGACGGCCACTCTCGCTAAAGTAATGCGAGTAGGCGCGCGGGGCGGCGTCTGTCTGCGCCTGCTCATCACGGAGGCTGTAGCAGAAGACCGGCAACACATTGCACTCGCCGCCCTCGAGCGCGCGCACGAGGGCATCGACCACGGCCAGATTGCCACTTTGCCAGTGCGCGCGGTAGAAGAGCACACCGATGGCGGGTCTTCCTTCCTTCCAATAGGTCTGGCGGAAGGCCTCCAGGGGGCAGTCGGCGCAGGCGAAGGTGTCGGAAGCATCCGGGTGGTAAAGGCCCTCGCTCGGGGCAGGTAACGGTGCCTCGAACCCGTAGGCGGTCGAGAGGTAGACGTCCGCCAGAGATAGCAGCAGGTTCTTGTAGTTTCCCACTCCGCCCGCTACCAGGTATTCGAATGCGGCGCTCAGATCGGCGAGCGGCACGTTTGAGAGCGACGCCAGCTCCGGGTCCGGGTGCTGGTCTCCGGGGAAAGCGAGCAGCAGTCTTTGTCTGCTTCGGCAAAGCTCGCGCAACCGCTCGAAGCCGCGCTCAAAAAAGGACCGGCCGCCGAGCACGCGTACCACGAAGATCCGGGCCTCGGCCCCTACATCTGCCAATATCGCGTCGAGATCTGCATCGGTCTGCAGCCGCGTGCTCAGGAAGGCGCGCACGGCGGGGAAGGCGGCGGGTAGTTGCCTGATCGCGCCCTCGAGCAAGAGCAGCTCGGTATCTGCCGCGGAAATGAAGACGATCACGGAGCGCTTGTTACCTAAATCGCGGCGCTGGGCTCACCAGGGACGCGACCACCGGCTCCCTTTGTGCGCGGCATCGCGCAAGGTGGCATCGACGCCCGCCCGCGCCTCGAGCAAGCGCCCGAGCAGCCATAACAGATCAGACAGGCGGTTCAGATACACAAGCACTTGCGGGTTGATCTCCTCGCCGGATTCTGCAAGCCGGACCAGGTGATGACCAGGTGCCGTTCGGCCCGGCAGCAAACCGTGCGCGCCACATCGAACGCGGACAATGCCGGATGCTCGCTGGGGAGAGACCAATCGAAGAGCACACCCTCGACGGCCTCGATGCGGTGGACCTCTGCCGTCAGGGCTTCGACCATGTCCGGGGTGATGGGCGGGGCTTCTTTCTGCCGCCGGGCGCGGTGGCGACCGCGGAACCGACCCGGAAAAGGTCGCGCTGAATCGCCTTGACGCTCTCGCGCACCTCGCGGAGATTGAGCGCGCAAACCCCATCGCCGAATTCAGCTCATCGATGGTGCCGTAGGATCCGCAGATGCCCCTTCGAGACCCGCGTCCCACCGGCCAGACTGGTCTGCCCGCCATCACCGCGTTTCGTTGCTATGCTCATGATTATCGCTCCTTTCAATCGCTGCCGCTCTCAGAAGCTAAGCGTGATCACGTTAACTTAAATACAGCGCAAGGCACACGGAGGAATGACGGCAGGACGGGTCCTAAGGACAACGGCCTGTGCACCACGGCATCACCCTCCGCGATGCCATTGCCAGACCTTCAGGTCGGTCTCCGGGCTAGCAAGCGGGTAATGACCCTGGCGCAGCGCCTTCCCATGCAAAGGCACAGTGGCGTGGTGCTGCTTGCTTTACTTGCTTACCGTTGCGGGGGCAGCGCCAGAATTGCCCTTGGGGCTAACCAAGAACGCACTGGCTTCCCGTTCCATCCCTCGAGCGGACGCCTCTTCGGGACACCTGAAGCACAGCTGCTTATGGTAGTTCACAGTTGGGAAGCGTGTCTATGCGTGCACGAAACGGAAAAATGGTACGCGACGGCTGTACGGCCGCCGCCGGCAAGCATAAGCACGCCTACTCACAGAGCCAGGGCACCTTTTCCTGTCCTGACACGGCCTCTTTGCGTCGATGACAGGAAACTACCACGCTCGCCGCGATCAGGCGGTGCGGTACAGGTGTTTGGTTTCCAGCGCGCGAATCACCGTTGATCCTCAAGTCGGAATTATCCCCGGTTCCATGCTGCGGTAAGCAAAGGCTTCGTGTAAGCGAAGGGCTATCCCGCGAAAGGTGCTTTCCCTCAGGGCCTGAATGCACAGACTTTGACGGAAGGCCATAGGCCTTCGCTGAATGTATAGCCATGTAATAGGAGACGAGACATTGAGTAAACGATGGTTGAATAAGACATTGCTGGTTGGCAAGGGCCCATCGATGCAGTGTCGAGCTTGAACGCAAGCAGATCACGGTACTGGGCAAACTGCACCACGCGACAGGAATAACGGACGGCTAGGGTCATGCCTGACACGTTGCTATTAACCATCGCGGAAGCAGCTCAAGAGCTTCGCGTGTCCGGGAGAACCATCCGGCGACTGATCCAAGCCGGCGAGATCAGCGGCATTTCAATCGGACGCAGTCTCAGGATCCGGAGCTAAGAACTACACGCTTACGTGGACACCCTGGACCACAGGCCCCATAATGCCGGCTGCGCGGGGCCTGGTGTGCTCAACAAGGAGACTAAAGCATGCCATACCGACGCAAAGACAGTCCCGTTTGGTGGGCGTCGTTGTCCGGCCCAAGTGACCAGAGAATTAGACGCACTACTGGGACGAGCGACCGCAAGGAAGCGCTCGCGTTAGAAGCCAAATGGAAGCTGGAGGCCTATCGCCTGCACCGCTGGGGGAGCAGCCGAGCCGGGAGTTCGACGATTTGCTTCTCAACTACCTCAAGGCCACCCAAGCGCAGAAACGAAGTGCGGAGCGCGATCGAACCATCGTGCGACATCTCCGTGAACAGTTCGGAGGTCGAACTGTTCAAGAGCTAACAGCGGCCGACGTGCGCTCGTTCATCGAACGCCGCCAATCACTCGGCATCCAAACGGCTACCATCAACCGAGAGCTCGCGCTCTTGTCGGCGGCGATCAACTTCGCGCGCC
>Ga0187893_10009898_pt1 | contig 14468 bp, 9 predicted proteins | sample MA1701074metaG_FD_139574 | JGI IMG/M metagenome (GOLD analysis project Ga0187893, IMG submission 139574) | White microbial mat communities from a basaltic lava cave in the Kipuka Kanohina Cave System on the Island of Hawaii, USA - MA170107-4 metaG ...
CGGGCTTCACCATCAACCTGCTGACGCTGCTCGCGATCGTGCTGGCCGTCGGCCTGGTGGTGGACGACGCCATCGTGATGGTGGAGAACGTCGAGCGCCACCTCCACGCCGGCAAGACGCCCTACCAGGCCGCCGTCGAGGCGGCCCGGGAGCTGGTGGGCCCCATCATCGCCATGACCATCACCCTGGCCGCGGTCTACACCCCCGTCGGGATCCAGGGCGGCCTCACCGGCGCCCTGTTCCGCGAGTTCGCCTTCGCCCTGGCGGGGGCCGTGATCGTCTCGGGTGTGGTGGCCCTCACCCTTTCGCCGATGATGGGCTCGAAGCTGCTGCGCGCGGGCGACACCGAGCGCGGCTTCGCGGGCATGATCAACCGGCACTTCGAGGTCGTTCGCGCGTCCTACACCCGGATCCTGTCCTGGACGCTCCAGGACCGGCCCGTGGTGCTGGCGTTGTGGGCGATCGTGGTGGCGCTGCTGCTGCCCCTCTACATGTTCTCGCAGAAGGAGCTGGCGCCGATCGAGGACCAGGGCGTCGTGTTCGGCATCGTCCAGGCCCAGGCCAACTCGACGCTGGACCAGACCCGGCTGTTCTCCGAGAAGATCCACGACGTGTACCGCGCGTTCCCGGAGACCGAGAGCATCTTCCAGATCACGTTCCCCACCGGCGGCTTCGGCGGCATGGTGACCAAGCCCTGGAGCCAGCGCCAGAAGGACACCGCCCAGCTCCTGGTCGAGTCGAGCGGTCGGCTGTCCGAGATCGCGGGGGTGCGTGTGATCCCGATGACCCCGGCGCCGCTGCCGGGCTCCGGGGACTTTCCCGTGGACCTGGTGATCGCGTCGACCGCGGAGCCGGAGCGGCTCGGCGAGGTGGCGGGGCAGCTGGTGGGCAAGGCGTTCGCGAGCGGCCTGTTCCTGTTCGCCGACGCCGACCTCAAGTTCGACCAGCCGCAGGTCGAGGTGGTGTTCGACCGCGACCAGGTCCGCTCCCAGGGCGTCGACCTGGCCCAGGCCGGGCGCGACCTCTCCGCGCTGCTCGGCGGCGACTACGTGAACCGCTTCAGCATCCAGGGCCGGAGCTACAAGGTGATCCCGCAGGTCAAGCGCGGCGATCGCCTGACCCCGGAGCAACTCTCCCAGATCCACGTCACGGGGCCGGAGGGCCGGCTGGTCCCGCTCTCGACCTTCGCGACGCTCAAGACCTCCACCGAGCCACGCGAGCTGAAGCGGTTCCAGCAGCTCAATGCCGTGCGCGTCCAGGGCGTGATCCCGCCGGGCGTCTCCCTCGATCAGGCCCTGGGTTACCTCGAGAACGAGGCCAGGGGGCTGCTGCCGCCGGGCTTCAGCCTCGACCACGCCGGGGAGTCGCGGCAGCTCCGCACGGAGGGCAGCAAGTTCCTGGCCACTTTCCTGTTGTCGGCGATCCTGATCTACCTGGTGTTGGCCGCGCAGTTCGAGAGCTTCCGCGACCCCTTCATCATCCTGGCCGGATCCGTTCCGCTCGCGCTGGCCGGCGCGCTGCTGTTCTCCTTCCTGGGCTTCACCACCCTCAACATCTACAGCCAGGTGGGACTGATCACCCTGGTGGGTCTGGTCTCGAAGAACGGGATCCTGATCGTGGAGTTCGCGAACCACCTGCAGGAGACCGGCCAGCACAAGCTGGCGGCGATCGTCGAGGCGGCCGCCACCCGCCTGCGGCCGATCCTGATGACGACCGCCGCCACCGTGGTCGGGCACTTCCCGTTGGTGCTCGCCAGCGGCCCCGGCGCCGGCGCCCGCAACAGCATCGGGATCATGCTGGTGAGCGGCATGATCATCGGCACGCTGTTTACGCTGTTTGTGGTGCCGTCGATCTACGTGCTGGTGGCGCGCACGCGCGAAGCCGAGGCTGCGGGCCTGGCCCGGTCCGCGCCGCCCGCCGCCGAGGCCACAGCCTAAACCCCAGCCGGGCGCGAACGCCGCCGGCCCCTGCGTGGCGGACCAGAGCCCTGGCGGGCGGTTCTCAGGCGCGGCTCGCGTCGAGCATCCGCAACACGAGCCCGGTGCGCAGGCTCCAGGCGGCCGTGCGCACCCAGTTGGAGGCCACCAGCTCGCCCACGGCCTGGAGATCGCCCGCCTGGAGCCGCTCGTGTCGCGGCAGCTGGACGAGCGCGGTGGTGACCCAGATCAGCGCCAGGGCCGCCAGGGCGGTCCAGGCCAGCCACGGGGTCGTACCGCGCGGCGGACGCGCGGCCAGCACGAGGCCGGTGCCCAGCTCGAACAACATCGGCCCCGCCACCACCCAGGTCGTGAGGCGGGCGTTGCGCGTCGCGTAGTAGGGCAACGCCGCGCCCAGCTCCGCGAATAGCGGGTAGTGGACCGCCTGCACGAACCAGATCACGCCGGTCATGAACAGGGTCGCCGCGGCATGCAGGAGCAGCAGGCGCCGGGGCATGGGGACACGCTAACATACGGGCTTCCGAGATGAGGTCCCGCCTCGGCGCTGGCGCCAGCGTGCTCGTCGGCCTCGCGGTCGGCCTGTCCCTCTACACCTTCGTGTACGCTCGCGGGCTCTCGTATCTCACCGACGATCCGCGGGCCTGCGCCAACTGCCACGTGATGCAGGAGCAATACGATGGCTGGGTCAAGGCGAGCCACCGCAGCGTAGCGGTCTGCAACGACTGCCACACGCCGCCTGACCTCGTGGGCACCTATCTCACGAAGGCCACGAACGGCTTCTGGCATTCGTTCTACTTCACCACCGGGACCTTCCCCGAGCCGATTCGGATCACGGCTCGGAACCGCGCGGTGACCGAGTCGGCCTGCCGGCACTGCCACGCGCAGGTGGTGCAGGCCATGCTGGCGGGCTCCGCGCACGGCGCTCGCCACGGTGTGTCCTGCATGCGCTGCCATGGCTCGGTCGGGCACCTGGAGTCGGGCGCGGGCGGCAGCCCGCCCGTCGAGGAGGGTTGGTGAAGCGCCCGTTGCTGGTGGCCGCAGCCTCCGCCCTCGGGGCCGTAGCCGCCACGGCCCTCCTGGTGAACATCTTCGAGCGCAAGCAGGAGGGCCGTAATCCCTTCTACCGCGTGGTGGATCTGAACGACGAGACCGACGATCCCGAGGTCTGGGGCAAGAACTTCCCGATCCAGTACGACGGCTACCGCCGCACCGTGGACCAGCAGCGCACCCGCTTCGGCGGCAGCGAGGCGGTCCCGCGCACGCCCACGGCGGCGGATCCGCGCTCGGTGGTCGCGCAGTCACGGCTGGAGGAGGACCCGCGCCTCAAGACCCTGTGGGCCGGCTACGCCTTCGCGCGTGACTTCCGCGAGGAGCGCGGCCACGCCTACATGCTCGAGGACCAGATCTACACCGAGCGGCAGCAGGCGGCGAAGCAGCCCGGCACCTGCCTGCACTGCCACGCCTCGGTCTACGTGGCCTACAAGACGTTGGGCGGCGGCGACCTGATCAAGGGCTTCGAGGCGCTGAACCGAATGTCCTACAGCGAAGCGCGCAAGCACGTCAGGCACGCGGTGGCTTGTATCGACTGCCACGACCCGGCGACGCTGGCGCTCCGGGTGACGCGCCCGGCCTTCCTCGAGGGCATCCAGGCACTGAAAGCGGCCCAGGGCGCGCCAGACTACGACGTGAACCGGCAGGCCACGCGCCAGGAGCTTCGCTCCTACGTGTGTGCACAGTGCCACGTCGAGTACTACTTCAAGGGCGCGGAGAAGCGGCTCACGTATCCGTGGGCGAAGGGCCTGAAGGTCGAGCAGATCGCAGACTACTACGATGAGGCCGGCTTCAGTGATTGGGTCCACGCCGACAGCGGCGCGCCCGTGCTCAAGGCCCAACACCCCGAGTTCGAGATGTGGAATCAGGGCATCCACGCCCGATCGGGCGTGGCCTGCTCGGATTGCCACATGCCGTACACGCGTGTGGGCGCGTTGAAGATCAGCGACCACCACGTGCGCAGCCCGCTCCTCAACGTCAGCCATGCCTGCCAGACCTGCCACCGCTGGCCCGAGGCCGAGTTGAGGGCGCGTGCGGAGCTGAGCCAGGAACGTGTCTTCGGGATGCGCAACGCGGCGCTCAACGCCCTCGTGGCCCTGATCGGCGAGATCAAGGCCGCGCGGGAGGCGGGCGCTGCGGCACCAGCCATCGCGAGCGCGCAGAGGCTCCAGCGGCGCGCCCAGTTTTTCGTGGACTTCGTCGAGGCAGAGAACTCGATCGGGTTCCACGCGCCTCAGGAGGCGCTGCGCATCCTCGGCGAGTCCATCGACCTGTCGCGGCAGGGCGAGCTCGCGCTGCGTCCGTTGTCGCCACGGCCCTGAAGGCCGGGCCGGCCGTTCTCCAGGTGGTGCCGGTGCTGTTCCTGATGCGGGTCAGGAAAAGCCGCGACGCGGAGCCGCCGCGGCGGAGCGGCGGGAGCCGCGTCGCGGGGCGGCAGTAGCGGCGCCGAACACGCGCTCCACCAGGGCGCGGAACCGACGGTTGCGGCGGATGGCGGCGAACATGGGGTCGACAACCAGCCACACCACCCAGGGCTCTCGTGCCGCGACGGCGGTTTCCAGGCAAACGAGCGCCGGGGCAGCCTCGCCCAGGGCCAGGTGCACGGTGGCGCACTGATAGGCCGAGGCGTGGGGGAGCCGCCGCAGCTCCGCCAACAGGCGCCGGGCCTCCGGCCGGCGTCCGGCGAGGGCGAGTGTCCGCGCCAGGACGGCACGTACGAGCGGCGCGCCCTCGGCCAGCTCCAGCGCGCGCTGGTGGGCGGCCACGGCCTCCGCGGCTCGCCCGGCGCGCAGCAGCGCGAGACCCAGGCTCCAGTGGCCGAGGAAACGACGTGGCTCGAGGTCGGCGGCGCGTTGCGCCGCGGCCAGCTCGCTCGGGCGATCGCCGCGCAGCAGCGCCAAGAACGCCTCCAGGCTCTCGATGACCACCGACGCGGGATCCAGGGCGCGGGCCTGACGCAGCGACGCCGCGCTGTCGTCCAGGCGGCCCAGCACCGCCTGGAAGAGGCCCAACCACTGCAGCGTGGCGGCCGAGTGCGGGGCCCCGTCCCGTGCCCGGAGGAGCTCCTGTTCGGCCCCGGCGAAGTCCCAGGCGCCAAGCAGGAGCACGTATGCCTTCGCGACGTGGGCCTCCGGGGAGTCCGCATCACAAGCGAGAGCCCTGTCCGCCGCTTCGCCGGCGAGGCGCCAGGCCTCGGACGGAGGCAGCAGGCCGGAGAACGCCGTCACGATGTAGAGATCCGCGAGCCCCGCGTGGGGCGCCGCGTACGCGGGATCCCTGGCGGCGGCGGCCTCGAAGGCCGTGAGCGCCTTCGGCAGCGAGGCCGGCGTGAATTGGCCCCACAGATGCCTGCCCCGCGCGTAGGCTTCGTAGGCCGCCAGGTCGGTGGTCGGCTGCGCCCGCAGCCGCGCCCGTTCGACGCTATTGAGCTCGAGCTCGAGCGCCGCGGCGACCCTCTCGGCCAGGGTATTCTGCACGGCGAAGAGGTCGTGATACGCGGCGTCGAAGGCTTCGGCCCACGGCCGCAGCTGCGCCGCGATGGGCAGGAGCTGGACGCTGCAGCGCAGGCGGTCGGCGTGGCGCAGCAGCGTGCCGTCGAGGACGGCATCCGCCGCCAGCTCGCGTCCGGCCTGCACCGGATCCCGCGGCCCCGCGTATCGGAGAATTGCGCTGGTCGGACGAACCACGAGGCGGCCGGTCCGCGCCAGACGGGTGATCAGCGCGTCCGCCATCCCCACCCCCAGCACCGGCTCGTCCTCCGCGCCGAGGGTGGCGAAGGGCAGCACCGCCAGTACGCTGGGGCCGCTGGCCGGCTCCAGGCGGGGCCGGCCGAGGAAGCGGTAACCGCGCCGATGCAGCGTCTGGATGTACGGCTGCCCGTCGTCCTGACAACCCAGCACCCGGCGCAGCGTCGAGACGTTCACGCTGAGGTTGGCCTCCTCCACGAAAGTGCCTGGCCAGACGAGGGCCAGCAGCTCCTGCTTGGTCACCACCTCGCCGGCGCGTGCCGCCAGCGCGGCCAGGATCTCGGCGGCCTTGGGCGGGACGGGTAGCAGCGCGTCGGCCTTCCAGACCACGCGTCGCGCCGCGTCCAATCGAAACGGGCCGAACTCGATCACGCCAGCCGATTATGTCCGAGCCCGCCTTGGAACTTCCTTGGAACTTCCCTGGGCGGCGACAAGGACTGCGGCCACCCTCCGGCCCATATTGGGCGCATGAACGCCTATGTCGAAGCGCGACGAGAGCTGGGTCTCACAGCGGAGGTCGAGAGGCGCCTGCTGACGTGGCTCGCAGCCCGAGTCCCCCGATCCATCGGGCCCGACCACCTGACGCTGCTCGGGTTCCTGTCCCTGGCGGGCGGCGGCGCCGCGTATGCGCTCGCCAGCCACGACCTGCGCTGGCTGCACGGGGTCAACCTCGGCCTCGTCTTCAACTGGCTGGGTGACAGTCTCGACGGCACGCTGGCCCGCTTCCGTCGGCAGCCTCGGCCGCGTTATGGTTTCTACGTCGATCACTTCGTCGATGCCCTGGGCGCGGTCGCGCTGCTGACCGGCCTGGCGGCCTCGGGGCTCGCGTCCGGCGCCGTGGCTGCGGCGCTGCTGGTGGCGTACCTGCTGGTCAGCGTGGAGATCGCGCTGGCGGCCCACGTCACCGGCGTGTTCCGCATCTCTCGCGGGCCCGTTGGCGGCACGGAGCTGCGTATGCTGTTGCTGGGCGCGAACCTCGCGGCCATGGCCTGGCCACGGATCCGGCTGGCCGGCTTCGAGGTCGGCTTCTTCGACCTGGTGGCGGGGCCCGCGGCCCTGGGCCTGATCTGGCTGGCGATCGGCTCCGGGTTGCGCACGGCTCGCCGGCTGGACGACGAGGACCGCTCCCGCGGGCCTCAGCGCGGCTGATAGTCGGGCATGCGCGCGGCTCCAGGGCCGGAGGTCACGCGCCACGACCGTCCATCGGACAGGCGCATTCGGTAGACCTGGAACTCTCCCGTGAGCGTGGATGCGAAGGCCAACTCGGTCCCGTCGGGCGAGACCACGGGGTCGTAGTTGAGGGCGGGCCAATCGACCAGGGTGCGTTCCTTCCCGCTGCGGAGGTCGTGCTCCACGACCCAGCTGGTCGTTTTCAGATGGCGGCGGGCGACGTACACGACCTTCTTCCCGTCCGGCGTGAAGCGCGGGCTGCAGCCGCCGTGCCGGAGTGGGGACAGTCGGCGGGTTTCGGCAGCGCCCTGGGTCCAAACGTAGACGTGGTGCCCGAGGCTGGCGTTGGAGGAAAAGACGACCGAGCGCCCATCCGGGGAGAAGTCGGGGTTGCCCATCACGGTCCGGGCGCCGTGGCGCAGCAGCTCCTGCTCGCGGGCGCTACCCAGCTCCAGGATCCGGAGGGAGTCGCGCCCCGGGGCGTTGCTGAGAAAAACCACTCGCCGGCCGTCGTCCGCGACGTCCGCCTGCCACTCCCGGGCCTCGCTGCTTCGCAACGGGCGCGCTTCGGCCTCGGCCAGGGGCAGCTCCCAGAGTTGCCAGGAGCCGCCACGGTCCGAGGACACCAGCAGGCGCCGGCCATCGGGAAAAAACCGGGGCCAGGCGTCGTCGGCCGGATGGCTGAAGCAACGCTCGGCCCCTCCGCTCGCGGGCGCCACGCAGACGTCCCTTGCGCCGCCGTGCTCGCGCTCGAAGGCGAGCAGGCCGCTCGCAAGCAGCAGGACCAGCGACCCGGCAGGCATCGAAGCAGCGTAACACCGGCCAGGGTGGAGGCAGGAGCCGGGAGTCGAGGCCCGGCGGCGTCAGCGCGGCGCGAGGACGGGGAGCACCGCATCCTCGGCCACGGGCTTGCCGAAGTGGAAGCCCTGCAGCTCGTCGCAGCCGAGGCCCTTCAGGAACGCCGCCTGCTCGCCGGTTTCAACGCCTTCGGCCACCACCCTCAGACCCAGGGAGTGCGCCATCTGGGTGATGGCGCGGACGATCGCGGCCCCGGAGGAGGTGAGGGTCACGTCGGCCACGAAGGTGCGGTCGATCTTGAGGACCTGGATCGGAAATCGCTTGAGGAAACCCAACGAGGCGTGGCCGGTCCCGAAGTCGTCGATGGCGACCCGGGCGCCCAGCGCCGCGAGCTCGCGAAAGGCCGCGGCGCTGGCCTCCACGTCCTGCATCGCTGCGCTCTCGGTCACCTCCAGCTCCAGCGAGTCCGGCGCCAGGCCGCTCTCCTGGAGCGCCCGGGCCACGGCCTGGACCAGGCCGCCGTGCTCAAACTGGCGCGGCGACACGTTGACCGCCACTCGCAAGCCGGCGTGGCCAGCAACCTGCCAGGACCGGGCGGCGCGACAAGCATGCTGCAGCACCCATTCGCCGATCGGGATCACGAGGCGCGTGTCCTCCGCCAGCTCGATGAACTCGCCGGGCGCCACCTCCCGGCCCTCCTCGGCTCGCCAGCGCAGCAGGGCCTCGAAACCCACGACCTTGCCGTCCGTGGCCCGGATCAGGGGCTGGAAACGCAGCCGGAACTGCGCCTGCTCGAGAGCCCGGCGCAACGCCTGTTCGAGATTCAGGCGCTTGACCGCCTGCACGTTCATCTCGGTCGTGAACATCTGGTAGGCGCCGCGTCCCCGCTCCTTGGCCCGGTACATGGCGGTATCGGCGTTGCGCAGCAGCGTCTCGGCGTCGTCGCCGTCGGCCGGGTGGGTGCTGATGCCCACGCTGCCGCTCACGTAGAGGGTGTGCCCGTGGATCTCGAAGGGGTGGCCCACCACCGTCAACAGCTTGTCGGCGACCTTGGCGGAGTCCTCGGCGTTGGCCAGCTCGGTGAGCAACACGATGAACTCGTCGCCGCCCACCCGCGCCACGGTGTCCGCCTCTCGCACGGCTTCGGCCAGGCGGCTGGCCAGCGTCTTGAGCAGGCGGTCGCCGATGCTGTGGCCGAGGGTGTCGTTGACGCGCTTGAAGAGATCGACGTCCATGAACAGCACCGAGAGCAGGCTACGGCTGCGGCGCGCCTGGGCCAGGGCCTGGGTCAGCCGATCGGTGAAGAGCAGCCGGTTGGGCAGCCCGGTCAGGGCGTCGTGGTAGGCCTGGTGGTGGATGCGCTCGCTGGCCTGCCAGCGCTCGGTGATGTCGCGGACGTAGGCGGTGAACCACAGGCCACGTGGCAGCCGCAGGGGGACCACCGCCAACTCGGCCGGGAACGTGGAGCCGTCCCTGCGCCGCGCGGTGACCTCCACCCGGCGGCCGATGTAGGCCCCGTGGCCGGTCGCCAGGTAGCGGGAGAGGCCGAGCTGATGCGCCTCGCGCTGGTCCTCGGGGATCACGGTCTCGGCGACGCTGCGGCCCACGAGCTCGGAGCGCGCGAAGCCGAAGGTCTCCTCGGCGGCCCGATTGACCTCGACGATGCGGCCCTCGTGGTCCATGGTGATGATGGCGTCCAGGGCGGCCTCCAGGATCGCGGACTTGCGGGCCTCGCTGGCACGCAACTCGGCCTCCCATTCCGCTCGCTCCTGGGCCCAGCGCGAGCGCAACCTGGGCGTCCCCGCCCGCAGCGTCTCGTCGACGAAGGCGGCGATGCGGCGCTGCGCGTCGTCACGCAGCACCGCGAACTTGACCCCGTAACGCGGATATCCCTCGAGGGATCCCGCCTGTCGAACCACCTCGCTGAGCACGGTCAGCTCGCGGTCGTCGCCTGGAAGCACGAAGCTGATGTCGAGGCGGGTGCCGATCTCGAGGCGGCGGTCGCACTCGAGCAGGATCCCGCGCACGCTGATGTTGAGGGCGAGCCCCGGGATGTCGGCGGCGTCACCGGGCAGGCGCGACCAGGTCCGCAGTCGCACGGCAATGCGCGCGGCCCGCCGCCGGGGGACCGAGAGCAACTCGTCGATACGCGGGTTCCACAACGTCGAGTCCACGGGCGAGGCCAGTACCAGATTGGCCCCGGCGTTGCGGAGTGCCGTCTCGGCGCCCACGGTCCAGGCGCGGTCGAGGATCGCGATCGCCGCGGGCCGGGTCGCCGGGTCCTGGCGCAGCCAGCGCACGAATTGCACCGTGGCCTCGAGATCCGCCGCGTCCACCACCACCAGGCTGGGCTGGGCCTTTCTCACGGCCTCGAAGCCGCTCTCGAAATCCGGGGCGACGGTGCGCGAGACGTCGGGCCGCCACAACACGGTGTCGGCCAGCTCGCTGGCGAGGTCGCGTCCCGCGACGAGCACGGCCGAGGGCATGCGGGAGTGTAGCGGCTGTCCGGCCATCTTTCGAGCGGCGGGTCGAGTCGCGCTGGTCAGGGTAGAGGGGCGGGCCGCAGCTGGAAGACCTCAGGGGCGTTGGCGATGTTCTTCAGCTCCCTGCGGCCGAGGCTCGTCACCGCGACGTCGAGCTGCGTGCGCACCCGGGAGTACGTGTCCGCGGAGATGCAGATCCCGCCAGGCTCGGCGAGCGGCTCGAGCCGGGCCGCGATGTTGACGCCGTTGCCCAACACGTCGCCGTCCAGGGTCAGGATCTCCCCGGTGTGGATGCCGATGCGGATCACGATGCGCTCGTCGAGCTGGCGGCTGTCGTTGTAGGCGGAGAGCTGACGCTGGATGTCGAGGGCCGTTTCCACGGCGTCGATCGCACTGGGGAAGCTCACCAGGAACGCGTCGCCCATGGTCTTGATCTCGCGCCCGCCGTGGCGCGCGAGCTGGGCGCGCACGAGCTCGTTGTGTTTCATCAGCTTGCGGAGCGTGCCCTCCTCGCTGCGCTGCATTTCGCGGCTGTAGCCCACCATGTCGGTGATCATGACGGTCGCCAGGACCCGCCGCGGCAGCAACTCGCCCGCGCCAGGGGGAGGGGCCTCCGCGGCGCTCTCGTCGAGCACCGACTGCGAGCGCTCCGGCAACCACGGGTTGGTGCGGGCCAGGAGCTCGCGGTTTAGGGCCTCGACGCGCAGGTGGCCGTTGTACATGCCGGCGAGCAGACGGACGCCCGCCAGGTGGAAGATCCCCGCGAACACGAACAGCAGGCCGATCCAGCCGAAAAACGTGGCTTCGAAGTGGGTTCCCTCGGAGGTGGCCCGCTGGATCTGATGGACGGCGGCCGCCGGCGAGATGGTCATCGGCACCGCCAGTACCAGGAACAGGGCGACCCGGCTCTGGTTGCGGCTCCAACGCGTCGTGAACTTTGTCGAGGGAGCGAGCGTCCGGAAGCCGGCGGGATCCTGGACGAAACGTGCCAGCAGCAGCTCGTGGTACTCGTGGTTGCGGATGCTGCGCGCGACCCAGGACATGAAGTGGACGCTGCCCAGGCAAAACAGCAGCGCCGCCGCGCCGACGCTCAGGTAGACGAAACGCTCGAAGCTCGCGAGGCTGAGGCGGCCCTCGAGCACCAGGAACTCGCCGACGATCTCCGACAGGATCATCGCGAAGCTGCCGGCATACAGGGCGAGGGAGATGTTGCGCGGCGTGGCGGGGCAGCTGAACCCCTTCGCGAGCAGGCTGTCGTAGACCCTGCGACTCTCGGGAGCGAGCGGCGCCGGGCCGAGCCGCTCCTCGAAGTGCCGAAGCCGTGTGGCGAGGTGGTGGCGGAGCAGCTGGTGGTACTTCCAGACGGTGTAGGTCCAGAAGCTGAGCAGGCCGAGGACCAGGAAGCCCGTTGCGGACAACTCGGCGCCGCCCCCGTACTCGGCCTCGGTGGCCGAGGACAGTTCGTCCATGGGCGCCGCCTCCTCCGGCTGCATGCGGGCCACACTAAGAGGCCGGACGGCCCCGGGTCAAGGCGCGCTCAGAGCACCCGGCGTGGCAGCAGCGGGTTCAGGTGCATGCTGAGGTCGTAGACCGAGCTCCCGCAGGCGGCGGCCAGATCCTCGGGACGCGAGCCCGGCTGGGCGTCGAAAATCGTGGCCACGTCGCCCACGGCGACGCGCGGCTCCGGCCCGACCTCCACGATGCAGTGGCTCGCGGACACGGACGCGATCAGGGGAAACAGGGTGCCGCCGATTCGGACCCGGCCTCCCTTGGCCGCCACACGAGGCAGGCCGTCCGCGTGGCCCACCGGCAACGTGGCCACCCACACCTCGCGTTCCGCCAGGTAGGCGCGGTTGTAACCCGCGCTCTCGCCCGGGCGCAGCCGCTTGACGTAGATCACGCGGGCCTTGAGGCTCACGGCGGGCCGGAGCTCCAGGACGCCGCCGCCGCGGAACTCCGGCTCCGGGTACATTCCGTAGAGCGCCATGCCCGGCCGCACCATGTCCAGGAACGCGCCGGGGTGCTGGAACAGGCCGAAGCTGGAGGCGGCGTGCCGTTTTCCGAGCGGCACGCCGTCCTGGTCGAGAGCTGCGCAGAGCGACTGAAAGCGCCCGAGTTGTTCGCGGTCGAAATCCGGGTCCTCGGTGAAGGTCATCATCACGCCCTGGATCTGGACCGATCGCCGGGCCGCCAGGTCCCGCAGCAGGGGTCCGGCATGCTGGTGAGGGACGCCGACCCGACCGATGCCGGTGTCGACGCAGACGTGGATCGGGATGCTGCGCCCCCGCCGCGCGGCGACCCGGTCCAGGACGTCGCCGATCGGCGTGTACACCATCGGCATGACGTCGCGCGCTGCGGCTTCCTCGAGGCCCGCCTCGTCGAAGGGTCCCATGAGCAGGACCGGCTTGCGAATGCCGGCCTCGCGCAGGGCCACGGCCTCGGCGAGCTTGACCACGGCGAAGCCGGACACGGGCGCCGCCGGCTCCAGGATCCGCGCCACGTTGACCACGCCGAGGCCATAACCGTTGTTCTTGACGACCGCGAGTATGGGCCGCGGCGCGACGCGTCTCGCCACCGCGTCCACGTTGTGGAGCAGGTTGGCCGATGTGATCTCGATCCAGGGGTCGAAGGAGGAGTCGCCGCCGGCGTGGGCCTGGGCCGGGGAAGCCACACGTAGCAGGGCGGCGCCTGCGCCCGCCTCGAGGAAGGACCGACGTGACAAACCCACGGACGCTCCGTCGAGGACGCTCAGGGCCGGGCTGGCCCCGCCTCGTAGACGACTCTTCCGCCTAGGATGGTGTAGAGCACTCGGGTCTCGATCAGCTCACGCGGCGGTCGCGCGAAGATGTCGCGGTCCAGGACCACGAGGTCGGCCAGCTTGCCCTCCTTGAGGGAGCCCTTGTGGTCCTCCTCGAAGGTGGCATACGCGTTGTTCCAGGTGAAGAAGCGCAGCGCGTCCTCGAGGGACAGCCTCTGCCCCGGGAACCAGCCCGCCTCGGGCCTGCCATCCAGGGTCTGGCGGGTCACCGCCGCGTACATTCCGAGCAGGGGATTGATCGGGTAGTAGGAGGCGTTGGTGCCGGGCCAATCCGACCCGAAGCTCATGGCCGCGCCGCCGTTCATCAAGCCGCGGAAGGCGTAGGCGTTCTCGGCGCGCGAGCCGATGCGCTCCTCCATCCAGCGCATGTCGTCGATCGCATGGTAGGGCTGGACCTCGGCCACGAGCCCCAGCGGGCCGAAGCGCCGCTGGTCCTCGGGTTCCACGACCTGCGCGTGGATGACGCGGAAGCGGCGGTCGCGGGGCGGGTTCTGCGCGAACACTCGCTCGTAGGTGTCGAGCAGGATGCGATTGGCGCGGTCGCCGATGGCGTGGATGGTGACGGTGAAGCCGGCGCGGTCGGCGTCGCGGACCAGTCGGAACAGGTTGCCCTCCGGGAACATCACGGGCCGAAGCCGGCCATAACGGTCGGACGCGTTCGCGTAGGGCTCGAAGAACAGGGCGGTGGAGTTGCCCATGATGCCGTCCACCCAGGCCTTGAGGCCCCCCAGCCGGACCATGTCGTCGCCCCAACCGCCGGCCACGGCGGGCAGACCCTTCTCGCGGATGTGGCCGCGCACGTGTTCCCACGCGGACAACCACATGCGGGCCCAGACCCGCGCCGTCAGCTCGCCTGCCTGCCGGAGGTCGTTGAAGAGTTGGAGCTGGTCGAAGTCCGCCACGTTGTCGTGGATGGTCGTGACGCCGTGGCGACGGGCCTCCTCGAGGGCCCGCAGCGCCTCGGCCCGCCGCTGGGCGTAGGGGGCCGGCGGCACGACCGCCTCGACGAGCCTCGACGCGGCCCCGCGCAGCAGGCCGTTCGGGGCGCCGTCCGTGCCCCGCAGGATCTGCCCACCCTCTGGATCGCGGGTCGCCGAGGTGATCCCCGCCGCGGCCAGGGCCAGGGTGTTGGCGAGGTGGAGTTGGCCGTCGAAGCGGCTGACCAGGGTCGGGTGATCGGCCGTGACGGGGTCGATCAGGTCCCTGGTGGGCAGGAACTCGGGCGGCCGCGCCGCGCCCCCGGCAGCGCTGCCCGTGGAGCCCTTGGCCCAGGGCCCGTACGCACCCCAGTCGCCGCCCACGAGCCACGCCCCGCGGGGCAGGCGCTGGGCGGCTTCGCCCACGCGCCGGCGAAACTCGACCGGCTCGTCCACCTCGAGCAGGTTGAGCCCCAGCAGCAGCCGCCCCGCCGAGGCGAAGTGCGTGTGGTTGTCGATGAATCCGGGCAACACCAGGCGGCCGTCCA
>Ga0187893_10009899_pt1 | contig 14467 bp, 20 predicted proteins | sample MA1701074metaG_FD_139574 | JGI IMG/M metagenome (GOLD analysis project Ga0187893, IMG submission 139574) | White microbial mat communities from a basaltic lava cave in the Kipuka Kanohina Cave System on the Island of Hawaii, USA - MA170107-4 metaG ...
GACGCCAGGCCGCACACAGGCCGCACGAGGCGGCAAAACGTTGAGTAGCGCCAAAAACTACTGTGATGTGGTTTTACAGCTAGAAACCACTTTTTAGGAAACCTGGCTGGTCGAAAACGGGGCGCGTGCTCGGGCCTTTTCAGCCCCGGCGGCGAGCAGGTCGTCTAGCTGGCTGCCGGCGATTCAGCTTCCGGTACAGCAAGCGCTATGAACGTGAGCAGGGGACCTACGTCAACACCAACCACCCCATCGCCAGGCACTATTTCGACACCAACGCGCCGGTTCCCGGCGACAAGCGGACCGGGAGCATGACCGACTTCGATGCGTTCAATAACCTGTTAGCCGCGCGAGGACTGAGCGACCTCACGCGCATCATTGCCTGACACATCCCACACGAGGAAACATGACTTCGACGAGCGGACAGTCCGTCGACGCCGAGGCGCACGCATTGGCCGCACGCTTCGGAGTCGCGCATCCGGAAATGATCGCCAAAGGCACCGAGGCCCATGTCTACTCACTCGACAGCACCCGAGTGGTCAAAATCTATCCATCACCGGCCGCCCTGCCTGGAATCGAAGCCTTACACGAGTTCTACGAGCGTGCCTCCACGGCCAAGGTGAGCTACGCGATCCCTCACATCCATGAGCATGGCAGGGCGGAGTCCGTCGTGTACTCCGTCGAGGACCTCCTCGTGGGCACCCCGATGGCGGAAATATCTGGGTTCATCGAGCAACCCCACATGGCGGACTTGTATATTGAGGCTGTTCTCGATATCAGGCGGATCGGCGTCTCACCTCCCTACCTGCGACGCAAGCTCCTCAGCGCCGGCAATCCCGGCGGGGATTGGAACGAGTACATCCATAGTGAGATCGCCCGCAAGTGCGGTACTCTGCGATCTACGCTGCCGGCCGACGTCTTCGCCAAGCTCGGGCCAGTGGATGACCTTGCCGGATATTTCGCGGGACCTTACTCCGGAACAGACCTGCTGATCCACGGCGATTTCCATCCGGGAAACGTCCTCGTGACCAATGGGAACCGCGTGAGCGCGGTCGTCGACTTCGGCGCCTTCACGATGTTCGGCGATCCTTTGTACGACATCGCGGCAGCATGCGGTTTTTTCAGCATGTACGAACCTGACCAGCTCGCCACCCGGAGGCGAATCCTCGGACGGCTGTTTCAGAAGGACGGGACATTGGACCGCGTCCGAGTCCATGCCTACCTGCTGGCCGCAGCGCTACTGACCTGCGATCTGTACCCGGACGAGGAAATGCCCGTCTACAAGACCGGCCACTTTGATTGGGCGCTATCAGTGCTCGGCGACACCGAGATGTGGGACGGAATCAGCGTCTAACCTTGCCCGAAGGGAGCGGCTTTCACTTCGAAAGGCTGCAGTACATTGAGATTGCCTCTTGCGGTCAGCGCTGCCCTCACCACGGAAATTGAGACGCGATGGGTAACCGATTTTGAGTCGTTCACGAGCCGCGACCGGACAGTCGAAGAAGGAATCTGGCGAAGGACGCAGGAACCGGGGAACGCCGGCGAATCGGCTTGGCTTTCGGAACACGACGCTCGGCGGCGGATCGTGCATTACTACTACAAGTTCGGGCTGACCGATACACTGGGCTCAACGTGTTTGGCACTCAATTCGCTTTACCTCTATCAGTCCCTCAGCCTGCCTCTGCATGAGCTGAACGAGTTTCGTGACCGGATCGTCGCGGCGCTCAAGGAAGGTGGGTGGACCGAGGACAGTAATGGCGGTCGGGTCCGGGGATGATCTGCTCTGTACCGTCGAGCGGCACGTTCGTCACCCTGAGGACGCGCTCGCCCGCCGCTCTCTCCCGAACGGCTACGAGAGCCTCGACGTGACGGTTAAGTCCGCTACCTTTCCGTGCCTGACGGGCCTGACGGTCGCCGCCTGCCCTGGGAAGTCTTGTTCCGGGGTATCCGGCGCCGGGACACGCGCGGCGAGCCGACTCTGGTATCGAGTCTCGCGCCGCTGGCACGTTTCCTGCCTTTCCAGATCGAGCTTGGCTGCGGCATCTCCACCGAGGCCGGAATCCCGCCGCTGCACTTCCTGCACGACCTGTACTCGGTCACCGACCGGGACACCGGCACGTTCATCTTCGGAGGGTACGCCGACACGCTTCTTGCGCAGGTGCTCAGCGATCCCGAATGCCACCTACGCCGCCGGGCGCAGATGATGCACGCATGCTTGATGGCCCAGCCGACGCAGGCCCACCGCGTCCTGCAAGAGCTGGCCAGCCGTCGCATGCTGCTGACGCCGATCACGAACAACTTCGACGGCCTGCACGCCCGCGTGGGCTTGGACGAGTGCTACATCCGCCGCTACGACGAAGACGTTCCCGATGTGCCGATCCACCCCGAGACAAAGGCCCTCCTCGTGATCGGCAGCCACGCTGACCGCCGGAAGGTCCAGGCGCGCTTCCGCGAACGCGGCCTGCCAATCTTTTTCCTCGACCCTGAAGGGTTCCACGAAGAGGGCCGGTTCGTCCCGTACCCGATCGAGGGCGCCCGTGACGGTGACTACATCCGCCACGCTGGCGCCGCCGCCGGCCTGCGCGAACTCGCACAGGAGCTTGGTCTGCATGCCGCCCGCTGACTTCCTCCCCGCGAACGAGGTCGCACTCGTTCGCGGGGAACCGATCCCGGTGCCGGATGCCCAGGAGGCGGCCGTGGCCGCAAGCTGGCGGACCGCGCTTGAACGGAACCCCAGCCTGTTCAACGGCCCGCTCGTAAGCCCGCTGAGCGCCTGCGTCAGTGACGGTGTGTGCGCCGTGAGGTGGCACCACTCGGACTTCGCGCACTACTTGTTCTCCCGGCAGAACCGTGACCTTCCCTCTGTGGCGGCGGTCGGGGCGCTGTTCGTCTCCGTCGTCGTGCCCACTATGGACGGAGGGCTCGTCGTCGGGAGGATGTCCCGGCAGACGTCGGCGCCCGGCGTCATACAGCTACCCGGTGGAGGCGTCTCGATCGACCCGGATCAGACGGAGATCTCCCAGCGTGACTTGACTGCGACCGCAATCCAGGAGGCCAGCGAAGAACTCGGTATCACGCTGGACCCGGCGGGCCTGCGAATCTCCGGCGTGATCCAACGCCAAAGCCCACCGGACATCGGAGTCGTGTTCTCCACCGAACCGCGCTCCTGGGACGCGGTACAGGCTGCGTTCGCCGCTTTGCGGGCACGCGAACTGCAGGCTGGCGTCCTTCCGGAGTTTGACGAACTGCTCGCTGTCTCACGTGGCACAGACCTCACGAGCACACCGGCCGCACGAGGAGGCCACATCATCGACTACCTCCCCGCGGTCACCGGTGCCCTCCTGACAAGCGGCGGGGCATGATATGAGCGTCCGGATCTGGTCGGCTGGGCTGATCCTCGACCCTGCCGAGGCGACAGTCTCGCTCACAGGTGATGCCGCGCTGCGTGGAATCAGTGTCTTTGAAGGACTGATGGCCTACCGGCGACCCGGCGGCTCCAGCTACGCCGTCGTCTCCCTCGCCAGCCATCTCGCGCGCCTTCACCGATCGGCAGCGCTCATGAGGCTGCCGATCGCCCGGCTCACCGATGACGTGACGGATGGAGTCAGCGCCTTGCTCGCCGGCGAGACGGCCGACCAGGTGTACCTCCGGCCCACCGTGTACCTCGCACACGGCTACTACGGCGGCGAGGCGCAGACCGCTCTGTTCGTCTCCGCCCGAGCGGTCGAGTCCACCGGCGGATGGCCGTTCGACTGCGTGATTTCCACGCTGCGGCATGTCCCTCGAACCGCCTACCCGCACGAGGCGAAGGTGGGCGCGCTGTACGCCTTCTACCGACTGTCGCGGATCGAGGCCGCAGAGGCCGGCGCTGACGAGGCCATCCTCCTCACGACGGAGGGATCGATATCCGAGACCCCAGGTGCCTCGGTGTTCGCCGTCAAGGCTGGCACCGCATACACCCCGCCTGTCGCCGCCGGCATCCTTCCGAGCATCACGCGGGCGACGGCAATCGAGATCCTGGCGAACCAGCTCGCGACCAAGACCGTCGAGGGGGATATCGCACCCGAGTTCCTCGCTACCGCCGACGAGGTGTTCCTCACCGGGACGATGGACGAGATCCGGCCCGTGAGGTCGATCGGGGGGCGGACGATCGGCACCGCGTCCGCGCCGCTCACCTCACGCCTGCGCGCCGCCTACCTTCAGGCATGCCGCGAAGGCCAACCCGCGCCGCCGGCCGGCACCGAGTTCTTCGAGGGTAGCCGTTGTGAGAGCTGAGCCGCGTATGGCGACCCTCCGTGGCCGCCCGCAGGCGGTCCTGTTCGACATCGGCATGACGATGATCTTCCCCTCCGGCGATGTGATCGCCCGCGAAATTCGCCGCCTCGCGCCCGGCTCCAGTGTCCAGCCCGCCGATGCTGCGCGTGCCCTCGCGATTGCCGCTGAGGCGCACCATCTTCACATCGGCGGCACCGTGAGGGACTCCGACCGTGTCGGTTTGGTGATGGGACACGTCCTCGGGCTCCCCCCGGACGTCGGAGTCGAGGCATGGCGCGCGGCTGGGGCGCGCGGGGACCTCTACTCGATCCTCGATCCGCACTCCGTGCCGCTTCTTGACGCATTGCGCCATGCCGGCGTGAAGACTGCAGCGGTGTCGAACGCGCTCAACTGCGTGCAAGAGGAACTGGCGGCGTTCGGGCTCCTCCCGCACTTCGACATCGTCATCGGGTCAAGCGACGGGTACCCCGACAAGCCCGAGCCCGGAATGTTCGAGGCTGCGCTCGAAAAGCTGGGGACCGAGCCCTCCGAAGCCTGGCACGTCGGCGACGGCCTCATCAACGACGTTCTGGGAGCCAGTCTCGCACGCATCGGCGAGCAAATCCTCGTCGACAAGTACGGCATCTACACCAAGCCCCCGTGTCCCACGGTGGGATCAATGCGTGACTTGCTCAAGATCGTGACCAGGCTATGAAGATACTGATCATCTCGCCCACGTACCCGCCGCGAACCGGAGGACTGGAAACCTACGTCGCGGCGCTGAGCCGAGAACTCGACCGGCTCGGCCACCAGGTTGTTGTCCTTACTAACAGAGATGACCAAGCCCAACGTGCCAGGGCATTCGAACGCGGTGTCACCATTGTCCGCGCCAGCGGACTTCTTGAGGGAAACGGCCATGCCAACTATGTGCCGTGGGAGCGTGCCTACTTCTCCCTGTTGACCGACATCGCGGAACTCCGCGATACCGCCGAGTTCGACGTCCTGCACTGCCACACGCAGGTAGCGCTTCTGCTCGCACACATGTCGGGGCTAGCCGCACGGACGCCGGTGGTGGCTTCGTTCCACGAGACGAACCCGCTCAGGGACCCGCTCGGACAGGAGCGGACGAGCTTCATCCTCCGCTCGTGCCCGGCACAGGCATACCTAGTCGGCAGTCACGCCTTCGCACAGCAGGCACAAGTATTGGGCATCGCCGAGGAGAAGACTCGGGTCGTGTACATGGGCGTCGACGTCAGGGACCACACATCCCGGGACGCCGAGCGTCTGCGATGCGAGGAACATTGCGGTGAAGGCGGACGGCACCATCATCACGGCAGCCGACATCGCCAGCGAGGAGATCCTGCTCGCTGCCATCAGCATGCATGCGCCACGGCCGCATCGTCTGGTCTCCGAGGAGCGTGCACCGAGCCTAGTAGCCGATGCCACGCCGTCGACCTGGTTCGTCGATCCCCTGGACGGGACCAGAAGCTACGTCATCGGCTCCACGGACTTCGCGGTACTCATCAGCGAGTGGGCCGCAGGGGAGGCAAGGTTCTCGGTCGTGTACTACCCGGCGCTCGGGGAACTCGCGGTCGCAGCCGGTCATCGAGCAGCATGGACGCCGTCGAACACGCCGGCTGCCACTCCTGCCGATGCACCGCGAATGGGAGTGGTGCACGCCTGCTATATGCGGTCTCCGGCGCTCCGGCGGCTGGCGACGGAAGCCGGCGCCGCGTATCGCGAGGAAGAGACCGAGTCCACCCGCGCGCTGCTGGACGTGGCGACCGGTGCCGCGAGCGCCGCTGTCGTGCTGCTGTGCGGCCATAAGTCATGGGATCTCGCGCCGCTTCTGCATCTGATCATCGCGGCGGGTGCATTCGTCAGCGATGAAGCGGGCTACCCCGTCCGCATGAGCGGGCCGGACGTCTCAGGCCGCTACATCATCGCGGCACGGAATCCATCGCTCCACAAACGTCTCATGACCGCCTCGTGGAACCTCCCCGCATCCGAACTCTGAGGGAAAGGACCCACATGACAGCATCCGAGGAGAGCGACTGGGCGGACAGCTTCTTCGATGAAGGCTACGAAGAAACCTTCCGGCGACTTGGCAAATACGACAGCACCGAGGCCGACATCCGCAACCTGCTCGAACTGGTGCCTATCCCCACGGGCGGCCGGATCCTCGACGTGCCCTGCGGCTGGGGCCGCCACGCCGGGAAGCTCCACGCTCTCGGCTTCACAGTCGTGGGAGTCGACGCTTCAGCAGCCCAGATCCGGCGAGCCCGCCAGAGGTGGCCGGACGTCCAATTCCATCAGTGTGACATGGGGGCCGTACCCGGGGCCGGCTACAACCTCGTCCTGAACCTCTGGACCAGCTTCGGCAGCCTGCCCAGCCGGGACGATGATCTCGACGCCCTCACCCAGTGGCACGCCGCGACACAACCAGGCGGCCATCTCATTATGGAACTCACCACACGCGAGTACGCCGAGGCATCGAACCGGAGCGACAGCGAAGAGACCGGTCGCAAGTCCGTCACCATCAACGACGTGCGAGAGGACGCCACCTTCGACTGGAAGCACGGCGTGTCGTACAACACCTACACCCGTGGCGACTGGAGCCGGACCTGCGTCACCCGGCTGTACACACGTCCCGAACTTCGGGCCATGCTCTGCGCCGCCGGATACGGCGATGTGCAGATGTACGGCGGCTTCACGGGCGATGCGATCCGGGACGACGCCCGAACGGTACTCGTTGCCCGGAAGCCTGGGTGACATCACCCCGTGAGAAGAGGCGCACGTCACTCTGTCGAATTCCGAGGTGGCGTGATCGGCTAGCCCCGTCTTCCGCACATGCGGTTCGGTGGGCTTGGATGCCCGGGATCAGGGTCGTTTCCCCAGCCTTCGGCTTCCTCGAACGCGGCCACGGACTTCCGGCTCTAACGACCCCGACGGTAGCGCTCCTCACGCCCGGCCGAGCGGCAGGCCAGCGCGCGCACCCCGCCCTCGCACTTCTCCGCTCGGTCGGCGACAGGATCAGATCTGGTCGGGAGGGGTGCGACGTTGAGGACTTGCTCGATTATTCATAGGCCACGAAATAGTAACCATGAATACCTCACGAGCAGATCAGATTTATTGCTTGTTCGACTAGCTCGTCGATGGGGCGGGAGCCGTCGAGTGTGATGGTGGCCAGTGGGCGCAACGCAAACACGTGCCGTTCTACCCCTGCTCGCGATAATTGCTCGAACAAGCGAAGACTACCGGCTGAATTGGTCAATCCTTCGCGCTGCAGCCAGCGCTCAGAGCGGAGTTGTTCGGACACCTCGAGGTAGATGCTGATCACTTTCTGGTACAACGCGTTGACGGCTTCCAACATGCTGTTGTGTCGGACACCGTCCAGGACCATGTTCTCGACGGTGGTCTCTTGGGATGCCAACACGTCCGCGAGCAGACCGGCGGCGCCCCGCTCCGCGATGAGCCGATGCCCCGCCTCTTCGAGCCGCAGGCTGGACGGTCCGGCCTCGCGCCCGCGACTCTGATCGCGGACGTAGGAGCCGAAAGACGCGTAGCCCCAGGACAGCCTGGCGGCAACGGCACGGGCAACGGTAGATTTGCCGCTCGCTCGTGGGCCTATGACCAAGAGCGCGACGTGACGATCGCAGCCTGTCGGGCTCACGTGCATGTCACCGACATCCGTAGCGTCACCCATCCGCGCCGGTCGCGTTTCGAGATCGGCACGGGCGGCAGCTGGCGCACATCTTCCACACCGACGAGCGTCGCGTAGCGCTTGTCGATTCGCGCTTCCCAGAACCGCTCGTCGTGGGCGCAGATCGCGACGCGGTAATCTCGCCACAGCCGCTCGAACTCGGCGTCGTTCAGCGCAACGAACTCGGTCGAGGAAGCCTTGAAGGAACCGACCACCGGACCAGCCTTCAGGCACACCACGTCACCCACGGCAATTCGCTGGTACGGCGTGATCGCATTCTTGGAAAACCGTGATTCGACCGTCTTACCGCCGTCGAACAGCAACGAGAGAAATGGCTCTCGCATCACCGCGACGTGTATCCCAACCGTCTCGTCGAAAAGCTCGGGCAGCCCCGCCCATGCGCCATAGCGCTGTGCCGCTTCTCGCAACTCGTCGAGGATGAGCTGTTCGCTCACGGCGGTGTCATGCTCCTTCCAGGTACAGATGCTCTTGTAGCTCGACGAGCAGCAGGTCGAACAGTTTCTGCGCCGTCCGCCGTGGCAGCCCGAGCTGGCGGGCGTGTCGACGGGTACGTGCCGCGCTGAACGTCATGTCCTTGAGATCGGCGTCACAACGCGCGATGAGCTTGCTGATTGTATGGAGATCCGACAGCGAATAGACGCGGTTGCCGCTCGTCCACAACCCGACATATTCACGGACAGGATCACGCCGGCTGACCGTGTCGAGGACATCCTCGGGAACGAGCGCGCCGAGGTTCTTCCGCCCTCCGGCCGCGCGCAGCTTGATGCGGACCGGCCCGAACCGCACCTCGTGCCAGCTACCCTCCTGGAGCGCGGCAGTCGCGGGGGCCTGCAGCGCTCCCATCTTGCGCAATACCAGGAGATCTCCAGTACGCCAGTCGGGCGGGACGGGCAGATCAGCAGCGACGAGACGCAGCGACATCGCCTCGAAGTGGGGCATACGGTAACGCACCGCAGCCGCATGCAGTCCCGCGGGTTCCAGCCCGAGGGCGGGCAGCTCGGCCCGGATCACGGTCCGCTCGTCGTCCACTCCAGGACGTGCGGCCAGCGTGGGCTGGCACAGCCACAGCAGCGCTCCCTCTCGGCAACTGCGTGATGCAGCCGCCAGGAAGGCCAGGGTGTCCCCGAGGTACCACGGCGGGTCGAGGATCGCCGCCGCTGCCGCGAGGAGCGGAGGCTCGGCGCTCACGACATCGACGCAAACGACGTCGTCAGGGCAGTGACCGTCCTCGGCCAATGCGTCTGCCATCGCCGTGTTGCGGTCGACGAGCACGTGCCGGTAGTCGGTATGGTCGCAGATGCCGACGGCAAAGGTGGAGGGCGTGCCAACGTGCACGATGGTGTCGCCAGCTGCGAGATCGGCCACTGCACAACGCGTCAGGTCTCGGGCTGTCTGGTCAGTGAACCGCCAGTCGTAGTCCTGAGGGTGGCTGACGGGTATGGCGCGCAGCCGGTTTCGTCTCTTCGGTCGAGGCCGAGGACAGGCTGTCAGCCCGCGCCGCTCCAGTTCGATCCGCCACAGCGAACACAGCGTTGTGGGATAGTAGCCGGGCGAGGCGGCGAACACGGCTTCCAGGTCCGCCAAGGTGTTGTCCTCGAGCGCGGCGAGCCACTGTCTGGCAGTCTCGCAGAACCCCTCATCAGCGACGTCGAAGCGCATCAGCCGCTCAGCTGTTGATCGGGACGTCCGAGATCGACATTCGGCGCGCTCGATCGTCGAAGCGGGCGCGCAGCTCTGCGTTCCATGCGTCGACAGCCTGGTCTTGCACGACCAGCGCACGCTGGTGGACCAATCGCATTCGGGGTGCCACCACACCGAAGGGTTCGATGCGCAACGGGACCAGCCTCAGGGGCAGGTTGGGATGGATCTCCTGAAGCCTGTCGACGAAGTCGGCCATGTCGCGTGTGATGGCTCCATCGTCGGGTGCGGTGAAGGTGGCGTACGCATACAAGTCGATGCCGAGCCGCAGCAGGCGCGCGAACAATTCGAACTGGCGCTCGAACAGTCTCGGATCGGCGTTGGTGTTGAAGGCGAACGACGTTGCGCTGAAGCCCTTGAAGCAGCAGACCCGGCCGTAGTTGCGGTAGCCCTGGACCAGGTGAAGGTCAGCAGATGTGAGGTGGCGCCAGAAGTAGTCGTTGCTGAGGTTGTCGTCCGACCACAGGTAGACCGAGTCGCTCAGTCCGCGTCTTTGCAGGGAGCTCATCATCCATGGCACCCACTCTGGGACGAGGTCGGGTTGCCCGCCCGAGCAGTCGATGATGACGGGGGGATTGTCTTGCCGCAGGTACAGGGCGACCAGTTCCTCGGCGGACAGCCAGCTCGCCCTCGCCTCGTTGGCCGAGAGCAGGTTGAAGGGCACGAAGCAATACCAGCAGCGCCAGTTGCACGACGCGTTCTGAAAAACCTGCGCGGTCATGGCGGCTACCGGCGCCAATGCGAGGCTTCGACTGGCGGGAAGGATCGGCAGGGGGTTCGACGGCCACGGCGCGGGTGTCTTCGAGCGGAAGTGTCGGATACGCCCATAGCCGTCGCAGTTGGGCGGCTCAGTCAGATCGGCTTCCTGTCCAGAACCCTCGATCCGTGAGATCAACAGTTGACGCGTTTCAGGTCGAATCGACATCTCACGCAGCCGTTGAGAGAGGCCGTCCGTATCGATGACTGCCACGCCACCCCTCTGATCATTTCCCAATACTCATAGCTGTGATGAGTATTCATGAGTATCGAGTGGTGGTCAACCGTCTTGAGTGTGGGATCGGCCGGCGAACTCGTCGGCCAGGGCAGAGAGCAGGGCGACAGCGCCATCGAAGACTGCGCTGTCGCACAGCCGCGCCCAGACATCGAGATAGGTGGCGATCTCTCCAGGCTCGCGGACGCGCACCGCTCGTGTCGTCGTGTAGATCGCGACCTCGACATCTTCGTCGACCTCTGGATCCCCGAGGATGGTGAAATCGTGTGGCACACAGACGGTCGTGTCGGCTTGTAAGGGGATGATCCCGAGCCGCACGGCAGACAGCGTCGACATCGTGGACAGGTGGTGCATCTGCGCCGCTAATACCGGTGTTGCGTCAGGGCCTGGCCGCCAGCGCAACGCGGCCTCGGGGATAACGAACTCGAATCTGCCGTCGGTTCGGTACAGGATCTGCTGCCGGTCCAACCAGGCGATCAGGGCGGTGGAGAGGTCTCCGAACCGACCGCCGTGCAACGGTGCTTGCATGGTGATCAGCCGGCGCGCGTACTCGCCGGTCTGCAACAACCCAGGGACGATCAGACTATAGGCGCGGACGACGCTGGCATTCCGCTCGGAAAGCGCCAGTCGCGCCTGCTTCGCCGCGAACCCGCCGGTCAACTCGTCTGCCCAGGTCGAGACCTCGGTCAAGGCCGCCGCCAGCCGATCCATCAACTGGCCTCTGGTTGCCTCGTCAGCCTGGGCAGCATCCGCCCATGCAGCGGCTTCTGCGCGTGTGGGAACCTGCCTGCCGATCTCTATCCGTGACACCTTCGCCTGGTTCATCCCCGCCCGTACGCCGAACTCGGTCTGGGTGGCTCCGGTGCCTTCACGCAACTGCCGCAGGAACGCCGCGAGGTGTCTCCGTTCTCCCCTCGCCGCTGCTGGATCGTCGGTCACACCAACAGGCGTTCCTGGTGCTCCACAGCCCACGCATGCAAGGGCGCTGCGATCTCGCACACGAGGTCACGCGCCGCCACAAACACCTTGAGCGGTTCGTCCGGGGTGGCCGGCGGGAGGGGGCGGTCGCTGTCGTCGTAACGCATCACCGCTACCACTTGGCCGTCGAACAGCCAAAAATCGTCTTGCAACCGGCCGAGCCTCGGGTCGGCGTCACGGTCGACGGCGTAGATCTCCTCGCCAGCGGCAATGTTGTCATCGAACCCCCCGCACAGCTCGTAGCGCTTGTAGTCCGTCAGGGGCCAGTCGACGATCAGCACTCGGCGTACCTTCCGGCCGGCGGCCGCATGGACGGAGACCTTGGCCAGGAATTCGTTGTTGTCCGGAGTGCGGCGCGGCAAGGGCCGACCCGCCTTCCAGGCGTCCCATCCAGGATCGACGACTCCGGCGTGTGACTGGCGGGTCTCCAGCCGGAAAGCCTCCGACTCGATGCCGTCGAAGGCGGCGACCAGATCCTCGTAGGTCACTCCGTCCTGCCTTCGTCCAGGGCAACGCTGCCGCTTCGGTACAGCGCCTTGGTGATCCTGACCGCAGCCTCTCCAGCGCCGACGCCCAGTGCGGCCAATGCGTCCGGATCCGTGACCCGCCCACCGACGATCACGATGCCCTCGGCACCATCGAGGCTACCTTCGGGCACTGCAGATCCGGTGGGCAGGACAGCTCTTCAGCGAGCATTCGATAGTCAGACGTCACGTGAAATCTCCTTGCGTACGCACCATACGAATGAGTTGATATGAGTGTCCCGTATCGGATGCAGCCTGGCAAGAGTCTCACAAGCCGCGGGATCCACCGCATGACGCTTCTATGGCTTGCCCGGGTTGCACCATGCGGAATTCGTTCCGCCCAGCGGAATGCAAGAGTGGTCGCCGGTCAAGCCGTGGTGCGGGCTAGAGGAGGCGGTCCGCTGGTGAGTAGTGGCGGTGGGCTTCGCGGGCGCGTTCGTCGGCGGCGGAGGCGGCGTAGCGGTTGAGCATGGTGCGGGACTTCCAGCCGGCGAGGCGCATGAGGTCGCCTTCGTTGCCGCCGGCGGGCGCCGAACTGGTGGGCGAAGGTGTGGCGGAACTGGTGGGGGTGGATCGGGGGCAGGCCGGCCTGGGTGCAACGCCGGCGTGCTGCTGGACCAGGCCAGCGCGGCGTCGAGGCGGTTGTCCCGCGAGCTGGAGGCGTCCGACGTCGGCCCCGTCACGCTCGAGCAGTTGCAGCGCCGTGTTGCCCAGATCGCGCGGGAGCGCGGGAGTACGAGCCGACCCCGAGTGATCAGGTCCTGCGCGCCGTCCCCGCGTTGCGTGACGAAGTAGCGGTGCTGTTGGGCGGCAGGCAGACGCTGGCCCAGCGGGTCGCGCTGTGCCGCACCGCCGGGCAGCTGTCCGTGCTGCTCAGCGGCGCCGCGTTCGATCTGGGAGATTTCCCGGGCGCGTACGCGCACCTGCTGACCGCCGAGCAGCTCGGCCGTGAGGTCGGCGACCACGCGCTGCTCGCCTCGGTCCGGGCGATCCAGACCATGGTGGCGCTGTGGGACGGCGATCTGTCTATGGCCCTGTCCTATGCGCAGGACGGCCGGCGATATGCGACCAATGGCGGGCAGCGCGCGGTGCTCGCCATCCGGGGCGAGGCACGGGCGCTGGCGCGGATGGGCGACCCCTCGGGGTTCTTCGAGGCGCTGCGGCGCGCCGAGCGAGCGCGGCCCGGCCATTACCAGCCCCCCGATGACCCCTACGAGGCGTGGTGGTCGTACAACCCCGCGGACTTCGAGCTGTACACGGGCATCTCGCTGCTGTGGCTCGGACAGCCCGCAGACGCCGAACCCCACGCGCGCCAGGCCATCGCCTCCTACCAAGACCTCCCGTCCCAGTTCCAGACAGGCTCGAACCCCGCGCAGGCGCGGATCATTATCGGGAGTCCCGAGCTGAGTGTCGTGGATGTAGCCGACGTAGCTTGAGAGCCCGTCGGGGACATGTTCTGTGGAGCGTGTGCTTGACGTCCCCCACGTAGCCGTTGTCTTGGGTTATACGTCGGTTGACTCGACCGGGGCAGGCTGGGCGAGCGCGACCTTGGGGGAGGTGGCGGGTGAGGGCGGTGCGGGTGGTGATGCCGGTCACGCGCGCCGAGTCGTGGACCGTGGTCGACGACACGGGGCTGCCGGTTGAGCCGGTGGAGCGCTATCTGGCGTATCTGGCAGCGCTGGAGAGGTCGCCGAACACGGTGCGGGCGTACGCTCACAGCCTGGCGTTGTGGTTCGAGTTCCTGAGGGTGCGCCGGGTGGGCTGGGACGTCGCCGAAGTCGAGGACGTCGCGGAGTTCGTCCGCTGGCTGCGAGCCCCCGCCGAGGGCGTCGTCGTGCTCGTCGAGGCTGCGGCGCGACGCTCGGAGGCGACGGTTTAACCGCCATCTCGCGGGAGTGTTCGGCTTCTACGACTTCCATCTCCGGGTGGGCGTGAAGCTGGCTGCGAGCCTGGTGGCGTGGCGGCGGGTCCCGCGCGGCTCGTTCAAGCCGTTCCTGCACCACGTCACGAGAGGGTGTCAGAAACTCTGTGTAAGCGGTCAAACCTGGTAAAACACCTTAATGACATGGTTGTGAGCCAAGAGGACGCTTCATGGGAGTGGTGGTTCGTGACGAGGTGGTGGCTGTTCTTGACGCCAACGCCAAGCGGCTCGGACTGTCCCACAGTGGTGGGCCACATTGAGTTGGTACGGGTCACGGCGGTCACCCGGCTCGAGATCGGGTTCTCCGCGAGGTCAGGCGCTGACCTGCGTGACGCCAGCAAGCGTCCACCGCTGTCTGCGGTGCCAGTCGAGTACCTGAC
>Ga0187893_10009900_pt1 | contig 14467 bp, 14 predicted proteins | sample MA1701074metaG_FD_139574 | JGI IMG/M metagenome (GOLD analysis project Ga0187893, IMG submission 139574) | White microbial mat communities from a basaltic lava cave in the Kipuka Kanohina Cave System on the Island of Hawaii, USA - MA170107-4 metaG ...
CTCAAAGCCTTGCTGGTGTTGACCTCACCCCCAACCCCCTCTCCGAAGGAGAGGGGGCCATGAAACCCAGTACCCGAAAGGGTTTGCACAAATGATTTAAAATTTAGCCGGACAATAATGATAAAAAATATTTTTAAAAGACAAGATGAAATTTAAAGGTCTCATATCATTTTTACTGCTCTTTATTTTTATTAAAGCTGCTGCACAACCACCAGCATACACCAATACTTTCGGGATGCAATTTGTTTTAATAAAACCCGGCAGCATGATAGTGGGTAAATTTCAACCAACGGTGGGTAATGTAGATTTTGAAGGCAAACCGTTGCCGGAAAAAATGGTAAAAGATGCAACAGCAATGGCTAAGAAAGATGCTATGCCTGGATTTAAAGTAACAATTACAAAACAGTTTTATATAGGCGTGTATGAAATAACACAGGAACAATGGAAAAAAATAATGGGCAGTAATCCTTCTGTTTTTAAAAGCGACAGTTCAGCAAAGCAACCTGTTGAAAATATAACATGGAATGATGCGCAGTCTTTTATAAAAAAGCTAAATGCAACAGATAAAAACCATGTGTATCGTTTACCCACAGAGTTTGAATGGGAGTATGCTGCAAGAGCAGGTGCACAGGATGATATTGCATGGAAAGAGATTTTTGCATCGGCTGTGCTTGGGGGCAACACACCTTCTGCTGGAGGAACAAAAAAACCAAATGCATGGGGATTGTATGATATGCCGGGAAATGTGTGGGAATGGGTGGAAGATTTTTACAATGAAAAAATATTTGCAGATGCTGTACCGCCGCATAGCGGGCAGCAGCACGTGCTGAAAGGAGCATCTTTTACAGGCGATGTAAAAAATGCTACTTACATGACACATGCAGGAGGGCCGGGCAATGGATTTGACATTGGCTTACGCATAGTAATGGAAGAAAACGGTGAATAGTGAGTGGTCAATGGTGAATGAATACAACACATCTAAATCATACATATTTATTAATAATAACAGACAATGCATTCAGCAAAATATTCTATAATATTTCTTACAATGCTTTGCGTGGTTAACTTAAGCGCACAAATACCGCAAGGCTTCACGCCCATTTTTAATGAAAAGAACCTGGATGGCTGGCATATCAGCCGCACCACACACCAGGGCACTACGCTGGGGTGTGAAGTAAAAGACAATGCTATCTGTATTACACAAAAACCTTTTGGGCAAGGAGGCGTCCTGTTGAGCGATAAAAAGTATAAAAATTTTGAGCTTTACTTAGAAGCAAAAGTTGATTCCATGTCAAACGGTGGAATATTTATCCGGTCTTCAGAAAGTGGTATAGCTTATCAAATTGAAATAGATGAGAATGCAGGAAGTACGGGCAGCTTGTATGGAGAACGTATGACTGTAAGCCGGTCTGCAGTTGCAAAAGACCGCGCAAAAGTGTGGAAAGCAAATGACTGGAACTCATTCAGGATAAGGATGACAGGCGATACACCACGCATAACTTTATGGATAAACGATGTACAAATGTGGGAAGTACAGGAACCAAAAAATGATTTTATCGCCGGTACTACATCGGGTATGATTGGCTTACAGGCTCACTGGACTGCATTGTATGCACCAGCCTCCGGTGAATGGAACGGCCTGACTTCATGGGCTCCGGGAGCAGTTCACCGCTTTCGCAATATTGCCATAAAAGAGATTGATGAGATTTCAGAGTAATGAAAGAAATATAAGTTTTGTATCAGCATGATATTATTTTTCATAAGTGTCATTTCTGCCTGGTTATAGTCAATATTCAAAACCTTTTCTAAGTAAAGGCCCGGGCGCAGCAATGCGTGTTTCCACATCTCCGGCAGCCAGGAGTGCAACCATCCTTTCATTATCGTTTGGGAGCATCGGAAATGAAATGCATGCCTTGCCACAATTTTATAATTATAACAGGCTCCTGTATTCACTGGGTGTGGTGCTGGTATGATTTTTAAAGTATTTACTGAAAAAAAACTGGTCGCTGAAATACAGTGACTCCGCTACCTGTGCAATGGAAGAGGACAGATCTGAAAGTAAGATTTTGGCTTCCATGATTACCATTTGATCAATGAGTTCCCCCGCTGTTTTACCTGAAACTTCTTTTACAGTTTGTGAGAGGTATTTAGGCGTAACGAATAAGAGGTCTGCATAGAACTGCACACTTCTTTCTTCTTTAAAATGTTCCGGAAGCAATTTCATGAAACGCATCAGCAGATCTTCTTTCCTGGTGATCTTTACTTTAAATCCTGCATTGTATTTGCGGTGCATACCGGCCAGTTCATACAGCAGCGCACTGAAAAGATGCTGTATTATTTCGGTACTGAAATGCGGTGTGCCTGCTGCCAGGTTTTTTTGATGCAATAGCTGCATCTGGCTTACAAGTGTAGCTGCATCGGCAGCAGTAAGCTGCCAGTTGGGAATGGCATTGGCGCCAAAAAACTCAAAGGGATCAACATACTTTTTATGTATGCCTGTCTCTCCCCAAAAATCAGAGGTAAATATAATGCCTGTCATAGAAAAATCAGGGCTTGAATCAACAAATTGCCTGATAACACTGGGAGCAATAACTAACACATTGTCTTTTCCGATGCTGTAATCAAACAGATTTAGTTTTATATGAAGCACTCCTGCAGTTACAACAAAAACAAAAAAATTATCTGACCTGAAAGGATAATTAAATTCCGGTTCTTTCTCAGATGCACATTTAACAATTACATGAAGACCATCAGACTGATGCTGATCACCGGCGATTGAGATAAGATCTTTTAAAGTATGAAACTGAACCGGGCCTGCTTCCGTCTTAACCTTAGACATATTGAGATAGATATATTTCAGTTTCAAAATTAGTCATTATAAATACATTTTTACTTTTTGCCGGGTGCATTTCAAATTGTCGCTGTAGTTTTTTGTGAGCCAGGCTTTAGTATTTTATAGCATCCCCCCGAAGCTTCGGGGTGTTGCGTCGCACACTTGAGGGCTTTGTTTATTGTGCAGCAATGAAAGCCGTAGCGACAATTTGAAATGCACCCTTTTTGCTTCAATCATTGAATGCAAGTACCCGGTCCGTTATTTTATTAATGCAAATAATATTTTTATTACTATTCGCTTTTGGTATAAATCTTTTGTTTATCCACTGCATTACTGCTGTCATCGTCTGTTGTGTCATCCCAATCCCGACTTGTCGTGGACTCACTTATGCTCTGCATCTTTACTGAACCAACAGATACAGCATCCCGCCCGGATCAAATCGTCGCGGGATGTGTTCGGTAATACTTTCAGCATTTATTGCCGCAAATAAAAGTGCCGCCGGCAGGGCTCTTCAGCTTTTTATTCACCTTATTAACAAATATTTTTTTCAACTGTTCACCTGCTATTCTCAGCGATCATTGTATTGAGGCTTCATTTTATATTGAGGAATTTCAGACATATATAGAAGAATTTTAGACATGGTTATCATGACCGTTACATTTCAACTTTGCATTACGATCTGATAGTGCACCTTTCTGTTCGCAACAAACTTTTACTTGCCAAATATTTATTGAGTGACTTCGTAAATGTTAGTAATAAACTGACCTGGCTTTGCTTTGCCCGATAAAGGACAAAGCGTTGAAGAGTCCGCCAACTGGCGTAACACATTTTCAATGGCAATGCTTCTGCCGGGATAAAAAAATACTGCCCATTTATAATGTCATACCACTAAGTATAATATACACAAAGACCTGTAAAATATTTATTCGCTATTAAATGAGGTTGATTGATGAATAAGAAACTGAATCATAGGATTGCATCTTTTAAAGAAGCAGAAAAAATTAAGAAGCTGGGTATCTATCCCTATTTCCGCACCATTCAATCGGGGCAAAATACAGAAGTTATTCTCAATAATAAAAGGGTGTTAATGTTTGGCTCTAACTCCTATTTGGGTTTAACCAATCATCCGAAAATAAAAGAAGCAGCAAAAAAAGCAATTGATAAATATGGCAGTGGCTGTGCAGGTTCCCGTTTTTTAAATGGCACGCTGGATATTCATATTGAGCTCGAAGAAAAGCTCGCGGCATATACCGGCAAAGAAGCTGCAATACTCTTTAGCACAGGGTTCCAGGCAAATCTCGGCATCCTTTCAACCATAACCGGCCGCAATGATTATCTCATATTAGATGAGTATGATCATGCTTCCATAATTGATGGCAGCAGGCTGTCTTTTTCAAAAGTTATCAAATATGCGCATAACAATATGGATGACCTTGAAGCAAGGCTTTGCAATCTTCCTGCTGAAGCGATGAAACTCATTGCCGCGGATGGCATATTCAGTATGGAAGGTGATATTGTTAAGCTTACTGAAATAGTTGCGCTTGCAGATAAGTATGGCGCAAACATTATGGTGGATGATGCACACAGCCTGGGTGTTATTGGCGAGTCAGGTGCAGGTACTGCATCGCATTTCAACTTAACGGATAAAGTTGATCTGATAATGGGAACATTCAGTAAATCATTGGCATCATTGGGCGGCTTTGTAGCTGGTGATGATGATGTTATTGACTTTTTAAAACATAAGGCAAGGTCATTAATATTCAGTGCAAGTATGACACCCGCTTCAGTTGCAAGTGTACTCGCGGCATTGGAAATTATCCAGTCAGAGCCTGAACGCATAGATAAGCTTTGGCAGAATACAGAATATGCTATGCAACTGTTGCACGAATATGGATTTGATACAGGTGAAACAGAGAGCCCCATTATACCGGTTTATGTAAGGGACAACTACAAAACTTTTATGCTAACTAAGATGCTGCAGGAAGCTGGTGTTTTTGTAAACCCCGTTGTATCGCCTGCAGTACCCTCTGATGCTTCACTTATCCGTTTCTCATTAATGGCAACACATACATTCAGCCAGATAGATGAAGCCGTTGAAAAACTGGAGAAGGCTGCCGCAAAACTGAATATAAGTACAATGCTGCAAAAACAGGAACTATGATCAGGATTGAAGAAGTAAGCAATAAAAAGCACCGGAAAGCATTTATTGATTTTCCACATAGCTTATACAAGGATGATATCAATTATGTTCCCGAACTTTTTATTGCACAAAAAGACCTGTTAACACCAGGCAGGCATCCGTTTTACGAGCATTCAGACATACAGCTTTTCCTGGCGTATGAAAACATGCAGCTAAAAGGAAGGATAGCAGCCATTCTGAATAACAATCACAATTCATTTAACAATACATCAGATGGTTTCTTTGGCTTTTTTGATTGTGTGAATAATATTGAAACAGCGGCACAGCTTTTTAATGCAGCAGCAAAATGGCTGATGGCAAAAGGAGCAACAACTATGATTGGCCCTGTTAATCCTTCTACCAATGAGCCATGCGGGTTAATGATTGATGGTTTTGATCAGCCGCCTGTTGTTATGACTGTTTATAATAAATCTTATTACGGTAAGCTGATAGAGGATTGTGGCTTTGCCGGTAAAGTTGATTTGCTTGCTTATGATATTAAAACAAATAATTTAAACGGAAGATCTCTAAGGTTGCAGGACGCATTGATGAAGAGGCTTAGCCAAAAAAATATTACAATACGGCCGGTAAACCTGAAAGATTTTAGTGAGGAAGTGTTAAAAGTAAAGCAGGTTTACAATGCCGCATGGGATAAAAACCCGGGCTTTGTGCCAATGACCGATAATGAGTTTAAATACCTGGCCAAAGACCTTAAACTAATACTGAACCCTAACCTCTGCCTCGTTGCGGAGCACAATGGAAAACTTGTTGGCTTTGCACTGGCTATCCCTGACATAAACCAGGTACTCATCAAAATAAAAAAAGGAAGGTTGCTGCCAGCCGGCATTTTTAAACTGCTGTTCGGATTGAAAAAGATCAACAGGGTACGGGTGCTTGCATTAGGGGTAACTGATGGCTACAGGAAACTGGGCATAGAAGTATGCTTTTATGCCTCCTTTATGAAACACGCACTGGAACGCAATATGAGTGGAGCCGAAGCGTCGTGGGTACTGGAGCACAATGATATGATGAACAGGGGCATTGAAAGCATTAATGGAAAGGTGTATAAGAAATACCGCATTTACGAAAAAACATTATGAAGCAAAGAGTATTGATAACAGGAGCCAGCGGTTTTTTGGGATTTCATTTAATTGAAGCCGCACTAAACAGGCAACTGGATGTTTACGCAGCGGTAAGAAAAAGCAGTGATGTTAAACATTTAGAATGCTTCAATATTCAGTTTACTTATCCTGACTTCAGCAGTATTGATGCTTTAAAAAAAGAAATAGAAAAAAATCAATACAGCTACATTATTCATGCAGCCGCTGTTACCAAAGCAGGAACAACAGATGAATACAATAAAGTAAATGCAGGATACTCTTACAACATTGGCAAAGCAGTGGAAATGACCGGCACACTTACAAAGTTCGTGTTCATAAGCAGTCTTGCCGCAATAGGCCCTTCGCAACAATTAAATGAAGTAATAACGGAGCATACTGAACCTAAACCTGTAACGGCTTATGGCAAAAGCAAACTGCTTGCAGAGAAGAGATTATTCCATTTGTCCCTGCCGCTTGTAGTGCTTCGCCCAACGGCGATATATGGCCCGGGAGAGAAAGATATTTTCATCCTGTTTAAATCAATTAACAGAGGATGGGAACCATATATAGGCAGCATGCAGCAACAGTTGAGCTTTGTATATGTAAAAGATGTTGCGGAAGCGGCAGTGGATGCATTGTTCACCGATCATCATGGCGCTTATAATATTTCTGATGGCAATTGTTATTCGCGTTACGACCTGGCAGACCTTGCAAAACTGATGCTGATGCGGAAAACAAAAAAGGTGCATATTCCCCGCAGCATTGTAAAAAGTATAGTAGCTGTTTTGGATACAACTTACAGGTTGTTTGGAAGAATACCTGTTATAAACAAAGAAAAAATATATGAGTTAACCGCCATTAACTGGCATTGCAGTATTGATAAAGCAAAAGAGGAATTAGGATTTGAGCCGGCATATAATTTAATGAATGGATTGACTGAAACATTTCAATGGTACAGGCGTAATCAATGGTTATAAGCTGCAGATCATTTCTGTACAAAAGTACAAGCGTGCGACGCAAGGAACGATGCCATAAAGAACAGGTGCCGGGAACACAAAAATTGAAATGATAAAAACAGGCGATATTTTATTTATGATACCATCTGCAGTTTTTCATGGCATCACCTGTTGCCACGCTCGTTTCATAGTTCCTCTTTTATGGCATCTGATGAAAAGCGTGGCAGTTTACCCCGGCGAGCGAAGCGGAACTCGGGGTCGCAATCTTTTCATCTGAATGAATACTATTGAGCAATTTCACAAGCAACATTTTATAAAAATATAAACAGAAGAACATGAAAGAACAAGTATTACCTGCAGAAGGGAAACTCGGTATTCTAATGCCGGGTCTCGGTGCTGTTGCAACTACTTTTATAGCCGGAGTGGAAGCGATAAAAAAAGAACTGGCACAGCCTTTTGGTTCATTAACGCAAATGGGCAGTTTACGTCTTGGTAAAAGAACAGAGAACCGTTCTCCTAAAATAAAAGATTTTGTGCCGCTGGCAGATCTGAATGATGTGGTATTTGGTGGATGGGATATTTATGATGACAACGTATATGAAGCTGCGGTAAAAGCAAAAGTACTGGAACCTTCTTTGCTCAATGCGTTAAAGCCGGCGCTTGAAGCCATCAAACCAATGCCGGCAGTGTTTGACAGAACGTATGTATCCAGCTTAACCGGCAGTAATGTAAAGCATGCTGCCACAAAATACGAACTGGCACTGGCAGTAATGAATGATATTGAAAATTTTCGTGAACAACATGACTGCAGCCGCGTAGTAATTGTATGGTGCGGCTCAACGGAAAAGTACATAGAAGAAACTGTTGTGCATGCTTCAATCGAAAATTTTGAAAGAGGGCTGAAGAACAATGACACGATGATTTCGCCCAGCATGATCTATGCGTATGCTGCTATTAAACTGGGTGTTCCTTTTGCCAATGGCGCACCTAATCTTACCTGTGATATTCCTGCTTTGGCAGAGCTGGCAAAAGAAACAGGAACACCTGTTGTTGGTAAAGATTTCAAGACAGGTCAAACATTAATGAAAACCATCCTGGCGCCCGGATTACAGGCAAGAGCATTGGGTGTTCGCGGGTGGTTCTCAACCAATATTCTTGGTAACCGTGATGGTTATGTACTTGATCATCCGGATAATTTCAGAACAAAAGAAGTTTCCAAACTTGGTGTGCTGGAAGAAATTCTGCAGCCTGATGTTAATCCTGAATTGTATGGCGAACTCTATCACAAAATAAGGATCAATTATTATCCGCCGCATGGTGATAACAAAGAAAGCTGGGATAATATTGACATATTCGGATGGCTGGGTTATTCCATGCAGATAAAAATAAATTTCCTGTGCAGGGATTCTATACTGGCTGCGCCAATTGTGCTTGACCTTGCATTGTTTCTTGACCTTGCAAAACGTGCCGGTATGAGTGGCATACAGGAATGGTTATCCTTCTATTTTAAATCGCCGCAAACACTTCCCGGGTTACGTGCAGAGCATGATATTTTCAAGCAACTGATCAAATTGCAGAATACACTCAGGCATATCATGGGCGAAGACCTGATTACACATCTTGGTTTGGATTATTACGAGGAGCTTACAGAAGAAGTATCATAATGATTTTTCAAAAGTCAATAGCTACTGTATGCGGTATTGGGTATATGGGCCGTGGTGCGGGAACTGCTGCATCAGTAGTCTGTTGCACTGTTATATTATTAATACCGGGCGCCCATAATTTATGGTGGCAGCTTACCGCAATAATATTTGTTTTGATTGCAGGAATATGGAGTGCCGGTGCCGTAGAAAGTATATGGGGGCACGACAGTAATAAAATAGTAATTGATGAAGTAGCAGGCATGATGGTTACGCTGCTCTTTATTCCTGCTGACATAAAGTATGCCGCTGCTGGTTTTCTGCTCTTCAGGTTTTTTGATATAGCAAAACCTTTATGGATAAAAAAGGCAGAGCAGTTGCCCGCAGGCTGGGGTGTGATGGCAGACGATCTGCTGGCGGGATTATACGCACAGTTGATATTGCGGATTATTATTGCAGCAAAATTGTTTTGAGATGTTCACTTTTCTAAAAGCCAATATAGCATCTGCAGTTGCTTCAATGTGCGATTATCTCATTACAATCTTCGCTGTGCAGTTTTTACAGGCAAATGTTCTGGCAGCGGGCATAGCAGGAACTCTAAGCGGCGGTGTGATTAATTTTTTAATGGGCAGGCATTGGGCTTTTGCAGCAAAGAATGGCAGTGTTTACAGGCAGTCTGCAAAATACCTGCTGGTTTGGATTGGCAATTTACTGCTGAATGTAACGGGTATGTATGTGCTCTCAGAGATGTTTGATGTGCATTATGTTTTTGCTAAACCGATGACATCGCTGCTGGTTGCGGTGATCTATAACTACCCGTTGCAAAAGAAATATGTTTTTAAAACAATTGATTGAATGATGAATGCAGGGAAAAAAATAAAAAGAATACTTTTTGTGTTGCTGATGCTGGTTGTGTATGTATCACCGTTGAGTGCACAAACTATAGTAAAAGGAATTATTAAAGACGCGGTAACACAAAAGCCTTTATCGTTTGTGAGTGTTTATTTTAAAGGAAACAGAGGCGCGGTAAGTGGCGAAGATGGCAGTTACAGCTTAGAAACAGGCAACTCAAAATTAACGGTAGTTGAGTATTCTTACGTGGGATATAAAACAATCACGAAAACCATAACCTCCGGCAAAGAACAGGAAATAAATGTTGAAATGGAGCCTGTACCTGCGCTTCAGGGTGTAGTTGTTTCCACCAGCAAAAGAGCAAAATACAGGAATAAGGATAACCCCGCTGTAGAACTGATACGAAAAGTGATTGAAAATAAAAGTAAGAACCGTATTACTTCTTATGATTATGTGCAATACCAGCAATATGAAAAAATGGAATTTTCATTAACCAGTAAGCCGGAGAAGCTGATGAAGAATAAGCTGATGAAGAATTATAAGTTTATACTGGAAAACCAGGATACTTCCACTATAGAAGGCAAATCTTTGCTGCCGGTTTACCTGGAAGAGACCTTAACGGAAAAATACTTCCGCAAAAATCCTGAAAAAGAAAAAACATATATTCTTGGAAAGAAGCAGGTAAACTTTGGTGAGTTTGTTGATAACAATGGCCTTAGTGCATACATGAACAGGATGTATGCAGATATTGATGTGTATGAAAACAACATTACTATTTTGAGTAACCAGTTTCTTAGTCCTGTCGCGGATTTGGCTCCCGCATTTTACAGGTTTTATATTAAAGATACTGTTGAGTTAGATGGAATAAAACTGGTTAAAATGTACTTTACCCCACGCAATCCAAATGATCTCATTTTCAGGGGTACCATGTTTATTACACTGGATGGCAACTATGCCGTACAGAAAATAAATATGACCATAAGCAAGAATGCAAACCTGAACTGGACAAGAGAATTAAGAATAAACCAGGACTATGAAAAAGGAACCGATGGCCGTTATCATGTAGCCATGAGCAATATGCTTGCCGAGTTTGCTTTAACCAAAGGCGCTTCAGGAGGGGTTATGGGCGAAAGAACGGTATCCTTCAAAAACTTTACTGTCAATCAGCCCGCAGCCGGTAGTGTATATGAAGGGAAAACAGAAGTGGTGGTGCAGAATTCATCAAATACAACAGATAGTTTTTGGGTTGCCGGCAGGCACCGGCCATTAACACAGGTTGAATCAAAAGTATATACCAATATTGACAGTCTTCAAAACATGCGTTCCTTTAGAAGAACCATGGATATTGCTACTTTGCTGCTGGCTGGTTATAAATCATTCGGGCCATTTGAAGCAGGGCCTGTTAATGCATTTTACAGTTTTAACCCGGTAGAAGGTTTCAGGCTTCGCGCCGGCGGGCGCACAACGCCCAAATTTAACCGGAATATTTATTTTGAAAATTATGTGGCTTACGGTTTTAAAGATGAAAAATGGAAATATTATTTATCAGCAACCTATTCATTTAATCACAAATCTATTTATGCTTACCCGCTGAATTATTTAAGGGTAAGCTACCAGTACGATACTAAAATTCCAGGGCAGGAATTACAGTTTGTACAGGAAGATAATTTTCTGCTTTCGTTTAAAAGAGGTGATAATAACAAGTGGTTATACAATAACATTTTTAAAGCGGAATATACAAAAGAATTCGGCAGGAATATTTCTTATACCCTTGGATTCAAGAACTGGAAACAAACGCCGGCAGGCAATATAATTTATGAAAAGGCTGAACCCAACGGCAATTCTGCAGTAGAAGATATTACAACAACAGAACTCTCCGCGGAATTGAGGTGGGCACCGCATGAGCAATTTTACCAGGGCAAGAATTACAGGATACCTATTATGAATAAATACCCGGTATTCAGGTTAAGATATATTGCAGGCATAAAAGGACTGATGAATGGTGAATACAATTATCACAATCTCAATCTTAATGTTTACAAAAGATTTTACCTCTCGCAATTTGGCTATACAGATGTAACACTTGAAGGCGGATATATTTTCGGCAAATTACCTTACCCTTTGTTAACCATACACAGGGCCAATCAAACTTACGCCTACCAGTTAAATTCCTACAACCTCATGAACTTTATGGAATTTATAAGCGACAGGTATGCAGCGCTCAACATGGATTATTATTTTAATGGTTTTGTATTCAACAAAATTCCTTTATTAAAGAAATTAAAATTGCGTGAAGTAGCAAGCGCTAAAATTTTGTACGGTGGCCTAAGAAAAGAAAATGATCCTGCCAATAACCCCGATGCATTTAAGTTTCCTTCAAACACCGTTGGCCAGCCCACCACTTTTACATTAAATGATAACCCATACATAGAAGTAAGTGCGGGTGTTGCCAATATCTTCAAACTGCTAAGGGTTGATGTTGTGAAGAGACTTACGTATCCCGATAATCCGGATGTGTCAGCATGGGGTATAAGAGCAAGGGTAAAATTTGATTTTTGATCCGTTAAAATATGTGATATGGCAAAGAAAACATTAAGAGACAAACTGCAGCAATTGATATATACCATCATCAATCCATTGGTGAAAGGAATGATAAAAATTGGCTTTACACCAAATACAGTTACTACAATTGGTTTGCTGCTCAACATTGGCGTTGCAATAATCTTTATAACCGGCGGGGAAGAAGGCAACCGCGGAGACTTCTCCTATGTTGGCTGGGCCGGAGCGCTAATTCTTTTTGCCGGTTTGTTTGACATGCTTGACGGGCAGGTGGCACGCATTGGCAACATGAGTTCCGTATTCGGTGCTTTGTACGATTCTGTTCTCGACAGGTACAGTGAAATGATCATGTTCCTTGGTATATGTTACTACCTGATAGCGCATCATTATTTTCTAAGCTCGCTGTTTGCATTCGTTGCATTGACCGGCTCCATGATGGTAAGTTATACACGTGCACGCAGCGAAGGATTGGGCATACAAAATAAAGGCGGTCTTATGCAACGGCCCGAAAGAGTAGTGCTCACAGGTGTTTCAGCAATTGCATGCGGCATAATGGCTGCTGTAATTGGCAGTGATTACAAGTTATATATAGAGGGTTTTCCCTTTCATGTGTTTGAAACCATGTCAGTGTTTACCATACCCATAACAATAATGGCAGTGCTTACAAACATAACAGCCATCAAACGCTTAACGGATGCAAAAAAAGCTTTAACGATAAAACATGCAGAAGAAAAAGAAAGAGAGCTGAAAGGTATTTTTTGGTAACAAACTACAGTGGGTACAGCATCGCCTGTTGTGTCATCTTTAATCCCGGCTTGCCGTGGACTCACTTGTACGTTCCGAACTTTAATGAGCAATGAACAACCGGCAATATGCAATATGCAATGGGCAAAAAATTACAATGATTTCGAATTGCATATTGCTTATTGCCCATTCACCGGCACAAGTGTGCGACGCAACCATGATGCCATGAAAAACTGTTGCCGGCTACATAAATAATTATTATATGCTTACAAAAAAACAGAATGATACAATGAAGAAGTATTATATAAGCTATACCTGTATCTTAATATTTTTCCTTACAGGTACTGTTGCTTCCGCGCAGGACACAACTTCATTTCCTGTTCCGAAAAATAATCCTGCTCAGTTGTTCTACCTGCAAAGAACACCAAATACAAACACCATTGTATGCGAATTGAATTTTAAAAACGGCGGGCTGGATAAAGATGACCCCGTGCATGTATTCTGGATAAGGTATGGCGAGCAGGGACAAAAAGCAGAACTCAATTTCATACAGCGGAATTTTGCCTATGGCATAAAATCAAAGCAGGTAGCGCCAGATAAATATGAATTGAATTTTGTTTCCTATAAAAAATATACCATGCAGTTGATGAAAGCGGCAGACAATAAATATCATGTATATGCAACCATCAATAAAAAGCGTATAATACTCAACCGCGTTTTTATTAAAATAAACGGAGGTTCGCTATGGTCTCCAAACATTGAATATGCAGAATTAAAAGGCATTGATCCTTCAACAGGCAGCGAAGTAACTGAAAGGATGAAGATTTAATATCTTATACTAACCGTAAATTAATTTATTACAATGAAAAAAAATTATATATCCAATTCCACGGCTTCCGTACGGATGTTTAAGAGCAATATGCTGGAAGCCTTATCCAAAGTGCATTTCACGGTACCGCTGTTTATTTATATCCCGGTAGTTTTATATTTTTCATACAAAGCTTTTGCAGGCAATATCAGTCTTTTATCCTTTATAATTTATTTTATTGCCGGTCTTACAGTGTGGACCATTACTGAATACATCCTGCATCGTTTTGTTTTTCATTTTGAGCTAAGATCAAACTGGGGCCGGCGGCTGCATTTTATTTTTCATGGTGTTCACCACGATTATCCAAAAGATGCAAAAAGACTGGTGATGCCGCCTTCCGTAAGCATACCGTTAGCAATAGGGTTTTATTTCCTGTTCTTGCAGATATTACAAGATAAAACATACTTATACGCTTTCTTTCCGGGTTTCATTTTCGGGTATCTCGTCTATGATATGCTGCATTATGCTATGCATCATTATAACTTCAAAAGCACTGTAATGAAAAGAATCAAACAGCACCACATGCTGCATCATTATGACGACTCCACCAAAGGCTATGGGGTAAGTTCCGCTTTGTGGGATATTATTTTCAAATCAGGTTTTCCAAAGAAAAAAGCATGAAACAAATAGCTCAAAAAAGAACCTTTTTTGCCAGGAAGGATCTGATAACAACTTCTCTTATATCCACACTTTATCTTGCACTATCCGATATGCTGATCGGCGTTAAAATGGAGCA
>Ga0187893_10009901_pt1 | contig 14467 bp, 10 predicted proteins | sample MA1701074metaG_FD_139574 | JGI IMG/M metagenome (GOLD analysis project Ga0187893, IMG submission 139574) | White microbial mat communities from a basaltic lava cave in the Kipuka Kanohina Cave System on the Island of Hawaii, USA - MA170107-4 metaG ...
ACCTGGGTCGCAGTCCGGGTCAGGAAGTCCCTGGCCGGGACCGCGTTGGCCTCGTCCACGGCGAAGAACTCCTGGATGTCCTCCAGGAGCCCGTTGCTGACGTAGGAGATGATCAGGGTATCCCCGTTCGACGCTCCGCTGATGACCCGGAGCGCGTCTTGCGCCGACGTGCTCTCGGTCAGATCGCCGATGTCTTTGACCAGGAGGAAGTCTCCAGGGCTCAGTGGCGTCGAAGTCGTGTCGTTGAAAACGCTTGAGATCGACAAGACCGGCTGGTGCTCAAGGACGATGTCCACCCCGGTGCTGAAAATCGAGGTCTGCTCCTGGGACCTGGCGGTCCCGGCCTCGGCCTGGATGTAGAGATCGACCTTGCCGCCGGTGCCGCCACCGCGAACGAGCAGCGGGTCACCGGCGCCGACGACCAGGGCGTCGATCACGTTCGTGAAGTTGAGCGCGCGACTCCTGATCCCACGGAAAGTGACCGCGTCGTTCGCGAGGAACCTGGCCTTAATCCGGTTGGCGAAGTCCTCATCCGACTCCTGGTCGCGCCCGCCGCTGGTCGGGTTCTGGTTAGTCACGATCGATATGCCCAGGATCGGCGTGCTGAGGATCACGATCGAGTTCGACCCCACGTTGCCGTCCGCGCCAGCGACTTCGGCTTCGATCGGGACCGTGACCGAGTTCTGCCCGGGGAAGATCGTCCCATCCGCAGTCGTTCTGAAGAAGACGCTCGACTGCGTCGTGGTCGAGAGCGTGGAGATTCGAGACCCGGTCGGGATCAGGATCGGAGCGGTCGCGATCGCGGCGGAAGCGAACGTGGCCTGCCCGGTCGAGATCGTCGATCCACCGCGAATAACGTCGAAATTCGCTCCAAAATCGTCCAATTCCGTGCCCTCAAAGCTGTCCAGGTTCGTCAATGACTGGATCAGGCTGACCCTCTGGATCGCCGAGTAGAGGTCGGTCAACTGCGTGGTCGGAAGGTCGATGAACAGGTTCCTCGTGACCGATCCGGGCTGGGTCGAGGCCGCAGGCTGGAGCGCGCGCATGTTCACGTCCATCTCGTCGCTGATCTGATCGAAGTCCTTGAACGAGGTTGCACCCTGGAACGTGTAGGTCACGAAGTAGGCCTGCCCAGGCTGAGGCTCTTTGCCCGGCGGAGACCAGTCGATCTCGCCACTGGTCAGGCGATAGTCCACCGGCGAGAGAAAGTCCTCGGTCGATGGCTGTAGCCCAACGCGCTCGATCGTCAGCGCCGAGAACGTGAGCGTGTCGGCCCCGTTCGCTGCTCCTCGGATGACCCTCTCGGTGATCTGATTGATGACTGGCGTGGGCATCTTCCTCTCCTACTCCGATAGATTGATCGCGAAGATCGTCCTCAGTCCGCCTACGGTCGTGACCGCGAGTTGGACGCTGATCCTGCCGAACGATGTCTGACTGACCGAAACGGCGTCGATCGAGCCGATGACTTCCTCGAACGTGAGTTCCTGCTTCGTCCCCTGGACCAACTGCAAGGATTGGAGAAAGTTCATCGCCTCGGTCACGCTCTTGGCGATCAGGCTCTGAAGGATGTTGAAGTCGAAGGTCTGGCCCAGAACGTTCTGTAGGTCCGTCCCATATTGGACAGACCCAAGATCGGAGCCCCTTCTGGTCAGGAGAATCTTCGCGATGTCCTGAGCCAGCTTCTCCTTGTCCTCGACAATGATCGGATTGCCGTCAGCACCGAAGTTGATGTCGCCGTCCTGTAGCTTTAGATCGAAGCTCATGCCAGCACCGTGTTGTTCCCGTTGTTGATCTTCCCCGTCACGCTCGTGGGCGCGGTCGGAACCGTCGCGGTCGATAGCGGAACGGGCGGTCCAGTCGGCGTCGTCGGGGCGCCGGATATGTGTGTGTGAACGTTGTAGACCGTCTGCAAGTCGGTCAATATCGTCTGAAGGTCTGTGAGGAAGGTCATGAACGTCGCGTCCGTGGCCGCGTCGATCAGTGTCGCGTCCGTCTTGCGCGCCACTGGCAGAACTCCTCCGTTGAAGACCACGGTCGATCCGTTGATGCTCGTCTGGGCCGATGACGTGATCGTCACGGCGCCGACAGCGTTCAGCGTGTAGGAGCCGCCGATCGTGGCCGATGACGAGCCCGTGATCGTGATCATCTGGTCGCCGCCGACGCTCAGGGTGTGCCCGCCGACAACGGTCTCTCCCAGCGATCCCCCGATCGAGATCGTCCGGCTGCCGAGTATGTTCTCCGTGTCGGTCGTCCCCACGTTGATCACGCGATCTTCACTCAGAGAAACAGTCAGGCTCGTAGCGTTCAGCGCGTCGTCGCCGGAGATCGCCGTGATCCTGTCGGCTGCGGTCAGGTTCATGAAGCCGAGGGCCTGGAGCGACAGAGTCTGAGCCGTATAGAGGAGCGTGTTCGTCGCGGTCAGAGTCTTGTTCAAGACGGCCTCAACCGCATCCTGGCTCACGTTCGTCGTCCGGTTTTCCGACATCTCCTCGATCTCTCCGTCGGACCTCACCGCCAGCCTCTTGCACCCGAGGAAGACGTTCCCCTGTGACACGATGTTCATGTCGCCAGCGTCCTGGATCGTGATATTCCCTGTCACGCCGTCGATAACGATCTTTAGCAGCCTCTGTGTGTCACCGTTTTCTCGTGAGGCAGTATTGTCGCCCTGAATGAACAGTTTCCCATCAGAGCGCATGTGCATCGTCATCCCAAGCATGACCTTATTCAACTGGCTGATCTGCCCGTTCTCGTCGTTGACGAACGCTGGCGTCTGGCACTGCGGACACCGTTCGATCAGAGTGTTCGGGTCGATGTTGGCAGCGAACTCTTCCATGGTGAAGATCAGGCCACACGACGTGCACTTAGCCAGACCGGATGCAGCACGCATGAGCACGTCACCCTCATTGATCGCATCGGGGATTCCGTAGACCTGGCGTATGATCGAAAAATACGAGTCAGGTGCGAACGCATTAAACGGGTAGTATCCAAGTATGATAGGCATCTGCATCGACCTGAGCCCCACGATCACGATCGCACCAGTGCGTGGAACAGCCCATATTCCGCCTCCTGGGTAGGCCGACGGCATCGGAATTGCCACGCGCGTTTTCCCGCTGCTTTCTTCCAGGAATTCGATGTCGGCGACCATGTCCTCGACGTTCACGGACGTGATCTTCGCCAAGCGCAGATGCTGAACACCATCGACCGCATCGCGATTCCCTCTGTCGTAAAATAGCTTCTGTAGTGGTCTCATGGGCAACTGGGCTTGACCGCGAAGATCGCGGCCCCTTGAACGAAGTATCTCGTCTTCGACGAGCCCTTTATAGTGGTCGTGACAAGGGCTTGATTGAACACGGTAATTAACTGTCCTGGGTTTCTCGGCCTGAGCAAGTCGGAGGCCCTAGCTTTAAGGTTTATTCCAGCGCTGGAGACTGCCTGATCGAAGCTATCTTCGCTCTTCGCGATATAGGTAAATATCACAACTCCGACCACCTCGTTAGCCAGGCGAGAGAGTCTGTCCGTATTCGCCCCAGCGCTCTTGAGCGGAGAGAGGACTGATTCCGGTATCGACGCTACGTCCGCAGTCGTGGTCTCGGACAAAATCTTGAAGCTCTTTCCACCGAGGAGCGCGTTCAGGGCCTGCTCCTCAAGCTCGTTCAGCTTCTTCTCCGGCTTCTTGATCTGTTCGCTGACAGCTTTTGACACCAGCTTGGCGATCTTGGCTGGATCGGTTATACTCTCCGCCAGTGTCTTCACCTTGTTCAACGCATTGGCCAGCCCCTTCTTCGCGTCGGAAATAAGGTTGGACAAGGCCTTGGACACGGACTCAGAATTTGATTTTGCTCTCTCTTCAACCTGATCTGGGTCATTCCCTAGAAGTAGTTTTCTACAGAATTGAGACCTTGCCCTCTCGATTGCACCTCTGATCTCAGACGAGAGCGTGTTCCTGAAGCGCTCGATCGCCGAGGGTTTAGGAGGACGCGCTGTCAGTCCGAAGACGCTGTCGCTCTGCGGGGCGAGGAACGCGGGGTTTCCGCTCGCGATGAACTGTATTTTGTTGTTCACCTCGCGGGCGAACGCATCGGCGTCAACTCCGTCCTGACCGAAGGCGGCTCGTATCTGCTGGACGACCGTGTCCGTATCCGTCGCGTCCAGAGCGTAGCCGACACTGCCCTGTGGGAGAGGATCGGTCCAGCGGCGCCCATGGGTCAGAGTCAAGGTCGTGTCATAGGACCCGCCCTGGACGTAGTTGTGAGAAATTCCCGTGACGTAGTAGACTAGGACATTCTTCAGAGCGGCGACGGCTCCAGGAGGTAGATTCCTCAGGGACAGGAGCGCGGTCGAGGCGCCGCCGAGTAGTCCGCTGGCGGCGGCGGCCATCTGATTGGTCGCGACCGTCTTTAGCGTGTTCTGGAGATCGCCGACGAACGCGACCGTGTTGCACATCCTGATCTCTGGCGTGCCGTTGATCGTCACAGTCGAAGTCTTTATGTTCGCGTTCCTTCGGTTCATCCACGCTCGGGCGTAACCGTCTCGTCCAGCATCACGATTTCTGTTCCTTAGCTGAGAATCGTTCGCCCCACCCTTTATGAACTCGGTCCCACTAAAGATCGGGACCGACTTCTTCTGCCAGCGGACACCGAAGCGCTGGATCACCGGATCGGGCGCGGCAATGAGCGAGTCGTTCCTGAGGCCGACATTGAACTGGTTGGTATCAGGGATGATGCTCGGCTGAGAGTGAACCTGGACCACGGTCAGGACCTCGCTCTCGTCAACGACGTGACTCTCGCTCTTGATGTCCACGTCCTCGATGAAATACTGAGCGGCAAACGGGTTGAGGAAGTAGAGCGGCGGGTGGTAGTTGACCACGCCGAGGCTATCGACGTAGAACTCGAACTCGGTTATATCCGCGACCTCGCGACAGATGTCCCACTTGTTCCTCGCGTCGGTCTCCCACAGTCGGAAGGCGTTCTTGAACTGCGTCGCATACGGCTTCCACCTGTTAAGAAGGTCCTGGAACAGGTTTAGTTTGATCGTGTCGAAATCAGAGGCGAGCGAGACGCGCCTGGCTCTGGTCGTGAACTTGGGGATCGTCTGCCCGCCCTCGGGCTTCTGCTCGACCTTCTCCAGGACCTCAACCTGGCTCATGCCGAGAAAGGTCCCTGGCGTTCCGAGGATGAGGCCTTCGATCAGGTCGGCGCCGGTCTTGAACTGCGGCGAGTTCAGAACGTTGTTGAACGCGGTCACATTGATACCCGTGGGCCTGAACCGTGGGTCCAGATTTGGATCGACGTTTACTCTGGCTAGGCGGAGGCTCTTCCCAACGTCCTCTCCAGAGACAGAGACCGAGATCGTGCTGCCGCCATAGTTGACCGCCGTCTTCGTGATGAAACCAGTGAAAATAGGATAGTAATCGCCAGGGAAGTTGCTTCCTGTGGACGTGCGCTTGCGGCCCCACACTTGAATCATGTCGAACGGAAGGAGCGTGGTCTCCCTCTTGTTCGGAGCCAAGATGCTCATCGTCTGTGACGGGATGGCCTGCTGCCCCCTGGTCCCACCGGACGGGCTCTGTCCTTCGAGCAGGCTGAGAGAGAAGATGTCGTCAACGCGCAGACCCATGAACAGGTCCGGCACATCCCCTTGGCCGTCGAGCGGAAGGTGGAAGGTCACGGTCGCGGTCCCGGGCTGACCAAGCCTGTTGCCTTGAGTCTGAACCGACTGCGGACCGATCGTGCTGGAAAGAAGGATCGGATCGTAGAACGGCCTGACATTGGAGCTAACGTCGAAGATCGCAAGCTCATCCTGGAGAACCTGCATCTGCTGGTTTATCTGATTGCTGAAGTCACTCAGTTGTCCGATCTTGGCCGTGGCGCTCGCCCCATGTGATGAAAACCGGAGAAGGCTGCCGAGAGATTCAGCCACGAGACCACGGAGGTCACGCTCTGTCCCCGGTTCCGGGCTGCTTGTCATAAGCAGATTGAGCGCATCCCGTATCTGGTTGAGCAGATTTCTCTCCAGCGGGGTTAGGCCAGTGTCCGTGGTGTTCGGCGTCAAGAGCGGATTTCCCTGGCGATCGGTCGTCACGGTCGTGTCAACGAGCGTCTTGGTCTTATTGTTCAGGATGGATTCGATCAATGTCTTGGTCTGAGAAAAAGTGAATATGTCTCTTTCAGTAGGAGATTTACCAGGAGTTGTCGGAGTCGTAAGGTTCGTCCTCGCGATCGGAACGCTGATCCCACCAGGGATGGCCACCGTTGGCTGCGTGGTCCCGAACACCTCCTCTCCGGCAGCAAACAGAATCGGATCGTTCTTGGTCCTGGCGTAAAACTCTTGCCCTATCTGATTCCCGCTCAAGAGTTCTACTGTGTCTTTGTCCAGCGCCTTGGACAGCGACTTTTTGTCCTTGATCGCCCTGATCTCCTGCTGAGCCTCATCATACTGACGTTGAAGGTTTTGTAGCAGAGCCCTACGGCTATTCAGCGCGGTCTGGAAGTCGGCCCTGACCTTCTCGGCCTTGGACAGAACATCGCGACGGAACTGTTTTGGCTCGTAGTCCTCGAACAGCTTCTTGATGTCACCCTGCCGAAGAGCCTTGTTCACCTCGGCCTTCTTCGCCGGATCATCGGCATCTCCAGGGAACAGACCGGCCAACTGGGACGGCAGGAGAATCTTGTTAGAATCACGGCCAAGTTCGCCTGGGACGATCAGTCGCCGGACGAAGACCTTAAAGTCGTGCGACGAGGGCCTGACCGTGGCCATTAGAAGAGTTGGACCCCCCAGCCGCGACCGAACTGATACTCATCTGGAACGATCGACACGTCGCTCCTGTTCGTATTGATGTTGCCGAGCCGGAAGCGCTTGCCCAGGCTGATCACGTCGGAGACCGTGTTCGCCAGGTTCGACCCGAGGACGAAGGCGACGTTCTCTGTCACGGTGAAGTTGAAGCTGTAGCTGAACTGGAACGGTTGAGCCGCCGTCAGCGTGTAGGAAAAGTCGGTGAAGTATCCCTTGAGCACCTGACTCTCGAACAGCATCGCGATGATCGGTGATCCCCTGAACGGCTGGGACTGGTGGAATCGACCCTGGTAGCACTGACGCTTCAGAAGCTCGAACGCGGCCAGGGGTTCCTTGCTCAACTCAAAGTAGGCGGTCGCGGCCTTGACCTCGATCGTTTCCAGGTCGTGTCCCCAGAACTGGACGACGAACCCGCCGCGCGTCTGCTTCTTGTCGAGCAGGACCTTCTTGTTGATCAGGATCGTCTCCGGGTTGAGGAACAGTTGGACCACCGGGTTGCGGACCTGTCCGATGAGGAAGTCGATGTTGTTGAAGCTATCCTGAAAGCGCTGGAACCTGTTGGCCAGGTCCGTGCTCGGCTTCTGGTTCTTGAAGAAGTCCTTTACGTTCTTGGCGATGTTCAGGCTCGTCCCCGTCTGTCCCAGTAGCCCAGGGATCAGATCGGTGAAGGCCATCTTCGTCACCTGCAAGCTGGAAAAGTTCAAGATTCCCATGTTATTGAGCGAGCCCAGCCGCCTGCCACTGCTCCTCGATCCGCTTCAGGACGTTGTCCTCGACCTTGGCCATCGCCTCGTGCAGTTGTCCCCTGAGATCGCTGCGTTCTCCGACCGTGACGTTCACTCCGCCGACCGAGACGCTGATGCCCATGCCGCTTCCGCCCGGGCGGATCACCCGCTCCCCCGCGTGCAACGTGTAGGGCCCATCCTGAGGGATGAACCCTCCGGTAGCGCGCGACTCAGCCATTCGCGTTATCTGCGGAGATGTTCCTGTCAGGATACCTTCAGCTTCCATTGTGGACAGACCCTGCTGCATCAACTCTCCCTTCTTCTTCCTTCTCGCCCAGTCCGCCTGACGGTAAACGGTCCCAGACATACCGGACATTTCGGCGCCACGCTCCGACCTTTCCGAAACGTATTCTCCAACCCTGCCCTCCACTGTTTCCTTGAACATGCGGACGGCGTCTCTGAACACGACTGTGTAATCCGCGAACGATTCCCCAGATGTCTTGAACGTCTTAAACACGTCCTCTCCGGCTTTGACCATCTTCTGAGCCGGGTCTTCCGCCCTGGCTTTTTCTCCAGCCTTGATCAAGGCTTGGGCCGCACCCTCTGCCCCGTTCTTGAATATGTCCATCGCAGCCTTGATCGACACGTCGATCCCAACCGCTTTTAGAGCTTGCTGCATTTCCAAGCCGCTGGCCTTGGATATACCCGGAATTGCGCGCTCAAGCGCACCTGTGACGAGGCCGACCGATTCCGCCAACTTCCCAGGATCGACCTTCCCGCCCTTCAGGGCTTCGTTCAGTTCCTCACCGCTGAGAGCGATCTTATCCATCGCTTCTGGCAGCGTCTTGGCTCCGGCGACTATATTGTGTCCGGCCTCCATCGCAGACTTCGCGATGAAGCCAAGCGCTTCGGTCCCGAGCCTGGCGGGGACCGCCAGCTTCGCGATCGTGTCCAGCGTGATCGTCCCCTCCTTGATCTGGCGGTCGAAGATGCTGAGCAGAACGTTCGTCGCCATCAGGTTGGCGCCGTGCTCCTTGGTCGCGTCCGTCACGGTCCTGACCGCATCAAGATGACGCCTCATCCCCAGGGAACTCCTGGTTCCAGCTTCGGTGATCTCTCCCATCAGGGTCGAGAACTCTCTGCCTTTTGCGCTAAATACGGTCCCGAATTGGATGACGCTGTCCATCGTCTCCTTTTGAGATAGACCGTAAGCCTTTGACGACGCGATGGACGCCTGAAACGCTTCGCGCAGGTCTTCTCCGGTCCCGCGAGCGCGCTCGGAACCGGTCGCCCCAGGCCTAGCCCCGATCCCAGCCCCGGCTGCTGCTGAGGTGAACTCGGCAGCCTTCTCGCCGAGCATCCCCCAGGAAGCGGCTGTTTTTTCCAGCTTCTGCCTATTTTCCTCAATGATCGATGAATGATCCTTATAGGAGAGACCTGCCTGGAGTTGTGAGTAGACGACTTCTCTCTGAGCTTTGATCGTCGCGTCGTAGGCATCGACCAGGCCCTTGGCTCCGGCCACAACCAGGCCCAACTGGGTCTTCCCCATCATGGTCAGGATGGAACCAAAGGCACCGAGGCCGCCGGAGAGAACTTCAGATTCTCGCGTCAGGCTGACGAATCTGTCGATCAGCGGCTTGACCACATACTCGAACTTGAACACCTTGTCCGAGGCCTTCTCCGTCGTGTCCGCAACCGCTCTAGTGGCTTCGACTATCTGCTTGTAGATTTTTACCAGTTCTTCAGTGTTATCAGCCGTCTGGAGTTCAACATCGATCAGATTGCGAAGCTGTTGGGCGAGTGCGACAAACCTCGTTCCCACGTCATCAACCGTGGTCATCAGACCGGCGGCAGCGTCCGCGCTTTCACGCAGGGCCTTCGCCTGGAATAGTTTCCCCAGGTTCTCAGCGTCAGCCATTGGACTCAGCCTCCTTCTGTTCGATCTCGGTTCTCATCTTTGCCAGAAGCTCTTCGGTCTCTTGCCTGATCTTGATCGACTCCTGCCTCAACTTTTCCACGTTCTGGTCGTAGTCCTTGACCAGGACTTTCTTCATCACGGTCTCGGTCTTGCCCGACCTGACCGACTGCTCGACAACGGGCTTCTCGTCCGTTGGCTCCAGACCGGCTCCGGTCCAGATGCGCGCGACGAACTCCAGGCTGTTGCGGACGACCTGTTGATTGCGGCGGTCGTCCTCAATCGCACAGAGTATGTGAAGCCTTTTCTCCCACTCTGGCAGAGCCTCAAACTCTGACAGCGTGAGCCCGACTGCCCCGATTACTTTCCAGCGCCAGAAGACGTAAGCGGGGACGGTCCGTTTTTTTCAAGCTCCGCGACGACGGCCTCGCGTTGCTTCTCCATCTTCTCGTATTCGGCGAAGACGCGATCGACCACTGGCGCGTGCCACTTGTAGATCGACTCGCGGGCCTTGGACACCGGCGTCCGCCCCTGGGCGACCTCTTCCTGGCTGACAGAAAAAGGCACGCCGTCGATCGATTCGATCGCGCGTGCCAATTTCTCCAGCTTGATGATCCGCTTCCGCGTCTCGGCGTCGAACAGGGACGCGGCGGACTGAGCCGACGCCTCCGCGTCCGAATCCAGCGTCTTGAGCACGAACTTCTTGCCCAAGATCACGATCTGCTGCTTCGCGTTGCCCAGAAGGGCAAGTTCGTCTGCGGGCGAGTTCATAGTCGCCTCCTTCTTTCGTTCTGATGCGGCGTCTACCGCATCGAAATAGCTCTGTTCAGTGCGACGGACACGGTTACGCCGTTAGGCGTTCTTGTTCACGATCTCGACCTTGTCCTGCGTGACCGGGATGCCCTCCTTGGTCGTCACCCGCTGCGCGCTGATGTCCATGGCCTCGACCGTGAGCAGGTCTCCGCTGGACACAACCGGGCGCGTATAGCGTGTCATCCAGCAGTTCTGGTAGGTCGTGATGAACAGCTTCGTGTCGTCGATGGGGTGCTGCTCCATCAACTGGCACTGGAAGCCCACTGGCATGTCCGCGAGGGAAGAGATTTCCCCCAGGGTCCTCCCGGCGCCGAGGCGCTTCTGGACCCATATGGCCAGGGCCGTCTTCGTGTCGTCCAGGCTCAGACCGGCAGCGGCGCTGACGCCAGCGAGGTTTCCGCTGGCGATCGCCTTCGCCACGATCCCGACCATGGTCGCCCCGTAGATGGCGACGTGTTCCAGCGCCAGTGTCACCGGCGCAGGCTGTCCCGGCACCATCTCGATCACGCCCACGGTCCCCACCTCGTAGATGGGGTTCACGGGCCGAGACTGGGTCTCGGTCACGCGCCGCGCGTAGCCGATCGTGAAGTTGCCGATCTGAAGTTCGACGTTGGGCGAGATGACCGCGTTGGTCACCGCCCTCGATCCGGTGATGTCAGCCATATTCTTCTACCTCCTCCTTTTCTCCGCGCTTAGACCAGGTTCAGGTCGATGCTGAAGCGCACGTTGATCTCCAGGACCTCGCCAGCGGGCAGGTAGGAGAAAGTCACGACGAACTTCGTCGTCGAGTTCGGCTGCCGGTTCGCCTTCGACGGCGAGAAGGCCTGGATGTCTCCAGACCCGCGCCGCTCTTCCAGGAACGAGTCGGTGCTCTGCTCGATCTGCGCCGGGATCGCCGGGGACCCGCGCAGGCCGAGGAAGGACGACGCCAGGCGACGCCGCAGGGACAGGATCAGGGCGTCCCTGGTCTCGACCGTGGGGATGCTCTTCTCGATGTCGTTCACGACGTTGACCGTCACGTCGTTGACCATGCGGATCGTCCCGGCCAGGTTCTCCAGGACCATCGACCCCGCGTCGTCCAACTGGTCGATCTGTGTCGAGGAAAAGGTCGTGACGAACCCGCTGAACGCAGGCAACAGCTTGTTCAGCGCGGGCTGGCTCGCGACCTGGGTGCTCCTGAATCCCGCGACCGCAGCGGCGGCGAAGAAGCCGTCGAGGGTCACGTCCCTGGGCCCCGTCGGGGTCGAGACCGTCAGCGTCGGGTCGAAGTTGGCCAAGAGCGTCGCGCGACCGCTGTTGACCTGGTCCGATCCGAGCGCCCCGGCGGCGGTGATCACCGACGCGAACGAGGCGTTGCTCTTCAGGCCGGTGTAGACGCGCCGCTCCTTGCGGAACTGCGGATCGGCCATCTGGATGCAGTGGTTGAGGAACGCGGCGTTCACGAGCGACACGTCGCCGTCCGACAGCCTGCCACCCAGCGGCGTCAGGTAGTAGGGATCGACCTTGAGCGGGCCGACCGACTCCTGTAGCGCCGTGAGCGCCGAGGTGAAGTCCGACGCCACGGGCGATCCCGGGACCGTCGGAGCGATCTGCGCGACGATGATGTTCGTCGCGCCGATGCCGGGCCCCATCATGATCTGCGCCGCCATCGTGATGTAGGACGCGGTCGTCAGGTTCCCGTTCAGGTCGAGCGTGACCGGGCCGTAGGCCTGAAGGATCGCGTTGAAGTTGTCATACAACTTCGGCGCGAAGTCCGCCGCGACCTTGGCGTAGGTGTAGGTGACGTAATACTTCTGACCCGTCGCGGGCTCGGCGCCGCCGGGCGACCAGTCCACGTCCCCGCCCGTGAGCAGGTAGTCCGTGGTCGCGGCGAAGTCCGTCGTGGTCGAGAAGTTGCCGATCCTGATGATCGACAGGGCCGGGTGCGCCAGGTCGTCCGTGCCCCCGGCTGAGCCCTTCGTCACCTCTTCGGTGACCGTGAACGTGACGGCACCCTCACCGATGATCGCGGGAATCCGCAGGGACGCCGCGAGGGGCGAGGATATGGGAGACGAGATGAACTCGCTCGTGACTCTGGGTCTGGGCATGACTGTGCTCCTCCTTTACAATGTTCCTACGGCTGTCCCCGCGACGGAGATTTCTGTCACCGTCTCGACGAATTGGACGATGGCCTCAAATTCGGTTGCGACCGCGACGTTGAACTTCGTGTAGTAGAGCTTGTCGGCGCCGTAGTCCTCTTCCGCGTAGCCGACATGGCGCACGTCGAGGACGACGACGCCCATCTTCCTCAGGGCCTTCTTCTTCTCGAACCAGAAGAGCGACCAGATGCGATCTGCCAGAAGCTGCCTCGTCGTCGTGTTCCGAGCGCAGCCGGTGATCGACAGACTCAGGTCATACCAGCCGCCGAAGGTCTGCCCCGTCGGGTAGGCCTTGGTCGATGCCTCGAAGTTCACGGCAGGGAACGACGACGGAGGTCCCACGTTCGGACCCGTGAGTTCGACGTAGTTAACCAGATCGGGGCCGACCGTCTTCTGCCGGACCTCAAGCTCCCACGGAGGCGGCGGGTTCATTCCCGTCGCATCCCCCGTGTAACGAAGCTGGATCGTGCTGCCGACGACGAGGGCGAGCGGCACGTCAAAGGTCCTGAGCACCTGGTTGCCGCCAGGCTCCTCGGACAGTTGGACGCCGAAGAAGGGCTTGACCTTGTCTCCGCCGATGGACATGCGCCGGTTCGCGCCGGGGACGCCCTCGACCACGACGATGGGGAAGTCCCGGACCTGCTCGCCCCAGGCGTCGCGAACGATCGTGTCCGCCGACCTGGACGGCCCGGTCCGGTCGGGCTGGAACAGCGGGTCGGAGGCCAGGGCCTGGCGCGCGACCTTGATCGCCGCCCTCGTCGTCGCGAACGTGAGGTTCACGATGGCCATCAGAGGAAGTCCCCCGGGTTGACGAAGCGCGGGTCCGCGTTGTTCGGCGCGTCCGTGACCAGACCGGACTTCTGGCCCAGGTTCTTCCTCAGAACGTCGATGTTGCCAACCTGGCGGTCGAGCGGGGCGCCCAGGTCGAAGACCGAGTTCAGGTCGTAGATCGTGTGCGTCTGATCCATCAGTTCGATCTCGGCCTCCTGGGCGAGGACCACGCCCTGGAAGTGGTGCGCGGTCACGGACAGAATCTGGTAGCGGCGCGTGACGTTCAGGGCCGCCTCGTAGGTGACGTAGTAGGTCGAGGACAGGGTCGGCCTCTTGGTCCCGAGCCAGAGGATCGCGCTGCCCGCGACCGTGGTGAGGAACTGACTGGCCGGGAACGTCGTCGTGTTCGACAGATTCGACCCGGACGCTCCCTGGAGCAGGATCGTGAAGAAGCCCGCGTCGGCGCCGGTCCCGGTCTGAAGCGTGACGGAGAAGGCCTGGGGCTGAGCCGCCCGGTTGAACACGGACGCGGCCAGTCCCGCGCTCAGGCCCGCGTCGGCGTAGAGGGTCCTGACCGGATCGGTCTCGCCCGTGGTCGTTTCGCTGTCCGGGGGGAACAGATCGGCACGCTTGCCCAGGACCCTCAGGCGCCGCGCGTCCGCGTTCGGGGGCGGGACCAGGGCGTCCTCGACCACGAGTTCTCCGCCGGTGAGGACGAAATCCACGCCGTTGACGAAGTCCTCGCCGCCGCCGCCCTTGGTCGCCAAGTCGAACTGGCCGCTCGGGTCAGCGTCCGAGCCCGGGTTGGGCAGGACGGTCCCGCCCTGGGTCAGGCTGATCTTGATCACCGAGCGCGCGTTGAGCTTGGCCAGAGGGTCGATGTCTGGGTTGATCCCGCCGCGAACGACGGGCTCCTCGTGGAAGCGGATCAGGTCGGTCACGGGCGTCCTCGCCTTGGCCACGATGAAGTCCCGATCGCGGACGACCATGTCGGGCAGGACGTAGAGGACAGGCTTCTGGCTCAGGGCGAAGCCCAACTGGGTCAGCCTCCGCGTCAGGGGATTGGGGCCGACGAAGCCAGCGGTCTTGCCGATCAGATCGTAACCGCCGACGAAGCGGGTGCCGAAGCAGATGAAGCAGCCGTCCTGCGCCTGGTTTGTTGCTGGATCGACGCAGGCGCAGGCCTGACCGAACTTCTTCTCCCGGTAGACCAGCATCTCCTCGCCCATGGTCTTGAACAGGAGGGCCTGGCGGTTGAGGAATTGGTCGGCTTCGAGTCCGAGGGCCATGGCCTGATCCGGCTCGATCTGGTA
>Ga0187893_10009902_pt1 | contig 14465 bp, 16 predicted proteins | sample MA1701074metaG_FD_139574 | JGI IMG/M metagenome (GOLD analysis project Ga0187893, IMG submission 139574) | White microbial mat communities from a basaltic lava cave in the Kipuka Kanohina Cave System on the Island of Hawaii, USA - MA170107-4 metaG ...
GGCGAAATCGTCGTCAGGCGCGAAGCCGCGCGCAGCCTGGTTGGGAACCAGGCGAGCACGGCGACAAAGCATGGCGGCGATGGTCGCCGTTGTTGCTTCGAAACTTGTGGGTTGGCGCACTAGCGTCCCAGGAAATCTGCCTTGCCCAGTGCGACGCCGTTGTGGCGCAGGATCGCGTACGCGGTCGTGACGTGGAAGAAGAAGTTGGGCAGCGCGTAGTGCTTGAAGAACGTCTCGCCGTCGAACCGCAGCGCTTCGCCCGCGCGCCGCGGCACGCTGACCGCTTTGGCTTCGGTGCCGTCGACCTGCGCTGGCGGCACGCTCTTCAGCCAATCGAGCGTTTTCGCGATGCGCGCCTTCAGCTCCGCCGCGCTCTGCTCGGTGTCATCGAACTTCGGCGCGTCGACACCGGCCAGGCGCGCGACGCCATACTTGGCCGAATCGCACGCGATCTGCACCTGCGAGCGAAACGGCAGCATGTCGGGCGCGAGGCGCGCGTTGATCAGCACCGACAGGTCGAAGTTTTTCGCCTGTGCGTACGCCTCGGCCTTGTCGATCCATTGCGACAGGCTGGAGAGCATCTTCAGATAGACCGGAACGCCGGCCGAGTGCATCGAGATCGCCATCGTCGCCTCCGTTGTCGAACGAGGCGCGAATGCTAACGCCGCCTCGTCGCGCGTGCAGCAGCGTGCACAATGCCGGCTCGGCATGAACATCATCATCCTCGACGACTACCAGGACACGGTGCGCAAGCTGAAGGCGGCGGCCAAGCTCGAACACCTGCACGCCAAGGTTTTCACCAACACCGTGAAGGGCATCGGGCAGTTGTCGGTGCGCCTGCGCGACGCCGAGATCCTGGTGCTGATCCGCGAGCGCACGCAGTTCCCGCGCCTCCTGCTCGAGAAGCTGCCGAAGCTCAGGCTCCTGTCGCAGACCGGCCGCGTCGGCCCGCATATCGACGTCGAAGCGTGCACGCGACTCGGCATCGCCGTCGCGGAAGGCGTCGGCTCGCCGGTCGCGCCGGCCGAGCTGACCTGGGCGCTGATCATGACCGCGATGCGCCGGCTGCCGCAGTACATCGCCGGGCTCAAGCACGGCGCATGGCAGCAGGCGGGGCTCAAGTCGGCATCGATGCCGCCCAACTTCGGCCTCGGCTTCGTGCTGCGCGGCAAGACGCTCGGGCTCTGGGGCTACGGCAGGATCGGCCAGCTCGTCGCGGGCTACGGGCGCGCGTTCGGCATGCACGTCGTCGTGTGGGGCAGCGATTCGTCGCGCGACAAGGCGCGCGCCGACGGACATCTCGCTGCGCCGACGCGCGAGGCGTTCTTCGAGACCTCGGACGTGCTGTCGCTGCACCTGAGGCTGCACCCCGAGACGCGGCACATCGTGCGCCACGACGATCTGGCGCGCATGAAGCCGACCGCGCTGCTCGTCAACACCGCGCGCGCCGAACTGATCGAAGAGGGCGCGCTTGTCGCTGCGCTGAACCGTGGCCGTCCGGGCATCGCCGCCATCGACGTCTTCGAAAGCGAGCCGGTCCTGCAGGGCACGCCGCTGCTCAGGCTCGAGAACGCGATCTGCACGCCGCACATCGGCTACGTCGAGATGGAAACCTACGAGAACTACTTCAGCGTCGCGTTCGAGAACGTCGCCAACTTCGTCGCAGGCAACCCGAGCGGCATCGTCAACCCGGAGGCCTTGAAGGTCAGGCGCTGATGCGTAGGGTGTTTGCATACCCTGCCGACGCGCGCTGGGCGCTGCTCGCCGGCAACTTCGTGATCGGCTGCGGCGTGATGGTCGTTCCCGGCACGTTGAACGACCTTGCGGCTTCGCTCGCGATCCCGGTTCCGCTCGCGGGCCAGCTGATCGCGATCGCCGCGGTGGTGGTGTGCTTCGGCGCGCCGCTCACGGCCGGCGTCGTCGCCGCGTGGGACCGCAGGCGCCTCCTCACGTGGACGCTCGCGTGGTACGGAGTCGGCCACCTCGTGTCGGCGCTCGCGCCGAACTACGAGGCGCTCGCTCCGCTGCGCGCGCTGACCGTGATCGGCGCCGCGGTGTTCACGCCGCAGGCCGCCGCGGCGATCGGCGTGATGGCCGAGCCCGCCGAGCGCGGCCGCGCGATCACGTTCATCTTTCTCGGCTGGTCGCTCGCGTCGGTGCTCGGCATGCCGCTGCACAGCTGGATCGGCGAGACCTGGGGCTGGGAGTTCGCGTTCGCGCTCGTCGGCGTGCTCGCGCTGGCCTGCGCGCCGTGGGTCTACGCGGTGATGCCCGACAACGTGAAGCCCGCGCCGCTGTCGCTCGCCGCGTGGCGCGAGGTGTTCACCAACCCGGTGCTGGTCGCGATCGTGCTCGTCACCGCGCTGTCGGCGTCGGGCCAGTTCACCTTGTTTTCGTACTTCGCCCCGTACTACCGCGAACTGTTCGGTGCGACGCCGACCGAGGTGAGCCTGCTGTTCGGATGGTTCGGCGCGATCGGCCTCGCGGGCAACGTGCTCCTCTCGCAGCGCATCGACCGCGTCGGTGCGGCGCGCGCGGTCGCGTTCCTGCTCGGGGCGATCGCGCTGAGCCTCGCGCTGTGGCCGCTGGCGAACAGCGTCGTCTCGATGCTGCTGGTGATGATGCCGTGGGCGTTCGGCTGCTTCGCGTCGAACTCGGCGCAGCAGGCACGCCTCGGCGCGGTCGCGCCGCTGCTCGCACCGGCCCTGATGGCGCTCAATTCGTCGGCGATGTACCTCGGGCAGGCGATCGGCGCAGCGGGGGGCGGCGCAGTCGTCGCGGCGACCGGCGGCTATGCGGCGCTGTCGTGGATCGGCCTCGCGTGGCTGGTCTCGGCGATCGCAGCCAGCGTGTGGGCCGAACGCAGGCTGGCGCGGCCCGCGCTCGCACCCGCGGGCTGAGGGACGCTCAGGCGAGCGCGTCGGCGACGACCGCCGGCAGCTCGGCGAAATCGGTGTCGAGCTCGCGTGGCAAGGCGAGCGTGTCGTCACCGGCGCGCAGGTCGGCCGGGATGATCACTTCGCTCGTCCCGCCGCGGACCGGCCGCACGATCAGGCTGAGCGGCAGATCCGGATTCGCGTACGCGCCCTCGCCGCGCATCAGCACCGGCGTGCCGCCGCTCGAGGACTCGAGCACGATCACGAGCGTCGCCTCGGGCTGTGCGCCGGGCTGCTCGACGCATGCGAACACCGACAAGCCGTGCCGGTAGACCGATGCGCGGATGCGCCGCACCGTCTCGGCAACGTCGTACGGGCTCGCGCGTTTCGACGTCGGGCGATCCTGCACGCGTGCGCCGCGCACCGATGCCATCGCGACGGACACAGCACCCGTCATCCAGAACCGCGAAGTGGACCTCATGCCGAATTCCCCGAAACGAACCCGAACCGTAGATGCACCGGGCGGTCGCGGCAAGGCCGGCCCAGTTCGCAAATGTCACGACTGGTAACGCTTTGCGCGCTGGCTTCTCTGCCGCTGATCACCAGTGCGGATCGCATCGTCGCAGACGCCGATGACACGCGTGCGACAGCGCTTCACGACGCGTCGAGCAGCGCCGGCAGCACCGCTGCTGCGGTGCCACATAGCAACAGATGCGCGACGTGGTCGATCTCGCTCGGATGGGGATTGACGATCACGACCTTCGCGCCGGCGCGGCGCGCTTGCGCGGCGAAACCCGCCGCCGGATAGACCGCGCCCGAGGTGCCGACGACGAGCATCGCGTCGCAGCGTGCAGCGCTTTCTGCGCGCTCGAGCGCCGCCTCGGGCAGCAGCTCGCCGAACCACACCACGGCAGGGCGCACGAAGTTGCCGCACGCGGCGCAGCGCGGCGGCTCGCCCGGCACGGCGCTCGCCGTGTCGCACGCGGGAAGGCGCGCACACGCATCGAGCCATCGGTCTTCGAGGATGTTGCCGTGCAGCCGGATCACGCCGTCGCTGCCGGCGCGCTGGTGCAGGTCGTCGACGTTCTGCGTGATGACCGTGAGGCGCCCCGGATGCCGCTTCGCGAAATCGGCGATTGCGATGTGCCCTGCGTTGGGTTCGGCGCCGCGCACCGCGTCGCGCCGCTCGGCGTACCACTGCCAGACGCGCCGCGGGTCGGCGCGAAAGCCTTCGTCGCTCGCGAACCGCGCCGGGTCGAAGCGCGACCACAGGCCGGGCCCGTCGCCGGGCCACCCCAAGACGGGCGCGCCGCCTTGGGCGGCCAGCGCCGCGGGCGCCTTGGGGGTCTGTCCTTCGTCGCGGAAGGTCGCGATGCCGCTCTCGGCACTCATCCCCGCGCCGCTCAGCAGCGCGATGCGGCGCGCCGCGCGCAACCAGCCGCGCGCGGTCTCGAGGTCAGCCGCGTTCACGCTGTCGCAACGCCTCGTACAAGCAGATGCCGCACGCCACCGAAACGTTCAGGCTTTCGACCGCGCCTTTCATCGGCACGCGCGCCAGCACGTCGCACGAGCGCGCCGTGAGCTGCCGCATGCCAGCCCCCTCGGCGCCGAGCACCCACGCGAGCGGGCCGCGCAGGTCGGTTTCGTAGAGCGATCGCGGCGCGTCGTCGGCGGCACCGACGACGCGGATCCCGCGCTCCTTCAGTTCGCCGAGCGTGCGCGCGAGGTTGGTCACCATCAGGTACGGCACCGTGTCGGCGGCGCCGCTCGCGACCTTGGCGACCGTCGCGTTGATGCCGGCCGCGCGGTCCTTCGGCGCGACGACCGCGTGCACGCCGGCGGCGTCGGCGACGCGCAGGCACGCGCCGAGGTTGTGCGGATCGGTGACGCCGTCGAGCACGAGCACGAGCGGCGGGCCCGACGCTGCATCGAGCACGTCGTCGAGCGAATGCACCCTTGCGAGCGCTTCGACGCGCGCGGCGACGCCCTGGTGGCGCGCGTTGCCGGCGAGCCGCGCGAGCCGCGCGCCGTCGCTCTCGACGAGCTTGACCCCTGCCTCCCTGGCGCGCGCGACGAGCGCCTGCATGCGCCCGTCGCGCCGCGCCGGATCGACGTGGATCTCGACGATCGATCGCGGTGCGGTCTTGATGCGCACGCCGACCGCGTGGAAGCCGAAAAGAATCATCGGCGGCGCCCGGCCGCCCGAAGCCGCTGAGCCCCCTTGAGGACAGCGAGCGAACGCGAGCTTGGGGGCTTCATCGGAGCAAGGTCGCCAGGTACAGCAGCCCGATCAGCACCGGCTGGTGCAGCATGTAGAACGACAGCGACCAGCGCCCGAGCACGGCCAGCGGATGGAGCGCGCGCGGCAGCGGCCCGGCGATCCAGCGGCGCCGCCGGCGCAAGGTCCAGCGCCCGGCGGCGACGCCCCACCAGACGACGCCGAGCCACGGCAGGAGCGGCGCGTAGTCCTCGGTCGGCGGCTTCCGGGTCACGAGCCCGATCCATCCCGTCCAGCGCGTATCGAAGAACGGGTGCGCGAGCCACTGCGGCAGCAGCACCGCGACGAGGCCGAGCGGCCACAGCCAGCGCGCCCAGTCGCCTGTCGCCCGCGCGACGATCAGCATCAGCGCGATGCCGTGCAGCACGCCGAACCAGATGAAGCGCGGGCCGAACATCAGCCACGAGCCGATCGAGACCAGCACGGCGCAGCCGGCGATCTGCCCCCAGCGGCGCCAGAAGCGCGGCCAGCGCTGCCCCTCCTCGAGCGCAACCGCCTGCCCGAGGCCGACGCAGAACATGAACACGCTCACGATCATCGTGCGCTGCCAGGTCCAGAACGGGTCGTTGTAGAAGTTCTGCCTCGGGATGAAGCCGAAGTAATTGAGGTCGAACGCGAAGTGGTACGCGGCCATCCAGACGATCGCCGCGGCGCGCAGCGCGTCGAGCCGATCGCAGCGATGGGAAGGACTGCTCGCGATCGGCGTCGGCACGCCGCGACGATAGCGCAACGGGCGACGCAAACGCCGCTTGCGCGGCACAATCGCGCAGCGCCGCCTCGAAGAGCGGCGCCGGGTTCGTTGGGATGACATCCGAGACACACACTGCGTCGGAAGTGCAGCGCGAGATGCTGCGCCTTGCGCTGCACAACGCCGCGCGCACGGTGCCGTTGCAGCTGGTTGCGGTCGCGGTGCTGGTCGGGCTCGGGCTGCACCAGGGACAGGTGGTCGCGTCGATCGCCTGCGGAGCGATCGGGCTGCTCGCCGGGCTGTGGCGCTTCCTGATCGGCCGCCGCTATGCGAAGCTGTCGCTCGACGACAGCCAGTTGAACAAGGCGCTGCGGCACCTCGAAGGCAACGCAGTGTTGGCCGGGCTGATGTGGGTGGTCGCGACATTCGGCATCTACCCGGCGCTGCAGGGCCGCATGAGCGCGCTCTATGTCGCCTTCGTGTTCGGCTCGATCGCGACCGCCGCTTTCTTCATGACCTTAGCGGGCCGCTCGTTCGCGATTCTCACCGGCTCCCAGCTCGGCGCGCTGATCATCGTCAGCCTGCTCACCGAGAGCACGCGATCGATCCCGCTGGCGGTGCTGTCGATCTTCTTCGGTCTGACCGCATTCCGCGCCGCAGGCCAGTTCAGCGGCACGACGCGCAACGCGATCCAGAACGGTCTCGAAGCCAAGGCCGCGAACGTGTCGCTGAAGGAGGCGAAGGAAGCGGCCGACGCGGCGAACATCGCGAAGTCGCAGTTCCTCGCGACGATGAGCCACGAGATCCGCACCCCGATGAACGGCGTGCTCGGGGCGCTCGACCTGTTGCGCCACTCGAAGCTCGACGCCGAGCAGCGGCGCCTCGTCAAGACCGCGATGCTGTCGGGCGAATCGCTGATGACGATCCTGAACGACGTGCTCGATCACTCGAAGATCGAAGCCGGCATGCTGACCCTCCAGCAGGCGCCGCTGTCGTTGCACGCGGTCGCGTCGTCGGTGGTCGCGCTGTTCGGCGGCAACGCCGAGGCCAAGGGGATCGAGCTGCGGCTCGACCTCGAGGACGAGGCGCCGAACTGGGTGATCGGCGACGCGCAACGCCTGAAGCAGGTGCTGCTCAACCTGGTCGGCAACGCGATCAAGTTCACCGAGCACGGCTCGGTCGCACTGCGGTTGACGCGGGCGCCGGCAACCGCCGACCGCGCCGGCGTCGCGTTCGCGGTGCGCGATTCGGGGATCGGCATCGCGCCCGACGCGCTGGCGCGGCTGTTCCGGCCGTTCCAGCAGATCGACGGCTCGCGCAACCGGCGCCGCGGCGGGACCGGCCTCGGCCTCGCGATCAGCCAGCGCATCGTCGAGGCGATGGGCAGCAGGATCGAGGTCGAGAGCGCCCCAGGCGGCGGCTCGCTGTTCCACTTCGTGCTCTCGCTCGAACGCGACGCTGCGCCGCCGCCGACGGCTCCCGATTCCGGGATGGGCACGTTGCACGCGCTGCTCGAGCCCGAGGGAACCGTGCTGCTGGTCGAGGACAACCCGGTGAACCGGATCATCGGCGGCGAGATGCTGCGCTCGCTCGGCCTCTCGGTGGTCGAGGCCGAGCACGGCGCGGCAGCGCTCGAGCAGCTCGGCAAGCAGGCGATCGACCTGGTGCTGATGGACTGCCAGATGCCGGTGATGGACGGCTACACCGCCGCGCAGCGCATCCGCGAGCGCGAGGCGCGGCTCGGCCTGCCGCAGATACCGATCGTCGCACTCACGGCAGATGCGTTCGACGAGGACGTCGCGCAGGCGCTCGCCGCCGGGATGAACGCGCACCTGTCGAAGCCGTACACGCGCGGGCAGCTGAGAGAGTTGCTGGGGACGTGGTTGTAGGGAAGTCCGGTTAGTCTAGTTTAGTAGCTGGGCAGCGAAGCCCAATCGGTGATGCCGGTGCGCTCCTCGCCCCACGCGGTGTCGAGTTCGAGCCGCTTGATCTCCTCGACCGCGCCCTCGTCGCCGCCGCCCGCCTTGCGCACCTGCGCGCGCGCGAGCCGCTCCATCAGCCGCAGGTCGCGGTCGGTCAAGGTCAGCGCGGTCGCGGTCCAGTGGTCGACGACCGCGAGCAGCGATTCGTAGCTGATCGGCGCCGCGAAGCTGCGCGCCTGCAACGCGGCGAGCACGCCGCGCAGCCGCGGGTGCACCTGGTGGACGACCTGCGCGATCGCCGCTTCGCCCTCGCCGTCCTCGACCACGACGTCGACGAGGTGGCGCCGGACCAGTTGCTCTGCCGTGTAGAGCCGGCCCGACAGCACCATCTCGTTGGCGACCGCGAAGCCCGCCTTCCTGATCGTGAAGTTCCACGCCCCCATGGCGGGGAACAGGTTGAACAGCACTTCGGGAAAGCCGGCCTGCGCGCTGCGCTCGAAGATCACCTTGTGGAACGGCATCACCGATTCGAGCCCGCCGCCGAGCGTGTCGCCCTGCACCAGCACCGTCGTGTGCACGCCGCGCTGCGCGGCGGTCTCCATCCACCACACCAGGTCGATGCAGCGCCGGCCGTAGAGCTTGAGCGAATCGACGTCGCGGGCGCGGATCAGCAGCACGAACAGCGCCAGGTCGCCGCCGAAGTTGAACACGCCGGGCACGTCGGACGTCATCACATAGTGCTTGACGAGCCCGGGCTCGGACGCGATGTCCGCAAACACCTGGTGCAGCTCGGCCATCGCCGCGAGGCTGTAGCACTGGATCGGCTTCACGCACGTCGACAGGCGCACGAGCGAGAACTCGTGGTCCCACGCGACGCGGATGTAGCGGTAGCGGCGGTCGATCCAGGCCGGCGGGCGTGCGATCTCACGCTGCGTCATACGGCCTCGAAGATGCGCGTGAAGTGGTGGAAATTGACGCCGGCCGATTCGGCCACCGCGTCGCGCGCCGCCGCGTCGTGCAGGGTGTTGAGCACGACGCGCAGCTCGGCCATGTGCTCGGCGTCCATCGTCGCGTGCGAGTCGATGAAGGTGACACCGCGGTCGCCTTCGAGCAGCAACGATTCCTTGATCGCCGTCGCGAACGGCCCGCCGTAGACCGACGCGATCACTTCGAGCGCGTACATCATGCCGAGCACCGAGCAGGGATGGCGCCGGTCGGCGGCCCAGTAGTTGAAACCGGCGAGCGCGAGCGTGTCGATCGACGGCGCGTGCGCCAGCGCGACGGCCGGGGCGACGCCGACCGCGTCGAGGTCGTTCAGCACCCACTGCTCGTGGCCCGATTCCTCGTGCACGTGGTCGTAGAGGAAGTAGCGCACCGGGCGGTGCTGGTCGCCGACGCGGCTCGCGGCGGCGGCGCACACCGGGTTGAAGTGCCAGACGATGTGGTACAGCTCGAGCAGGAAGCGCCGGTAGCGCTCGACGCTCATCCCGTTGGCGACCGCGTCGAGAACGACCGGATGGGTCTCGAACGCGCGGCGCGCCTCGTCGGTGCGGACGACCAGGTCCGCGAAGAACGGCTGCATCCCAACTCCAACGACTCTTCTGCCCATTCCCGGCTCGCCGTCGTCGCTGCGGCGATGCCCCGAGCGGGAAACGCATTCTGCTCTATCCGCGCGGGACTTCGCCACTGCTGGCGAGCAACAGCGACCCCCGTGTTCGCCCGCTTGCCGGCGCGGCCCGAAGCTGCTTGCACGAAGCCGCCTATCATCGCCGGGTGTCCTTCGATCGACGCGAACTCCGCCCCGGCGCGGGCATCGGCTTGCGCTCGGCGCACTACGACGAGTTCGCTGCGATGCGACCGCGCGTCGCGCTGGTCGAAGCGACGAGCGAGAACTGCTTCGGCGGCGGCCGCCACCTCGACGCGCTGCTCGAGGTGCGGCGCGAACACGCGGTGAGCCTGCACGGCGTCGGGCTCTCGATCGGATCGACCGACCCGCTCGACGAGCGGCACCTGGTTCGGCTCGCCGCGCTCGTCGAGCGGGTCGAACCGGCGCTCGTCTCCGACCACCTGTGCTGGAGCTCGGTCGGCGGCATCTACGCCAACGACCTGTTGCCGCTGCCGTACACCGAGGAGGCGCTCGCGCACGTCGCCGAACGGGTCGAGCGCGTGCAGGAACGGCTCGGGCGGCGCATCCTGGTCGAGAACGTGTCGAGCTACCTCGAATACAGCGCCTCCGAGATGAGCGAATGCGAATTTCTCGCCGCGCTCGCGCAGCGCGCGGGCTGCGGCGTGCTGCTCGACGTCAACAACGTTTACGTCAGCGCGGCGAACCATGGCTTCGACGCGCGCACCTACCTCCACGCCATCGCGCCCGAATCGGTGCACGAGGTGCACCTTGCCGGCTACAGCGTCAATCTCGTGCGGCGCGACGACGGCAGCGACGCGCAGATCCTGATCGACACGCACAGCCGACCGGTGAGCGAGCCGGTATGGCAGCTGTACCGAGACGCGATCCGTCTGCTCGGCCCGAAGCCGACGATCGTCGAATGGGACGCCGACCTGCCGCCGCTCGCCGGCCTCGTCGCCGAGGCGGACAAGGCGGAGCGGTGGTTGCGCGAGGCGCACGCGCCGAACGACGCGTCCGGCTGATTCGCGCCACTCGAGACGTGCCTGCACTGCGATGCCCACGTTGCGTGAACTCCAGGTCGATGTCCTCGACGCGCTGATCGGCAGATCCGGCCGCGCTGCGGCACACGTCGCGGCATCGGGGCTTCTACCCGAGCGGCGGCTCGACATCTACCGCAACAACCTGTTCCAGAGCCTGACCGAGGCGCTCGCCGCGGTCTATCCGACGCTCGACAAGCTCGTCGGGCGCGGCTTCTTCCGCACCCTGGCGCACGCGTTCATCGTCGCGCATCCGTCGCGCTCGGGAAACGTGCACGAGTTCGGCGCCGAACTTCCCGAGTTCGTCGCGCGGTTCGACGCCGCGCGCTCGCTCGCGTACCTGCCCGACTGCGCGCGACTCGACTGGGCGTGGCACGCGGTGTTCCACACCGAGGCAGCGCCGCCGCTGGATGCTGCCGCGATGTTGGCGCAGATCGCGGCGCTGCCCGACGCCGCGCGCGCCGGCGTGCGCTTCGCGCTGCAGCCGGCGTGCCGGCTGGTCGCGTCGCCGTATCCGATCTTCTCGATCTGGGTCGCGAACCGCGGCGACGCGGACGGCGCCGCGCAGGTCGACCTCCACCTTGGCGGCGAGCAGGTGCTCGTCGCACAGCAGGGCGGCGAGGTCGCGGTCGAACGGCTCGCGAACGCCGAGCACGCGCTGCTCGACGCGTTCGCCGCCGGCGGCTCGCTCGGTGAGGCGTTCGGTGCCGCGCTCGCGGCCGATCCCGGCTTCGACGCCGCGCGCTCGTTCGCGCATCACCTCGCTCGCGGGACGGTGATGCGTGCGTGACTACGATGATCGGCTCGATTCAAGGAGCACGTCATGCCTGTCAAGCCGATTCCCGAGGGTTACCACACCGCGACCCCGTACCTGATCATGAACGACGGCGCGAAGGCGATCGATTTCTACAAGCGCGCGTTCGGTGCCACCGAACTGATGCGCATGGTCGCGCCGAACGGCCAGATCGCGCACGCTGAAGTGAAGATCGGCGACTCGCCGGTCATGCTCGCCGACGAGACCGACGACATGAAAAGCGGCGCACAACGGAGCCCGCGATCGCTCGGCGCCTGCTCGGCCGGGCTGATGGTCTACGTCGAGGACGTCGATGCCCGCTTCAAGCAGGCGCTCGCCGCCGGGGGGCGCGAACTGAGGCCGCTGCAGGACCAGTTCTACGGCGACCGCTCGGGCACGCTCGTCGATCCGTTCGGCCACGTGTGGACACTGGCCAGCCACATCGAGGACGTGTCGCCCGACGAGATCGAGGCCCGGGCGCGCAAGCTGGCGGGCTAGGCGGTCGGGCGACTCAGCCGCCGCGCACGCCGAGGGCCGCCAGGGTCTGCCGGTTCAGGTGGCCGGTGCTCTCGAGGTTCTCCGACTGCTGGAACTGCCTGATCGCACGCTCGGTGGTCGGGCCGAGCACTCCATCGACCGGCCCGGCCAGAAAGCCGCGGCTCTTCAGCGCCTGCTGGACGTCGCGCACGGTATGGGCGCCCGTGGAAGCGGCGTGCGCCGAGACCGGTTCGGCCTTGATGCCAAGTGCACTCAGCGTTCGCGGGTTCAGGTCGCCGCTCGGCTCGAGATTTTCGGAGCGCTGGAACTCGCGCAGCGCCGACTCGACGTTCGAGCTGATCGTGCCGTCGACCCGCCCGGCCTTGAAGCCCCGGTTGTTGAGCGTCTGCTGCACCTGCCGAATCGTCGCTGCGCCGTAGACGAACTCCGGCGCGCGCTCGGCTGCCTGCGGCTCGAAGCCGAGCGCGGTGAGCGTCTGGCGGTTCAGGTTACCGGTCGGCTCGAGGCTCTGTGCGCGCTGGAACGACTCGATCGCGGCTTCGGTCGACGGACCCATCACGCCGTCGGCCGCGACCTTGGCTCCGCGTTCGTTGAGCGCCTGCTGAACCTGGCGGATCGTCGCCGAATCGACGTAGCGGCCATCCTCGGCCGCGGCGAAGGTGCCGATGGCAAGCGCGATGGCGCCTGCAACTGCGCGAAGAGCGGGTTTCATGGGAACTCCGATGTGAGGTGATGTCCGTCTGCGGCAATCGGCGTTCCCGGTCTCGAGCCGAGCACCGCGAGGTCGAGCGGCGCCGCGACGCCCGAGACGGTGCGCGCGTCGCGCAGCTCGCGGCCCGCGGCGTAGCCCTGCGCGAGCCCCAGTTCGTACGCGGTTCGCGTCGCAATCGCGCGCGTGCGCTCGAGCTTGTTGTGCTTCTCGAGCTTGGCGGCGAGGTTGACCGCATCGCCGATCACCGTGTACTCGAGCCGCTTCGCGCCGCCGATGATGCCGAACACGACCGGCCCGGTCGCGAGCCCGCAGCCGACGTCGGGCGCCACCTGCCCGGCCGCAACGCGTTCCGCGCGCCAGCCGTCGACGCCGATCAGCACCGCGTCGACCGCGCGCAGCGCGTTGGCCACGTACGCCCGGTCGGGCACGACCGCACCGAAGCTCGCGAGGATGCCGTCGCCGAGGAACTTGTCGATGTTGCCGCCGTGGCTTCGAACGATCGGGACGACCAGGCGCTGGTACTCGCCGAGCAGCGCGATCAGACCACTCGGCGAAAGGCGCATCGACGCTTCGGTAAAGCCGCGCATGTCGAAGAACACGATCGCCGCGTCGCGCACCTCGCCCTGCCCCGCCATCACGTCGGCCTCCGACTCCGTGATGCGGCGCGCGACCGATGCGTCGAAGAACAGCGACAGGTCGGCCACCGCGCGCTGCTGCGCGATCGCGCTCTCGAGCAGGCTGCGCGCGCGTGCCAATGCGAGCGCGAGCATGGCGGTGAAGACGACGATCGCGAGCACCTTGTCGAACTCGCCGCCGGCGTGGATCTGGATCGAGCGCAACGACGTCACGTAGTCGTGCGTGACCGGATTCGACGGCGCGTACGCGACCCCGAACCAGATCAGCGCGAGCCAGCCGAGCGCCGCCGTCGCGCCCGAGATCACGACCCACAGCGGCTCGAAGCGCAGCGCGCGCAGCCCGATCAGCACGAACACGTAGACGAACTGCGTGCTCTTCAGCGAGAACTGCGGCGGCTGCTCGTATTGCAGGTGGTAGGCCCAGATCACGAACAGCAGCACCAGCATCTCGGCGACCACGCCGGCGGCAAGCACAGGCCGGGTCAACTGGCCGGTCCATGCGGTGTAGAGACGCACCAGCGCAAGCAGCGCGAAGAACACGAGGCCGAGCGGCGCCGCCTCGATCGGCGCGCCGGGCGCGAAGTCCTCGGGTTTGCCGGCATACAGGCTCGCGAGCAGCGCCACCAGCATCAGCTGCACCGCCACCACCAGCAGTTCGCTCCTGTACTGCTCGCGCTCGAACTCGCGCCGCACGCGCACCGGCCATTGCGCGCGATCCGTCGGGCGCGTTCCGGGGAGCAGCCACGAGCGCAGCGCGCCGATCAGCATCACAGGCTCGTCGTCTTCACCTTGCCGCCGACGATCCTGCCGCAGGTGCCCGCCGGCAGGCTGATCCATTCGCTGCTTTCGCCGTCGGTGAGCGCGCGGCCGGCGCACGCGTGCACCGATGTGCCGCAGTCGTTCCTGCCCGCGCGCGCGACGCCGTAGCAGCGCTCGCGCTGCATCGTGAACTCCTTCGGCGAGCCGGGCAGACCGTGCGTGTAGCGCTGAAGCGCCGCGAGCGCGACGAACACGGCGCCGCCGAGCACCAGCGTGTTGCCGATGCGCCGGTTCTTCATGTCGTCTGCGGAACGGCCAGCACCCTCTTCAGCAGCAACGCCGCGCCGATCGAGACGCACATCGCGCCGAACGCAAGCCACGCGTACGGCCGCAGGAGCGGCATGCCGATCAGGATCAGCCCATCGTTCGCGCCTGGGATCAGCAACGTGCCCCAACCCATCATCGCGCCGCCGATGAAGCACCTCGCGAGTCCGGTCGCCGAGACGCCGCGCAAGCGAAACCGCCCCGCGGTCCAGCCGCCGAGTACCGCGCCCGCCCACAGCGCGACGAAGAGCAGCACCTTGGCGACGAGACTCGCGGTCATGCCGCGCGCGGCCAGGTCGGCGAGCACCTCGGTATA
>Ga0187893_10009903_pt1 | contig 14465 bp, 13 predicted proteins | sample MA1701074metaG_FD_139574 | JGI IMG/M metagenome (GOLD analysis project Ga0187893, IMG submission 139574) | White microbial mat communities from a basaltic lava cave in the Kipuka Kanohina Cave System on the Island of Hawaii, USA - MA170107-4 metaG ...
GACGGCGACGAGCAGGCCGAGCAGCGCGTACGGTCGCGCGTTCTGCGCGTGCTGCACCGCGAGGTCGCTGACCAGGTAGAAGAAGGCGGACCACGCCCCGACGCGGCGGTCGCCGAGCGCCGTCCCCCCCGAGCATGCCCGTGGCCGCGACGGCCGCGAGGTAAAGAGGACGGACGGAGGCGCAGCGCGATCTCGGAGTGTGAAGAGTGTACCCGACGCGCCGCGCTACGGTCGACCGCCCAGCAGCGCCTTGGCGATCGCGCCCAGCCGCTCCGCGTGCGACGTCGCCGCGTCGAGCCAGGGGTGGCGCCAGCGGGCGCGCTCCGCCGACAGGCGCTCGCGCAGCTTCGCGTCCACGCCGACTTTCTCCCACGCGACGGCCGCGCCCTTCGCGTACGCGTCGACGAGCGCGAGGATCACGCGCTCCTCCGTCGACAGCGCCGCCTGGACGTTTTCGAGCGCCGCGTCGGGCGCGGCGTCGAGGGCCGAGTCGCGCAGCATGGCGGTCGCCAGCTTGCGCACCTCGATCGACGCGTCCGCGACGACCCACGCGTCGGCCGCCTCCGGCCTGGGTCGTTCGAGGCGCAGGCGCGTCTTCAGCTTCCGGCCGCGCAGGGCCACGACGATGCGCTGGTCGGTCCACGCGTCGGCCGTGTAGTCGCCCGTGTCCCAGATCTTCACGTGGCCGCGGTTCTTCGATACGGGGCCTTCGAAGTCGAGGTACGTCGTGCGGTGGTCCTCGGTGCGCACGGCGGGCTGCGGGATGTCGAAGATCGTGCGCTGCAGGCGCCACGACTTCAGGGCGTCGTCGAGCTGGAGGAACAGGTCGAAGTGGTCCGCCTCGGGACCGCTCGTGTGGTGCGAGATGGTGTAGCGCGGCATGGGTTACTGGAGTCCGTATCGCTTGATCTTGCGGTAGAGCGTGCGTTCGCCGATGCCGAGCATCGCGGCGGCGCGCTCGCGATTCCCGCCCGTCATCGCCAGCGCCTGGCGGATGAGCTCGCGCTCGGCGTTCTCGAGGTTGACCTCGCCGACGCCGGAGAGGCCGCCGTCGTCGTCGCCCGACGGCTGTGCGCGGACGTAGTCGGGCACGATATCGATGCCGAGCGTCTCCCCGCGGGCGAGCGCGACCATCTGTTCGATGCAGTTGCGAAGCTCGCGGACGTTTCCCGGCCAGCGGTAGCGGTAGAGGAGCTGCATCGCCTCCGGGGCGATGGACGCGATGCTCTTGCGGTTCGCCTCGGCGAACTCGCGGACGAAGTGCTGCGACAGGAGCGGCAGGTCCTCGAGGCGCTCGCGGAGCGGCGGCAGCTCGATCGTGACGACGCGGAGCCGGAAGTACAGGTCCTCGCGGAAGCGGCCCTCCTTGACGAGGGACGCGAGGTCGCGGTTCGTCGCGGAGATGAGGCGCACGTCGACCTTGACGGGCTCGTTGGTGCCCACGCGGATGATCTCGCGGCTTTCGATCACGCGGAGGAGCTTGATCTGGGTGGCGGGCGGGAGGTCGCCGATCTCGTCGAGGAAGAGCGTGCCGCCCGAGGCGTACTCGAAGTGTCCCTTGCGGTCGTACGTGGCGCCCGTGAAGGCGCCCTTGATGTGGCCGAAGAGCTCGCTCTCGAGCATGCTCTCGGGGAGCGCGGCGCAGTTGAGGGCGACGAACCGGTGGCCGCGGCGCGGGCTGTTCTGGTGGATGGCGCGGGCGACGAGCTCCTTGCCGGTGCCGCTCTCGCCGAGGACGAGGACGGAGGCGTTCGACGGCGACACCTGCCGCGCGGTGTCGAAGACGCGCTGCATGGCGGCGCTGCCGCCGACGATGCCCTCGAAGCCGTAGCGCTTGTCGAGCTGGCGGCGGAGCTCCACGTTCGAGCGGACGAGCCTCTGCTTCTCGACGGCCTTCTTCATCTTCGCGCGGAGCACGGCGAGGTTGACGGGCTTCTCGATGTAGTCGCAGGCGCCGGCCTCGAGCGCCTCGGCGGCGGTTTCGTACGACGGGTAGCCGGTCATGACGATGACTTCCGTCTCCGCCTGGCGCGCCTTCGCCCGGCGCAGGATGTCGATGCCGCTCACGTCGCCCATGACGAGGTCGGTGAGCACGACGTCGTACTCCGAGGACTCGAGTTTCTGGAGGCCGTCGCCGCCGCTGAAGGCGAGGGCGCACTGGAAGCCCGCGCGCTCGAGGCTCTCGCCGGAGGCCTCGGCGTGTCCACGGTCGTCGTCGATCACCAGGACGCGGGTGCGGTCGCTCACGAGGCAGCGAGAATACAGAATCGCGAATCGCGAATCACGGATCACGAATCGCGGGCGGAGGACGGGAGGGAGATCGTGAACGTGGTGCCGGTGGCGGCGTCGCTCGTGACGGTGAGCGAGCCGCGGTGCTCGTCGACGATCTTCTTCGCCATCGGGAGGCCGAGCCCGGTGCCGCCGGGCTTGGTGCTGAAGTAGAGGTTGAAGATGCGCTCGAGATTCTCGGGCGGGATGCCGGGCCCGGTGTCGCGCACGGCGATCTCGACGCGTCCGTCGCGCGCGCCGGCATGCACGGCGATCTCGCCGCCGGAGGGCATCGCCTGCTGCGCGTTGACGAGCAGGTTGTGCACCGCCTGGCGGAGGAGGTTGGCGTCGGCCTCCACGTTGAGCGGGGAGGGGGCGAGGTGCCGCGCGAGCCGGACGCGCGCCTTCTCCGCCTGCGGCGTGTAGAAGTCGAGGAGCTCGTCGACGAGCCGCCGGGCGTCGACGCGTTCGAGCCGGAGGCGGTGGCCCGCGGCGAAGCGGAGGAGGTCCTCGAGAACGCGCTCGAGGCGCTCGGTCTCGCGCAGGATGGTGTCGAGCTTTTTCGCGCCGCGCTGCTCGCGTTCGGAGACCGGGTTCGCCCAGTCCTCGCGGAGGAGCTGGAGGTTCATCCCGAGCGTGGAGAGGGGGTTGCGGATCTCGTGGGCCAGGCCGCCGGCGACCTGGCCGAGGAGCGCGGCCTGTTCGTCGTCGCGCTGGCGCCGGGCGGCGTCGCGTTCGCGGAGGCGTTCGGCGGCGACGGCGCGGGCGGAGCGGAGGCCGACGGCGAGCGAGGCGGCCACGGCGCCCGCGAAGAAGCCGACCGCGAACCAGACCATGGCGGGGATTATACGCGGGGCGCGGGGCGGGGGACCCTACAGGAACTTGATGAGCTCCAGCTCGTTCTGGAAGCCCTTCTTGTAGGTGTAGGTGATCTCGTCCATGATCTGGCGGATCAGGAAGATGCCCATCGTGTAGGAGCGTTCCTTCTCGAGCCGCTCGGCGACCTGCGCCTCGGTCTGCCCGTGGTTGAAGCTGAAGTCGTACACGTTGAGCGAGTCGACGAGCGTGGCCTTGAAGCGCACGTCGTTGATGTCGATCGTCAGGGAGATCTCGTTCTCGTATCCCTTGAACTTCGCGTACTTGACGACGGACGAGACGGCCTCGTCGACGGCCAGGACGATGAGGTCGCGGTCGTGCTTGGGGACGTTCGCCTCGCCGAGCGCGTCGTTCAGGAGCGTCCGCACCTCGTTCAGGAAGCGCGGGTGCGCCGGCATGCTGATCGTTTTCTGGATGGTCCTGGTCATCCCGTGGGGCTCAGTCATCGTGTCTCTGGATAGTTAGACGTACGCCGCGCGCCGAAGTTCGGATGCAAAAATGTATGACCGATGGGTTGCGCAGTCAACCATTTTCGATGCCGGAATCCGCGCGCGGTTCACCGCCCGAGGAACTTCGCGATCCGCCGGAGCGCCTCGGCGATGCGGTCCGTCGACGTCGCGTACGCGCATCGCACGTGGCCCGCGCCGCCGGGGCCGAACGCGGTGCCCGGCACGACGGCGACCTTCTGCTCCATCAGGAGCCGCTCGGCGAAACGCGTCTCGTCGAGCCCGGAGCTCTCCACGTTCGGGAACATGTAGAACGCGCCCCGCGGTTCCACGCACTCCAGGCCGAGGCGGTTGAGCCCGTCGCAGAGCATCCGCCGGCGGCGGTCGTACTCGCGGCGCATGCGTTCGACGTCGCGGGCGCACGACCGGAGCGCGGCGAGGGCCGCGTGCTGCGCCACGGTGGGCGTGCTCATGATCGTGTACTGGTGGATCTTCGCGAGCCCGCGGAGGAGCGCGCGCGGAGCGGCCGCGTAGCCGATCCGCCAGCCCGTCATCGCGTAGTCCTTCGAGAAACCGCCGAGCGTGATCGTGCGCGCGCGCATCCCCGGCAGCGACGCGATGCACACGTGCTCGACGCCGTAGACGAGCTGGTCGTAGATCTCGTCGGAGACGACGACGAGGTCGCGCTTCTTCGCGATGCGCGACACCTGCGCCATCGTCGCGCGCGACGCGACCGCCCCCGTCGGGTTGTTCGGCGACCCCATCAGGATCGCCTTCGTGCGCCGCGTGGCGGCGCGCTCGATCGCCGCCGGGGACACCTGCCACCCGTCGGCCGCGCGCGTCGGGACCGTCACGGGCGTCCCGCCCGCGAAGACGACCTCCGGCGCGTACGACACGTAGCTCGGCTCCGGCACGATCACCTCGTCGCCCGGCTCGCACATCGCCGCGAGCGCGATGCTGAGCGCTTCGCTGACGCCCACGGTGATGAGCACCTCGTCGCGCGGATCGTAGGCGACGCCGTAGAGCCGCTCCAGGTGGCGCGACACCGCCTGCCGCAGCTCGAGGAGCCCGGCGTTCGACGTGTAGTGCGTCTCCCCGCGCTTGAGCGCCGCGAGCCCGGCGCGCATCGCCGCGGGGGGCGTGGGGAAGTCGGGCTCGCCGATGCCGAGCGACACCACGTCCTTCATCGTCGCGGCGATGTCGAAGAAGCGGCGGATGCCGGACACGGGCAGCGAGTCCACGCGCCGGGAGATGAAGTCGCGCACGGCGCTACGTCCCGACCGGAATCTTCTCGACCGGAACGTACTTCATGTCGAACGCGTCGGCGACCTCCTTGTGCGTGATCGCGCCGCACGCGACGTTCACGCCCTTGAGGATCGCCAGGTTCTCGCCGGCCGCGCGCCGCCACCCCTTGCCGGCGATCTCGACGGCATACGGCAGGGTCATGTTCGTGAGCGCGTAGGTCGACGTCGTGCCGACGGCGCCCGGCATGTTCGCGACGCAGTAGTGGACGATGTCGTCCTCGATGTAGACGGGCTTCGCGTGCGTCGTCGGCCGCGACGTCTCGGCGCAGCCGCCCTGGTCGATGGCGACGTCGACGAGCACGGCGCGGTGCTTCATCTTCTTGAGATCGGCGCGGTGGACGAGCTTGGGCGCCTTGGCCCCGGGGATGAGGACGGCGCCGATCACGAGGTCCGCCCTGGGGAGCATCTCCTCGATGTTCGCCGCGTTCGAGTAGAGCGTGACGACGTTCGGCGGCATGATCTCGCCGAGGTAGCGGAGGCGGTCGACGTTGACGTCGAGGATGTAGACGAGCGCGCCGAGACCGGCCGCGATGCGCGCGGCGTTGGTCCCGACGACGCCGCCGCCGATGATGACGATGGTGGCGGGCGCGACGCCGGGCACGCCCGCGAGCAGGATGCCGCGGCCCTCCATCGGCTTCTCGAGGAACTTCGCGCCCTCCTGCACGGCCATGCGGCCGGCGACCTCGCTCATCGGCACGAGCAGCGGCAGCGAGCGGTCGGGCAGCTCGACGGTCTCGTACGCGATGCAGACGGCGCCCGATTTGACCATCGCCTCGGTCAGCGTGCGGGAGGCGGCGAAGTGGAAGTACGTGAAGAGGATGTGGTTCTTCTTGATGAGCGGGAACTCGCTCTCGAGCGGCTCCTTCACCTTCACGATCATGTCGGCGAAATCGAAGACCTCCTCGCGCGACCGGGCGATCTCGGCGCCGGCCGCCGCGTACGCCGAGTCCGGGATCGAGCTTCCGTCGCCGGCGCCCTTCTCGACGAGCACCTGGTGTCCGGCCTTGGCCATCGCCGCGACGCCCGCGGGGACCATCGCGACGCGGTACTCGTCACTTTTTATCTCGCGCGGAATACCGATCTTCATAGTGGATCTTGCTCCCTCGGAAAAGCCGTTCGGTCCACATCTTGATCTGCTCCTCGCCGGGGGGCGAGCGGAGGATCTCGGCGAGCACCACGTCCCTCGTCTCCGCGTACGGGCGCGGGTCGGCCGCGTGCGCGCGCTGCACGCGCGCCACCACCGCGACGTTCGACAGCGTGCGCTCGAGGCCGGTGCGCTCGCCGTCCTTCAGCCGGAAGAGCGCGTCCTCGAGGTGCGCCATCTGCGCGTGGAGGAAGCCGCGCGCGAGACGCTGCCTGGAAACGCGCAGGCCGCGGGCCGACTCCGCCGCTTTCGCGAACGTCGCGCCCGCGTCCACGGCGGCGACGAACCGCTCGACCTCCTTCTCGTCGGCCCCCGCCACGAACTCGACGTCGATCGTCGGCTCGGAGAGCAGGGTGAAGACGACGGCCTTCTCGGTGAGGAGCCGCTCGGCGAAGAGCGGGTCGTCGACGAAGCGCTGCACGTACTGCGCTTCCGTGAGCCCCTGCTCGCGCAGCGCCGCGTTTACGCGCTCGTCGCCCTGGGTGCGGCGGGCGGCCGCGACGATCGCCTCGGCGCGCGCACGGAGGTCGTCGGGCGTGTTGGCGATGGCGTTCCGGCGGAGGACATCCTCGCGGAGCTTCGCGGCGATGTACTGGTCGATGAGGTCGCGGCCGGAGAGCGTCATGGCGCGGTCGGCGACCTGCCGCCAGGTGACGGGCTCGCCGTTGACGAAGGCGACGACGCGTCGGTCCTGGCCGGTGGGCCCGGCGGGGACCTCCGTCTGCGCCGTCTCCCCGGTCAGGTCGGGCGGGAGGTCGGGCCTCGAGGCGCATCCGGCGGTGAGGAGGGAGACGAACGCGACGTATCTCACGGAGCGCGGGATTATAGCCCCGCGCCGGGCGGGAGTCACTCTTTGAGGGCCGCTCATGGATGCGGACGCGGGGGGGCGCCGCAGGGTCCGGCCCGTCACGCGTTCCAGCGGGGGTTCTTCAAGACGGTTTGCGCTCCGTACGCCCCCTGGCTGATCGCGCCCTTCGCGTCCACGCGCGGATCCGGGATGAACTTCTCCGTGACGAGCGTGCCCGTCGCGGTGACCGGCTTGCCGAGCACGTCGTCGGGCCAGCACGAGAGACCCTCGACGTAGATCGCGGCGCCGTCGGGGGTGACGATGACCGCGCCGGCCTTCGCGTCGCGCGCCGTTCCGCGGACCGTGGTCACTTACGCCCCGGCCGAGTGCAGCGGGCGGTTCAGGTCCTTCAGCACCTCGATCAGCTCCGTCGTGCCGAGGTGGCCCAGCTCCAGCATCACCAGCCCGATCAGCTTGTGACGATGGCCGCTCGCCGACAGCGCGCGCTGCGCCTTCAGCGCGTCCTCGACCTGCGACTGCGTGACGAAGCCGCGCCGCACCGCGACCTGGCCGAAGGGCTCGCGAGCAGGACGTCCGTTTCCGTTGGCGTGGCCCACAACTCCCCCCACACGAGACGGCCACACTGTACCTCCGCCTCGCGCGCGGCGCCAACGACTATTTTCCCTTCAGGTCCCGCAGCTCGAAGTGCAGTTTCCGCTCGTGCGTCCGGCGGTGCACCTTCACGACGACCGACTCGATCTCGAAGGGCGTCTCCCCGTCCTCGCCCATGTACGCGCCGACGCTGTACACGGGCACGCCTTCCTCCACGCGCCCCGCCCCGTAGTGCTGCGGCTCGGGCAGGCCCTTGTACCGCACGGAGAGCTCGACGGGCGTCTCGCGGAACTCGGCCAGCGTCCCGGCCAGCGGCTTCACCCGTATCTTGAGGAGCGGCTGACCCGCGCCCGGCACCGCGGCGACGGCGGCCTCGTACCCGTCGTCCTTCCGCGATTCACCCTCCTTCGGGTTCGCGCCGAACTCGAACGTGCTCGTCGCCGCCGGGTAGCGCAGCGCGAGCGTGCCCCGCAGGAGGCTGATCGACCGGCTGTCGCGGCCCGGCCATCGCAGGTACACCTGCGGCTGCGCGTCGGCCCCCTGCCACAGGTTCGCGAGCGCGTCCGGGTCCGGCTTCGCGTCGGAGTCGCCCAGCGGCGCCGGCGCGACGGCCATCGCGCGAGCGCGATCGTCCGCGGCCTCGACGATCTCGATCGGACCGGTCCCGACGAGTTTCTGCCTCGGATCCCACGCGAGATGGAGCGACAGCCCGGCCGTCCCCGTGGTCTCGCCGCCGAACTGCACCTTCCACGTGCTGCTCATGTCGCAGGCCGTGATCAGGAAGCCGCGGTACGCGAAGTGGGCGAGCGGCCCCGCGCCCTCGCGGATGAACTGGATCGCGTCGGTCCCCGTGTACGGGCGCGACTGCGTCGCCGCGCAGATCTCGGCGAGCGCGTCGAAGAGCGGGACGTCCTCGAGCGACAGCTTCACCTTCGGCCCGGACGGGTGCTCGTCGTCCATCTCGACGAACTCGAGCTTGAGGCCGCACTGCCCCCGCAGCCCCTCGAGCACCTCCGCGACCGGCACGTCCGCCGCCCTGACCGTCACGCGCGTCGCCGGGCCGAACGACTCGCCGAGCGCGGCGCGCGCGGCCAGCTCCGCGACAAGCGCCCTCCGGTAGAACGCGGGCGCCTTCGCCGCGGCGGGTTCGACCTTCTCGCGCGGGAGCTCCGACAGCCGCGAGATCGCGTCGAACGCCGCCTTCGGGTCCTTCGAGTCGAGGCGCGACAGCAGTGACGCGACGTCGTCCTGCAGAACAAGCAGGAGCGCGGCCGCGATCATCGGAGCGGCAGTCCCGGGAAGTTGAACGGGACGGTGACCTCCTCCACGTCGTCCGGCGCCAGCATGTCGAGCGACGCGATCGCGCACTTCTCCGGCAGCTTCCAGCGCAGCAGGAGCGTCTCCGTCGTGTGCATCGACTTCCCGTCGTGCGAGACCGACGTGCCCTGAGACTCCACGCGCGGCCGGTGCGAGCCGCCCGCCGTATCGACGAGCGCGAAGTGGAAGCCCGCGAGCATCCGCTCCTCGCCCTCGCCCGGGTACGTCACCTGGAGCGTGGCCGTCGCGTCGCGGCCGACCGCGGAGGCGTCCTGGAGCTGCACCGTGTACGTGCCGCCGGTGTGCACCGTGCCCTTCGAGTTCGCCGGGTCCTTGACCGCGAGGATCTTCTTCATCGAAAGCACGTAGGAGAGCCTGAGGGAGCCCGAGCAGTGCGCCAGCTTCTCCGCCTCGTCGTGCGGCAGGACGTACGCGTAGATCTCCGCCGCCGAGCCGACGACCGCGCCGTCCGGGTCCTGCCCGGCCTCCCATGACCAGTGATCGCCGGGATCCTCGTCCGTCAGCAGGTTCGTCGCCTTGTCGTCCTCGAGCTTCGCGACGGCGAGCGCGCCCGCGGAGGGGCGGGAAGCGCGCGTCCAGGCGACGGCGCCCTCGAGCCAGAACGTCCCGTCGTTGCCGGGAACGGTCTTCGACGTCGTGTGCCCGTCGAAGTAGAGCGCGACGTTCCCCTGCACGACCATCGGCCGCGCGCGGTACGGGCCCTTCTCGACGAGCACGCCGTCGCGCTGCACGCGCCACATGATCTCGCCGTGCGCCTTGCAGACCGCGTCGAGTGCCTCCCAGAACGGCTGCTTGTCGACCGCGACGGTCACGCGCTTGAACGGGAGGTCCTTGAACGTCAGCGGCTGGCCGGACTGCTTCTGGAGGTCCGCCAGCACCCCTTCCACCGGCACGGACGTCGCGCTCATCGTCACGATGACTGGGCGCCCCATCACTTCGTCGAGCTTCGCGCGGCGCGTGATGCGCTTGATGGCGGACTCGATCTTGAGTCTCGTGTCGCCGGCGGCCTTCTCCAGTTCCGCGCGCAGAGCGGGGAGGGCGGGCGAACCGAGCTTCGCGAGCGCGTCGAGCGCCTCCTCGGCGGCCTGCAGCTCTTCGGACCGCAGCTCGGCGATGAGGGCACGCACGCGCTTGGCGACGTCGTCGTCTTGCGAGGACCCGGAGGGGCCCAGGACGAGGATCAGCACCAGAGGACCCAGAGAAGACAGTCGCATGAGCTATTCGACCGGAATATCCCTGAACTCGATCGCGATCCTCCGCTCCACGGTCTCGCGATGGACCATGATGACGACGGATTCCAGCTCCGGCACGCGGCCCTGCATCTGCTCCTCCGCGGTCTGGTACCGCTGAGCCGTGTACTCGACGGCTCCGCCCGCCACCTTGCCGTTCGCGTAGCACGGGCGCTCGGTGCCGTCCTTCGTCTTCATGCGGATCTGCACCGGCATCTCAAGGAACGCCTTCAGGTCCCCCTTCGGCCGCACGCGCACGATCGTGTGGATCTGACGATGGACGGTCGTCGTGCTCTCGACGGAGACCTCGAAGTGCTCGTCGGACGCCTTCTCCGGCTTGTCGGCGGGGACCACGTACCGGCTCGTCGTCCGCGGGACGTGGAGCACCACCTGCGCGCGGACGCGCGCGATCTTCTCGACGCCCTTCTCCGGGGGCGCCAGCGTCATCGTCAGGCCGAGGTGCGGGTTCGCGTTGGCCGCGTTCTCCGCGCTCTCGTCGGCCAGCGTGTCCGGCTTGTCGTCCGGGAGCACGTCGAGCTTGCGTCCCTTGTCGTCCACGGCCTCGATCGCCTCGACCTTGCTGAGATCGACGACGTTCGCGCGCATGTCGCAGAGGACCTGCCCGCTGAGGATGAGCGAGCGCTTTTCGCCGGCGCCGAAGGTCACGCGGCGGTTGCGCTGAACGCTGTCGATCGTCACGAGGTGGTTGCGGTACTGAAACGTCGGCCCGCCGTCTCCGCCGCCGCGGTAGAGCGTGAGCGCGCCGCCATACGAGTAGATCCGCAGTTTCGCCTCCTTGCACAGCGTCCGGAGCGCCGCCAGGTACGGCACGTTGTCGAGCTTCATCGTGACCGGCTGCTGCCCGCCGCCGCCCTGGAACGCCCACGTCGACTCCACCCGGTCCTTGGACTGCTCCATGATGTCGCGGAGGATCTCGCTCGGCTGCTTGTCCTTCGCGTCGATCGTCACGCGCGCCTCGCGCGTGTACTTGTCGCCCAGCCGGTCGCGCGTCTTCAGCTCCTCGGCGAGCGCCGATTTGTAGAACGCGAGCTCGTCCGGCATCGCGGCGACGGCGGCGTCGATTTCCGCGCGCGCGGAGGCGGGGAGGTCGGCCAGGCGCGCGACGGCGTCGAAGCACGCCTCCGGGTCCTTGCCGTCGATCCTCGCGACGAGGGCCTTCACGTCGGGCTGGGGCGCGGTCTCCTGGCAGCAGAGCACGAGCGCGAGCGTCAGCGGCATCATTTCAGTTTGAGCCCCTTGAAGTCGAACGGGAGGACGATCTCTTCGGTGTCGACGGGCTGCTGGAGGTCGAGCGACGCGACCTCCGCGTCCTCGGGGAGCGAGAACGAGACCTGGTAGTACCACGTGATGGTCCAGTTCGTCCCGTTGTGCATCGAGCTGGAGCCCTGGTTCTGGCTCTTGCCCGGGCAGACGTTGCCCTTCTTGTCGACGATCACGATGTCGCTCGGCTTGATCTGCAGGTTTTCGCGCTGTTCGCCCGAGCGCGTGACGGCGATCCGTCCGCTGAACGTGCGCGCCGTGGCGGTGCAGTCCTCGACGCGCATCGAGGTCGCGCCGGCGTCGAACGCCTGGCCGCGGGCGGCCGCCGGGTTCGGGATGGAGATGACGCGCTTCGTCTCGAGGACGTAGCGCACGGTGACCGCGCCCTTGCACCTGGCGAGTTCCGTCGCGCCGTCGTCGAGCACGGTCTGGTGGCTGTAGTTGAGCGGCATCGACAGGGCCGGACCCTCGGGACCGCCCGCGTCGTACCCCCCGTAGTTGTTGGGCTGGTTCGCCAGCGAGACCCCCTTGTCGTCTTCCAGATCGTCGAAGGCGAGCGTGGCGGTCTGCGGCCTCGTGCCCTCGACCCACGCGAGGCGGCCGGCTATGCGCAGGTGCGACCACTTGTGCCCCTGCTGGGAGTAGGTCGACGTCGAGAGCTCGTCGAGGTACATCATGAGGTTCCCGAGGACGACTTTCGGGACATCGCGGTAGGGCCGGTGCTCCACGGCGATCTTCGCGCCGCGGATGCGCCACATGATGCCGCCGTGCGAGCGGCAGACGCCGTCGAGCGCGGCCCAGAACGAGCCGTTTCCAACGTCGACCGTCACCCGGCCCTCCGGCAGGTCGGCGAACTCGATCGCCTTGCCGGACTTCTGCGCGAGCTCGCCGAGCGCTTCGGCGACGGGCCTGTCGGCCACGCGCAGCGTGACGGCGACCGGCTTGCCGATGGCGCGCTCCCGCCGGACGTTGCGCGCGATCTGCTTGACGGCGCTCTCGAGCCGGAGGCGCGTGTCCATGCTGGCGCTCTCCATCGACTCCCTGATGAGCGGCACGGCGTCGGGGCCGAGCTTGACGAGCCCGGCGAGCGCATCGTCGGCGACGATGAGGTCATCCGATCGGAGCTGCTCGACGAGCTCCTTCACGCGGCCCGCCAGCCTGGGATCGTCATCCTGCGGAAGGGCGACTCCCGCGGCGACAAGGAGAGCGGCGAGTATCCGGGCCTTCAACATCCCTTACTCATTGTGACGCTGGCGAGTCGCGGATGGGTAGGTTTTTTCGACGGGGACCGGATCTCGACATCTACGAATCTCCGGAACCCGCGACGATTCCCGCGCGTCGAAGTCCCAATCCACAGGAGACATCACATGCATCGCTCCGCGCTCTTCGTCATCTCGCTCGCGTTCGCGACGCTCGTCGCGGGCGCCGCGTCCGCCGCGTTCCTGCAGCAGCAGGACGAGCCGCAGGACGACGACGCTCGCTACAAGGCCGCGACCGAGGCGTTCGGGAAGCGCAAGTGGGCGGACGCCGCGCGGCACTTCGAGAAGCTCCTCGGCGTCGAGAAGTTCAGGACGGAGGCGCTCTACAAGCTCGCGCTGTGCGACTGGAGCCGACAGCAGATGAAGTCGGCGGGCGAGCGGTTCGAGAAGTTCGTCGCGGAGTACCCGAAGCACGACGACGCCCCGACGGCGCAGCTCATGGTCGCGCAGGCCCTCGCGCGCCAGCAGAGGAAGGACGACGCGATCAAGGCGTTCAAGAAGCTCTTCCGCGACTACCCGAACACGAACGCGACGCAGAGCGGGCAGTGGCAGTACTGGAACCTCGTCGAGAAGCAGTTCCAGTTCAGCGTGCAGCAGTCCTACACCGAGGGCGAGCAGCCGGTCATCAACGGCACCATGTCGAACGTCGACACGGTGAAGTACCGCCTGTACCGCCTCGACACGAGCGAGGTCGTGAGGAAGGTGGAGGCGGGCGCGAAGATGACCACCGTCCAGGAGTTCATCGCGACGGTGCCCGCGAGCGCGCGCAAGCTCGTCAAGGAGTGGGACGACGAGCCGCGCATCGCGAAGCGCCGCTACGAGTCCGTCTCCGTGAAGCCGGACATCAAGGAGGCGGGCCTCTACCTCTTCGAGGCCGAGCACGACGAGATCGCGATCCACGTGACCGTCGTCGTCGCCCGCTACGGGATCATCGTGAAGGCCGCGGAGAACAAGTCGATCGTCTTCGCGGTCGACCGCCGCACCGGACGCGCGCAGCCCGACATGAAGGTGCGCGTGTGGCGCGGCGACAAGCCCATCGAGGGCACGACGGACAAGGACGGGCTCTTCGTGCTCGACGGCGGCGGCCAGGGCGCCGTCATCGGCATCAAGGACGGCGAGCTCGCGTTCTCGAACGTCGCGTACCGCGGCATCGGCGAGGAGCTCAAGGCGTACTTCTTCACCGACCGGCCCGTCTACCGGCCGAACCAGACCGTCAACTGGAAGGCCGTCTTCCGCAAGGTGAAGCAGGGCGAGTTCACGAACATCGCGGCCCAGGGGTGCGACGTGACCATCCGCGACCCGCGCGGCAACATCGTCTACCAGAAGAAGCACGAGACGAGCGCGAACGGCACCGTCGCGGGCGACCTCACGCTCGGCGACGAGCCGCCGCTCGGCATGTACTACCTGCAGACGTCGATCGGAGGCTACGGCCAGTTCCGCGTCGAGGAGTACCGCAAGCCCGAGTACGAGGTGACCGTGCAGTTCGACGGCCGCCCCTACAGCCAGGGCGACGACGTGAAGGCGCGCGTCGACGTGAAGTACTACTTCGGCAGCCCGGTGGTCGACAGCGAGGTGCAGTACACGATCTGGCGGCGTCCGTACTACAAGGCGTACTGGCGCGGCTGGGGGGTCTGCTGCGACTGGTATTTCGACGACGACGAGGACGACGACGAGGAGTGGGGCGGGCGCCGCGGGCGGGGCCGCGGCCACTACTACGGGTACGGCGAGCAGGTGTCGCAGGGCGTCGGCAGGACCGACAAGGAGGGCATGCTCCGCATCGCCTGCAAGCCCGCGGAAGTCGAGTACGACGCGGTCTACACCGTGGTCGCGAACGTCGTCGACCGCAGCCGCCGGCAGGTGACCGGCAGCGGATCGGCGAAGGTCACGAAGGCGCAGATCGAGATGTCGATCGCGCCGAGCC
>Ga0187893_10009904_pt1 | contig 14464 bp, 13 predicted proteins | sample MA1701074metaG_FD_139574 | JGI IMG/M metagenome (GOLD analysis project Ga0187893, IMG submission 139574) | White microbial mat communities from a basaltic lava cave in the Kipuka Kanohina Cave System on the Island of Hawaii, USA - MA170107-4 metaG ...
TGCATTAAAACCGTGTCTGGTATTCTTGCGTCTGAAGGAATTGTTCCGGCGTCAGTTGAGCTGGGTATTGTAAAACTAAATCAACCTTTGCCAGATGAAAAAGAACAAAAGATCAGGAACATGCTTGCTGCAGAAGGTTTTGAATGGCTCGATGATCAAAAGACAAAACAGGCAGAAGAAATAAAGAGAACTATTATTGAATTGGTACATTATGGTGAGTTGGATGAAATGAATAAGAAGTTATCAGATTATCTTTCTCAAAAGCTGCATAAAGATTATCATTATATAAGCACTCTTTTTTCTTCAATAGAAAACACCACGATTGAGCAATACTTCATTTTACAAAAAATAGAGAAGGTAAAAGAATGGCTGGTGTATAATGAATTTACATTAAGTGAAATAGCTTTCAAACTCGGATACAGCAGCGTTGCTCATTTATCGGCACAGTTCAAAAAAGTTACGGGTTTTACACCCAGCCAGTTCAAAAGCCTGAAAGAACACAACCGTAAGCCGCTTGATAGACTATAGCCCGAAAATTTTATAACTATTTCCCGGAATTCTGTAACAGTCCCCGGCATCGCCGTAGGGATATTTACATCATAAAAAAACAATTTTATGACGCATCAATATGATATTACCGGCATGACCTGCGGAAGCTGCGTCGCCAGGGTAAAAAGTGAATTGCTTAAACTGGGCGATATTGTTTCAGCAGATATACAATTGAAATCACCACAGGCTATTATTTCAATGAATAAACATATTCCAACTTCTGTGTTGCAAACGGCAATAAGCAAAGCCGGGCATTACAACATTAAAGAGGCTGATAATGGAATGATGAAATCCGTAGCCGTTAATGCTGATGATACTAATGAAAAAGCATCTTACTATCCCATCTTTCTCATCTTTGGATACATAGCCGTTGTAACATTACTGGTACAGTTTGCACATGGGGTTTTTAATACGATGCAATGGATGAGTCATTTCATGGCAGGTTTCTTTTTGGTCTTTTCATTTTTCAAATTTTTCAACCTGAAAGGTTTTGCTGAAGGTTACAGCACTTATGATGTGGTAGCGAAAATATTTCCTGCATGGGGATTTATTTACCCTTTTGTGGAGCTGGCTCTTGGTCTCGCATTTCTTACCGGCTTTGAACCATTAGGAACAAATATTGCAACATTCGTTGTGATGGGAGTTAGCTGTATAGGCGTAATACAAAGCCTGTTGAAAAAAACTCCGTTTCAATGTGCTTGTTTGGGAACGGTTATCAAATTACCACTTAGTAAAGTCACATTGTTTGAAGATTTATTGATGGTGACAATGAGTGCTGTAACAATAGTAGGTTTAATAAGTATCGCTTAAAAACACCAGGGATATGAAAACATTTCTGCTATTTATCATCGCTGCTTTTTTTCATAGCCAATTGATATTTGCTCAGCATGAGCATCATCAACAGCAGCCGGCAAAAAAAGATACCACCGAACCTGTAAATAAGAAAGCGCCAAAATCAAAAACACCAAAAAAAGAAACTATGCACATGCAGCAGATGCATGGCGATCATGACATGAAAATGGATACAGGCATGCACTCAATGGAAGTGCCCATGACGCATGCTTTTTCGCTGAATCTGCCTATGAACCGCAATGGATCGGGAACAGGATGGCTGCCCGATGCTTCGCCGATGTATGGTTATATGATCCATTCCAAAAAATGGATGTATATGGTTCACGGAAGCGTCTTTCTTCGTTACAATAACCAAAATTTTAATAACGATGATAAACGGGGAGGTTCACGTTTTGATGCACCTACCTGGTTTATGCTGATGGGACAAAGAAAAGTGGGGGAAAAAGGACTGTTTCATTTCAGCTCTATGTTTTCACTCGATCCGGTTATTGAAGGTGGCAGGGGTTATCCTTTATTGTTTCAAACCGGTGAAACTTATAAAGGCCGGCCTTTGATTGACCGCCAGCATCCGCACGATCTGTTTTCTGAACTTGCCGTCAGTTATTCTCATGCTTTTTCAAAAAATGTTGATGCATTTGTGTATGTTGGCTATCCCGGCGAACCGGCTCTTGGCCCCGTTACATTTATGCACCGGCCCTCTGCATTAGACAATCCTAATTCACCTATTTCACACCACTGGGTAGATGCAACGCATATCACTTTTGGAGTTGTTACAGCGGGAGTACGTGTTGACAAATTTAAACTGGAAGGTTCTTCTTTTACGGGACGTGAACCAGATGAAGAACGTTATGATTTTGACAAACCCAAATTCGATTCATGGAGCGGACGCCTGTCTTTCAATCCTTCGGTCAACTGGGCTTTGCAGGTTTCGCATGGATATACAAAAAGCCCTGAAGTATTACATCCTGAAGAAAATATTTATAAAACTACTGCTTCAGCCATCTATAGTGTTGATATGGGAAATGACAACCGGCTGGATGCAACGGCTCTTTGGGGAATGAATAAACAAAAGGATCATGATGGCGAAAATGCATTTTTGGCGGAAGCATCATTGAGAAAGAAAAAGACTGCAATCTATACAAGATATGAGTTCACAGAAAAATCGGCAGAAGAACTTGTTTTGGAACCGATGTTTGAAGAGCATAAGATTTTTGGCATTCATGCTTTCACACTCGGAGCCAACTATGATTTGATTGAACGGCATAAAACAAGACTGGCAGCCGGGGCTCAATGGAGCATTTATGGTGCGCCGGAATCGTTGAATGCGTTTTATGGAAAAACGCCAATGTCGTTGCAGGTTTACCTGAGATTATATCCTGCTTTAATGAGAATGAATATGAATAAATGATTTGTTGATTATCAAAACATGTATCATGATCAAAATCACATTCATCTTTAATTCAAGTCATTTAGTAATGTTTTCGCTGAAAATATTTTTATCATGAAAATGGAGTATAAAAAAACTTTTAGAATTATATAACCTTATTACTGTGAAATAATTATATTTTTGACCTGGCTTACAGCAAATGAAAAAGTTCATCACCGTCATATTAGCCGTTTTGTATCTCAGTACTTCGATGGGTGCTACCGTTCACATGCACTACTGCATGGGTAAACTTGCCGATTGGGGATTAGGGCATAACAAATCCAAGACCTGCGGTGAATGCGGCATGGAAAAAAAGAATGCGCTTGATGATGGCTGTTGTAAAGATGAACATAAGGTTATAAAAAACGATAGCGATCAAAAGCTCACTGAATCTTCATTTCAATTAATGGAAGTAATGGCTTCGGCGCTGCTTCCTGTTTATACTCATTTACGTCCTGTTCAAATCTCTTCTGTAACTGAAGAAAATCCACTGAGCAATGCGCCGCCCCGATGCAGCAGCGTTGCTGTTTATATTCTCAAAAGTACTTTCCTGATTTAAAGATTGAATTTCTTTAAAAGCCGGGCAAAACATTTGCCGGGCTGATGGCATTTCTCTGTGCCTGACCATATAAGTTTTTCCAACATATTAAATCATAAAAAATGAAACCGTTTAAAATGCTGTTGATGGCAGCTTTCTCCATCATGACGCTTACCGTTTTTTCGCAGGAAAAAGCAGGAAAGAAAGACACTACCGCTCATGTTACCTTGTATGCCTGCCCAATGCATCCTGATGTGACAAGTGAAAAACCGGACAAATGTTCAAAGTGCGGAATGGATCTATCATTAAAAGAACAAATGAAAAAAAAGGTAACGAAAAGCTACACTTGCCCTGTGCATGCAGATGTACTTTCCAAAAAGGCGGGAAAATGTCCTAAATGCGGAAATGATCTGGTCTTGTCTCCCAAAGAAAAAATGAAAATGGAAGTGGTAAAAAAATACACCTGTTCCATGCATGCTGATGTGGCGAGTGATAAACCTGGCAAATGTCCCAAATGCAATATGGATTTAACAGAAGTAAAAAAAGAAGATCATTCCGGTCATCAGCATCAATAATTAAAAATTAAAACACAAATTATGAAAAGGGTTTTATTAGCATTCACAGCAGTTTCAATCATCACGTTTACGGCCTGCAATGGCAACGGCAGCAAAAACGAACATGAAGGACATGATACAAGCAACATGAACAAAGATGCTGCGCAACAGCCTGCCGCAACAAATGATAAAGATGTAAAAGCAGTTGCAGTTACCTATACCAATGTGGATGCAAAAGCAGCCGCTTCCATAAAAGAAATAATAGAGCATTACCTGCATATCAAAAATGCACTGGCGAATGACGACGGAAAGGAAGCGGCAAATGGGGGCTCTGCTATGGAAAAAGCTATAGGTAAACTGGATAAGTCATTGCTGACTGCTGAACAAAAAGCAGCTTATGATGTAAATGAAGAAGAAATGAAAGAACACGCAGAGCATATTTCCGAAAATGCCGATAAGATCAGTCATCAGCGTTCACACTTCGTTATGATGAGTGAAGTAGTATATGACCTGGTGAAAAATTTTGGCGGAGGCCGCCCGCTGTATCATGATCATTGCCCCATGGCAAGGGATAATAAGGGCGCCATGTGGATCAGTGAAATGAAAGAAATAAAAAATCCATACATGGGCAGTTCAATGCCAAAATGCGGCAGCGTGGAGGAAGTGATCAAATAGACAACAGGCAATAAGCAATATGCAAAATTGCCTGTTGCTTATTGTCAAATGCAAATTGAAAAAAACATGGTTCAAAAACTAATCGAACTTTCCTTACGCAACAGGCTTATCGTGCTGCTTTTGGCAGCCGGCCTGTTTGTGTGGGGAATATTTTCCATTCAAAAAAATCCCGTTGATGCAATTCCGGATCTGTCCGAAAACCAGGTGATCGTTTTTACAGAGTGGATGGGCCGCGGCCCGCAGATCATCGAAGACCAGGTAACATATCCTTTGGTGAGTAATCTGCAGGGAGTGCCGAAAGTAAAAAACATCCGGGGCACATCTATGTTTGGAATGAGCTTCGTCTATATCATTTTTGAAGATGCTGTTGACATCTATTGGGCAAGAACAAGGGTATTGGAAAGATTGAATTATGCGCAGCGTTTGTTACCACAGGGAGTAACCCCTGCGCTTGGGCCTGATGGAACTGGTGTTGGTCATGTGTTCTGGTACACACTGGATGCAAAACAAATGGATCTCGGAGAACAAAGGGCACTGCAGGATTGGTATATCAAGTTTGCATTGCAAACAGTTCCCGGAGTAGCAGAAGTTGCATCATTTGGCGGTTTTGAAAAGCAATATCAATTGGTAATTGACCCTGTCAGGCTGCAGTACTACAATATTTCAATGATGGATGTGATGAATAAAGTAAAAGCCAATAACAATGATGTGGGAGGAAGAAAATTTGAGATGAGCGATATGGCTTACATCATTCGCGGACTTGGATATGTAAAAAATAAAGAAGACCTCGAAAGTATTGCAGTGGGAAATTATAATGGCATTCCCGTAAGAGTAAAAGATATAGGCACTGTTCAAATGGGAGGTGATCTGCGCTTAGGCATTTTTGATGAAAACGGCGAAGGTGAAGTAGTAGGAGGAATTGTAGTAATGCGGTATGGAGAAAATGCCGATAAAGTAATTGAAGATGTAAAGAAAAAAATGGCTGATGTGCAAAGGGGCTTGCCGGAAGGAGTAAAATTTAAAGTGGCTTATGACAGAACTGAATTAATAAAAGCATCCATCAGCAATATTAAAACAAAACTGATTGAAGAAATGATCGTCGTTTCATTGATCGTTATATTATTTCTTTTGCATTGGCGAAGCGCATTAAGCATCATCATTCAGATACCCATTACCATCGCTGCGAGTTTTATACTGTTAAATGCGTTTGGTCTTTCTTCCAATATTATGTCTTTGACAGGAATTGCTTTGGCCATCGGTGTTATCGTTGACAATGGGATCATCATGTCGGAAAATGCATATCGTCATTTATCAGAAAGACAAAATAATCCACCACCACAGAATAGCTAATAGTATGGCACTATTTAAAAATAAAAAATGGTTTGGCAGATCGTCTTATAATAAGATACCTGAAGCAGAACGCATGGCTATTATTGAAAAAGCAAGCAAGCAGGTATCGAGAGGGGTTTTCTTTTCCACCGTCATTATTATTACATCTTTTCTGCCGGTTTTTCTCTTAACGGGACAAGAGGGGAAATTGTTTCATCCGCTGGCATGGACAAAAACTTTTATCATGATCGTGGATGCAATACTTGTAATAACACTTGCACCGGTACTAATCTCTCTTTTCATGAAAGGAAGATTTAGACCTGAATCTGCGAATCCGATTAACCGGGGACTGGAAAGAATTTATGAGCCGCTGATCAGATCATGCATTAAATGGAGAAAAACAACAATCGGTGTAAATATCGCCGCTTTAATTATCAGCGTCCCATTGCTCTTTAGCCTTGGCCGGGAGTTTATGCCCCCGCTGGATGAAGGTTCTATTCTTTTTATGCCGGTCACCTTGCCTGATGTTTCTAATTCCGAAGTAAAGAGGATTTTACAGGTACAGGATAAGATCATCAAATCTGTTCCTGAAGTAGAAAATGTGTTGGGAAAAGCAGGAAGAGCCAATACAGCTACCGATAATTCTCCCATCAGTATGATTGAAACGATCATTCTTTTAAAACCAAAATCGCAATGGAGAGAAGGTCTTACAAAAAATGATATAATCAATGAACTGAATTCAAAGTTGCAGATACCCGGCGTTACAAATGGTTGGACGCAGCCGATCATCAATCGCATCAACATGCTGTCAACGGGCATACGCACCGATGTGGGTGTAAAAGTGTATGGACAAAATCTTGATTCGATCAACTATTTCGCACAACAGATAAGAAATGCACTCAATGGGATCGAAGGTGTAAAGGATCTGTATGTAGAACCAATTACGGGAGGCAAGTACATTGACATTGCTATTAAAAGAGATGAGATTGGCCGCTATGGATTAAGCGCAGACGATCTGAATGGTGTTGTTGAAAGTGCATTGGGTGGAATGAAACTCACAACTACTGTTGAAGGCCGCCAGCGTTTTTCTGTCAATGCCCGGTTTGGACAGGATTTCAGAAACAATATTGAAGCATTAAAACGTCTGCAGGTGCAAACGATGAATTTTGGCCCTATTCCTATGGAGGCAGTTGCAGATATAAAGATATCTGAAGGCCCGCCGATGATCAATTCAGAAAACGCATTGCTGCGGGGAACAGTTTTATTTAATGTAAGAGAAAGAGATTTAGGCAGCACAGTGAAAGAAGCGCAAAACAGGCTCGATCAAATGATGGCGAAATTACCAAAAGGTTATTTCCTCGAATGGAGCGGCCAGTATGAAAACCTGATCAGGAGTGAAAGAACATTGAAGATGATCATTCCTGTGGTATTGCTGATCATTTTTATGTCCATGTATTTTGCTTTTCACTCGGCAAGAGAGGCATTCTTTAGTTTGATCTCGATTCCATTTGCATTGATCGGCGGTGCATTGATCGTATATATCTGGGGAGTGAATTTATCAGTTGCGGTTGCTGTTGGATTTATTGCCTTATTTGGTTTGGCTGTAGAAACCGGGATTGTAATGGTGATATATCTCAATGATGCCATGCAGCAACTCGTTGCTAAAAAGGGAAATTCAAAAGAAACGATCACCAAAGAAGATTTGAGAGAATATGTAGTTGCCGGCGCTGCTAAAAGGCTTCGCCCTAAAATAATGACTGTCACTGTCACTTTGTTTGCTTTGTTGCCTATTCTTTGGAGCAGTGGAGTGGGTAGCGATGTGATGAAACCGATTGTGCTGCCGATGGTTGGCGGTGTTATCACTTCGGCCACCCATATTCTTCTCGTTACTCCATTGATATTTCTTATGACAAAGGAATATGAATTAAGAAAATTCGGGAAAATAGATGTGCTTGAGACAAAACATTAAAAAATTATGAATGATAATCGTTTATTATGAAAAAAGTAAGATTAATTTTTGGATTTCTGTTCATGGTAGCTACTGCAACGTCACAGCAGGTATTGACAATAGATGAGATTCAAATTGAAATTATAAAGAATCACCCCGCTTTTAAGATGCTGGATGCGGAGGCACGGTCAATGGAGGAGGCTGCCAGGGGAGCCTATAGCTGGATGGCTCCGGAATTGGGTGCAGGTTTTTATCAAACTCCTTATGATCCCGGCAGGTGGAAGGTTATGAACGGCCAACCAGGCATGGGTGCATTTATGTTGTCGGCACAACAGATGTTTCCCAACAGGAAAAAACAGGATGCTGAATTTGCCTATATGCAGGCGCAGTCTTCTGTGGAAAAGCAAAAAAAAGATGTTGTGATGAACGAATTACTTTATACAGCAAGAAAAAATTATTATGAATGGATTGTGATAGAAAAGAAGCTGAAAGTGCTCGAAGACAATGACAAGCTGCTCCGGTTTATGATGCAAAGTGCAGAAATAAGATATAAAAACGGCTTGGGAAAAATCAGCGCTTATTATAAAGCAAAGGCTGCCCTGGCGAATGTAGAGAATATGCAACTGATGCTGCAAAATGAAATTGTTAGGAAAAGAATTGCCATTAATACGGTCATGAACCGAAATGCAGATGAATCTTTTTTTATTGACACAAATTATGTATGGATTGATTTTAATAAAAGCATCTTTGAATCCTCAGCATTGATAAAACAACGCAGTGATATTAAAGTGCTCGAAAGGAGTATTGAAGTAAATAATCTGCAAAGGGAATCCGAATTGGCAAAACTAAGACCGGAATTCGGTATTCAGTATAATCACATGATAGGATGGGCCCGCCAGCCCCTTATGTTCTCTGTAATGGGTATGGTAAAAATGCCTTTTGCAAAATGGTCATCTAAAATGAACAAAGCAAAAGCCGAAAGCCTGCTTTCGCAGAATGAAGCGCTGAAAAATCAGCAGCAAATGATCATTAATGAAGCTTCGGGCATGGCCAGTGCAACATATACTGAACTGGAGTTAAAAAAGAAACAGATGAGTTTGTATGAGCAACAGATCATTCCGGCATTGAGAAAAAATTTTCAGGTCATGCAATTGGGATACGAACAGAATACGGAAGAGCTGTTTGAGCTTTTTGATGCATGGGAATCGCTGAACATGATACAAATGGAATACCTGGATCAGTTAGAGCAGGCATTGCAGATGCAGGCTGAACTGATGAAAATCGCAGAAATAAAATAGCTATGGTAAATATTCGATTTAGAGATATCCTGATTTTGTTAATTGCTTTTGTAAGCAGCTTCATTCTTTTTTCGGCTTGCAGGAATAAGAAAGTTGCAGTTGAAAATGCTCAAACAAAAGAATTATGGACATGCTCCATGCATCCTGAAATTATAAGGGATAAACCTGGCACTTGCCCGATCTGCGGAATGGATTTGATCCGGAAGGTGGAAAACGCTGCTGCGCTAAATGAAATTATGCTTAATGATCTTTTGCAGCCGACGGATCGTTTTGTGGTTTCTTCAATTCCTGTAACAACAGTAAAACAGGAATCAGAGCAAATAGAAATTGAGGCATTAGGAACAATTGCTTATGATACCCGTTTGGTTAATACCATTTCAGCAAGGGTTTCCGGAAGAATTGAAAAGCTCTATGTTAAATATCGCTATCAGCATGTAATGAAGGGTCAAAGGATAATGGATATTTACAGCCCGGAGTTGCTTACCATCGAACAGGAATTATTGTTTCTTATCAAGAATGACCCGGACAATCTCTCACTGATAAATGCAGCAAAACAAAAGCTTTTATTGTTGGGTGTGAGTGAAAGCCAGCTACAGCATATTATTCGGACAGGAAAACCTTCTTTATCCATTGCCGTGTATAGTAACTACAGCGGTCACATTCAGGAAGCTGGAAATACAATGCCCGGCATCAATAGCGGTGAACAAAAAATGGATGCGTCAAGATTAACAGAAGAACTGCCGGTCAAAGAAGGAATGTATATAGAAAAAGGACAAACCATTTTTCAATTGTACAATATTGACAGAAGCTGGGCTCTGCTGAATATCTTTCCCGAAAGCCAAAGCCTGGTAAAAGTTGGAGATGCGGTGAGAATAGTTCCGGAGACGGCACCTGCAAAAAATTTTCGTGCAAAGATTGATTTTATAGAACCGTTTTACAGGAAACAAAGCAAAACACTTACTGCAAGAGTTTATTTTGATAATTCAAAATTGCAAATACCAATCGGCAGCCAGGTGAGAGCAATAATCTTTGCTGACAGCAAAGAAGGTAATTGGCTTCCTGAGGATGCCGTTATTTCATTAGGTATTGACAAGGTAGTTTTTGTAAAAACAATGGGTGGATTTAAAGCTCATAAAATAGAAGCAGGTCTTAGCTATAAAAATCAAATACAAATTTTATCGGGGTTGAATGAAACGGATTCTGTTGCAGCCAATGCACAATTTCTTACGGACAGTGAGAGTTTTATAAAAGCAAAATAACTAATAATGAAATATCTTATTGCGGCATTAATATCAATATTTCTTTTTGCCTGTAAAGAGAAAAAAACATCCGTCTCTACAACTCCTGATACTTTTTACACCTGCTCGATGCACCCACAGATCATGCAGGATAAGCCTGGCACCTGCCCCATTTGCGGAATGGATTTAATTGCAGTTGAAAAAAAGACGGGAACAAATGCCGATGCCATCATGCTAAGCGATCAGCAAATTCAACTAGGCAATATACAGGTTGATACTGTCGGCAAGGGCACAATCAGCGATGAAACTGTATTGGCAGCAACGCTGAATATTGATGAAACGAAAACTAATACTGTCAGCGCAAGGATTTCCGGAAGAATTGAAAGACTTTATTTTAAGAATGAAGGTGACTACATACAGAAAGGAGCAAGGTTATACGATCTGTATAGCGAAGAATTAAACAACGCAAAACAGGAATATATTCTTGCAATAGAAAAGCAGGCTGTGCTTGACAACTCGATCATAGATTTCAAACAGCTTGTGCAAAGTGCAAAAAATAAATTGCTGCTGTGGGGCATGGGTGAAACGCAGATCGCCGAACTGGCAAAGACAAAAAAAACTTCAACACTTACTTCGTTTTACAGCACGGTAAGCGGATATGTTACTGCACTTGAAATACGTGAAGGTGATTATGTAATGGAAGGCGGAACAATTGTACGATTAGCTGATTTATCTTCTTTATGGGCAGAGGCACAGGTCTATACTTCACAGCTATCAGCAATTGATCGCAATGGAACTGTCACCATTCAATTACCTGACGTTGGAAAAGAAGTTAAAGGCAAGATTGAATTTGTAAATCCAGAGATCAATCCTGAAACAAGAATAAATCTTATTCGTGTTTCTGTTCCCAACACTAATAATGAGCTAAGACCGGGAATGCCTGCTTACGTGGGTTTAAAAAATCAACAAAGAAATTCACTTACGCTGCCTGTTGATGCGGTGATAAGAAGCGAAAAGATGAATATGGTTTGGATAGAAATTGATAAAAGCACATTTAAAAGTGTAATGGTGGAAACAGGTATGGAAAGTGATGGCAGGATTGAAATAATAAGCGGGTTAAAAGAAGGCGATGCAGTAGTGACCAGCGGAGCTTATTTGCTGCACAGCGAATATGTTTTTAAAAAAGGAGCTGACCCAATGGCGGAGCATCAGCATTGAAAAAAATACAGGTATATTAATTGCTTGAAAAACTATGCGTAAGAATAATTATATGATCTTAGGATTCGCAGGCTTGTTTTTAATTCATTCAATAATTAATATTTATGTGCAAAAATTTTATTGCTTTTGTAAATGAAGGGAAACTGTATTGCCTTAATCCCGGAGGAGAAATTGTTGAATTAGGAAAAGGAAGTTATCCAAAGTTGATTGCAGCCTGCACAGCAGTCTTATGCGTTTGGCAAAATGAGGGCCGCATCTATTACAGCATCGTTGATGAAAGCAATGTTTAAAATCATATAACAGAAAGACAAAATAATGTAAAGGTTTTTGACAGCAGCTAACGGAGATTTGTGGTGATTATATTTTTTAACCGGGCAAATTATAATATATGGAACATCATCACCCCACACAGCAAAAATTTACTTGCCGGATGCATTCCGGTTTTAATTTTTTTTATAAGCGCATAAGGCATAGGCGTGTTTGTTTGGATGTTCAATCGTCCCCCTGGCATGTATATAATAGGTAAGCGAGAATTAACGCACCCACAATTGCTGCAATGATCTGTGAAGAACTTTTCAAGCTTTTTGTTTTATAAATCGAAAGCAACAAACCGAATAAGATAATGACAACTGCAATAGATAGAATATTGATCATCATAAAAATGTATTAGCTATGGATCACCATCACCAAAATCATACCGGTAAACCTGCTCAATCTGCAAATAATGAGGCCATACCCCCGCCTGACCAATATACTTGCCCGATGCATCCGGAGGTCATTCAGAATAAACCCGGCAAATGCCCGATTTGCGGAATGGACCTTGTGCCACTCCAAAAACAAAAGCAGGCAGCAAAAGATAAACATGCTGATCACAAACAGATGCAACATCAGCATGGCGGTGAAACTCCTCCGATGGGTCATGAAGGGCATGATCATCATACGATGATGATCGGCGATTTCAAAAAAAGGTTTTATGTTGTACTGATATTAACCATTCCCATCATGCTGTTGTCTGAAATGATACAGCACTGGCTCAATATTCATATTTCATTCACCGGATCAAAATATGTTTTACTTGCTTTGTCATCCATCGTCTTCGTGTATGGAGGCTGGCCTTTTCTAAAAGGATGGTTGCAGGAAATGAGAGGCTGGAATCCCGGCATGATGACGCTGATCGGGTTTGCTATTACGGTTGCTTATGTTTATAGTGTTGCCACCGTTTTTGGATTGAAAGGAATGGATTTCTTTTGGGAACTGGCAACACTAATCCTAATCATGCTGCTGGGCCACTGGATCGAAATGAGATCTGTTGCCGGCGCATCAAGAGAATTGGAATTGCTGGTGCAGTTGATGCCGGATGATGCTCATCTCATGGAAGGAGAAAGAGTGACTGATGTAAAAACAGACAGACTGAAAGAAAATGATATTATCCTGGTAAAACCAGGAGAAAAAATTGCAGCTGACGGCATTATTACAGAAGGAGAAAGTTACCTGGATGAAAGTTTGCTTACCGGCGAATCAAAGCCTGTTGAAAAAAAGAAAGACGATAAAGTGATTGCCGGTTCTATCAACGGAAACGGTTCATTAAAGATCAAAGTGACACATGGAGCAAAGGATTCTTATTTGTCTAAAGTGATTACGCTGGTGCAGGATGCACAAAAATCAAAATCAAAAACTCAGTTATTGGCGGATAAAGCTGCCCGTTGGCTTACTTTCATTGCTATTGCAGCAGGCATTGCTACTTTTTTCGCATGGTATCTTTCAGGAAAAGAACTGGCTTTTGCAATTGAAAGAATGGTAACCGTGATTGTGATCAGTTGTCCTCATGCATTGGGTCTGGCCGTGCCATTAGTGGTTGCCAAATCAACAGCTTTGTCTGCAAAGAATGGACTTTTGATAAAGAACAGAACGGAATTTGAGAATTCAAGAAGAATTACGACTCTTGTTTTTGATAAGACAGGCACATTGACGATTGGAAAGTTTGAAGTTTCTAAAATTGTGTCTTTGCAAAAAGATTTATCGGAAAACGATTTAATAAAACAGGCCGCTGCCCTGGAACAAAATTCAGAACATCCCATTGCAACGGGCATCATGCAAAAAATAAAAGAACTAAAGATTGAAATTCCTAAAGCAGAAAATTTCAAAGCCATCACAGGCCAGGGGGTGGAGGCAAAAGTGGAAGGCAAAGAAGTGAAAGTGATAAGCCCCGGTTATCTTAAAGAGAAAAAAATTTCTTTACCCGAAAATTTTAATCCTGATGCAACAGAGACTGTTGTTTTTGTTTTAATCAACAATCAACCCGATAGCTATCGGGTGGCAGGTTATATTTCATTAGGTGATAAAATCCGAGATGAATCCGCAGAGGCAATAAAGACGCTTCATGACAATGATATTAAATCTGTATTGCTCACTGGTGATAACAAACAGGTAGCTGAGACTGTCAGCAAAAAATTAGGCATTGATAATTATTATGCGGAAGTGTTGCCTCATCAGAAATTAGATAAGATAAAAGACTTGCAGGACAAAGGAGAGTATGTTGCCATGACGGGCGATGGTATTAATGATGCACCGGCTTTGGCCCAGGCCAATGTAGGTATTGCTGTTGGTTCCGGTTCTGATATTGCTGCTGAAACCGCAGGGATTGTATTAGTAAACAGCAATCCAAAAGATATCGTTTCACTTATTCAGTTTGGCAAAGCCACGTATCGGAAGATGGTTCAAAACCTTATATGGGCTACAGGATACAATGTAGTAGCGCTACCACTGGCCGCCGGTATATTATATAAAATGGGAATTCTTTTAAGCCCTGCCGCAGGTGCAGTGCTGATGAGCATAAGCA
>Ga0187893_10009905_pt1 | contig 14464 bp, 18 predicted proteins | sample MA1701074metaG_FD_139574 | JGI IMG/M metagenome (GOLD analysis project Ga0187893, IMG submission 139574) | White microbial mat communities from a basaltic lava cave in the Kipuka Kanohina Cave System on the Island of Hawaii, USA - MA170107-4 metaG ...
CGGGGCTGCGCGATGGGCTGTTCGCGCGGCTGGCCGGACTGGAGAGACTCGCCAGCAGCGCCGAACTCTACGGGGGGTAGTTATAGCGGGTTCCGTTATATGACGGAACCCGTTATAATGGTCCGGTGATCTCCGGCTTCAAGGACAGGGAGACGGAGCGCATCTGGAAGGGTGAGTTCTCGCGGCGCCTGCCGCACGAGATCCAGGAGGTTGCCCGGCGAAAGCTCAGGATGCTGAACGCAGCCCGAACCTTGATGGACCTCAGAATCCCACCCGCGAATCGTCTGGAGGCTCTCCGGGGCAGCCGGATGGGCCAGTACAGCATCCGGATCAACGACCAGTGGCGGATTTGCTTCAGGTTTGCGGCAGGGCAAGCGAGCGATGTGGAGATCGTCGACTATCACTGAGGATCGAATGAAAAGGCTGCGAAACATTCATCCGGGCGAGGTACTTCTCGAGGAGTTCTTGCTGCCGAAGGAGATCAGCCAGAACCTGCTGGCGCGGGAGATCGGGGTGCCGCCGCGGCGGATAAACGAGATCGTCCTCGGCAAGCGAGGTGTAAGTGCGGATACCGCGATCCGGCTGGCCGGATATTTCGGTACGTCGGAGCACTTCTGGATGACGCTGCAGGCTGACTATGACCTTGAAGAAGCCAAGAAGGCGATTCGCAGGGCCGCGTAAAGCGGCTCGAATCAAAGCCCTCCGCCGCGATCGAAGGATCGGCTTTGCCCAGGCGCGCAGGTCGTTTGAAGCCCTTCTCGATTTCGTCCGCCGAGGGTATAGCTTCACCATCGTCAGACGCGGCCGGGCGGTCGCCCACCTGCGACAGCAGTAAGCCGCTTTGTGCCCCGGTGTCGCGGGGACTACAATATCTAGTGTCTGTGCCCATTTGAGGCACTAAATACATGGCCAAGCAAGTCTACGACGCATCCGCCATCGAGGCGCTGAAGGGCCTCGAGCCGGTCCGGCGCATGCCGGGCATGTACACCCATACGATCCACCCGCTGCACATCGTGCAGGAGGCGATCGACAACGCGGTCGACGAGGCGCTCGCCGGCCACGGCAAGAGAATCACGGTCACCGTATTCAAGGACGGCTCGGTCGAGGTCGAGGACGAGGGCCGCGGCGTGCCCGTAGACCTGCACCCGGTGGAGAAGAAGCCCGCGGTCGAGGTCGCCTTCACCATGCTGCACGCCGGCGGCAAGTTCAAGCGCTCGGGCGAGGGCGTCTACCACATCTCCGGCGGCCTGCATGGCGTCGGCGTCGCCGTCTCCAACGCGCTCTCGAAGCGCTGCGAGGTCACGGTCTACCGCGACGGAAAGAAGCACACCATCGTTTTCGAAGGCGGGGAGGTCAAGAACAAGCTGAAGAGTGTGGCCGGGAAGGGGCATGGCACTGTGGTGCGCATCTGGCCGGATCCGAAGTACTTCGACTCCCCGAATATCCCGATGGCCGAGCTGGAGCATCTCATTCGCTCCAAGGCCTACTTGTTGCCGGGTCTGACCACGGTTTTGAAGGTCGAGGGCAAGGCCGACAGGAGCTGGAAATACGAAAAGGGCATGGTGCAGTACTTCGGCTTCATGCTGCAGGGCAGGGAGCTCGTGGCGCCCCTGTTCCAAGGAGAGAAGTTCTTCGATGAAAAGGCAACCCAGAACAGCTCGGAAATCGAAGCCGGCGAGGGCGCTTCCTGGGCGATTGGCTGGGTCGCTGAGGGCGATATCTTCGCCGACAGCCACGTCAACCTGATCCCGACACGCTCGGGGGGGACGCATGAAGCGGGGTTCCGCAACGGCGTCTTCGAGGCGCTCGCCGCCTTCATGGAGCGGCGCTCGCTCACGCAAAAGGGCGTCAAGGTCATCGCGGAGGATCTTTGGGGCCGCGCCTGCTTCACGCTCTCGGCGCGCATCGTGCGCACGCAGTTCCACGGCCAGACCAAGGAAAAGCTCACCACGCGCCACGCCACCAAGCTCCTCGAGCTCTGCTGCAAGGACGCGTTCGAGCTGTGGCTGAACCAGCACCCGGAGGAAGGCAGGAAAATCGCCGAGCTCGCCATCGAGCAGGCGCTCGCGCGGCTCTCCAAGGGCAAGAAGTTCGAGCGCAAGAAATCTTCCGGCGTCGCCACGCTTCCCGGCAAGCTCGTCGATTGCGCGTCGGATGACACCTCGAGGAACGAGCTCTTCATGGTGGAGGGCGATTCCGCCGGCGGCTCCGCCAAGGAGGCGCGCAACAAGGAGACGCAGGCGGTACTGCCCCTGCGCGGCAAGGTACTGAACACGATGTCCAAGGACTCGCGCACCGTGCTCGCCAACAAGGAACTGCAGGCGATCGCCACCGCGATCGGCGTAGACCCGCACGGGCCGGACGAGACGCCCGATCTCACGGGCCTGCGCTACGGGAAGATCGTCATCATGACCGACGCCGACGTCGACGGCGGCCATATCCAGGCGCTGCTCCTCACCTTCTTCTTCATGCACGCGCCGAAGCTCGTCTCGACCGGGCACGTCTACGTCGCGCAGCCGCCGCTCTTCAAGCTGGAAGTGCCCTCGCAGGGCAAGGGCAAGCCGGCGCGGCGGATCTACTGCCTGGACGAAGACGAGCTCGACGAGGAGATCGGCAAGCTGAAGAAGGAGAAGGTGAAGGAAGGCGCCTGGGAGGTGTCGCGCTTCAAGGGCCTGGGCGAGATGAGCCCGGACCAGCTCTGGGAGACGACCATGAACCCGGACACGCGGCGCCTCGTGCGGATGTCGTTCGACGTGAAGAACCTGAAGAAGGTCCGGCAAACCTTCGAGCTGCTCATGGACTCCGGCGAGGCGGAGGGCCGCCGCGACTGGATGCGCGAGCACTGGAAATCGGTCGAGGCTGATGTCTAGGAAAGCGAGAAAGCCGGTCTGGGAGCGGGCGTACAAGGGCCACGTTTACTGGCAGGGAAAGAAGAAGCTCGGCAAGGTGACGCTCGCCGAGCGCGGGCGCTACAGCTGGGAAGCGGCGGGCCGCGGCGGCAGCGCCGACGACCTGGAGAAAGCCAAGAAATCCGTCGAGGCCGCGGTCGCAATGGCCGACAAACAGTTGGATCTATTCAGGTGAGCCGCCATGGATGACAGAACCGGCGATTTGTTCGTCAACGAGAACGGCGACGAGGCCGCGCCGATCGAGCGCCACGCATCGCAGGCGTACCTCGGCTACGCGGTCTCGACCGTCAAGGCGCGGGCGCTGCCCGAGATCGCCGACGGCCTCAAGCCCGTGCAGCGGAGGATCCTCTTCGCGATCGGGCAAAACAACACCACGGGCTTCGTCAAGTGCGCGCGCTACGTCGGCGAGGTGCTCGGCAAGTACCACCCGCACGGCGACACCTCGACCTACGAGGCCATGGTGCACCTCGCGCAGCCCTTCTCGATGCGCTACCCGCTGATCGAGGGCCAGGGCAACTTCGGCTCGCGCGACGGCGATGCGGCGGCGGCCTACCGCTACACGGAGGCGCGCCTCTCCCGGTATGCGGAATTGGTCCTCTCGGAGCTGAACGAAGGCACGGTCGACTTCGCCAAGAACTACGACGGCAAGTTCGAAGAACCGGCGCTGCTGCCCGCGCGCCTGCCGTTCGGCCTGCTGAACGGTTCCTTCGGCATCCCGGTCGGCTTCTCCACCCGCATCCCCTCGCACAACCTGCGCGAGGTCGCCGAAGCGGCCGCGCAAGTGCTCAAGCACCCGCGCGCGAAGCTCGAGGAAATCCTCAAGATCCTTCCGGGCCCGGATTTCCCGGGCGGCGGGCAGGTCATCTCGCCGGCCGCCGAGATCAGGGAGGCGTACGAAACCGGACGGGGATCTCTCGTTCTGAGGGCGAAATACGAGAAAGAGCAGCTCGCGCGAGGCCAGTGGCGGATCGTCGTCACCGAGCTGCCGCACGGCGTGTCGGTAAAGCAGGTGCTGGAGGAGATCGAGGCGCTCGCCAACCCCAAGCCCTCCGGCAACAAGAAGGAGGTCTCGCAGGAGCAGAAGCGCTTCAAGCAATTCGTGCTCGATCAGGTCGAGGCGGTCCGGGACGAGTCGGACCGCAAGTCGAAGCTGCGCCTCGTGATCGAGCCGCGCTCCTCGCGCCAGAGCCACGAGGAGCTGATGGCGATGCTGATGGTGCACACCTCGCTCGAGACCCGCTACCCGGTGAATCTCACCTGGCTCGGCCTGGACGGCCTGCCCGAGACCAAGGACCTCCTCACGGTGCTGCGCGAGTGGGTCGAGTTTCGCCTGAACACCGTCCGGCGCCGCACCCAGTTCCGGCTCGACCGCTGCCAGGACCGCCTGCACATCGTGATGGGGCGGCTGCTCGCTTTCGTAAAGATCGACGAAATCATCAAGTTGATTCGCGCTTGTGACGATCAACAAGAGGCAAAAAATCGATTGCGGGAAAAATACAAATTCAGCGAGCGGCAGGCCGAAGACATCGTCAACCTGCGCCTCGGCCAGCTCACCAAGCTGGACGGCGTCAAGCTGAACGACGAGAGGAAGTCCCTCGAGACCGAGAGGAAGGCACTGAAGGAAATTCTTGGCGATGAAAAGGTTTTGAAGAAGTTCGTTATTAAAGAGTTGGAAGCGGATTCCAACGCGTATGGAGATGATCGGCGTACCCTGATCAAGACCGCCGAGCGCGCGCAGGTCGAGCGCACGGTGCTGGAGGAGCCGATCACCGTGATCCTCTCGAAGAAGGGCTGGGTGCGGGCAAGGAGCGGCCACGGCGTGGACATGGAGTCGGTGAATTACAAGGACGGCGACGCCCGCTTCATGGAGCTCGAGTGCAAGACCACCGACACGCTCACGGTGCTCGCCTCGAGCGGCAAGTGCTTCAGCGTGGACGCCGCGGCGCTGCCCTCCGGGCGGGGCGACGGCGCGCCGATGAACTCCCTCGTCAACTCCAACTCGGACGACATCGTGTGGATCGGCATTGGGGCGGCCGACACGCCGCTCCTCGTCGCGAACTCCGCCGGCTACGGCTTCCGCTGCAAGCTCGGCGACCTCGCCACCAAGACCCGCCAGGGCAAGGACTTCATGAGCGTGCCCGAGGGCGCCCGGGCGCTCGCGCCCGCGCTCGCCACCGGTTCGGTCGTAGCGGCGCTCTCCAGCGACGCAAGACTCCTCCTCTTCCCGCTGGAAGAGTTGCCGCTGCGCCCGAACGGCGGCGTGGGTGTTCAGGTCATGGGTCTACCCGAGAAGATTCTTCTTTCGGGAATTACTGTCTTCGACGGCAAATCCCTGAAAGTTTCCGGAGTGAAAAGAAAGAACCGGGCTGAAGAGATCATCGAAGGCAAGGACCTGCAGACCTATGAAGGCAGGAGGGCCCAGCGCGGCCGGGTCTGCGACGTCGGCTTCCGTCCCGACCAGTTGAAGTAGACCCCAGCAGGCGTACCAGCCGTCCGTACTCAAACATGCTACAATCGTAGCAATGTTGAGTACGGAACATGCGGTCGCGGAAGAGCTCGGCGACGTCCTCGCCGACCTGCTCTTCGGCGCCTACCGCCACCGCGTGCTCTCGCTCCTGCTGCTGCGCCCGGGCGACAGCTTCCACGTGCGCATGATCGCCCGCCTCACGGGCGTGCCGGCCGGGTCGCTGCACCGCGAGTTGCGCCTGCTCGCCTACGCCGGGCTGCTGAACGCCGAGCGCCAGGGCAATCAGATCCGCTACAGCGCCAATCAGGCCTCGCCCGTGTTCGCCGAGCTCGCCGCGGTACTGGAGAAGACCGCCGGGGCGCCGCCGCTGCTCGAGGACCACAGCGCGGAGCACAGCATCGAGCTGCCCGAAAAGGCAAAGAGGAGCCGCCGTGCCCGCCGCCCGCGCGGCTGAATTTCGCCCGCTGATCGCCCCCGCGGCGATCATCCTCGCCGCCGCGCTCGCGCTTTGGATCGGGCCCGCGCTGCCGCCCTCGATCGCGGGCCTGAAAGTCTACGGCGCCTACTTCATGCTCCTCGCCTGCGCAGGCGTCGCCCTGTGGTTCAACCGCGGCCGCGCCTTCGTCGCCGCGGTGTCGCTGCTCCTCGCTTACGCCGGCTACCGTTACGCGCTCGGTTTCGGCGCCGACAGCTTCGCCGCGCGCGCGGTCTACGCCGCCTGCGCGGTGCTCGTGCCGGCCAACATCCTTGCCGCGCTCCTCCATCCCGAGCGCGGGGTCTCGTACCACGGCGACTACCGCTGGATCTTCATCGCGGCGGCCGAAGTGCTCCTCGTCGCCTGGGTCGCCGCCTCGGGGCGGAGCGCGCTCTCCGGCACGGTCTGGCAGGACCTGCTCGAGCACTGGCTGCTGCGCTCGTCTCCTGAAAGAGTCAGCGTGCCGCTCCTTGGCCGCCTCCTCTTTGCCGCCGCGTTCGCCACGGCGATCTGGCGCGCCTGGCCGCGCAAGGCGGAGCGGCTCGGGCCGCTGGAAGTCGGCCTGGCGGGCGTCCTGCTCGCGTTCTACTTGGCCTGCGAATGGGCGCGGAGCATGGTGGTGTTCGGCGTGTTCACCGCGGCAGCGGGGCTCGTTCTGGTGGTGGCGATGCTGCAGGAGTCCTACCGTCTCGCCTTCCACGACGAGCTGACCGGGCTGCCCGGCCGGCGCGCGCTGCAGGAGGCGATGGCGGGGCTGGGCCCGGGCTACGTGATCGCCATGGCCGACGTCGACCACTTCAAATCCTTCAACGACACGCACGGGCACGACATCGGCGACCAGGTGCTGAAGCTCGTCGCGGCGCGCCTCGCCGAGGTCGAGGGCGGCGGGCGCGCCTTCCGTTACGGCGGCGAGGAGTTCACGGTGCTCTTCCCGGAGGCGACGCTCGCGCAGGCCGAGTCGCACCTGCAGGCGATCCGCGCCGCGATCGAGGCCTACCAGATGGCCGTGCGCGGCGAGGACCGCCCCAGGAACAAGGAAGAGGGCGCGAAAAGACGGCTCGGTGACGACCCGGTTTCGCCCGAGAAGCTGCTCTCGGTCACGGTGTCGATCGGCGCGGCCGCGCCCGGCGGGGACGCGAAGACGCCGGCGCAAGTGCTGAAGGCCGCGGACGAGGCGTTGTATCGTGCGAAGCGCGGCGGGAGGAATCGGGTAAGCAGATGAAGTATTTGATTTTTATAGCTATTCAGATGTTTTCGGTGAGTTGTTCTGCCGAAGTTACCCGTATCCAGATCCACTCCTCATTGCCGTTCGCGGGCGGCAAGTCTTTCGGCGACGCGGGGCCCTACGTGCGCGTGATCGGGCGCTTTTTCGGCGAGCTCGACCCGACCAACCCGGCGAACCGCGGCATTGTCGACATCCGCCTCGCGCCGAGGAACGAGCGCGGCCGCGTCGAGTACGCGGGCGACTTCGAGATCCTGCGGCCCGCCGACCCCGCGAAAGGGAATGGGTCGCTTCTATACGAGGTAAACAATCGCGGCTGGAAGTTGGTACTTGGAAATTTCAATGAAACCACCCCAAGCAATTCCCTGGATTCCCCCGAAACGGCGGGCGACGGCTTTCTGATGCGCCACGGCTTCACGCTCGCGTGGAGCGGCTGGATTCACGGCTTGCCCAAGGCGCCCTACCTGCTCGGCCTCGAAGTGCCGAGCGCGCAAGGAATGGAAGCACCCGTGTGGGACGAGTTCCTGTTCAACGACGCAAGGCAACTGCAGGCGCGTCTGACCTTTGCGGCGGCGAGCACTGACAAGGCGAGCGCGCGTCTCACGGTGCGCGAGAAGAACGAAGACACGCCCGCCCGCATCGAGGCTGGGGGCTGGGAGTTCATCGACGAGCGCTCGATGCGCCTGCTGCCCGCCGGGACGCCGTTCCGCGCGGGCGCGCTCTACCAGCTCTCCTACGTCGCGAGAAACCCACCCGTCGCCGGCATCGGCTATGCGGCGACGCGCGACTTCGTCGCCTTCCTGCGCTACGCGCAGAAGGACCGCGCCGGTACGGCCAATCCGCTGGGCCCGGAGGGCCGCCACCGGATCGCCTTTTCGCTCGCGCACGGCACCTCGCAGAGCGGGCGCTTCCTGCGCGACATGATCTATCAGGGCTTCAACGAAACCGAGGACTTCCGGCCGGTGTTCGACGGCATCAACCCGCACATTGCGAGCGCCAGATTGTTCCTGAACCACCGCTTCGCGCAGCCGAACCGCGTTTACAGCATGGGCTACGGCTTCCTCGGCTACCCGGACGCCTCGTTCCCTTTCTCTTACATCCGCATGCGCGACGATTTCAGCCGCCGGGAGGACAGCCTGCTCGAGCGTTGCCGACGGCTCGCCAACTGCCCGAAGATCGTGCACACGGCCACCTCGACCGAGTACTGGCAGGGCGGGCATTCCCTTGGCACCACCGACTCGAACAGCAACATCGACCTCGACCTGCCGGACAACGTGCGCCTCTATCATTTCGCCGGCACGCAGCACGTGATCTCGCAGATCATGCCGAAGGGCGTGTGCGCCGCGCCCGCCAACACCGCGATCGACCCGCGCCCGGTGATGCGCGCGCTCCTCCTCGCGCTCGATCGCTGGGTGAAGGGCGGCGCGCCGCCGCCGCCGAGCGCCTATCCGCGAATCGCCGACGGGACGCTCGTGCCCGCGAGCGCGCTCAAATGGCCGGCGTTTCCGGCGTTCTCCGCGCCGCGCGCGCCGAACCCGATGATCCAGTTCGACTACGGCGCGCGGATCGCCGAGGGCGTGCTCGACAACGCGCCGCCGCTCGCGCTGCCCTACCGCTACAAGGTGCTCGTGCCCGCGGTCGACGCCGATGGCAACGAGATCGGCGGCGTGCGCGTGCCCGAGCAGGCGGTGCCCTTCGCAACCGCGACCGGCTGGGCGCTGCGCTCCCCGCAGGGCGGCGCGGCGGGCGAGCTCTGCTACCTCGACGGCTCGCTCTTTCCGTTCGCGCGCACCCAGGAAGAGCGCCTGGCGGCCAGGGACCCGCGCCCGTCGCTCGCTGAGCGCTACGGCACGAGGGCAGGCTACCTGGAGAGGGTTCGGGGCGCGGCGGTGAAGCTACGGGAGCAGGGTTTTCTTCTCCCGGAAGACATAGAAAAAATTCTCTCCAGGGTAGCAAAACACTTCTAATTTACTTGCAGCGCTCCCGGTCTTCGTCGGTCATTACCGGCTTGAAGACGCACTCCTGTTTGGCGGCGCCGAGCGTGCGCGGCTGCGGCGCGGGCCGCGCCTGCACCGGCGCCTGCGGAGCGTCCGGGCGCCGCGCAGCCGGGGCCGGCGCGGGCGCCGCCGCAGGCCTGGCCGCGGGCGCGCTTGCCGCGCCCGAGGGCCGGTCATTGCTCCAGGAGACCTCGTCCACCTTCCACTCGCCCCTCTCGGTCACCATCGCGACCTTGCCGTACATCGTCTCGGGCTTGCCGCCCATGAGCGACTCGCCCGGGCCGCTGACGACGAGGCGCGCGGTCTTGCCGTCCGGCGCCACCGTCTTGCTCAGCAGCGTGAACGCGCGCGGCAGCATCATCTGCATCATCTTGACCGACGCCTCCTTCTGCGCGGGCGACAGGCCCTGCAGCTCCGCGCGCCGCGCCGCCGGCGCGTAGCGCAGCATCTCGTTCAGGTCCCCCGCGGCGATCGCGCGGTGGAACTTGCCGTAAACCGCTTCAGGTTGCTCCTGCGCAGGGACTGCGAAAGCCAAGGCGAGCAGGGCGGCTGCCAGAAGTGTCCTCACGGGAAGGACTGTAGCAGAAGCCCTACCTGCAGCGCGCGATCTCCTCGTCCGACATCACGCCCTTGTAGGCGCAGCCGGGCCGCGCCACGCGCAGCACCGGCGGCGGGACCGGGCGGTTCGCGCGCGTCATGTCGCGCACGCGGCCGCCTTCGCTCACCTGCGGGCGCGCCGGCGCGAGCTCTGCGGGCTTCTCCCGCGCCCAGCTCTGGTCGACGAGCCGCCACTCGCCGCTCTCGAGCGCCATGCGCACGATGCCGAACTGCGCGCCCGCCCTCGGCACCTGGAAGGCCTCGCCCGGGGCGGAATAGATGAGCCGGGCGTTCTGCCCGTCCCGGCTCACCACCTTCTGCTCCAGCGCATAGGCGACCGGCAGCGCCGCGGTCAGCCGGCGCAACTCGCTCTCCTTGCGCGCGGCAAGCTCGGCGCGGCGCGCGGCGGGCGTGAGCCGGATCATCTCCTCGGCGTTGCCCGTCATGATCGCGTGGTGGTACTTCGCGAACACCGCGTCGGGCTCCTCCCAGGCGCACGCTGCGCCGGCATGGGAAGCGAGCAGTGCCGCGATCCACATCGCAGCTGCGGAAGATTTCATAAGCGCCTCCTCGGCGAAAAAGGCGCGTCACACTAGCGCAAACTTTTCGCGCGCGTAATGTCGCGCGAAGGCGACGGTTTCCGTCGTGACGGAATCCTCAAGCGATTGATTGCTCACGTTTCGCGCCCGGGCATGCAGATTGCCGCGGTATGCGCGTGCCTTACTCACGAGTTGACTGTGCGTGCGCTGCGGGAGTAACGTAAAACTGAGCCAGCGAGGGAGCGCAATGCAGCCGCGGGATTCCCGGCGACCGGTCGGGATACCGGCCCGTGCGGGCTCTGAAGAGATCAGCGCCCATATAAGGTGCTGCCCGGCAACCGCCGGGGTCCAAGGGCCCGCTCCCATGCGGGCCCTTTCCATTCGGGCAATAGAATCCGATCGCATGCCCGTCCCCGCGCCGCTCATTGCCGCCTACGAGGCGGCCCACTACGTCGTCTTCGGCGAGCCCGAAATCGTCATGAAGGTCGGCGAGAAGAACGCGCAGATCGACGCGCTCCTCGCCGCCCAGGGCGCCGATCGCGCCGCGTTTGTCTCCGCCGCCAACCCGCGCGGACTGCGCCGGCGCTTGGTCGAGAACGTGGTCGCCTTCCACACGCTGAGGAACGTGCTGAGGAAAAGCCGCTACCTCGTCTACGAGGGCGAGGGGCGCGATCCGAAGGGCGCGTGGCGGCCCGAAGGCAGCATCCTCGTCCTCGACATCCCGCGCGAAGACGCCGAGGCGCTCGGCCAGCGCTTCGGGCAGAACGCGATCCTCTACGTCGAGAGGGGCGAGCCGCCGGAGCTGGTGCTGCTGCGCTAGGCTAGCGGTGTGGCCTACGCCCACACCGTCGATGGCGTCACGCACCGCTTCGCGGACCTGAGGACGCTGCTTGCGAAAGCGTCGCCCTACCGCTCTGGCGACGCGCTCGCCGGCGTCGCGGCCGGCTCGGCCGAGGAGCGCGTGGCGGCGAGGATGGCGCTCGCCGACCTGCCGCTCACGGTGTTCCTGAGCGAGTTGCTGTACGAGGAGGACGACGTCACGCGCCTCATCCTCGATTCGCATGATCGGAATCGTTTCGATCCTGTTTCTTCCCTCACGATCGGTTCTTTCCGCGAATGGCTTCTCGAAGCGACCCCGGAACAGGTGACTTCGATCGCAAAAGGTCTGACGCCGGAGATGGCGGCGGCGGTCTCCAAGCTCATGCGCAACCAGGACCTCGTTGCGGTGGCGCGCAAATGCCGCGTGACGACGCGTTTCCGCAATACCATCGGCCTCCCCGGCCGGCTCTCGGTGCGGCTGCAGCCCAACCACCCGACCGACGACCCGCGCGGCATCGCCGCCTCCATGCTGGAAGGCCTGCTCTACGGTTGCGGCGACGCGGTGATCGGCATCAACCCGGCGGGCGACGGCATGGCCGCATTCCGGCCGCTCTGGCGCATGATGGACGAGCTGATTCGGCGCTTCGCCATCCCCACGCAATCGTGCGTCCTCACCCACGTCACCAGCCAGATCCAGGCGATCGAGCAGGGCGAGCCGGTCGACCTCGTCTTCCAGTCGATCGGGGGCACGCAGAAAACGAACGAGGGTTTCGGAGTTTCGCTTTCGCTGCTCAAGGAAGGAAATGACGCTGCCCGCTCGTTGAAGCGTGGCACCCTCGGCAACAACGTCATGTACTTCGAGACCGGGCAGGGCAGCTCGCTCTCCGCGGACGCGCACCACGGCTGCGACCAGCAGACGCTCGAAGCGCGCGCCTACGGCCTCGCCCGCGCCTACGAGCCGCTCCTCGTCAATTCCGTCGTCGGCTTCATCGGCCCGGAGTACCTCTACGACGGCAAGCAGATCATCCGTGCAGGGCTGGAAGACCACTTCTGCGGCAAGCTCCTCGGCGTCCCGCTCGGCGTGGACGTCTGCTACACCAACCACGCCGAGGCCGACCAGGACGACATGGACACGCTGCTGACGCTCCTTGGCGCGGCCGGCGTCGCCTACATTATGGGCGTGCCCGGCGCGGACGACGTGATGCTCAACTACCAGAGCACCTCTTTTCACGACGCGCTTTATCTGCGCGAGGTCATGGGGCTGAAGCGCGCGCCCGAGTTCGAAGCGTGGATGGAGCGGTTGGGCGTCGGCGCCGCCGGAGGATCGCCCTTGCTGCTTTCGTACGCGAAAGAGCTGTCGAAGTGAAGAACGCTCTCGCGACACTCCGCCGCTTCACGCCCGCCCGCATCGGCCTCGGCCACGCGGGCAGCGGCCTCCCAACGGAGGAGCTCCTCGCCTTCGGTTTGGCGCACGCGCGCGCAAGAGACGCGGTTCATGCTGCTTTGGACGTGACGGGTTTGGGTCTTGAAGCTGAAGTGGTTCATTCCCGTGCCCTCGATCGCGACGTTTACCTTCGTCGTCCCGACCTTGGCCGTCGCCTGTCCGAGAAGACGTCACTGAAGAAAAGCAGTGAAGCCGTCACGATCGTGATCGCCGACGGCCTTTCGGCAATCGCTGCCCAGCACCATGCAGCCCCGGTCGTCCGCAGGCTCGTCGCGATCGCGCCCGAGCGCTGGCAGCGCGCGCCGGTCGTGATCGCGCTTCAGGCCCGCGTCGCGCTCGGCGACGAGATCGGCCAACGGCTCGGCGCGCAGCTCGTCTGCGTCCTGATCGGCGAGCGACCGGGGCTCTCTTCGCCTGATAGTCTCGGCGCCTACCTCACCTTCGCGCCGCGCATCGGGCGCACGGATTCTGAGCGCAACTGCGTCTCCAACATCCGCCCGCAGGGCCTCGACTACGAAGCCGCCGCGCGCCGCATCGAATGGCTCGCCGCCGCCGCCCTCGCACGCGGCGTGACGGGCATCGGGCTAAAGGACGAGAGCGCGGGGCTGTTGAAGTAGTTCTCTCTAGAGAACTTCCAGTTCCCGGAACCGGAGATACAGCTCCCGGCACGTCCACGCATCGGTCGCTGCATAGCCGATCTGCTGGTCCGACAGGCGCTTCGCCGCCCAGTTGGTGGTCTTGGTGCCCTTCGGCAGCCGAAAGCCGAGGAAGATCGCCGCGAGGTTGCGCAGTCCCGTCTGCTCGAGACCCGCGCGCCGCGCTGCCGTACCCAGGTCGACGATCGAGCGCTCCTCGAACGGAAACACCTTCTGCAGGCCCTTCAGGTCGTCCGCCACCGAGATGCCCGCCTTGATGATCGTGGGCTCCGCGAAGAGCCCGCCCACCACCTTAGAGAAATCCATGCGCGCGAGCTGGAAGAGATACACCGCCTCGGCCGTGGCCGCCTGCACGAGCGAGGGCAGGTAGGACTCGCCCTTGCGGAACGCGGGCCGCGTCTCGGTGTCCCAGCCGACCACAGTCTCGCGCGTGAGCCCCTCCCAGGCGCGCTCGAGCTCGCGCATCGTCCCGACCACCAGCACCTCGCCCTCGTAGCGCCGCACCGGCAGCGCATTCACCTCTTCGCGCGACCGATAGCGCAGGTATTCGGGAGGCAATGCGGGAGCCGGGGCCATGGCCGATCATAGCCGCGGCGCATAATCCCGCCATGGACTATCGAGAGCGCGCGCTCAAGATCCTGCCCTGGATCTGCGCCCGCTGCGCGCGCGAATTCCCCGCCTCGCGCCTGAAGGAGCTCACCGTCCACCACCGCGACGGCGACCACCACCACAACCCGGCTGACGGCTCGAACTGGGAGCTGCTCTGCGTCTACTGCCACGAGAACGAGCACGCGCGGATCGAAGACGCGCGCCTGGGCGACGCGGCCGCGGGCAAGAAGGCGCCCGAGCCTGCCAAGCACAAGCCCTTCGGCAAGCTGGCGGACCTCGTGAGGAAGAAAGGCCGATAATCGGCCCCATGCCGCCACGCCCCATCCTCGACGAATCCCACATCCACCCCGCGATCCGCGACAAGGTGGCCAGCCACCGCATGGTGTACGTGAAGGAAGTCCTGGCCGCGATCGCCGCGTACCCGGTGGTCGTGGTCGGCATGCGCCAGAACCCGATGCCGAGGAAGGCCCGCCGCGCGCTCGAGGCCGCCGGCGTCGCGCACCACTACCTCGAGTACGGCAGCTACCTCTCCGAGTGGCGCAACCGCAACGCGCTCAAGATGTGGACCGGCTGGCCGACCTTCCCGATGGTGTTCGTGAAAGGCATGCTCGTCGGCGGCGCGGAGGACCTCATCCGGCTGATCGGGAGCGGCGAGCTGAAGAAGATGCTCGCGTAGCGATGGGCCTCCTCGACCTCTTCAGGAAGCCCGCGGCCGCCGCCGCGGCGCCGA
>Ga0187893_10009906_pt1 | contig 14463 bp, 13 predicted proteins | sample MA1701074metaG_FD_139574 | JGI IMG/M metagenome (GOLD analysis project Ga0187893, IMG submission 139574) | White microbial mat communities from a basaltic lava cave in the Kipuka Kanohina Cave System on the Island of Hawaii, USA - MA170107-4 metaG ...
CCATGTCGATCTCGTTGTCGAAGTGGCCGATGTTGCCGACGATGGCCTTGTCCTTCATGCGCGCCATGTCTTCGGCCGCGATCACGTGCGCGTTGCCGGTGGCGGTGATGAAGATGTCCGCCTCTTCGAGCACCTCGTCGAGCGTGGTGACCTGGTAGCCCTCCATCGCGGCCTGGAGCGCGCAGATCGGGTCGATCTCGGTGACGATCACGCGGCAGCCCTGGCCGCGGAGCGCCTGCGCGCAGCCTTTGCCGACTTCGCCGAAGCCGCACACCACCGCGACCTTGCCGCCGAGCATCACGTCGGTCGCGCGCATCAGGCCGTCCGGCAGCGAGTGCCGGCAGCCGTAGATGTTGTCGAACTTCGACTTCGTGACGGAGTCGTTCACGTTGATCGCGGGGAAGAGGAGCGTTCCCCCCTTCTCCATCTGGTAGAGGCGGTGGACGCCCGTCGTCGTCTCCTCGGAGACCCCGCGGATCGCGGGCGCGAGCTTCCGCCAGAGGCGCGGGTTGCTCTGCTGCATCTCGCGCAGCAGCGCGAGCACGTAGCCCCACTCCTCGGAGTCCTTCCGCTCGTCGAAGTCGGGCACGGAGCCGGCCAGCTCGAACTCGAGGCCCTTGTGCACGAGCAACGTGGCGTCGCCGCCGTCGTCCACGATCTGGTCGGGGCCCGCGCCGTCCGGCCAGAGGAGCGCCGCGGCGGTGCACCACCAGTACTCCTCGAGGGTCTCGCCCTTCCAGGCGTAGACCGGCGTGCCGCGCGGGTGCTCCGGGGTTCCCTCGCGGCCCACGACCACGGCGGCCGCTGCGGGATCCTGCGTGGAGAAGATGTTGCACGAGACCCAGCGCACGTCGGCGCCGAGGTCCACGAGCGTCTCGATCAGCACCGCGGTCTGCACGGTCATGTGCAGGCTGCCCATGATGCGGACGCCGTCGAGCGGCCGCTTCGCGCGGTAGCGGGAGCGGAGCTCCATCAGCCCCGGCATCTCGTGCTCGGCGAGCCGGATCTCCTTCCGGCCGAGCTCGTGGAGGGAGAGGTCCTTGACCTTGAAGGGGGGGATCTGGCCGAGGGCGGACATGGGTTCTCCATCAGTTCATGCGGATGCAGTGGTATCGCCGAGGGCCGAGGTGACGTCAAGCTCGAGCTCTCGATTCCCCGCGGGGCTAGACGGGGTACCGGCAGCCGGTCAGCTCCTCGCTGACCCTCCAGAGCCGCTCGGCGAGCGCGGCGTCGGTCGCGTACGGGCGCGGCTCCTTCTCCTTGCGGTTCGCGAAGTAGCGGCCGTTCCGGCCGGCCACGGCCGGGTCGCTCGCGAGGTAGATCGAGGTGTCCGCGCCCTGCTCGGGGCTCTTCATGAACACGCTCACTACGCTCTGGAGCAGATCGAAGAGCGCACCGCTGCCGCGGCCGAGCCGGGTCGCGACCGCGCCCGGGTGGAGCGCGTTCACGGTCACCCCGGTTCCCTCGAGACGCCGCGCGAGCTCGCGCGTGAACAGGATGTTCGCCGTCTTCGACTGTCCGTAGACCTTCATCGCCTTGTACTCGCGCTCGTTCTGGAGGTCGTCGAAGTCGAGCGCGCCGAAGCGGTGCGCGTCCGAGGCCACGTTCACGATGCGCGCATCCGGGGCCGCGGCGAGGAGCCGTGGCAGGAGCAGCCCGGTGAGCGTGAAGTACCCGAGGTGGTTGATCGCGAACGTCGCCTCGAGGCCGTCCGGCGTGGTGGTGCGCCGCATCATCGTCACGCCCGCGTTGTTCACGAGCACGTGGATCGCGTCGGTCCGCTCGAGGATCTCGCCGGCCACGCGCCGCACCTCGTCCTGCCGCGCGAAGTCGCCGCGGAGGATCTCGACGTCCTTTCGGCCCGTCTCCTTGCGGATCGCGCCGATCGTCTCCTCGGAGCGGCCCGCGTCGCGCCCGACGAGGATCAGGCGCGAATCGAGTCTCGCGAGGCCGAGGGCCGTCGCGCGCCCGATGCCGGACGTCGCGCCGGTGAGCACGATGGTCTTGTTCTTCCAGCTCATGACTTCGTTCACTCCATGCGCAGGACGTCGCTCGCCAGCGTAACGAGGGCGAGGAGCGCGAGCATTCCCGCGCCGAAACCCACGAGCGCGGCGCGCGGGCCGAGCTCGGCCGCGACGAAGCCCGAGAGGAGCGCCCCGAGCGGGCCGGTCGCCATGAAGCCGAGGTGGTTCACCGCGAGGACGCGGGCGCGCTCGGCCTCCGGCGCGCGCTCCTGGAAGAGCGTGCGGCCCATGTTGAGGAAGACCGCGCCGGCGAGCCCCCAGACGAGGCCGGCCGCGACCACGGCGGTGAAGGGCAGGCCGAGCCCGCTCACGATGACGCTCGCCGAGGCGACCACGAGCGAGAGGACGAGCGCGCGGCCCTTGCGGCGGATCCCGCCGCGCGAGAGCAGCACGAAGGAGCCGAGGATGGTGCCGACCGGGAAGGTCAGCATCACGAGCGAGACGTCCTGCACGTCGCCGCCGTAGACGTCGCGCACGAGCACCGGGAGCACCACGTTGTAGGACGCGCTGAACAGGAAGCCGATGGCGCACGTGAGCGCGAGCACGGCCCGGAGCTCCGAGCCGAGCACGATGCGGAGCCCCGCCCAGACGTCGCCCGCCTCACGCGAGGCCGGGCCTCGCGTGGGCTCGCTGCGGGCGACGCCGCCGCTCGCGGCGCCGGGCGCGCGGCTCGGGAGGCGGCGCGAGAGCGCCGCGCCCCCGAGCACGACCGCGGCCTGGGCGACGAGGACGGGCGCGGTGCCGAGCCAGCGCGCCGAGCCCGCGGCCAGCATCCCGGCCCCCTGTGATGCGAACTGCGCGATCGTGAGGCCGGTGACGGCGCGCATCACGTCGCGCCCCGCCACGCGAGAGAGGAGGCTGTCGCGCGCCGGGTTCGTGAAGGCGTTGAGCACGCCGAGGAGCGTCGCGGCGCCGAGCACCACCCCGACCGAGAGGCGCTCGCCCCCGATCGCGGCGGCGAGCGCGAGCGAAGGCAGCGCGGCGAGCACGTGGAGCCAGCCGAGGAGCCCGCGTGGATCGCGACGATCCGCGAGCGCGCCGCCGACGACGAGCAGCAGGAGCCCGGGCAGCAGGCTCGCCATCTGCACGATGCCGGTCCACTGCGCGCCCGCGCCGAGCTCCCCCACGACGAGCCAGGGAAACATCACCTGGTGGAGCCCGATCCCGCTGAACCAGGTGGCGGCGGTGGCCAGGTACCAGCCGTAGCGAGGGTCGACGCGCTCGGCGCTGGCCATCGGCGCAGCATACCGGGAGCGCTGCGGGGAGTGGGCGAGGTGGGGGTCGGCTCAGCGCACGGCGAACGCGCCGCCCGTCTGACCCTCGAGGAGGAAGTTCACGGACGGCACGTGCTCGTACACCTTCTCGCTGCCCGTGGTCTCGGCGGGCTGCGGAGCGCCCGCGCGCCCCAGCGAGGGGCGGCCGCGCCAGCGCTCGGCGGTGTTCGCGTAGCGCGGCCGGACGGAGCGCGTCACGGCGCTGTCGGGACGCGGCTCGCTCGCAGGCTCCGGAGGCTCGGCGAAGGCGAGCGTCGCGAAGAGCGACAGCGCCGCGCTGGCGATCAGGACCGACCCGAAGACTCGCTGCATGTTCTCCTCCGAAGGCGCGCCGCGATCTGGGGACGAGGAGCAAGCCGCGTGCCAGCACGAGAGCGCGCGAGGAGCGTTCCCAGGCCTCGCAGCGGGTCTCCGCACGCCGTCCGGGTTGGCGGCGCGCCGCCGTGGATGGCGCTCACGCCCTCGCCGGTGGGCAACCGCGCGAGATATCGTCCGCAGCAGGAGGTGCGCCATGAAGCTCGGTCTCCAGATCCCGAACTTCACCTGGCCCGAAGGGCCCGCGGCCCTCGGGAGCCGGCTCGCGGAGATCGCGCGCACCGCCGACGAGGGCGGCTTCGCGAGCCTCTGGGTGATGGACCACTTCTTCCAGATTCCGCCGGTGGGCCCCGCCGAGACCGACATGCTCGAGGGCTACACGACGCTCGCGTCCGTCGCGGCGGTGACGCGGCGCGTGCGCCTCGGCACGCTGGTCACCGGCGTGACCTACCGCCACCCGGGCGTGCTCGTGAAGACCGTGACCACGCTCGACGTGCTGTCCGCGGGCCGCGCCGTGCTCGGGATCGGCGCGGCGTGGTTCGATCGCGAGCACCTGGGCCTCGGCGTGCCGTTCCCGCCCCTCGCCGAGCGCTTCGAGCGCCTCGAGGAGACGCTCCGGATCGCGAAGCAGCTGTGGTCGGGCGAGGTCGGGCGCTTCGAGGGGAAGCACTACCGGCTCGCCGAGACCCTCTGCGTGCCGGCGCCGCTCTCGCGCCCGCACCCGCCCATCCTGATCGGCGGGATGGGCGAGCGGAAGACGCTACGGCTCGTCGCCCGCTACGCCGACGCCTGCAACCTGTTCGCCTACGCCGGCGCGCGCGAGGTGGGGCGCAAGCTCGACGTGCTGCGGCGTCACTGCGACGAGCTGGGCCGCGACTTCGAGACGATCGAGCGCACCACGCTCGGCACGGTGCAGCTCGGGCCCGGCAAGCAGAGCAGCGCCGACGTGATCCGCTGGTGCCGCGAGCTCGCCGAGGTAGGCGTCCAGCAGGCAATCGTGAACCTGCCGAACGTCCACGAGATCGCGCCGCTCGAACAGCTCGCGAAGGACGTGATTCCCGAACTCCGCGCGCTCTGAGCGAGGCGCGCCTCCGCTCAGGACGGCGGGATCGTGAAGGCGCCGCTCGCGAAGCCGTCGGTCTTGAAGTTCACCGAGGGCACGTACTTCTCCGCCGGCGCGCTCGGCGCGGGGGCGGTGTCGCGCGCGGGAACCTCCGCGAACGCGATCGTGGCGAGCAGGGCGGCGGCGAGGGCCGCGAGTGCAAGTCGTTTCATGCTGGGCCTCCTCGGAGCGACCTCTTCGAAGGCGCCGGAGAGCTGGGCTGCGGCGAGTGCGGCGAAGGTGAGTCGCTCCATGCGGTTTCTCCCGGGGGGCTTCAGGATGGGGCTCAGGGAGAGCAAGCCGCGTGCCAGCAGTGCGGTGAGCGCTCGTGCGCCCCGAACGTCCGCTTGCCGGAGTTTGCCGCCACCGGGGATGGCGAGCCGCCAACTCGGATGGCGGCCCGTGGCAGGGCCCTGCCTTATAGATCGCCCGGCGGCGCCGGGGGCGGATCCGAGGGTCCCTGCGATTCGGGCGACCCACCCGGCTGGGGGCCGCGCCGGCCGCGCCGGCCGCGACCGCCTCGCCGGCGACCGCGGCGGCGTCCGCGCCGCCGGCCCTCGCCGTCGGGACCCTGCGCCTGGTGTCCGGGAGCCTGGCCGCCGCCCGGTCCGAGCTGGAAGCCCTGGGGTCGGCGCTCGGAGCCCGCGCCGTCGTGGCGGCCACGCCCGCGCTGGCGCCCGCCGCGCGCGCGCCGCTGGCCGCCGCCGCTGCTCCGCCCGCGGCCATTCTGGCCACGGCGGCGGCCGCGCCGGCGCTCCTCGCCGCGCGGCGGTGCGAGCGGCTCCCAGAAGCTGTTCGGCCGGTCGGCTTGGCCGCGGCAGCGGTCGCACATGCCGCAGAGCTCGGCCTCCTCCTCGCCGAAGTATTCGCGGAGGAAGCTCGCCCGGCAGGCGCCGCCGTGCGCGTACTCGGCGACGGCGTCGAGGCGGCGCGCGTCCTGCGTCCTGAGCGTCTCGAACTGCCCGGCGAGCACGCGCGAGCGCGCCTCGATCTCGTCGGCGGGCACCACGACGTGCACCTCGTTCGGGTCCCACTTCACGAGCTCGGCCTCTTCGAGGAGCGCGAGCAGCGCCGCCGTGGTGCGGGAGCCGAGCTCCGCGGAGAGCGCGAGCGCCGCCACGCTCGGCACCTTCTCCTCCTTCGCCCACGCCGCGAGCGCGGAGCCGAGCCGGAAGAGCTGCTCGGGGCGCACGCGGCTCCGCGAGAGGAGCGCCTCGTGGATGGCGCGATCGCTCTCGGAGAAGAGCATGATGCAGTTCGCGCGGCGCCCGTCGCGGCCCGCGCGCCCGGCCTCCTGCACGTATTGCTCGAGCGAGGCCGGTGACTGGTAGTGCATCACGTATCGGATGTCGGGCTTGTCGATGCCGAGGCCGAACGCGTTCGTCGCGATCATCACGGTGCGCCGCCCGCGCGCCATGAAGCCGTCCTGGTTCCGCGAGCGCTCGGACGGGCTCATCTTGCCGTGGTAGCGATAGGACGGCACGCCGAAGCGCTGGAGCACGGTGAAGATCTCGTCCACGTCGCGCGTGGTCGAGCAGTAGATGATCCCGGGCCGCCGCACGCGGAGCGCGAGCCGCACCAGGGCGCGGAGCCTGGCGCCGGCGTCGCAGTGCAGCACGTCGAAGGCGAGGTTCGAGCGGTGCGGCGAGGTCGCGACGATGCGCGGGTTGCGCATGCCGACGAAGCGCATGATCGCGAGGCGCACCTTCTCGGTGGCGGTCGCGGTGAGCGCCAGCACCGGCGGCGCGCCGAGTAGGCGCAGGCGCTCGCCGATCTGGAGATACGCGGGGCGGAAGTCGTAGCCCCACTCCGAGATGCAGTGCGCCTCGTCCACCGCGGCGAGCGAGATGCCTGACTTCGCGAGCGCCGCCGCCGCGTCGGGCGCGCCGAGCGTCTCGGGCGTCGTCATCACCAGCATGCGCTCGCCGGTCGCGATGCGCGCGAGCGCCTCCGCGCGCGCCTTCCCGCGGAGCTGGCCGTCGAGCTTCACGCACGGCACGGCACGGCGCTGGAGCTTCTCGTACTGGTCCCGCATCAGCGCGAGGAGCGGCGAGATCACGAGCACCGGCTTCGGCAGGATCATCGACGGGATCTGGTAACAGGCCGACTTGCCGTAGCCGGTCGGCAGCACCATCAGCACGTCTTCGCCGCGCAGCATCGCGTCGAGGACCTCGTGCTGCTCCGGGTAGAGCGAGTGGAGGCCGAGCCGCGCGCCCGCCTTCTCCATCGCGAAGCGGCGTTGCTCGGGCGTCTCGAGCGGCACCTCGCCCTCGAAGACGGGGCCGGCTGCGAGGAACCCCTCGTCCTCGACCGCCTCGTCCTCCTCCTGGGTGAGCGTGGCGGCGAGCTCGAGCAGCTCGTCCTCGCCCTGGCGGTCGGCGGCGACCTCGCGGCGGATCGCCTCGAGGGTCTCCTCGTCGATCGCGGTCTCGGCGCGCGGGAGCGCGTCGGCGGGGAGCTCGTCGGCCGCGAGCTCGGCCTCGCCGTCGCCGTTCGTGGGCGCGAGCGGCTCCGTCCCGCTCTCCGGCTCTTTGGTGGTCCGGCCGCGGCCTCGACGCCGCCCTCGGCCGGGGGTGCGCTCTTCCAAGCGATCGTTCTCCAGTGGCCCGTCCCATCTCAGGGACCCGGCTGGCGGGGCGAAAGGTCCGCAGGTTCCGCCGGCTGGGCCCGGTTCTGGGAGCGTCCCGGGATCGCGTCGTCCGTCCGTGGAGGCGCCGCGATGGCCCATGACTTAACTCAATCGGCTGCAGGGCAACAGGGGCGGAGCGAGAAATGCGAAGGACTTCCCCGAGGGGGGAGGGCGGGGCTGCCGGCTCGATCCGTTACGCTGCGCCCCGCGTGGCCCACCCACCCGCAGTCTCCGGGGGTCATCCATGAGCGACAACCTCACCACGCTCGGCCGCCATCTGCGTGCCCAGAAGGAGCTCGGGGCGCTCGCGGAGGTGATCGAGGCCATCGCGCTTGCCGGCAGGGCGATCGCGCACCGCATCCGGCGCGCCCGCATCGAGGACGTGGTCGGCGAGGCAGGCGCCGTGAACGTGTCGGGCGAGGTGCAGCAGAAGCTCGACGTGCTCGCGGACCAGCTCCTGATCGAGAGCCTCCGCGCCTGCCCGGCGGTCGCGCTCTACGCCTCCGAGGAGCAGGACGGCGCGCTGGTGCTCCGCACGCGCGCGAGCGGCGGCGCCGAGTACTGCGTCCTCACCGATCCGCTCGACGGCTCCTCGAACATCGACGTGGCCGTGAGCGTCGGCACGATCTTCTCCGTCCAGCGGCACACGCGCTCGGACGCCGAGATCGAGCGGTCTGCGCTCCAGGCGGGCCGCCACCAGGTGGCCGCCGGCTACATCCTCTACGGATCGTCCGTCGTGCTCGTCCTCTCGGTCGGCCGCGGCGTGGCGATGTACGTGCTCGACCCGCTCCTCGGCGACTTCGTGCTCGTGAAGGACGACGTGCGCGTCCCCGCGGCGAGCAAGACCTACTCCATCAACGAGGCCTACGTGAACGACTTCGACGCCGGCCTCGTCGCCTACCTCGCCTGGGCCCACGGCGCGGGCTACGGCGCGCGTTACATCGGCTCGATGGTGGCCGACGTCCACCGCACGCTGCTGAAGGGCGGCGTGTTCCTCTACCCGGGCACGAGGAAGACGCCCGAGGGCAAGCTGCGCCTCCTCTACGAGGGGAGCCCGATGGCCTACGTGATCGAGCAGGCGGGCGGGCGCGCCTCTACGGGCCGGGAGCCGCTCCTCGACGTGGCGCCGGGCAAGCTCCACCAGCGAATCCCGGTCGTGCTCGGCTCCGCCGAGGAAGTGGAGCACGTGCTCCGGCACCTGCGCGGCGCGAGTTGAGACTCGAGCGGATCGCCGCGCTCGCGGATCCGCGCGTCGCGCCGTACCGCGAGCTCCGCGAAGGGAAGCTCCTCGAGCAGGAGGGGCTCTTCGTCGCCGAGAGCCGGCACGTGGTGCAGCGCCTCCTCGCTGGCGGCCGCTTCCGCGTGCGCTCGCTCCTCCTCTCGGAGAGCGCGCTCGCGGCGCTCGAAGCCCCGCTCCACGCGCTCGCCGAGCCGCCGCTCGTGCTGCTCGCGCCGCACGCGCTCCTCTGCGAGATCGCCGGCTACCACGTCCACCAGGGCTGCCTCGCGCTCGTCGAGCGCGGCGCGCTCCCTCCGGTCGAGACGCTCGCGCGACTCGCGAAGGCCGGCCGCGGGCTCGTGGTCGGGATCGAGCGGCTCGGCGATCCCGCGAACGTGGGGAGCGTGTTCCGGAACGCGCTCGCCTTCGGCGCCGACGCCGTGCTGCTCGCGCCGGGTGGCGCCGATCCGCTCTTCCGCAAGGCGGTGCGCGTCTCGGTAGCGGCCACGCTGGCGGTGCCCTTCGCGCGCGCCTCGCTCTGGCCCGACGAGCTCGGGAAGCTCCGCGCCGAGGGCTTCAGCGTGCTCGCCTGCGTGGCGCGGCCGGACGCGGTCCCGCTCGCCGCGTTTGGCAGCGCGCGGCCGCGCCCGGAGCGGTTGGTGCTCCTCTTCGGCGCGGAGGGCGCGGGTCTCGCGCCGGAGACGGTCGCCGCCGCGGACGCCGCGCTCACGGTGCCGACCGCCGCGGGGTTCGACTCGCTGAACGTCGCGACGGCCTCGGGCATCGTGCTCCACCACTTCTCGCGCGTGGGGGCGGGTTGAGCGCTCGCGCGCTCGTTGCGGGCGCGGGCTATCTGGGCGGCGCGCTCGCCGAGCGCCTCGTCAGAGCCGGCTCCGAGGTCGTGGCGCTCCGCCGGAGCGAGGCGCCCGCGCCGGCCGGGGTGCGCGCGTTCCGCGCGGACCTCGCGGAGCCGGGCGCCCTCGCGGCGCTCCCCGAGGCGGACCTCGTCTTCTACGCGGCCGCGGCCGACGAGCGGAGCGACGCCGCCTACGAGCGCGCCTACGTGACGGGCGTGGCGCGGCTCGTCGAGCGCCTCGCGCGGCAGCGCACCCCCCCGCGCCGTCTCGTCTACGTCTCGAGCACCGCGGTCTACGCGCAGCAGGACGGCGCGTGGGTGGACGAGACGTCACCCACCGAGCCGAGCGGCTTCACCGGGCGGCGCCTCCTCGAGGGCGAGGCGCGCGCGCACGCGGCGCCCTTCCCGGTTGCGGTCCTGCGCCTCGGCGGTCTCTACGGCCCGGGGCGCGCGTCGCTCGTCGAGCGCGTCGCGAGCGGGACCGCGCGCGCCACACGCGGCTTCACCAACCGCATCCACCGCGACGACGCGGCCGGAGCGCTCCTGCACCTCGCGGAGCTCCCGAACGCCGCGCGCTGCTATCTCGGCGTGGACTCGGAGCCCGCGCGCGAGGCGGAGGTGCTCGCCTGGCTCGCGGCGCGTCTCGGCGTGCCGGCGCCGCCGGCGGAGGAGGGCGAGCCGGGCGCCCGCGCGCGCGGCGACAAGCGCTGCTCGAACGCGCGTCTCCTCGCCACCGGCTTCCGCTTCCGCTACCCCACGTATCGGGAGGGCTACGCGGCGCTGCTCGGCGCGCGCGACGCATGACGGACCTCGCCGAGGTGAGAGCGGCGTTCGCCGAGCGGCTCGGCAAGGAGAGCCGCATCGCGTCGCCGCGCGTGGTCGCGGCGTTCGCGAGCGTCGCGCGCGAGGACTTCCTCGGTCCCGGGCCCTGGCTCGGGCTGGGCGACGAGTCGGGCTATCGCTCGACGCCCGACGCCGATCCGCGCCGCCTCTACGAGGACGTGGCTGTGGCGATCGACGCGGCGCGCATGCTGAACAACGGCGCGCCCGGCTTCCTCGCGCGAACCTTCGATTCGCTCGGGCTCCGCGAGGGCGAGCGCGTCGCACACATCGGCTGCGCGACCGGGTACTACAGCGCCGTCCTCGCCGAGATCGTGGGCCCGCGCGGCCGCGTGTTCGCCGTCGAGCTCGACCCGGAGCTCTGCGAGCGCGCGCGCCGGAACCTCAAGCCCTGGCGCCAGGTGGAGGTGCGCCACGGCGACGGGAAGGACGAGCCGCGCGAGCCGGTGGACGTGGTGTTCGTGCACGGCGGCGTCACGCATCCGCAGCCCCACTGGCTCGCCGCGGTCGGGGTCGGCGGGCGCCTCGCGATGCCGATCACCGCGGTCCGCCCGCCTTCCCGGATCCGGCGCGTGGTGCGTGACCACGCCGGCCGCATCCTGCTCCTCGAGCGCGGCCCGGCGGGCTTCGCGGCGCGCTTCGGGGAGATCTGCGGCATGCAAGCGCTCCTCGGCGGGCGCGACCCCGCCTTCCAGGAGCAGCTGCGCGCGGCGTACCAGGCCGGCGACGTGCGTGCGGTGCGCTCGCTCCGCACGGATCCCCACGCGTCCGAGGCGAGCTGCTGGGCGCACCGCGACGGCGCGTGCATGTCGCGGCGAGTACCGGGCGACGCGTGACGGCGCGCGCGCTTGCTCTGGCGCTCCTGCTCGGCGCCCACGCCGCGCTCGCGGGCACCGAGATCACCGTCGAGACGCGGCGCGCCGGCGCTCCGGCCGAGGCGAAGCCGCAGCGGAGCCTGATCGAGGTCGAGGGCCGGCGGATTCGCGCCGAGGCCGGCGACGCGCGTCACGGCCTCGTGTTCCGCGGCGAGGAGGGCGTGCTCGAGGTCCTCGACCATCGCGAGAAGAGTGTCGTCCGCATCGACCGCGCCACCGCGCGCGCGGTGGCGCGCCGCGTGGACGGCGCGCGCGAGGCGATCGATGCCCTGCCCGAGCCGCAGCGGAGCGCGGCGGAACGGCTCCTCGGGAGCGACCGGGCGCCGGCCCAGGTGGCGCTCCGCGCGAGCGGCAAGAGCGACCGAGTGAACGGGATCGCGTGCCGGCTCCTCGACGCGCTCCGGAACGGCGCGCGCCTCGCGGAGATCTGCGAGGGGCCGCGCGGCGCGGCGGGCGTCACGCCCGAGGCGCTCGCACCGGTGCGCGAGCTCGCGGCGTTCACGGCCGAGGTCGCAGCACTCCTGCCGAAATCGCTCGGCGCCGAGGCGCTCGACGCGCTCGTGCTGGTCGAGAGGGTCGAGGGCGTGCCACTCCGCGTGCGCGCATTCCCGCAGGAAGGTCCCGCGACCGAGACGCGCATCGTTAAGGCCGTCCCGAAGCGCATCGCCCCGGAGCGCTTCCAGACGCCGCCCGGCTACACCGCGGGCATCGGCATTCATATACGCCAGTAGTCGCCCGGCTCAGTCGTTCGGGGCAAAGCTCTCGAAGCGCGTCTTGTCCGTGGCCTTGCGATAGGCCTCGCGCGGATCGATGCGGCCGGCCTGGAGGAGCGCGAAGAGCGCGTCGTCCATCGCCTGCATGCCGTCCTTCTTCCCGGACTGGATGAGCGATTGGATCATCGGCGTGTTGCCCTCGCGGATCAGGTTCGCGAGGCCGGGCGTCCGCAGCAGGATCTCGTTCACCGGCACACGGCCCTTGCCGTCGCGGCTCGGCAGCAGGAGCTGCGAGACCACGGCGGCGAGCGACTCGGACAGGCTGATCCGGATCTGCCCCTGCTCCGCCGCGGGGAAGGCGTCCACGATGCGGTCGACGCTCTTCGCGGCGCCGCTCGTGTGGAGCGTCCCGAACACGAGGAGGCCCATCTCGGCGGCGGCGAGCGCCATCGCGATCGTGTCGCGGTCGCGGAGCTCGCCCACCAGCACCACGTCGGCGTCCTGGCGCACCGCGCTCCGCAGCGCATCCGCGAAGCTGCGCGTGTGCTGGCCCACCTCGCGATGCGAGAGCACCGAGCGCGCGTTCGCATGCACGAACTCGACCGGATCCTCGATCGTGACGACGTGGCGCGACGACTCGCGGTTGATCTTGTCGATCACCGCCGCGAGCGTGGTGGACTTGCCGGAGCCGGTGGGCCCCGTGACGAGCACGAGGCCGGCCCGGAGCTCCGCGAGCTTCGCGATCACCGCCGGCAGCGCGAGGGACTCGAGCGGCACGACCTGCTCCGGGATCATCCGGAAGACCGCGCCCGCCCCGTGTTCCTGCTCGAAGTAGTTGGCGCGGAAGCGTCCGACCCCGTCGAGGCCGTAGGCGAAGTCGACGTCGTGCGTCTCGAGCCACTCTCGCCAGCAGCGCTCGCTCGCGACCGGCTCGAGGAGCGCGCGGAGCTGCCCGTCGTCCAGCACGCCCCAGTCCGGCACGGGCTCGAGCGCGCCGCGCACGCGCACGCGCGGCTCCCGGCCCGCCGCGAGGTGCAGGTCCGACCCGCCCCGTTCCTTGAGGTGCCGCAGCAACCGGTCCAGCTCGGGCATCAGGGGATCCTCCGCGCGTCCTCGCAGTGGCGGAGCGCCTCCTCGCGCGCGACCTGCTTCTCGCGCACGAGGCGCGCGAGCGAGTCGTCCATCAGGCACATGCCGTGCGCCGCGCCCATCTGGAGGATGGACTGGAGCTGGAAGGTCTTGTTCTCGCGGATCAGGTTCGCGACCGGCTTGTTGTTCACGAGCACCTCGAGCGCGGCCACGCGGCGCCGCCCGTCGGCCGTCGGCACCAGGCGCTGCGAGATCACCACGAGGAGCGACTCGGACACCATGCTGCGCACCTGCTCCTGCTGGTCGGCGGGGAACGCACCGACCACGCGGTTCAAGGTGCGGATCGCGCCGCTCGTGTGGAGCGTCGCGAACACCAGATGGCCGGTCTCGGCGGCGGTGAGCGCGAGCGAGATCGTCTCGAGGTCGCGGAGCTCGCCGATCACGATCACGTCGGGGTCCTCGCGCAGCGCGGCGCGGAGCGCGCGCGCGAACGAGCCGGTGTGGGGGCCGACCGTCCGCTGGTTCACGACGCAGCGCTTCGGCGGGTGGAGCACCTCGATCGGGTCCTCGATCGTGAGGACGTGCTCGCGGCGCTCCTCGTTGATCAGGTCCACGAGCGCCGCGAGCGTCGAGGACTTACCGCAGCCTGCGGGCCCGGTGACGAGCACGAGGCCCTGGTGGTGGTTCGTGAACTTCGCGAGCGCGGTCGGGAGGCCGAGCTCGTCGAGCGTCGGCACGCGGGCCGGGAGCGCGCGGAACACGCCGTCCACGCCGCGGAGCTGGCGGTAGACGTTTGCGCGGAAGCGGCCGACGCCGGGCACGGTCCAGGCGAAGTCCACCTCGCCCCGCTCGTCGAAGCGCTCGGCCTGCGCCGGCGTGAACGCGGAGCGCAGCATGTGCTCGGCGGTCTCGGGCGCGATCGGCGCCTCGCCGAGCGTCTCGAAGCGGCCGTGCAGCCGGAGCTTGAGCGGCATCCCCGCGTGCACGTGGATGTCGCTCGCGCCGCGCTCGATGCCCGCGCGGAGGAGCCCGAGGAGGTCGCCCGCGGCGGGCGCGGCCGGCTCGCGCGCGCGGGGAGCCGCCGCCTTGCGGGGCGCCGCCTCACTGCGCACCGCGACGCGCGCGACGGGCGTGGCTCGGACGGAGCTCTTCGCGGGGGCGCTCGCGGCCGCGGGCTCGGGCTCCGGGAGAGCGCTCTCCACGGCGGCCTTGGCGCGCTGCTTCGCGATGATCTGCTGGCGCGCGCGCAGCACCTGCTCGAGCTGCGGGGGGGTCAGCATGCCGGACTCGACGAGGATGTCGCCGAGGCGTTTCTCGCCGCCGGAGCGGCCCTGGAGCCGGGTCGCCTCGGCGAGCTGGTCCACGTCGATCAGCTTCAGGTGGAGCGCGATGCGGCCGAGCAGCGGGAGCGGCGCCTGGGACATGGCCGCCGTGCTATCGGCCGGTTCCCGTCCAGACTGGACCCCGCCGCACCTTGGCGACCGGAGGGGGCGTCCCTACCTTCCTCCGCTTCATGATCTTCGAGAC
>Ga0187893_10009907_pt1 | contig 14463 bp, 13 predicted proteins | sample MA1701074metaG_FD_139574 | JGI IMG/M metagenome (GOLD analysis project Ga0187893, IMG submission 139574) | White microbial mat communities from a basaltic lava cave in the Kipuka Kanohina Cave System on the Island of Hawaii, USA - MA170107-4 metaG ...
CAAACGGTGATGCCTGGAATTACTTCCCGCACCACCAGAGCCGGTCCCGAACCTACCGGTGGAGTGAAGATGGTCTCGGAGGGATCTGCGATTCCCAACAGCTTCTGTGTGTCGCCTTCGCCTTTTGGAACGAGCGTGATCCGTTTCTAAAGGAGCGAATCTTTGGGTTGACGAACGGCGAAGGTAATCATGGCGAGGACGCCAAGGAGTATTGGTGGTACCTCGATTCGACTCCGACCCATTCGTACATGCGCTGGCGATACCTGTACTCCCTAGACGAGTTTCCCTACGCGCAACTAGTCGAGATAAACCGACGTCGGGGGAGGGATGCACCCGAGTATGAGTTGGTTGACACCGGGCTTCTCGATGAAGGGTACTGGGACATCACGATCGAGTACGCGAAGGAGAGTCCCGACGACATCCTCATGTTGCTCACCGTGAGAAACACCAGCTCGCAGCCAGCCATGCTGCACGTTCTGCCGACCATGTGGTTTCGAAATACCTGGTCCTGGAAGGCCGACTCGACTCGCCCCCGATTGAGCCTTCAGGCAGGTGCAATCGTTGCCGACCACGATCACCTGGGCCGATACACGCTTTCGAGTGAAGGCGCCAGCGCACCGGCGTTGTTCTGCGACAACGAGTCGAACACGCTTCGTCTCTGGAAAACGCCGGGGCATCGCTATCCCAAAGACGGAATCAACGACTACGTCGTCAACGGCCAGGCAACCATCAACCCGCAACAAACGGGGACCAAGGCAGCCTTTTGGCATCGAATGACCGTTCCCGGACAAGACAGGCGCGAGATTCGCCTTCGCCTCCGTGCCCAAGGCACGACGGCACCTCCCGAATTTGAGAGGACTCTTGTTCAAAGGCGCAACGAGGCCGACGCCTTCTACGCCTCGCTGACCCCAGCCGACGCGACCGATGACGAAGCACAGGTGATGAGGCAAGCCTTTGCCGGCCTGCTTTGGTCAAAACAGTTCTATCACTACAACGTCGAGGTATGGCTCGACGGCGATTCAGGACAACCGCTCCCGCCCGCAGATCGAAACGCGGGGCGAAACTCCGAATGGAGGCACCTCAACAATGCCGACATCATTTCCATGCCCGACAAGTGGGAGTTCCCTTGGTATGCCTCTTGGGACCTGGCGTTCGGTTGCGTGGCTCTTGCCCACGTCGACGCTGAGTTCGCCAAGAGCCAACTCTTGTTGCTCTGCCGGGAGTGGTTCATGCATCCCAACGGCCAGCTGCCCGCATACGAGTGGACTTTCGGTGACGTCAACCCACCGGTACACGCGTGGGCTGCCCTTCGGGTTTTCGAGATCGCTGGTTCAGCGGACTACGAGTTCCTGGAGAGAATCCTCCACAAGCTTCTCCTCAACTTCACATGGTGGGTGAACCGCAAGGACGTTGCCGGCAACAACGTGTTTGAGGGAGGCTTCCTCGGCCTCGACAACATCGGCCCGATCGACAGGTCTGCTCAACTCCCAGTCGGAGAGCATCTCGAACAAGCGGACGGGACCGCCTGGATGGCGATGTACTGCCTGAATCTGCTGGAAATGGCCTTGGTCCTGGCCGACCACGACTTCGCATACGAGGACATAGCCACCAAGTTCTTTGAACACTTTGCCTACATCGCGACCGCGATCAACGAGCAAGGATTGTGGAACGAGCAGGATGGCTTCTACTACGACGTCTTGTTGGTTGACAACGAGAGAATCCCGCTCCAAGGATACTCGATGGTGGGGCTGATACCGCTATTCGCGACGACGACACTCGGCAAGGCCACCCTCGCTCGGTTGGAGAACTTCGCGCTCCGCTTCCATTGGTTTCTCGACAACAAACCCCAGTACGCCGATGTCGTTGGCCACGTCAACCGTCTGGGCATGCATGAGGGACGCCTTCTCTCCATCGTGTCTCCGGATCGTTTGCGACGGATCCTCGAGCCCATGCTCGATGGTGACGCTTTCCTTTCCCCTTATGGGTTGCGTTCCGTATCGCGCGTTCATGCCGAGAGGCCCTTCACGCTCTCCTATCGGGGGTCGACATTTGAGTTCGACTACGAACCGGCCGAATCGACTTCAGGGTTGTTCGGAGGTAACTCGAATTGGAGAGGGCCTGTCTGGTTCCCGGTCAACTATCTCGTTATCGAGTCGCTCCGCCGCTTCGCACGCTATTTGGGCGATGACTTCGAAGTGGAGCTGCCCACGAGATCAAGATCGTTCTCAACCATCACTGAGGTCGCCGACGAACTCGCCCGCCGCCTCGTCGCCATCTTCCTCCGTGATCAATCTGGACGAAGACCTGTTCTTGGTTGGTACGACGGTTTCCAAAGAGACCCTGAACTTTCCCAAATGATCCCTTTCCATGAATACTTCCATGGGGACACCGGGATGGGGTTGGGCGCCTCACATCAAACCGGTTGGACAGGGCTCGTGGCCGACCTCATCAGCTCGCGCTCCCGGCGTTAGCGCGAAGACGCCGACAATCGACTCGGGGATGGCTCCATGTGCTTCATGTTGCTCGCCAGGGCGCCGACGAGCAGGTCGATGACTGGTATTGCATCGGGGTTCTCCGATGTCATGACCAAGCGAATTCCGTCCTCCGTGGGGGTGGTGACTATGTCGAGGAAGCCGCAGCAGGCTGCTTCGCGTCTCGCCAGGTCTTGGACCACCGACGTCGCGTCGGGGTGGTATGTCACCGCGTAGCCGCCGTCAACTCGCTCGGAGGTCTTTTGGTGATCGATCAGAGCCTGCCACTCTCCGATCTGGTCTCGCGATTCCCGTGCCGGAAGTGAGCACGCTATAGGCGGGTGATCGTTTCCCATGCCCAGACATCGTATCCACAGTCGATGCGGGCTCCAACGGTCTCGTTGTCGCACCAGGTAAGTGCCGCCGATCTCGGCAGCGAGGACGAACCAGAGGATCGCCCTCGTTCATGTACTCGATGCGGAGCGCGGTTCCCGCTCAGGTGCGGCGGGTTTCTTGCAGTCTGGCGGCGACGACGACTCCGGAGAGGAGGGTGAGGACGGCCACTGTCCAGATGGCGATAGCGGGTTGAATGAGGTCGGCGATGATGCCGGTGAGGAGGGCGCCGACGGCGAATCCGGCGTCGCGCCAGAGCCTGTAGACGCCGATGGTTGAAGCTCGCCAGGCTGGCGGGGCGAGGTCGCCGACGACGGCGAGGAGGGTGGGGTAGACGAGGGCGGTTCCGATGCCGAGGAAGATCGACGCCGTCGCCCAGGCAGGGAATGTCGTGCTGGCGGCTATGAGGCCGATGGCCGCGGCTTGGATCCACATGCCGGCGACGATGAGCGGTTTTCGTCCGATGCGGTCGGACCATGCGCCTGTGACGAGTTGGCCGATCCCCCAGACGGCGGGGTAGAGGGCGGCAAGGATGCCGATCTGGCCGAAGGTGAGCCCCGAGGCGGCGTAGACGATAGGGAGGAGACCCCAGGCCATCCCGTCGTTGAGGTTGTTGACCAGCCCGGCCTGGCTGGCGGCGGATAGCGACGCGTTCTTATAGGTGGTCTCCTTGAACACCCCTCCCGTCCGCAACGACGTCGCGGTTTGGTCCCCCGTATGGATCGTGGCTTCATGGATTACGTGGTCACTGGTTTCCTTGACGGCGACCGTCGAGAGGCCCAGTCCGAGACCGGCGAAGGCGACCCCCAGATAGAAGGGCTCGGGGCGGAGGCCGTAGCGGGCGGCGATATATCCGGTGGCGAGGGCGGTGAGGGAGACGGCGAGGTAGCCGGATGCTTCGTTGAGGCCCATGGCCAGACCGCGGCGTTCCGGTCCGGCGAGGTCGATCTTCATGACCACGGTGGTGGACCAGGTCAGCCCTTGGCTGACACCAAGGAGGACATTGGCGGCGACCACCCAGGCCCAGGATGGTGCCCACATGATCATGAACGGCACCGGCAGGCCGACGATCCATCCAGCCACGAGGATCGGTTTTCGACCGTACCGGTCGGAGAGCGCACCCGCCGCGAAGTTGGTGGCTGCCTTCACCAGCCCGAAGGCGACGATGAAGGTGAGGGTGGCGGTGAACCCGGACAGCCCGAACTCGGTCTCGGCGAGAAGAGGAAGCACGGTGCGTTCCTGACCCAACATCCCCCCGACCAGGGCGTTGATCCCAACGAGGAGCGCGAACTGAGCGAGATTGGTCCGGATCCCGAGCCGCACCGGGCCGGTCACGAAACGGTGGCAGCTCGTTGGATTTCGCTGAAGTCGGCAGGGATCACCGCGGCGGGCGGATTGCCGGCCCGGGCGAGGAGGCTGGCCGCGGTCATGGCCCGCTGTCCGTGTCCGCAGTGCACCACTGTTCCCGGGCCCATGTTGGCGGTGCCGTCGGCGAGGTCTCCGAGCTCGACGTGCACCGCGCCTGGGACGTGCCCGCCGGTCCACTCCGCGTCCTGGCGGACGTCGAGGATCGACGCGGCCGGGTCGATGTCCGCGGGAGAGACAAGATCGATCGTGGCCAACCCCTGATCGGTGGTCTTCCATTCGGCGAGGTCGAGTCGGCCCATGATGTTTTCGTTTCCCACGTTCAACGTCTGACGGATCAGCTCTCGTTCGTCCTGGTCAGCGTCGAGAACGAACGCCAGTCTGCTGTCGGGAGCGAGCAGCCAGCCAAGCCAGGTGCCGAACTGGTCGCGCAGTGCGATCGATATCGACCCGGGGATATGCCCTTCGGCGAACCTCTCGATTGGTCGCACATCGACGATGGTGTGAACCTCTCCAAGATCCTCCGGACGGATCCGAGGAAGCGGGCGAAGGTCGACGCCGTAGACTTTTGGACCGAGTCGGTTGACCTCGCGAAGTCGGAGGAAATAGCCCGGGTAACTCCCCAACACGCCGAGCAGCTGGTCGACGAACGCATCCTCGTCGGGTGTGGTCATGGCCGGATGTGTGGCCCGCTCGACACCGACGGTCGTCATCTCAGGGTGCTCAGCGCCGGGTGCGGAGCAGAACGACCCGGCGCCGTGGGTGGGTCGCACCTCGACCTCTGCGGGGATCGACTCCAGCAGACGGCGTACCGACCAGAAGGCTTGATGCGCAAGCGGGACGGTATCGGCATCGGAGATCAGGTCGGGTCGGGCGACACCACCGGTCATCAGGGTGCCCCCCGAGAACAACACCCGCGGATTCGAGCCATCCTTCAGCAGGTAGGCAACGTGCTCGGGCGTATGGCCGGGCGTCTCCAGCACCTGCAATGTCAGGTCACCGACGGCCAGTTCGTCCCCCTCGGCCACGCCGCGGTGAGGGTGAGCGAGGGCACTGCGCCGCGGAGCGATCAGAGAGGCTCCCACTGCCACCAGCTCACGGGCGCCGGAGACAAAGTCGGCGTGAAGGTGCGTCTCGGCCACATGACGGATCACCAAGCGCTGCCGGTCAGCCACCTCGACATATGGGCGCGGGTCCCGCTCCGGGTCGACCACCAGAGCCGACCCATCACCGAGATCCACAACATAGGACGTGTTCCCCAAACCAGTGTCGCGAACCGGAAACACCTGCATCATCACCAGACCTCATATTCAAATGCCTACTTGAACATAGCGATCACGGCTGGTACTGTCAAACGCATGTTTGAATGTCTGTCATGACCATCGGAACCCGCGCCGCCAAGGACGCCTTGTTCGACAACTTCGCCCGGGTAGCCGCTTCCCTGGCTAGCGGACGACGCCTCGAGATCGTCGACGTGCTCGCCCAGGCCCCTCGATCCGTCGACGAGATGGCCGGCGAGATCGACCAGTCGGTGGCCAACACCTCGCATCACCTTCGGCGTCTCGCCGACGACGGCCTGATCCGATCCCGCCGAGATGGCCGCCACGTCTACTACGAGCTGGCGTCCGACGATGTGTACCGCTTGTGGCGGGCGCTTCAAGGAGTTGCTGGCACCCACCGCCAAGGTCTCGAGAGTCGGGCCGAGGCGTATCTCGGCGACCGTACTCAGATCGAGACTGTCGATCAGAAGACTCTGCGCCGGAGGCTCGAGCGGGGTGACGAGGTGGTCGTCATCGACGTCCGACCGGTGTCCGAGTATCGAGCCGGTCACATCGAAGGCGCCATCTCGACGCCGCCGGGACGGCTTGGCCAGATGTTGCCCTCGCTGCCAGGCCGAGCCGACGTTGTCGCCTACTGCCGCGGTGAATACTGCGTTTACGCCGACCAGGCGGTCCGGCTGCTCCGTGCCTCGGGGCGAACCGCCTACAGGCTGGAAGACGGATACCGGGACTGGGTCGCCACTGCCGGTTAACGGTCTGTCTGCGTGGCAAGGCTCGAAAGGTCGAGGTCAGTTACTGGGCCTCGACGGCCACCGGGTCAGCCCCCGGGCTCGCCCATCCGACAGGGCGGGGCCCGGCCCTGGCGGTCCTGGCCGGCTCTTCCGTCTCGTCCAGCATCTTTGACCCGGTGGGGAAGGGGGGATCCGGGCGAGAAAAGGTTCCTCCGGCCAGGTCATGTCCTCGGACCAGTCTGCTTGCCGGCCAATTTCGCGTGTGGAGGGCAGCCAGGTCCGAAACTCGGCCAGTTCGGCGGGATCCGAAGTGAGGATGGCGATCCCGTTGACTTGGGCATCTGCGGCGCCGACCTGGGAGCGCCTTCGAGCAGCTGGCGTGAGACCCAGGGAATGCTGTGCAAGGCGACTCGCGGATTGCGACGTAGGTCGTCGCCCGTGCGAGAACGGGGCATCGACCCGATGCGGAGCTGGCCGTCGTGAAAGTAGAAATCGGCCCCAGTCGAGGCGAGCCATCTCGTTGCTTCGTTCCTAGCGCCGCGTTGGAAAGGATCGCACGCACGCGACCGGCAAGGGTCTGGCTCGGATCGTTCTGCGGATCGCCGTCCCGCTAACTCGGAGCTCTACCCAGGAGAAATTCCAGGGGTGATTCGATCCTCTTCGCCCATGCGGTCTCGTTGTGGTCGGCGTTTGGGAAGGTCTTCGAAATCCAGTCGATACCAGGTCGCCATCCCTCGGACACGAACGTTCGGTCGACGAGTTCTTGCGTCTCTTGGTAGGAGGCGTCGAGACCGATTGTTCCCCGGTCGAAATAGACGCGGTGCTGGCCCGGCGCCGGGAGGTGCATTTCGAGGTAGGGGACAATTGCCTCAGCGACAATTGGCCAGTGGGTTGACAACGATGCCGCCCCTCCCAACAGTTCGGGGTATTCGCACAAGGCATAAAGGGATATCAGTCCGCCCATGCTCGAACCCATTGCGAACCGGCGCTGAGGGTTCGTCGCGAGACCCTTGGTAAGTGTCGGGACCAGGTCGTTCATCAAGAAGCTGGCGTAGCTGTCTCCGCTTGGGCGACTTGGGATTGGGTCTCCGCTGGGGTCGCGCATCTCCATGACCAGGGGCGGGCAATACTCGGACCAGCGGTTTTCGGTGTTCCAGATTCCCATCACAATTGGTGGATCGATCCGGCCCAGCTCAGCCAGGCGCGAGATCGTGTCAGCCAACCGCCAGCTGATTTGGCTACCGCCTGCTCCATCGACAAAGAGATTCTGGCCGTCTTGGACAATCAGCAAAGGGAACCCCGAGGGCGGAGGGTCCCCGACGGGAATCCAGACGTCGACGAGGCGGTCGGAGATCGCGTCTCGTGACACGTGGCTGCGTTTGAGATATCCGTTCGCCAGCGCCTTCACTGTTTCATGCCTCCGGCGGTTAGTCCGGACACCAGATATCGCTGCGCGAAAAAGAAGACGATTAGGACAGGGATCGAGACCATGACCGAGCCAGCGGAGAAGAGCCCCCATTCCGTTCGGAATTGGCTGACGAGGGTCTGCAGCCCTGGAGGGAGGGTGAAGTTCTCGGACGACAGATTGAAGGTAAATGCGTACATGAATTCGTTCCAGGCGGTGATGAACGTGAAGAAAGCGGTTACGGCCAGACCAGGGATCGATAGCGGTATCACGATGCGCCAAAAGGCGCCGAAGTGAGTCAAGCCGTCGACCCGACCGGCTTCCTCGAGCGAGTAGGGAACCGTGTCGAAGTAGGCCTTGAGCATGTAGACCGAGAAAGGCACCGCAACCGCCGAATAGGAGAAGTTGAGACCCCACGGGCTGTCCAGGAGACGCAACGAGGTCGGCGCCGAAGAGAGCATGTAGACGATCAGTCCGAACCCGGCCAACGCATATGTTCCGGTCCTGATCGCGTCGGCCCACGCCCCCGTTCTCCGCCCGAGTGCGTTGCTCCGAGCGACCACTCCGACGACTAGGGCGCCCAGAAGGGTGGTCCAGAAACCAGTCGATGGAAGCCGGGCTGCGAGTCCTCCCGCGACGCCTCCGACTCCGTAGCCGATGGCATCATGCCATTGTCGGCTGTGGAGCTTGCTGAAGAGAATTGCCACGCCCACGATGACTGCAATAACCGACGGCACGAGAAATATCGCGCGCACATTCAGGGATCGAAGAATGTTGAACAACGGAACGATGAGCACAATGCCCGGGAACATTTGGATCACAAGAAATGCTCGCAAGGCTGGTCGATGTCCAGGAAACCTGAAGCGACTGAACGCGTAGGCCGCGGTCGCTGCGAGAAAGACTCCGAGCAAGGTCGTAGCACCGGCAACTTGAACGGAGTTGCGAAACCAAGTTCCAAAGAGCCCGTTGTTGCGGGCGATGACCGTCCTGTAGTTGTCGACATACGCCGAAGGGGTAGCCTTGTCGACAAGATTCGCCAGCCGATCGAATGGCTCGGCGTCGATGTCGATCCGCCGAAGAATCTCGGTCTCGGGAGTAAACGAGTTGGCGACAACGAACACGATCGGAAATATCGGCACCGTTGCCGCCCCGATGAGCAGCAGATGGAGCCCAACGCTTCTGAGCCTCCGTTGGTGACGACTCGGCAACCCACCCTCACTCACTACCAGGGGGTCTCTTCGGCTCGACGCTGATACAAGGAAGCGAAAAGGATGAGGATTGAGAGAATGATCATTCCGTAGGTCGATGCAACTCCGAACTGCCGAGCTGGCTCGGTGAACGCTGCGTCGTAGGCAAAGGTGACCAGGATCTGAGTCGAGCCGGCCGGCCCTCCTTGGGTAAGCAAAAAGATCACTACGAACGCGTTGAAAGTCCAGATTGTCCCTAGGAGGATGACCGCGGTCGACACCGGCCGCAGCAATGGGAGCGTGACGGAACGGAACCGCTGCCACGGATTTGCCCCATCGACTGTTGCTGCCTGATGCAACTCCTCGGGGATGCTCTGCAGCCCGCCCAAAAGGGCGAGCATCATGAACGGAACGCCCCACCAGACATTGGCGATGATCGCCGCAATCAATGCCGAGCCAGGTCGCCCCAGCCAAGACACCGGCTCGATGCCGACGAAGGACAACAAGAGGTTGATCGGGCCCGCAGTTTCGTTGAAGAGAAACCGCCACGTTGGAGCTGTGATGTAGATCGGAACGGCCCTAGGCCATCGGATTTTTGGCCACCGGACAAGGCGCCCGGACCTTCGTCGTTCTAGATGGCGCTGACACCGTCGTGAGTATCGCGATCACCCCGCATACCCTTGACCGCACCGTGGGTGTGGCCGATCATCTGTCGATCACATGCCTGCCGTCGTCAGACTGAAATGACGGTGAGGGTCGATCGTGAACAGGTTCCAGGCTGCTTGCGGATCAATTTCGCGCGTGGAGTGCAGCCGGGTCCGAAACGCGGCATCGGCGAAGCTGGCGATCAGGCCACCGTCGAACTGAGACCGACGAACTGTTGCGAAGGCTCAACCAAGGCAACGATGCGCGGTTCGTTCCGGGGGTAGGGCACACCGATGTACTTGGCCGACAGCTCATCGATGACCTCCCAGGCCGCGTCACCCTCGAGCCAATGGACGACTCGCCCACGGATGATGATGGGCTCGTTCGGGTTGTCGACGGGCGCGATGGAAAGCGCCATCCGAGGGTCGCGACGCAGATTGCGCGCCTTGCGCGAACCCGGACCTGTCAGAAAGACGATCTGATCGCCTCGGCTGCCGATCCACAGGGGAACGGAATGAGGCGAACCGTCGGGGAGGATGGTCGCCAGATGGGCAAGCGAAACGCCGCCTAGGCAACTGCGCACGTCAGGGTCGAGCATCTTGTGCTCCTCTCATCTGGAGATGGTCGTTGCGGGGCTTGAGCCGAAGGTGAACCGGGTTGGTTCGAAGGTGTCGTCGGTCGGGAACGCGAATGCCCGCTCTGGCGTGATCTCGTAGGCACGGAAGGGCGGGCCTCCCGACGTGGGGGCCGCATACGGCGCGTCGAGCTCGTCGCCAATCACCGTCGTCGGCCAGCCGTAGACCTCGCGCATCGCGCGGGAGGCACGCAAGAGGTCCGCTTCTCCGGTCATTCGGGCAACGCTTCCCTCGACGACGAGATGGATACGGCCGAGGTCGATCGCCAATGCACATCGGCTGTTCTGATCGAGCCGTCGGCTCTTTGTCGTTCGGGCGTTGGATGCCACCACAAACGACGAGTTGGTCCATGCCGCGAATATCGGCCGGACGTGCACGCCGTCTGGTGAGGGCACCGAGAGCCAGGTCGTCCCCGACCCATCGCGCAGCAGCGCCTCGAGTTCCGTCCACTCGGCAGCGGGGAGCTCTTGTTTGCTGTCCGGCAGGGTGCTGGGATGGGTTCGCGGGATGATCTCGGCGAGGAACGGGCTCATGTTCGAAAGGCTTGGTGGCGAGCAACGAAAACCTGGTTGAACGGCTTGGCTACGTCGACAGACAACTCGTCATCCAGTGAACCGACTTCAACAACGATGTGCACGTCTTTCGAAACTACAAGGAAGGGCACAAGAGGTCTTGAACGAATCGAGCAGGATCAGAATCGAAGGGGCGATCGGTTACGCGTCGCGAGAAAAGGTTGAAAGGACGCGAAATGGTCGTGACTGCAAGAGCATCGCTCGATGTCACCGCCGAGGAGTTGGGTCGGGGTGAGACCGGTAAGCCGAAGGCACTCTCTGCTGAGGTGTGCCTGGTCGGAGTAGCCGACATCCACTGCGAGCCCCGCCAAGCCGTCCGCGCCGCGCCGACCCGTGGCCGTGGCGCCTGCCTGTGCCAGCGCGAGAAATCCCTGAAATCGCAAGGTCCGCTGGAGGCTCTTCGGACTCACCCCCACGGCGTGAAGGCAGCGGCGACGTAGCTGGCTCGGGGAGAGCGCCAGATGAGTGGCCAGGCTGGCGATGCTGACTGGATGCCATGGCATCAGCGCTCTCACTGCCGCCCGGACCAGCGGATCGACACGGATTGAGCGTCGGAACTCGGCCAGCAGATGGAACTGCAAGAGCATGAGGGCCCGCTCGGGTGTCCCGGCCCGAGCAATCGCCTCTGCGAGGGGGTCCACCCCACTCCCCCAGAGCTCCCCCAGTCCAAGTCGCTGGTCCACCAGGTCGTCAAGCACGGTCGGAAGGAACGGCGCCGTGCCTGGCTGGAATCGCACACCCAGGATGGTGGTGTGCGCCCCGATGACTTCGATCTCGGGACCAGTCAGCGGGCCAATTAGCTGCGGAACACCACCGATCGGAAAGTGGATCTCGACGCCGCCCGTAGGCAGGTGCCGCTGCACGTACGGCACCTCGCCGCTGCGCTGGATCCAAACTGTGCGGACCACCCTCGCCAATCCAGGCAATGGCACACGCTCAACGTACGACCCCATCACCGACATCCTCGCACCTGGTTGACCAGCATGGGCAGGCCGCTCAACAGCTTCTCCTACATCATGGGCTGCGCGCTGACGCCAGCTTCAAAGCTATGTCAACAGGCTCAGGCGACTCCAGCTAAAGATGCGGCGGTGCGCAGCGGTCAACGGCGAGTGAGAAGTCGCCGTACGTCGTTACGGGCAGATCGTGGATCGAGCAGGTGATCACACGCTACAGCGGATTCCGCTGTGATTCACCCGATGATCGTCGGTGAGGGCCGGAGGAAGCTGTTCGACGGCGACGTTCTTGCGACGTAGACCAGCCGATTTACGTCGCGAGAACCGAAAACTTTTCTGGTCGCCAAGGCCGCGGTTCAGTCTGCCGCCGTCCTCCAGAGGCGTTCGCACTCAGCGCGAGGCTCCCGCCGCTTGTCGAAGGCGTCTTTCGGTGGGTTCGTCCGCCGGGTAGAACAACTCGACGACCAGCTCGTCGAGGGTGACGTCCTGGGGGGTGCCGAAACTGGTGAGGGTCGTCAAGAGTGAGAGTTCGGCATCCCCGTGGGCGAGGCGGAAGGGGACTAGGAGCTCGGGGTCTTCCTCGTGGTTTGCCGGCCGCTCGCCGAGCCGGCGGATGTTGTCGTAGCTGAGCACTTCTTCCTCAAGACTTCGCAGGGCCTTGTCGCCGGTGATCCTGATGGTCCGTCTCATCTGCTTGAGCAGGTAACCCGCCCATTCCTCGAAGTTGAGGGTGCGGGTGGCGAGACCGTCGGGATGAAGGCAAACCCGGAACACGTTGGGTTGGGGGCTCAGCACGTGTGCAGGGAGATCGGCCATCAGAAAAGTGGCGGCCTGATTGGTGAGGATCACGTTCCACTGGCGGTCGACGGCCACCCCCGGGTAGGGGTCATGGGTGTCGAGCAGTCGCTGCACCGCTCGCCGCACAGGGGCCATCTCGGGGCCGTCGATTGGGGTGTGCGAATAACGGGGAGCATGTCCGGCGGCCAGCAACATGGTGTTCCGTTCCCGCAGCGGAACGTCGAGTTGACGAGCGATGGCGAGAATCAGCTCCGGGCTGGGCCGTGACCGCCCCGTCTCCACGAAACTGAGATGCCGTGACGAAACGCCCACCTCCACGGCGAGGTCGAGTTGGCTGCGCCGGCGTCGATTCCGCCACTCCTTGACGAGCACACCAACCCGTTCGCCACCCATGACGCCAGGTTACGTGTCGTCCCGTCCGTGTCGATTACCTGCGGGGTAATCGAGTGGTCATTACCCGACAGGTAATTGAAACCGCGCCCCGGCTCGAGAGAATCGAGGCATCCCGATCAAAGGAGTTATCGATGTCAACAAACCCGCGGGAGGCCTTGCTGCGTCGAGTCCTGCTCGTCAACGGAATTGTCAGTGGTGTCACGGGCCTGCTTGTGTTCGTGTTCGCCGGAGCCGTCGACGGTCTGCTCGGCTCCGAGGCCCCGGCGGCGGTCCGGGTTGTGGGGGGCGGACTGGCTGTGTTCGCCGCCACCGTCTACGCCACCAGCCGCTCTGCCGGCGCCAGGCTTTCCTCCGGCGCCCGGACCATCATGATCCTCGACCTGGCGTGGGTAGTAGCGAGTCTTGCCGCGGTGGTGTCCGGCTGGTTCGGCCCCTGGGGCAACGTCGTCGTCCTGGCGGTGGCCGCAGTGGTCGGCGCCTTCGCCATAGGTGAGGCAGTGGGGATCAGCAGGCAAGCGTCTCTTCGCCGACCACCGACAAACACCGTTACCAGCTAATCGATGTGACTCGCCTGGGCTAGGACGGCATTGTCGCCCTCGTCTACCGAAGAGCTCCGGATTCTCAGGCCTAGGATCGAAGCAAGGAGAGAGAGCCATGCGAAAGCTCATTGTCGGCGCCCAGGTGTCCATCGACGGCGTGATGCAAGCGCCCGGCGGCCCCACCGAGGATCCGACCCAGGGGTTCAAGTTCGGCGGTTGGGCGATGCCTTATGTCGATGACGTATTCGGAGAGGAGATCGATCGTTTGTTCAGCGACCAATTCGATCTCCTCCTCGGCCGCAAGACCTACGAGATCTTCGCCGGATATTGGCCGTACTACGACGAAGACGCCCCCCATGGGGACATCGCCAAGGCGTTCAAGAACATCAAGAAATACGTCGTTTCAGCTTCTGGCGATGTCAATACCGACTGGCAGGGCTCGGTGCTGCTGCGCGACATCGCCGCCGTCAAGGAACTGAAGGAGGAGGGGGGGCCGAACCTCGTCACCCAGGGCAGCACCGAATTGGTGCATGCGCTGCTGGCGGACGATCTGGTGGATCAGATCAGCCTCTACACCGTCCCAATCGTGCTCGGCGGGGGCAAGAGGCTGTTCGCCGACGGCTCCGCGCCGCACAGCTATCGGGTGACCAGCTCGCGTGTCTCGAGCAACGGGCTCGTGGTGGCGCACTACGAGCGCGCTGGCGAGATCAGGTCTGCCGACACCGAGATGGATGAGCCGAGCGACCGCGAGATCGCCCGCCAAGCTCGCATGCAGCGCGAGGGCTAAAGCACGCGCATCAGCTCCAAGTGAGGTTCACGCATCAATGGAGATCGCTGGACACGCGTGGGACCTCTATCGCCCTAGAGGTGTCGTCGTCGAACTCCACAGTCGTACCGGAACCGAACCAGGCGGCAGCCGTTTACGCTCACAAGCAGCACGATGCTGATCGACATCAAGACCAATCCCCATCACACCACCTGGGAGGCGATGCTGACCACTTGGCAGCGTGCCGACGACATCGACTTGATCGATGGGGCGTGGGTCTTCGACCACTTCTATCCCATCGTTGGTGACACCAGCGGGCCCTGTCTCGAA
>Ga0187893_10009908_pt1 | contig 14462 bp, 8 predicted proteins | sample MA1701074metaG_FD_139574 | JGI IMG/M metagenome (GOLD analysis project Ga0187893, IMG submission 139574) | White microbial mat communities from a basaltic lava cave in the Kipuka Kanohina Cave System on the Island of Hawaii, USA - MA170107-4 metaG ...
GTCTCCCTGTCTATCCTCGTCCTGCTGACCGCATCGATGGCGCTTGAAGGCCAGCGCGTGGCGCCGGCGCGCGTCGAGACCGGCAAGATGCTGTTCTTTGACGTTCGCCTTTCCGCTGACCGGTCGATTTCCTGCGCCACGTGCCACGATCCGCAACGAGGGTTCGCCGATGACCGGCCGCTGAGTATCGGTGTTTTTGGCAGAAAAGGAGAGCGCCACGTTCCTTCTCTTATCGCCCGCGGGGCCGGGGTGTCGCACTTCTGGGACGGCCGGACGCCAGCCTTGGTCAAGCAGGTGCTTGAACCCATCACGAACCCGAACGAAATGGACATGACGCTGGCCGGCGCTCTCGAGCGGCTGCGCGCGGACGCGGGCTTTTCGGCTCTGACAACCGGCGAACTGGCCGAATCGCTCGCAAGCTATGTCCGCACGATTCGGTCCGTCGATTCGCCCTTCGACCGGTTTCTGCGAGCCGATGCGAATGCGCTTTCCGCTGTCGAGAGGGAGGGGCTCCGTCTGTTTCACGACAAGGCTCGCTGCTATCTGTGCCATTCCGGCGACCATTTCACCGACGAGGATTTTCACAATACGGGCGTAGCCTGGCGCGGCGGGCGGCTGCTTGACGCGGGGCGTTTCAGGGTCACCGGGAAGCGCTACCATAACGGAGCGTTCAAAACACCGACGCTGCGCGAGATCGCCAGGACGCCTCCCTACATGCATGACGGCAGTCTGGCGACCCTGGAGGAAGTAATCGAGTTCTACGACAAGGGAGGCAACGCGAACCCGTGGCTCGACGAGAATATCGAGCCCCTCAAGTTGACAATGGAGGAGAAACGCGCGGTGCTGGCGTTTCTCGGCGCCTTATCGGGAACGGTTCGCGACGGGTTGTGAAAACAGCCTGAGCTACGCCGCTACCCTACATGCAAAACTGAAATCAGGGAGTATTTTGCGGTGTGACATGGAAATCGTCCGGCTGGATCAATGGCGTGTTCGTATCGAGCGCGACGAACGCCGCGGCATGAACACCCACGTCATCGCCTACGCGAGCGAGAATCTGCTGGATCAAATCAGCAAGGACCTGTCTCTCCAACAAGCGATGAACGTAGCGGCTTTGCCCGGCATCGTCGGGCCCAGCCTTGCCATGCCCGACATCCATCAGGGCTATGGTTTTCCCATCGGCGGAGTGGCCGCCACCGACTACAAACACGGCGTGGTATCGCCCGGAGGAGTCGGCTTCGACATAAACTGCGGCGTGCGTCTGATGAACACCAACCTCACCGAAGGCGACGTTCGCCCACGGCTTAAAGAGACTGCCGATCAGCTTTTCCGTGACATTCCCTGCGGCACTGGAGGAAAGGGGCCGTTCGAAATCTCCATGGAGCAACTGGAGGATGTGCTGACAAGGGGCGCCTCGGCCGCCGTTGAACTGGGCTATGGCGAGCCGCGCGACTGCGAGTTCAGCGAAGCTCGCGGCTGCCTGCACGATGTGGACCTGGACGCCGTCTCGGATCGCGCCAAACAGCGTGGGCGTCCCCAACTTGGCACGGTAGGCAGCGGCAATCACTTTCTTGAGGTTCAATACGTCGAAAGGATTCATCACAAGGAATCCGCCAAGGCGATGCAATTGAACGAGGGCGGCGTCGTGGTATTGCTGCACTGCGGCTCGCGAGGCCTGGGCCACCAGGTCTGCACCGATTATCTCGCCCAGATGGGCCCCGCGATGAAGCGATACGGGATTAGCGTGCCGGACCGCCAGCTTGCCTGTGTCCCGATTCAATCCAAGGAGGGGCAGTCGTATCTGAAGGCCATGCGGGCCGCCGCCAATTTCGCCTGGGCCAACCGGCAGGCACTGATGCACCTGCTGCGGAGAAGCCTGGAGAAGCTGTATGGGGCTCAGACGCGCGTCCGGCTCATTTACGACGTCTGCCACAACATCGCCAAGCGGGAAACGCATATTGCAGGCGGAGTTGAGCGCGACGTATTGGTGCACCGTAAGGGAGCGACCCGCGCTTTTCCACCTCATCATCCGGAGATCCCGGCCGACTACAAGCGCATCGGGCAGCCTGTATTCGTTCCGGGGAGCATGGGCACCGCTTCCTGGATTCTCACCGGCGCCGAAGGCTCGATGAAGGAAACCTTCGGCAGCGTCTGCCACGGCGCGGGCCGCTTGATGAGCCGCACGGCGGCGCGGAAAGGCCGCAACGCCCGGCAGGTGCAGGATCGCCTTGCCAGTGCTGGTATCCTTGTACGCAGCGAAACTCGCGATGGAATCCTCGAAGAGATTCCCGAAGCTTACAAGGACGTGGATGAAGTCATCGAAGTTGTCGAAGGAGCCAGGCTGGCGCGAAAAGTTGCGCGACTCCGGCCGATGGCCGTCATCAAAGGCTGAAACATTCGTGGAAGGAGATGCGTGAGTGGCCGGCAAGGCGCCTCAATTCCTGGCCGTTCTGATTGCAGCTCAGCTTCTGGCTTCCGAAAAACCGGACGGGGCGAAGAAGCCGGCGCCGCCTACGCTCAGCCGCCGCATCGATCTACTGTTGTCCACTGAAGCGGCGCGAAGCGCTCGTTGGGGCCTGCACGTTGTTTCTTTATCCGAGGGCCGGGTGCTTTACCAGCGCAACGCCAACGAGCATTTTGCGCCCGCCTCGAATGCGAAACTATTCTCCACGGCGCTGGCGTTGGAGCGCCTTGGACCGGACCACCGGGTTGTTACGCGAGTAATGGCCACCCGACGCCCGGACGCCGAAGGCAAGCTTGATGGCGACCTGCGCCTGGTGGGCGCGGGCGATCCGTCGCTTTCGGGCCGTGTCTTTCCCTACCGCAAAAACGGCGAACCGGGCAATCTCATGGAGCCCGTGGAACAACTCGCCGGAGAAATCATCCGCGCCGGGGTGCGGACAATCACCGGTGACATCGCCGGCGACGACCGGCGCTACGTCTGGGAACCCTATCCGGAAGGCTGGACCATCGATGATGCCATGTGGGAATACGGAGCACCGGTCAGCGCTCTCCCCTTTAACGATAATGCGTTCACGCTGGCGCTGCGGCCGGGTCCGGAACCGGGCGACGGGGCGTTCCTATCCATCAACCCGCCCTTTGTGCCGTTCGTGTTCGACAACCGGGTGCGTACGATCCAAACCGGCACAAGCGCTATTCGGCTGGAGCGCGTGCCAGGATCCCGCCAGGTGCATCTCTCAGGGACCATTACGGCGCGCAATGGCGCGATCCGGCAGTTGCTGGCCGTGGATGATCCCGCGCTTTATGCGGCAACAGCGCTCTATGACGCACTCACGCGCAGGGGGGTGGCTATCCATGGCTCCCCTGTTGCAGTCCACCGCCCGGCGGCGGCCGACGCGCCGCCAAGCGAAGGCGGATTAGAGCTAGCCCGGCGCGTCTCTCCTCCTCTGGTGGAAATGGCCACCATGGTGAATAAGGTCAGCCAGAACCTGCACGCCGAGATTTTATTGCGTGAAGTGGCCTTGGCGCGCGGCAGGGAGGCAACCCGTGAAGCCGGCTTAAAAGAGCTCTCCGGCTTTCTTGAAGAGATCGGCATCGCCAGGAGCGCGGGCCATTTCGAAGACGCTTCGGGGCTTTCACGCCGCGCACTGATTTCTCCTTCGGCCATCACGCGCCTGCTGGTCTTCATGGATCGCCGCCCGCTGCGCCAGGTCTGGGATGCGATGATGCCGATCGGCGGCGAGGACGGAACGTTATCGACGCGCTTTGAAAGGGCGACTCGCGCCCGGGCGATTCACGCCAAGACCGGCACGCTCGCCACCGCCAGCGCGCTCTCCGGATATCTGACCACGCAGCACGGAGTCCGGCTGGCCTTCTCCATCATTGCCAACAACCATACCGCACCCTCCTCCGAAATCCGTAGGGTCCTTGATAGAATTGGATTAGCGCTACTAGATTGGGAAGGTAAATGAAACATGCCGATCTTCGAATATCTTTGTGACGAATGCGGGACGCGTTTCGAGAAACTCGTCCGCCGCTCAGGCGAATCGAACGGACTGGTCTGCCCGAGCTGTGCATCGGATCAATTGAAACAGCAGCTTTCCACTTTCGCCGCGCATGGCGCGAGTGCGCCTTCCCGCGCGGAGCTTCCCTCCTGCGCGGGCGGCATGTGCCGTATGCCTGACGTGTGCGGGCGAAACTAAGCCGGCATTTGCGGCTCGGCCTATTTCTTCAGGCTTGAGACAAATGCCATGATCTTCAGAATGTCGTCCTGAGTGATCCGATTGCCAAACGCCTGCATCGCGCCGGTGCCGCCGGCGTAAATCACCTCAAACGTTCCGATGTCATTGGCCACGCGCGGGTAGGTGTGCTGGTTGTCAACAAGGTTCGAGCCGATACGCCCGGTGCCATCCTCCAGGTGACAGGCCGCGCACCATTGCTTATACACTTCGCGCCCTGCATCGATCGCCTGGCGGTTCCCCTTATAGGGGTTGTTGCCCGTTTTATGAAAAGCGCGCACCTGTTGCGTGATGGCTTCATTAGGATGCATGTTGAGGGCGACCGGCTTCCCGTCCAGTGGATGCGCGAACTGCGGAGCGCCCGGAGCGCCTGTCGTCTGAGTTACTTCGACAAGCTGGCGCGCGGTTTCCGCTCCGGCAGGAACTTCGTTCGCGGGAACGATCTTCCACAAAGCCCCCGCGGGGTTCGCCATCGGACCGCGATCGGCCGTGTAGAAGCAATAGCAGTTCACGGCGTAGACATAGCCATCTTCCCCGTTGCCGCCCGCGGTGAATTGCAGGTTGGTGTGGGCCAGCTCCTGTAACTGCCATTTGCTTCCATCCCAGCCTAAGCCGAACAAGCGCCCGGAGCACCAGTCGCCAACCAGGTACACGCCCCTCATGCCGCCGTAATTCGCCACGCCCAGCCCTTCCACCGAGCACCCCCAGCCATCTTTAACCGGTTTGGCGCCGGGATAGGGAATTTCGTGCGGATACTCGGCCGCGGGCAGCTCGCCCACTTGCGGGCACTTGTCATTAGGCCCGGTCATCGGATGGCACCAGCTTCCCTGCATGCGGTTCCAACCGTAATTCTCGCCGCCTTTGCTGCCGGCGGGTTGGTAGTGGATCTCTTCCCAGTGGTTTTGCCCGACGTCGGCGATGAACAGATCGCCGGTCTTGGGATCGAAGGAAAATTCATAGGGATTGCGAATGCCGTAAGCCCAGATCTCCGGCCGCACCTTGGTGCGGATCTTGGCGAAATCAACTTCACTGATCCCGAACAACTGCATTAGCCGTTCGTCGCGGGCGCGCGCGAACGGATTCGCCGGGGGGATTTTGTACGGTATCGTGTCATCGGCGGCCGTATCGACATCGATGCGCAGCATCTTTCCAAGCAGTGAACTCAGATCCTGACCGGCGTCGAGCGGATCGCCTTCCCAACCGCCGTCTCCGCTGCCGATGTAGAGAAAGCCGTCGGGCCCGAATTCGATTTGCCCGCCGTTGTGGTTGTAGTAGGGCTGCTCGATGCGCATCAGCACCTTCGCGGTCTGATTGGTGCGCTCCGGCGTCATCACGTTGGGGCTCTTTGGATCCGCCTGGAAGCGGACAATCACGCCGTCTCCATTGAACGGCAGCGACGCGTAGTGCACATAGAAATAGCCGTTCTCTCTGAATTTCGGATGGAAGGCAAGCGCGTACAGGCCCTGCTCGACGAAGCCGGTCTGCACGTCACTGCCGAGCGGATTGATTCTGGTCAGATCGAGAAACGGCTCTTTTAGCACCGCGCCGCCGCGCGCAACGATCTTGACCCGGCCCACTCGCTCTACGACAAAGATTCTGCCGGTGCCGTCATTGGGACTGGCGACGTTGGTCGGATCCTGAAAGCCGTCGGCCACCTTGACCAGCGCCAGCTTCGGATTGCCGGGCAGTTTGCCGCCGGGCCGCGCCACCTGGTCCTTTGTCTGAGGCACTTTAGGCCGCGACGATTGCGCGCCGAGCCAGACCGCACCCGCCGCCATTGCCAAAAGAAGTCCATACCTGCCGGAGATGAGTTTTCGCATAGGCCGATCTCCATATCATATCGGAGCCACCGGCGAGCCGGAGCACCACACTGTGAAGAATCGTGCACACCTGACGCGACGGCTTTTCCTTTGTTTCAATCAGCTTGCTATTTTGGCTGATCGCTTGCACTATTGCAAACGATGCCTTGCTTGTTATTACTGCTCGGCGTTCTTCGGCTCGGCGCACAGACCCCGCGATTCGAATTCGGGGTGACCGGCGGCGTCGCACTCAACAAGAGGACGCAAATCGTTCGCGACGAATCCCGCCGCTATACTTTCGGCCCCGTTGTCGAAGTATCTCTCGTCAAACCCATCACTGTTTATGTGAACCCTTTATACAGACGGAGCGGCTGGTCCTTTGGTCCCACAGAGATCGTGCCCGCAGCAGGCCAGCTTATTCTTGACACCGTCCGAAGCCGCTCTCACAGCCTGGAACTGCCCGTCATCGGCAAGTACTCTTTCCGGAACACCAGCCGCCGGTGGCGTCCGTTTGTTGGTTCAGGCTTCTCATTCCGGACTGCGTGGATAACGTCGGAGAACCGCGTCATCGCTCGCGACCCGGAAACAAATGCACTTCGGATTATGGACAGCAAACATTCGGGGCGAACCGGCACGGACAACGGCGTCGTTGTGAGTACTGGCATTGCTTTCCGCCACGGCCGCATCCAATTCGTGCCCGAACTCCGGTACACGCGATGGAGCAACCCGAACCGCCACCAGGGGGACTTCCTATTCTCCATCCGGTTTTGATCGATCACACCACTGCCGGTTTTTCCATCTCTTTGTGCATCTCAGAAGGCAGCCGCCACACCCGATCGCAACTTTTGTTCGTGAAATAAAGATGCGATTCGGAAGGCTCGAGCGGGTTGCCATCGGCCCACAATGCGTAAAAATCGGGATGAGCATTGAGAGGCCGGCGCACGTAGGTGTGATTAAACCGGCTGTCTCGGGTAAGTTGCCGAACACGCCGCCAGGATTGGCCGGCGTCGGGCGTTGACCATAGTTCGATATCACCGCCAGTGCCGTGCGGCTGCGGACCGGATGCCGTCGGAGCAAGAAATCGCCAGCTTAGGTCCGACTCCAGATAAAGGGAGCCGTAATCGTAGTTGTGGTCCGTCGTGGCAACCGCCCGGAATAACCATTCCTTGCCTGACCAACGCGCCGTCCACAACTGGCGCGGCCCATTGGAGGGACCCGCCTGATATCCCTTGCTGGTCAGATACACGATGATGGGGCGGCCTTGCGAATCGTATTGCAGATCCTTGAGGTACACAAGCAAGCCTTCCGCGCGATAGTCCCGCACGAGCGCTGGATTTTTCTCCTCGCCGATGGGCGTGTTGATTTTTTCCCCTTGGACAGTTCGCCAAGTCACGCCGAGGTCCGCCGTCTCAAGATAATAAAGATTCGTGCGCTGGTTCAGCCCCAAGGGAGGAGGGTGAACGTTGAATGCGGTACCCGCCTTCTCTTTGTGCGGCCAACTGATCTGATAGTGGCCCATCATGGCGAAGGCCAGCCGTTGTGGCTCGGTCCAGCGCCTGCCATCCGGACTGGTCATCCAGTAAAGCGCGCGGCCGCTCGCGCTCGATGCGCTCGCTCTCTGGTAACGCGTGTGAAGGAAAAGGAACCCCTTGCCCGGAATGTGCCACGGCTGCGGATAGCTGAAGTTGGTATCGAGCACCGGCTCGAATTCATCGATCGAGAAGGGGCGCCGGCTGCGGTGCAGATAGGCCGGCCGCGCGGTTCCGTGCGCGCTCGAAAAGATCCACAAAAAGCCGGAGTCGTCAATGGAGAGCGTGGGGTTGTCGTGCGCATCTTCGGTTTGCTTGTTGAGCAGAATGCGCGGCTGCGGCACCATCCCGGTGGCGTGGTCGAAATAGGAGATGGCGTGGACCAACTCGTTGTATTTGCGTTTTGTGGTTCCGCCGTAGACGAAGAAAGTCTTGTTGGCCTCGCGCGAATAAATGGCGATGGGGGCATGCTGCTGCGGATAGGTTGCAAACCCGCCGCTGTACTTGTAGACGTATTGATCGCCGGAGGGCTGATTGAAGTACCAGATCCCGCGATAGCCGTCGTCGCGCTCCAGCGGACCGGTAGCGGCCGTGAGCGCACCGGCCGGCAAGGTGAGAAACGTGCGTCTTTGCATACTCAAAAAAAGAATCGGAAGGCGAAGCGGAACTGGCGCTCGTCCGGCTCCGCGCCGGTGATTTCGGTGTAGCCTCCCAGGCGCGTGATTGTGCCGCCGGGGCCCAGTTGCATGTTGGAAACATTCGCCCCGGGATTGTTGAAGTGGGGCGTGTTTGTGAAATTGAACGACTCGGCGCGGAACTGAAGCGTGAACCTTTCCGTGACCTTGAAATTGCGGAACAAGCTGAAGTCGAGATTCACCAGTCCGGGACCGCGCAGAATCGCAAGCCCGGCTGTGCCGAAACGGGCATCGGTCACGGCGCGAAATGCAAGCGGATCGAAGAACGACATGCCGCGTCCCGCCGCCCCCGGTTTCTCGACCACCGGCTTTACCAGATCCGCCACCTGGCTGTTTCCCGGCGCGTTGAGCGAAGCGCCCGCGGAGACGACGTTGAACGGAGTCCCGCTGTAAGAACTGAAGATCGCGTTTGTCTGCCAGCCACTGGCCAGCGCGGAGATAACTCCCTGGTTCCCCCAGCGCTTTCCTTTGCCGAATGGCAGCTCGGCGACCATGGTCGCCTGAAGGTTGTGCGTGCGGTCGAAGCCGGCCAGCGCGCGATTGCGGGCCACAGCCTCGGGAGCATTGAAGAACAGCCCGCTGTCGTTGTTGTCCCCGAAGCTGATCGCTTTGCTGAACGTGTATGTCAGCCCCGCGCTCAACCCCGCGGTAAACCGGCGGTCCAGCCGCGCTTGAAAGGAATGATAGTCGGACGTGTAGGCCGGCGAGTGGAGCGTTGTTCCTACGCGGCGGCCAGTGGAGGCGAAATAGGGCCGGCCCGCCACGCCAAGCCCGGGCCGGGATGCGTTTATATCGGGCCGGTTTGTGAGACGAATGCTGCGCGATCCAACATAGCCGGCCTGAGCAGTAAAGTTGGCGGCGATCTCGCGTTGGAGAGTGAAGTTGAACGATTGCACGTATCCGCGCCGGAAAATGTCTTCAATCGTTATCGTGGTGACCGATACAGGCATCGGAATCCGCCCGTCGCCCAGATTCAACGGCGGCGGTAACGGAATTCCATTGGAAAGCAGGCCGGAGGATTGGAACGTGTTGTTGGCTACTACGCTTTGCTCGATGACCGTGGGGTAGTTGCTCCGCATCGGAATCGCCAGCGGGAATGGATCGATGCTGATCCCATAACCCAACCGCAAAACCAGCTTCGGACCGATGCGATAGGCAAGCCCGAACCGCGGCGCGAACAGCGACTTGCTCACTCGAACCCCGGCGTCCATCGGAACGGAGCCTACGCCTCCTATGAGAACCATATTGGTGATTGGATCGAACCGTTCGACGCCGCGCGTATCTCGAACCACCATCGGATAGTATTCCCAACGCAAACCCAGGTTAAGCGTCAGAGAGCGCGACACCTGCCACCGGTCGCGGAAATATAATCCGTTCGTAGAAAGCCGCGTGCGCATCTCTTCGCTGGTAGGGATGCTCTTACCCACCGTAGACGGCATGCCGAGCAGAAATGCAGCCAGCGTATTGAACTGATTCGGCGCCGGACCGCCGTTGCGCGCCGTCACTCCACCGGTGAAGTTGAATCCGCCGCGAGGTCCGAATGCCCCGGCAGGCTGGTAGTGATTCATCTGCTGTTGGGCCAGCTCGAAGCCCCAACGAAGGTTGTGGGCGCCCTTGGTCAAGGCCGCGTTCAGCGAGTATTGATAGACGCGGTCGGTGCGGAAGCGAGGGCTCGAAGGAATCGAGCCGCCGATGTTCTCATAGCCGCTCACCTGAAATCCCGGGAAGCCACTCTCACGGATGGTAGGCCCGTTGGTGCCGGGTAGTTTCAGATCGTCCAGACCGATATTCTTGCCGAAGAAGAGATCCTGCCCATATTGCCCTTGTTGCTGGAATCCGAAATGGCCGTCCAGCAGAAGCGCCGGCGTCACCGCGTAGCTGCCGCCAATGGTCGTGCTGTGAACCGCGCCGCTGTCGTTGCCAGGAAAGATAGTGGCCACGCCCTGGCCGCCGGCTTCGCCGAGAACATGCGGATCGAACACAGCGTAGTCGAAACGGCTGTACCGTCCGAACAACATCAACCGCGAAGTTGGGTTCCAGTTGAGTTTTCCGTCGTAGTTATCGCGGTCGAACAGAAGAGGCGCGGCGATGAAGTAGTTGGCGTTGAAACCCGGCTGGTTGGGCTGCGGAATCAAACTGAGCAGCCGCCGAACCGTAGGATCAATTCGGCTCGCCGGCACCTGCGCTCCGGGAAGCAACGTCCGTGAAGTTCCGGTGGCGGTTCCCGTCAAAGGATCATAAAGCTCAACTGCGGCGTCGGCGAAGTTGCCTGTCCGGTGCGCGGCCGCCGGGATCGTCGCAAAACGGCTGAAGCTTTGGCGCTGGCGCATCGCTTCATAGCTGCCAAAAAAGAACAGGCGGTTGCGCAGGATGGGGCCGCCCAGCGTTCCACCGTACTGATTTAGCAGATTCTTCGGCACACCCTCCCGGGTTGGAAAGAAAAAATTCCGGGCGCGCATGCGGTTGTTGGTATGGTATTCGAAGCCGCTGCCGTGGAATTCATTGGTGCCGCTCTTGGTTTCGACGCTGATCACGGCGCCGCCGGCAAAGCCCTGCTCGGCATCGTAGCTGTTGGTGACGAAGTTCACCGTCCCGATCGACTCGAGCGGCGGCACATAGGCCGTGATGTGCGGCAGCCACAAGTAGATGCTGCTGGCTCCGTCGATGCGTGTGTTGTTATTGCTGCGGCTGGTCCCATTCACGTTGGCGACAAGCGACCCGGCTGGATTGCCCGCGATCGAATGCGCCGTCGCCGGCGGCGTCACTCCAGGGACCAGCTTCATCAAAGATTGATAATTCCTATACCCGCTCACGGGCAGACTGTCCAGGTCCTTGCTTCTCAGGTCCATGCTCACGTCGGAGCGATCCGTCTTCAGCGGCGAGCCCTCCGACGTGACGGTCACCGATTCCGCCGTTTCCCCCAGTTGCAGCGCAATGTTGACTCGGGGAACGGCATTGGCGGGAATCTCCACTCCGGTCCGCCGGAACTGCTTGAAACCGGTCGCGGAGGCCCGTACCTCAAATATGCCGGATGGGACATTCGAGAAAAGGTAGGCGCCTTCAGCGTCGGTTGCCGTCTTGCGCGTCAGCCCTGTCAACGGGCTCATCAGCTCCATCGAAGCCCCGGCAACGGCAGCGCCCGAGGGGTCCTCCACGCGGCCGACCAAAGATCCGTACAGCACTTGCGCATTGGACTGGCTCGCCGTCACCAACAGCGCGGCCAGAGAGAATACCCTGAATGCAAGAGTCTTGACAGCCATGCCTTCACTTGTATCACGACTCTGAGTATTAAAAATAGAATTTCAAACCAATCTGAATGACTCGTGCCCGCTCCGTGTCCGTCAACGTGCCGAATTGCGGGCGTCCGAAATCGGCGCTGGCCCCTTCCGGCGGCAGGAAGTTCACGTTGTTGAGAGCGTTGAAAAACTCGGCGCGGAACTGCAACCGCATGGCTTCCCGGATGGCGATGCTCTTTTAGCAGCGAGATGTTCCAGGCGTGATAGGCCGGGGCGCGATTGTCCGGCAAGGTGCGCGAAATGTTGCCGAACGCATAGCGGGGCGGATTGGCGAAAGCGGCGAGATCGAAGTAACGGAGGATGCGCTGCTTTGCGCCGCCGGGCGTGCGGCTGGTCACGCCCGTGCTGTTAGGGCGCTGGCCGCCGCCGAAGGAGTTAGTGGTATTGGCCGCCGAAGCAATGGGAATCGCCATGCCGCTCTGCAATGTCACGACGCCGTTGACGCTCCAGCCCGCAGCCACGGCGCGCAGCAGCCGCTGCTCGAACCGGAAAGGAACGTCGTACTGAAAATTCACCGCAAGATGATGGGCCACATCAAGCGAAGAAAGCGTCCGGTCCAGATCACGGCGATTATTGTTCGTGTATCCCGGGTAGGTCTGCCCGTATCCTCCAACCGAAGAAAAATCGTCCAACAACTTCGACCACGTGTAGGCGGCAAGCATTTGCAGTCCGTTCCGGTATCGCTTGCGAAACTTTGCCTGCAGCGAATGGTAGTTGGAGTGCGCCAAGGACCCCCAGGTCTGTTGCAGACCGGTCAGATGCGGGTAGGGCCGCAACAACTGGCCGGCAGTAGTTGTCCTTTGGCCGATGCCGCTTGTGGCGGGCACGATGCCGAAAAAGGGATTAGTCACGCTGCGATTCAACTCGTCACCGAGCGTTAAATATTGGTCCGGAATCTGATTAAGCTGCGTCTGTGCCAACAGCTTAACGCCTGCATTGCCCGCGTAAGCGACATCGGCGAGCATTTCATTGGGAAGTTCGTACTGGATATTGAAATTCCATTGCGCCGTATAGGGAACGCGGTCAAAGCGCGCCTGCGCATTGATGGTCTGGCCGATAAACGTTATCAGCCCCTCTGAGCCGTTGCTGGCCGGGTTGTACCCTTGGGGAAATGGGTCGGACAGATTCGCGAACGGCGTCCGCCCGCCGTCGATCGATGACGTAATGTTCGTGATGGCGTTGAAGCTGATGGCCCCCGTGCTGCCCGTGCTCGGGCCGATCCCAGTGATGGGCGAGAAGAAGATGCCGAATCCGGAGCGAAGCACGAGACGTTGTGTCGCCTTGTATGCTAAGCCAACGCGCGGAGCGAAGTTGTTGTTGTCGGAGTTCTTGTTTCCACGCGGCGATCCGTTGCGGTTGGCAAATACCAGTCCGCCGCGCAACGTAGCCAATCCGGGCGCCTGAACCGGCAAAGTAGCATCAAAATCGAACCAAGACGTACGGTCAAAGCGCTCGGTCAGCGGCCGGTCCGTATCCCAGCGCAAGCCGAGATTCAATGTAAGCCGGTCGTTTACGCGCCAATCATCCTGGACATAAATCCCGCCATAGCGCACTTGCGAGGCAAGTTGCGGCTCATTCTGAATCCGTCCGCCCGACAACAGTCCTATAAGCATGGATGCCGCCGTATGGCCGCCACGATTGCCGTTGAAGATTTCGCGCGTGAACCCTTCGTTGAAGGAGAACAACCCCGCAGGCGCGTTGGGCCGGAAATTGGAAACGCGATTCAGGCGAAACACACCGCCAGTCTTGATCGTATGACCCTTGATCAGCCTGGTGGCATCCCCGGTCCAGGTGTGCGTTTCAAACTTGTTGCCAATCACCCAAGTGGGGTTGCCGCCGAGGGCGGCCAATCCGGCGGGCTCCACCCGCGGGAAGATGTCGAATTGCGTGGCCTGCTTGAAGGAGGAGGGAAGACCGAGCGTGGAAAAATCAAAGCCGCGCGAGATCGAATCGCGCGGGTTGGCATGATAGACATAACCGATGTTGCCGTGCAGCACCCAGCCGGAAAGCAAGTAGGTGTCGTCTATCGTTATGCTCCGGTTGCGCGCGCCCGAGGAACCTGTATCCGGGGAAGCGATATTACGAAAATGATTCGCGGTGTCGTTGTCGACATCGTTCCAGGAAAAGCGCCCGTACAGGTTCTGCCGGTCCGATATCGCGCCGGTCCATTTTTATGGAGAAATTGTCGCTGCGGCCGCGGCTTCCCGATTGCGAGAAGTAGTTGTTGGATGCACCGGCCAGTGTCGGCTCGGGATAATAGCCCAGTAGCTTCACGGCGACTGGATTAAAGCGGGCCGTGGGGATTCGATTGCCCGCAAACGGGAGGCGAGTTCCATTCGGCTGAATCGTTGCCGGGTCGTAAATAATATCCGTAATGCCGCTGAAGTCGCCGTTCTTCATGGCTGACGTAGGCACCGTGAAGGTGCTCGATCCAGGGTTCACGTTCCGAATGCCCTCATAATTCGAAAAGAAAAATGTGGTTTGACGGGACGGCGTTAGGGGGCCTCCCAGCGTAAACCCGAACTGATTGAAGCGGAAAGGAGCGCGTTGGCGCCCGTTGCGGTTGCTGAAGAAGTTGTTGGCGTCGAATTTGTCATTTCTCAGAAACTCGTAGAGCACGCCATGGAACTGGTTTGTTCCGGACCGGTGCACCAGATTCACTACCGCGCCTCCGTACGGCCGTATTCGGCCGAGAGACTGTTGGTCTGCACGCGAAACTCCTGAAGTGCATCGGGAGAGGGAACGTAGGCTGGCTGGTTGTAGCCCATGACAATCTGCGGGGAGCCGTCGAGCATCACCTCGTTCGACACATCCCGTCCACCATTGGCCGAAAACGCCATGGACGATATCGATCCGCTTCCCGTTGTGGCCCCTCGCGCCGAGCGGCTGGTGTTTATGCCCGGGGTCAGCGCAACCAGTTGCAGAATGTTGCGTCCATTCAACGGCA
>Ga0187893_10009909_pt1 | contig 14461 bp, 9 predicted proteins | sample MA1701074metaG_FD_139574 | JGI IMG/M metagenome (GOLD analysis project Ga0187893, IMG submission 139574) | White microbial mat communities from a basaltic lava cave in the Kipuka Kanohina Cave System on the Island of Hawaii, USA - MA170107-4 metaG ...
ATCGCGCAAGCCATCGTGAAGGCGCTTCAGATGAAGATGGCGGCGAAAGCGGCGGACCAGCGCACCCACACGCCGCCGCTGCCCGCGTACGAGGCGTTTCTCCGCGGACGACATCTGCTCTTCAAGTTCACGCCCGACGGATGGTCGCGCGCGAAGGACTGGCTCGACCGGGCGATCGCGCTGGACGCCGGCTACGCGGATCCGCACATGGCAAAGGGCCTGGGCTATTTCCTGCTGGGCATCATCGGGATTCAGCCGCTGCGTGAGGTGGCGCCGGTCGTGCGCGCCGAAGCGGAGCGGGCGCTCGCGCTGAACCCGTCAGACCCGCAGCCGCACTTCCTCCTCGGGTCGCTCGCCGCGGCGCACGACTACGATTGGCGCGCGGCGAAAGAGCACTTCGATCTCGCGATGGCGGCGCCGAATGTGTCGGCAGACGCGCGCTGGGCCTACTCCGCCGTCTATCTGAGTGCGCTCGGCCGCTTCGAGGAATCGGCGGCGGAGATGGGCCGGGCCGTCGAGCAGGACCCGCTGAACGCCGCCTGGCGGGCCGTCTGGTCCGCCAACCTGATCGGCGTGGGCCTGTTCGATCGCGCGATCGAAGAAGCGCAGAAGGCAATCGAGCTCGACGAGAGCCACTTCACGCCCCATTTCATCCTCGGCCAGGCGTATCTGGCGAGCGGTCGCCCGCGGCAGGCCGTCACGGCGTTCAAAAGGGCCCATCAGGCGGCGCCGTGGAACGCCGCCCCGCTCGGCTGCCTCGCGGGAACGCTCTTCCAACTCGGCGAGAAAGAGCGCGCGGCCGAGCTGATTCGCCAAATGGGAGACACGCCGCTGCCCGTCTGGGGACGCGTGCTGTATCACCTGCTCGCCTCGGAGCTCGACGGGGCCGCGGACTGGTACGAGAAGATGATCGAGCATCGCGAGCCGTTTGCCGTCCTGTTCGCGCGCACGCCGCTGACAGAGCCGTTGCGGCGGCACCCCCGCTGGCCCAGGATCGCCGCGACGATGAATCTGCCGGCCGCTTGATCGTGGTAACGACGTACGGCGTTCCGAACGCGTACGGCACGCTCAAGCGGGTGCTCATGCACCGGCCGGGGCCGGAGCTCGACGTCGTGACCGAGCGGACGATCGACGAGTTCCACTTCGCGCGGCCGGTCGACCGTGGACAGTTCGTCGCCGACTACGACGCGATGCTCGATCGGTTCCGCTCGCACGGCACGGAGGTGCTGCTCGTCGCCGACATCCTCGCGTCCGATACGGACGCGATCGCCTACATGGCCCGCCGCCCGAACATGACCTACACCCGCGATCTGGCGGTCGTGCTCCAGACCGGCGCGGTGCTCATGGGCCCGTGGCAGAAGGGCCGGCAGGGCGATCAGGAAATGATGGCGCGCGCGTTCAGGCGGCTGGGCGTCCCGATCCTCGCGGCGATCGAAGCGCCCGGCTTCCTCGAGGGCGGAGGCGTCACGATGATCGGCGACGACACGGTCGTCGCCTCCCTCTGCGATCGGGCCACGCCCCAGGGACTCTGGACGCTCCGCGACACCGCGTTCGCCGCCGGCTCGCGCTATTTTCTCGAAGTCCCGCTGCCCCACGGCCACATCCACGTCGACGGCATCTTCATGGTCCTCGACGAGCGGCTCTGCCTCGTCTGCGAGGATTCGCTGTCGGTCTTTCCGTGCCGCCTCTACGAGCGTGGCAAACCGGACGCCCGCCATGTCATGTTCCTCGAGTACCTCGACGAGCGCGGGTTCACGCGCATCCCGATCACCTACGCCGAGCGCCGGGCCGGACACCTCAACCTCGTCGTCACGGAGCGATCGCGCCGCGCGATCGGGTTCGAATCAGCCGACCGCATCGGCAGGGAGATGGCCGGCAGGGGCTGGCAACTGGACACGTTTCCGTCCGAGGAGCTCTTCATGGGCAAGGGCGGCGCCCACTGCATGACGTGCCCGCTCCTCGTTGTCTAGCAGCCCGCGGTGAAACGCCTGACGGGCTGCTGCAGTCCGTTTGCACAGCGACGGAAAAGGGGACAGCCCCCTTTTTTCTCGGGATTTGGGCTGACAGAAAAAGGGGACTGTCCCCTTTTCCGGTAGTCCGCCTTTCGCCACGGACTGCTAGCCAGCCACGATCGTCGTCGCGCCGAGGTGCTGGATCGTCTGAGCGGCCTCAGCGGCGCCGCGCTCCAGGCTGCGCTGGACGTTTCGCGTCGCACAGTACTCGGCCAGAAAACCCGCGGCGAAGCTGTCGCCGGCGCCGGTCGTGTCCGCGACCCGATTGACTCTGACGGCCGGCGCGGCGAGACGCCTCGGCTCTCCGATCGCAAGGCTTCCATCCGGGCCGAGCGTCACGATGAACAGGCGGCCGCGCGCCACGGCGATGCGTTCCAGCGCGTCGATGAGCGCGGTCTGATCGGCGCGCAGACCGAAGAACCCGACGTCGAACCGATCGACGTAGCGCGCGACGAGCCCGAGCCCGTCGTCGACGTCTGACAGATCGGTGAAATCCACGGCGCGCAGGCCCGCTGAGGGCGCCGCCATCACGGAGTCGAAGAGCCCCTCGACCTGGGCGAATACGGTCGTGACGAGCAGATCGCTCTGTGCAATGATCCCACGCGCGCGCGGGTCGATCCTGAGTTCGGTAAGGACGCCCGGCTCGTATCTCAGAAAGCGCTTTTCACCCGACGGCTCGACGGCGATGTACTGGACCGGCGTCGCGCCGGCAAAGCGCGTGACCAGGGCGACGGGATCGACCTGCGTGATGAAGCGCGAGACGACCTCGGCCTCGGGATCGTCGCCGATCGCGGTCACGATCGTTACTTTCGTCTCAGGTGGGAACGACCAGCGCGCGTTGGCTGCGACATTGAACGTGATTCCCCCGGGCCGCTCGACACCCAGGTCGACGTACCGATCGAAGCCGCAGTCACCGACACAGACAATTCGCATGTGGCACGACCCTTCAGGGTCGTCTCAGGAAGACGAGGCTGAAGCCTCGTACCACAACTCACCCTTCCCTGAGCGCTGTCGTGGGATCGAGTCCGGCAGCCCGCCGCGCCGGCAGCCAGGATGACAGCGCCGCGATCAGGAAGAACACCACGCTCATTACGACGAACGTCAGCGGATCGCTCGGCCTCACCCCGACCAGCATCGTCGTCATGCCGCGCGTGAGCGCGAGCGCGCCGAGGAAGCCAAGGACGATGCCGGCCGCGCTGAGGCGCAGCCCATGCCCCACCACGAAGCGGAGAACGCTGCCGGGCGAGGCGCCGAGCGCCATGCGGACGCCGATCTCGGCGGTCCGCTGACGCACGACCGTCGACAGCACGCCGTAGAGCCCCACCGACACCAGGAGCGCCGCCATGACGGCGAACACGCCGATGAGCATGAGCGAGAACCGCGTGCCCGCCTGCGCCTTCCAGACGAGCGCGTTCATCGGCTCGACCTCGGTGACGAGATACGTCGGGTCGACCGACGCGACCGCCGCGCGGACCGCGCCTGCGATCTGCGACGGGTCGCCGGAGGTCCGGACGGCCCACCGGTTCGCGCCGAACCCCAGGAAGCCCTCGGCGAAATACACCTGCTCGCGTCCCGGATCGGCGAGCGATGTCACGCGCTGGTGGCCGACGACGCCGATGATCTCCACCCACTCCGGCTCCGGCGTGCGGATCCGGATGAGGATGCGCTTGCCGACCGCCGGTTGATTCGGAAACGCCTTCGCCGCGAGGATCGGGTCCACGACCACGAGATTGCGTTTGGGATCGTTGTCCGCCTCGGTGAACGTTCGGCCGAAGAGGAGCGGCGTCTTCAGCGCCTCGAAGTAGCCCGGGCGCACGAGCTGCCAGTCCACCGCCTGATACTTCGAGTTGTCGGCGAGCGCCTCTTCCAGGCCCCAGCGGATGGTGCTGAAGTTGCCGCTCAGCGGGAACGGAAACGACGCGGTCACGCTCTCGACGCCAGGGATCGCGCGAAACCGATCCGCGAGCTGGTTGCCGGCCGCCTGGCGCTGCTCCGGCGGGCCGGGACGTCCACCCAACAGCTGAAACGTCAGGAGGCCTCGCGGATCGAAGCCCGGATCGATCCGCTCCAGCTCGAGGAAGCTGCGAAACATCAATCCGGATCCGACGAGGAGCACGAAGCACAGCGCGACTTCGAGGACGACGATGGCGTTCCGGAACAGACGGCCGCCGCCGCGCAACCCGGCCGTCCGCGCGCCGCCGCCCAGCGCGGCCATCAGGTCCATACGAAACGCACTCCAGGCCGGCACCATGCCGAAGATGAACGCCGCCGCCAGCGCGCTGCCGGCCGTGAACAGCAGGACGATCGGGTCGATGCGAATCATCTCGAGGCGCGGAAGGTTTGCCGGCGCGATCGCCTGCAGCTGCCGGATGCCGGCCCATGCGAGCGCGACGCCGGCGATCGCCCCGACCGCCGTGAGCAGGACCGCCTCCGCGAGCATCTGACGGACGACGCGCCAGCGGCCGGCGCCGAGCGCGGCGCGGACGGCGAGCTCCGGCTCGCGCAGCGACGCGCGCACGAGCAGCAGGTTCGCGACGTTCGCGCACGCGATGAGGAGCAGGAAGATCACGGCACCCATCAGCGCGAGAAGCGCCGGCCGTACTTCCTCGACGAGGGTCTTGTGCATCGGCTCGAGGCGCGCGTAGAAGCCCGAGCCCTTCGACACGGGGTGATCGTTGCGAATCTTCGCCGCGACCGCCTCGGCTTCCTCCTGCGCGCGCGCGAGCGAGGCGTCCGGTTTCAGCCGCCCGATCGGCCGCAGGCCGAACGTGTTCCGGTTGGCGTTGTTGTAGTTGAGCCGGTTCGCGATCCAGATGTCCGGCCGCCGCTCCACGTTCGTGCCGGGCGGAAACAGCAGCTCGAACCCCGGCGCGAGCACGCCGACGATCTCCGGACGCGGACCGCCGGGAATCCGCTGACCGATCGCCTTCGGATCGCTGCCGTAGCGGCGCTGCCAGTACTCGTGACTCAGGATCGCGACGACCGGCAGCGGCGGCGGACCCTGCGCGGCCGGCGCGCCACCCGCCTGAGGCGCCGGCTGCGGCGGTTGCGGGCGGCCATCCTCGTCGGTGAAGTCGCGTCCCAGCGCGATCCCGGCGCCCATCAACCTGAAGAGGTTCACCGTGGCGAATCCGAGCCGCACCTGCTCCGGCGTCCCGTCCCTTCCGGGAATCACCTGACGGCCCGTCCGCACCGCGGCCATGTCCTCGAACGAGCCCCTGGAACCGTCGCGGATGTCGACGAAGTTCTCGTTCGACAGCGGCATCGCGAGGCTGTTGCGGGCGCGCAGGTCCATGTACATGACGGCCAGGCGGTCGGGATCCCGATACGGGAGCGGCCGCAGCAGGACCGCGTTCACGACGCTGAAGATCGCGGTGCTGGCGCCGATGCCGATGGCGATCGTCAGGGCTGCGGCGATCGTGAAGACGGGGCTCCGGCGGAGCGTCCTGAGCGCGAAAGACAGGTCCTTCAAAAGCATGGGTCACGCTACCACGGGTTTCTGGACCGCAGCGCGCCACTGGACGGCCACGGATTCCGTCGTTGAGACAACCACTGATTCGACGGATTCGTCGGGCTTTGGGTTGCGCTCACCACGGATTTCGGGATGCCGGAAACCACGGATTTTACGGATTACGCGGAATCCGCGGCGTCGTGGACGACAAAGACACGAATCCGTGGCATCCGTGGTGCCAGAGCGTCAGCGTCGAAACGGCTGCAGCAGGCCTGCCATCCGTGGGGACTCGACGGCGCCCGCCACCGGGGCGAAGGTGAATCGCTTCAGCGCCTCCGGGCCCCAGAACGCCCCGACCGCGATCATCAGGTGAAGATCCGACCGAACCGAATCGGGAAGGATCGCATCGCCCGCGATCTGCCCGAGCCGCTCATGACTCAGTTCGCTGATCCGCACGGGGCGGCGGCCGCTCCTCATCACGTGATCCTGAAGGACGACGCCCTCCACCAGCACCTCGAAGAGGCGGTCGCGCCATTCTTGCGAGAGTCGCGGGAACACGGAACGAAACCAGAAGGTGCCGAGGAGCTTCCGCAGCTCCACCACGTCAATCCGGACCGAGGGCTCGACGCCGTTGCCGGCCAGCTCGAGCGCCGTGGGATCGAGGCGGTTGAGCGCCAGCGCAAACTCCCAGAAGGTCGGGAAGGGATGCGATTCCACCGATATGCGGGGCTTGGGGCCCGGGGCTTCGGGCCTGGGACCCGACACCTTGGGCGTGGCTTCACTGGCAGCCGCGAGGATGTGGACATCGCCCGCTTCGGCGTGAGCGGTCGCGCGAGGCGCGGACCTCCGCTCCGCGCTCCATTCGATCTCGAGCGGCGCGTGGGTCCCGGTGTGCTCGGCGAACAACGCCGTCACGCCCCACGGCCGGGGGGCGTGGACCGCCCGGGCGTACAGCGGGTTGTAAGGATTGTCGGAAGCACCGCCGAGGGCCAGGGCCGCCAGTCGCCCCTTGATCTTGCCGTCGACGACGTTCGACCAGTCGCCCTGGATGCAGACGAGAGACGTTCCGACCGGTTCGCGGAAGGCGTAGTACGGATTGTCCCAGCAGCCGCGCACGGCTTTCTCGATTTGCGCGTCGCTCGGCTCCTGGCCATCCGGCGGATCGATCTCCGAGAAGCCGATCCGCAGTCTGCCGTCGCCCGCAAACAGGATCGACAGGTCCGACGGATCGATCTGCGACAGATCCCAGAGCACGTAGAGCAGGCCGCGCAACCCTCGCGCGATCGGCAGGTTCATCCGCTCCCAGACGAGCGCCTGAGGCTCGGGCGCGTGATCTGCATACCCGCGATCGTTGAGAACCTCGATCAGCCTGATTCCGGCGGCGTCGAATTGCTCCGTCACTTTCAACGCGTGATCGTAGCGGCGCTTCTCCACTTCATGCCGCTCGAACGACGGGCGGACGAAGATGGGAATCACGAGCTTCTTCAGACGCCCGGCCATCTTCGCGAGCGGGAAAATCGTCCCTGCGCCGGTCCCCTTCCCGCCGGTGGCGATGACGATGATGACCGAATGGCCGCGCATCGCAGCCTCGACTTCGTCTCTCGATTCGTCGAAGGCCTGTTTTGCGATCTCCGGGTTGTGCCGCGATCCCTGGCGCTTTGTCGTCGCGGCGCCGATGACCAACCGTTCCTCCTCGGGCACGTCGGACAGCGAGAACTCGTTCGTGTCGAGGAAACGCGTTGTCACGGCCCGCCTGAGCCGTTCCGCATATTTCGAATCGGTCTTGTGCGAGACGAGCAGGTCTCGCCGGAAGAGCGCCTTCAGCGAGCGCAGAATGTTGCCGCCGCCTCCACCTGAACTGAGAAGAAGAATGTTCACCTGACACCGTCCTCATTATTATCTTTGCCGTGGGGCCCCACCCCCACGGCCTACCACGCCTCGCTGTCGCTCGGCGCGCCAGCTCCACGGCCTATCGTCGAAGCGAAAAGGAAATGACGACCCATCGCCCTTCCGCATGGAGTCGTCCGTTCGTGAACGGCTGATTGCCGAGAAGCTGCACCACGCGGTCGATGTCGTACTCCAGGTTTTTTCTGTGGTCGGACAGATTCGGGTAGGCACGCCCGTCGTGCGGCGCCAGGAGGATCTCCAGCCGATCGCGGCGCAGCGCGAAGCGCAGCCGCGATCGAACGGGATGGCCGTCCCGCCGATCGATCCGGCGCGACACAGGCTGGCGGAACAGCGGCCGTTCGAACTCGCGGACGAACGCCTCGCCGAACCATTTCATGCGGTTCAGGATCGTCTCCCTCTCGCGCAGGATCTGCATGGTGACGAGGAAGGCCAGCAGCGCCGCGACCAGAATCAGGACGGCCGCGCCGTACCGCAGAAACATGGGATCGATCGCCGGTCGATGCTGCATGACACCGATCGCAACTGGTCGCGCGGCCGCGTACGGCCGGGTGATGCACACCCGCCAGCCTGGAAGGATGCGGGCGTACTGAGACTTGGGGACGTTCCTGGCTTGCGCGTCGACAACCCGGAACCATGGTGCGTACATGTCGTCTGCGCTGCCGGTCAGCCGCAGCGCGAACTGCGCCGCCGTATCACCCGGCTGCACGGAATAGCACGCCGGCTGCTGAGCCGCCGCCGGCGGAACGGCAGCAGCCGCGACGACAACGAACGGAAGAGCTCGGAGGCGCATAGCTACCGGAACATCGAGGCCGGACTCTGTCAAGGCATGTACCAGGCGGATGAGGTAGGGGAGCCTCAGGCCCAGGCATCGGACGGCGAACGGCGCCGTTCGGTTCGTCCGTGCGGGAGGTCGGCGACGGCCAGATTATAGGACGTGCTTCAATCTAGCGTGCGCGTCCTTTTCCTCACCCTCGGGGTCGCCCTGCTCGTCTACCTGACGCTCCGGTTGGGCGTTGCGCAGATTCTCGAGAGCATCGTGGGGATCGGGTGGGGGTACGTTCCCCTTCTCGGGATCTTCGCGGCGTATCAGCTCACGCGCGCCACGGCGCTCGCCCAGACGGGGCTCGTCGCCGGCATCCCGTTTCGATCGCTCGTCCGGACGCAGCTCTCAGGTCAGGCGGTGCAGACGCTCACGTTCACGGGGCCGTTTCTCGCCGAGCCCACCCGGGCCTGGATGCTCAAGCAACGCGGCGTGGCGACGGGCGACGCGTTCGCAGGCGTCATCGCCGAGTATCTCGTGAACACCTTCGTCTCGGCGGCGGGTTCGCTCGTCGGGCTCGTGTGGATCCGGGGCCACTACACGCTCCCTCCGCCGGTCGACACAGGCGCCCGGATCCTCATCGTCATCATGGCGGTCTTCCTCACCGCGTCGGCCGTCGCGATCGTGTTCCGCATCTACCTGCTCGGGACCATCGTCGCCGCCGCGCGGCGGCTGCCGATCGTCGGACGCCGGCTGCGCGTCGATCCGGGGGACATGCGGAAGATGGAAGAACGTCTGTTGTTCGTGCTGCGCGATCGGCCGGCCCGATTCCTGCGAACAGCCGCTGTCGACGCGCTCGCCCTCGCGCTGCTCATCACCGAGGCCTGGTGGATTCTTCGCGCGCTGAATGTCGGCGTCCGTTTCTCGACCGCCGCGCTGCTCGAAGCGGCGACGAAGTTCACCAGCCTCGCGTTCTTCTTCATCCCGGGCCAGGTCGGCGCCGCCGAGGGGACCTACGCCATCGCGTGCGACGCGCTGGGGCTTCCAGCCGCCGCGGGCGTCGCGTTCGCGTTCGTGCGGCGGCTGCGGACGCTGGCAGTCGCCGGTGCGGGGCTCATGGCGCTGTCGTGGGCGAGAGGAACCACGGATTCAACCGATGCGGCTTCGTAACCGACCACGGATCTATCCAATGGATACGCCGCCTCACCATGGATTCGGCTGCGGCTTGCAGGACGCGTCCTGGCTCCCAGCACGGATTCAGTAAGAAAGCACGGTTGCCCGCAGTCAAAAACTGCCCCGGTGCGGCCTCCGGCATATTGAAAAATCTGACAGGTTTCGGGAGCCCAGGGCCTGTTTTCCGGGGAATTCGCGCGGGCAACCTTTTCGAACTCCTAGAATCCCATGACCGAGATCGAGCGTCTACCGTGCTGGGAGATAACCGAAAGCCTCCGTGGAATCCGCACAATCCGTGGGTCCAAGACAGGAGCCATTCGCGGTCAGGAATCATCGATAGACATCCCCGGTCGTCCTATCGGGCTATCGCGCGAGGTCCTCGACGACGCGCGAGAGTCCGGCGACGAGCCGCGCCATGCGCGGGTAGTCGATCGTGGCAGGCGTATCCCCCGCCGTATGGTAGTGCGGGTTTCTGAACAGCGCCGTGTCGGTGACCATGATCGCGGGATAGCCGTGCTGCCAGAACGCCCAGTGATCGGACCAGCCGATGCCTTCGATCCAGGCCGGCGCCGCCGCCCCCTCCGACGGGATTCGCGCATGGCCGCGGAACGATCGCATCGTCTGATGCAGCAGGCCGCGCGAGCGGACGTTCGCCACGAACGCGATGAAGTCGCCCGTGGACGGGTAGAAGAGGTTGAACGGAAACGGATACCGCTGACTGCCGGGCGCGTCGGTGTAGTAGCCGACGGACTCGACCGAGATCATCGCGACGATCTGCTCGCCCCGCTCGCGCGACGTCGCGGCGTACCGCACGCTGCCCATCTGGGCCGTCTGGAAGAAGGGCGGCTCCTCGTTGACGAACCCGACGAAGCGGACCGTGCGGGCGGGACGGCTGGCCACCATCGCGCGCGCCAGCTCCAGGAGAGCGGCTACCCCGGTCGCGTTGTCGTCGGCGCCGGGACAACCCGACACTGAATCGTAATGTGCGCCGACGACGACGATCTCGTGCGGCCGCGAGGCCCCCTTGAGCTCCGCCTCGACGTTTCGCACCGGCCGGCGCTGGACGTTGAAGGTCTGCGACCCGACCGTCAGCCCTTCGTGTCCAGGGACGCGCTGCGCTTCGAACTCGCTCTCGATGTAACTCGCGGCCTCCTGCAGCGCGCCGTGCTTCTCGACGTTGCGCTCACCGATCTCGCCCGCCAGGCGCTGGACGTGACGCTCGAGCCGATGAACCACCGCAGCCTCTTCGGCGGTGAGAGGCGGAAGCGGGGCGCGGAACGATCGGCCCGGGGTCGACATCGAGTACCAGCCTGCGGTCGCCAGCGCGGCGAGCAGCGCGAGGATGACCCCTCCTGCGCCAAGGTTTCGGCGAGGCAAGCCCTACTTCGCGAAGGTTTTTGGATCGAGCCCGACGTTGAACTTCAGGTCGGTCAGGGTCAACTCCGAGTACTTCTGGCCGTCGCGGAAGGTGACGAGCTTCCCCGGGACCATCAGGCCGCCGAACTCGCGGTAGTCGCTCCAGAACGCCTCGACGTCGGCCGCCCCCTGCTGGGTCATCGATCGAAACGCCGCCTTCACGATGCGGTGCGCCGCCGGGTCGATGAAGAATCTGATGTTCTGCCCCGGCGCGGTCCACTGGACGACGTCGACCTTCTTGCCGTCGACCTCCGCCGGCTCGAGCGCCTGCACCTCCGCCTTGCCCGCGAGCGCGTCGCGGATCGCGGCGACGGCGCCGTTGCCCATTAGGATCGACCGCCTCATCTCGTCGTGCGCGGCAGGCGGCATCGGCATCGCCTGCTCGCCCATCGCCATCCAGCCCTCCTTGCTGTCGAAGGCCTGCACCATCTGCCCCATCGGCATCGAGACGGTCACCTTGATCTTGTCCGGATATGCGATCTCGTTGGTGAGATCTCCCTGCATCGATCCCTGCGGCGTCTCGAGCGACACCTTGGCCCTGGCGACGCTGTCGTTGATGCCCGCGAGCTTCGGCGCGCCTCCCATGGCATCCGCCACGCCTTTGAGCAGCGCCTTCCCTCGCTCGGCCGATTCGGGACTCTTCGCGGCGGTCGATTCCGCCTGGCGCTTGAGGTCCGGCCGCATCAGGTCGAGCTCTGCGAAGGAGATCGTCCGCGCGTCGCCGAGCGAGGAGAGCGATGCCGCGAAGCCATTCGCGTTGCCGACGGCGACGACCTTCATCCGATCGGCGTCGACGTAGCGACCGACCGCCTCGGCGATTCGCTCGGTCGTGACCGCCTGGATGTTGTCCCGGTACTTGTCCCAGTAGTCGGCCGGCAGCGCGTGCTTGGCCGCGGTGAGCACGCGCCCCGCGACCTGCGCCGGGGTCTCGGTCGCGACGGCGAAAGAACCGACCAGGTAGGCCTTGGCCTCTTTCAGCTCCGCGTCGGTCGCCGGGTTCTTCCGGAACTCGCGCAGGAGGTCGAGGACCATCGTGATGGCCTTGCCCGTTTCCTCGGTGCGGGTGAACGTGCTGACGCGGAACATCCCGGCTTCGCGCTCGGCGTCGAACGAGCTTCTGGCGCCGTAGGTCAGTCCCTCTTTCGCGCGCAGCGCCATGTTCAGACGGCTGGTGAAGGCGCCGCCGAAAATCTGGTTGGCGACGACGAGCGGGAAGTACGAGGGATCGTTGTACTTGATGCCCATCGTGGAGAGGACGATCTGCGTCTGCACGGCGTCCGGCTTGTCCACGATGAAGACCGTCCGGGCCGCGGGCGGCGGCGCGGGCGTGGACGGGCGGGGCGGGACCGGCGCCGACCACGATCCGAACCGCTTCTCGACCTGCGCGATCGCCGCCTCGGGCGTAATGTCCCCCGAAATCGCCATGAAGGCGCCCGCCGGTCCGTAGCGCTGCGTGTGGAAGGCCACGATCTCGTCGCGCGTGAGGGCGCGGAGGCTGTCGGGCGTCCCTTCGACCGGATAGGCGTAGGGATGCTCGCCGAGCGTCAGTCGCGCGGCGACGAACGGCGCGATGTATTCCGGGTCGGTGTACTGAATCTGCAGCCCCGAGAGCCGCTGCCGGCGCAGGCGATCGATCTCGTCCTGCTTGAACGCCGGATGCAGCACGACGTCGGCGAGCAGGTCGATCGCCAGGTCCGCGGCGCTCTTCGCGACCGTCGCCCTCACCTGCACCGTGTCATCGTCCGCCCCGGCGCCGAGCGAGCCGCCGGCGCCGTCGATCGCGCGCGCGATGTCCTGCGCGCTGCGCGTCGCGGTCCCCTGCGTCAGGAGGTCGGCCGCCATCGACGCGAGCCCCGCCTTGGCCGGCGGGTGCGCGATGCCGCCGGCGTCGAGCATCAGCGTGTACGAGACGAGAGGCTGGCGATGGTCCTCGATCACGAAGACGGTCAGACCATTTGCGAGCTTCTGCGTTCTGTACGCAGGGAAGTTGAACTGGGTTGGGGGGCCGGCCGCGGGAGGCTCCTGTTTCTGCTGCGCAGCAACGCTGGAGACCATCGCCAGCGTCAGAAGCGTCGCGAGCCGCGCATGAGTCCGAAAACCAAGTCGCATTGTTGTCTCCGGGCAGGCCTGACCACCTCCGCCAAGGCTACGGTGGTCCGCCGTAGCTTCAGCGAAGGCGGAAGGCCTGCGCTACTTCTTTTCTGGATGAACCCAGAGCCTCGTCTCGTTCGTGTTGACGAGGTACTTCGCGCAGACGCGCTGCACGTCGGCGGCGGTCACCTTCTGATAATTGGCCAGCTCGGTGTTGTAGAAGTCCGGATTGCCGCGGAGCACCGCCGCGGCACCGAGCGCGTCCGCCTTCTCCTGCGCCGTCTGACGCCCGACCACGAACCGCGAGATGATCTGGTTCTTCGCCTTCGCCAGCTCCTCGGCGGTGACGGGCGCCTTTTTCATCCCGTCGATCACGTCGTACAGGCTCGCGGCCACCTGCTTGACGTCCTTCCCCTGGTTCGCGACCCCGAACGCGAAGAAGATCGACGGCCCTTCGAGGAAAAGGCCCTGCCCCGAGACGCCGACGGCGACCTGCTCCTCGTACACGAGCCTGCGATAGAGGCGCGAGCTCTGGCCCGAGGAGAGGATGTCGGACGCGATCTGCAGCGCGTAGGTGTCCGGGTGGCCGAGCGGCGGCAGCTCGTACGCGCTGGCGACAGCCGGCAGCGGAACGTTGTTGAAGGCTCGCGTCAGCTCGCGCGGCTCGGTCTGCGGCGGCTCGATGACCGTCACCCGCGGGATCGGGTTCTTCGATCGCGGCAGCGGCCCGAAGTGTTTCCGCGCGAGCGCGACCGCCTGCTTCGCGTCGACGTCGCCGACGATGACGAGGGTCGCGTTGTCCGGCACATAGAAGGTGTCGAAGAAATCCTTGACGTCGGCGACGGTCGCCTTGTTCAGGTCCTCCAGGCTGCCGATCGGCATGTGCTTGTAGGGATAGACCTGGAACGTCGCGTCGATCAGCACTTCGGCCAGCAGGCCGTACGGCGGATTCTCGAACCGCAGACGACGCTCTTCCTTGACGACCTCGCGCTCCTTCTTGAAGTTCTCCTCGTTGACGACGAGCGACGCCATGCGGTCCGCCTCGAGCCAGACGACGCGCTCGAGATAATTCGACGGCACCGTCTGCCAGTACACGGTCTGATCGAACGACGTGTAGGCGTTGACGACGCCACCCGCTTCGCGGACGAGCCGCATGTGATCCTCCGGGCCGACGTTCTTCGAGCCGCGGAACATCATGTGCTCGAACAGGTGCGCGAATCCCGTCCGCCCCTCGCGCTCGTTCTTCGATCCGACGTGATACCAGACCTGCAGGTTGAGGATCGGCCTGGCGTGGTCTTCCGCGACGACGATCTTCAGACCGTTGTCGAGCGCGGCCTGCTCGATCTTGAGCGCGGGCGGCCGGTCGTCCAGCTGCCCGGCCGCTGCCGCCTGAGGAGGCGCCGTCGCCTGGGATGAAGCAGTGACCGAGGTCTGAAGGACCGCCAGAGCTATCAGGAGGAACGTCGGCTTCATGGGAGCATGTTACTACTCGGGGTGCTCAAGGTGCTCAGGGTGCTCAGGGTGCTCACGGTGCTCAAGGTTCTCGGTGTTCCGCCGATAGGAAAAGTAGAGGGACGCAACCGCTGCGATGCCGCGCAATTCCGGGCTGATTCGCCAATGGGAAATCCTGCGCATGCCCGACGGGGGCGA